>Ga0075421_100013105_pt1 | contig 10328 bp, 8 predicted proteins | sample SoiMetdeltSBSDD5_FD_75292 | JGI IMG/M metagenome (GOLD analysis project Ga0075421, IMG submission 75292) | Bulk soil microbial communities from a Populus tree surrounding site in Tennessee, USA - Soil MetaG P. deltoides SBSDD5 | ecosystem: Environmental > Terrestrial > Soil > Tree plantation... | reverse complement strand
CACGCTTGAGCAGACGCAGGCCGAGGTCGCGCGGCACCCCGGCGTACGCCAGCGAGATCAGCAGCATCATGGCGGGCTCGACGAATCGCGCGGCGGAGAGCGGCCCCGCATCGGCGGCATCGGCTCCGATGTCCCGCACGAGCCCCGCCACCACACGCTTAGCGTCGTCGTCGTCCCCGCATACGAACACCGTCGGGGGGAGTCCCGCGTCGTAGGCCAAGGCCCCGCCGGCGATCGCGTTGGCGAACGGCGGGATCGCCGCGACGACGCGGGCCTTGCCCGCCCGGGCGGCGACGTGCTCGGCGGCCGAGGTCGTAAAGCCGATCGCCAGACCGGAGAGATCGGGCTTGAGCGCGTTGACGCACGACCACAGCACGTGGTCCTCCAGGGTTCCCGCCTCGGCCAACGCCGCGTCCACCGCGGCGAACGGCACCGCGAGGACGACGACGTCGCCAAAGGCCGCGGCGTCGGCGTTGGTGCCAAGGCAGGCGCCTCCGCGGCCGGCCGCGTCGCCCGCCGACTCGCCTCCCGCGTACATGATCTCGTGCCCTCGGGCGCCCAGGCGTGCACCCAGCGCGCGGCCGAGGCTCCCAGCTCCGATGATCCCGATCCTCATGGCGGTCGACAGTAGGTCCGCACCATGCCGGCCCGCAACACCGTTGCAGTCTCAAGCTAGACCGGGCGGCTATACCCGGGCTACGATCATTCACCGCGATGCTCGAGCTTCGCCACCTGCGGTACTTCGTCGCGGTGGCCGAGGAGCTCAACTTCAGCCGGGCCGCCGAACGACTGCACATGGCTCAGCCCCCGTTGAGCGTCGCGATCCGCCAGCTCGAGCAGGAGCTGGGCATCGAGTTGCTCATGCGCACCACGCGCGAAGTTCGTCTGACCGAGCCGGGCAGCGCCTTCCTCGACGGCGCGCGTCGGACGCTGAGCGAGCTCGAGCGCGCGCAAGCGGAGGCCCGCCGGACCGCTGCCGGGGAGCTTGGGCGGCTGCGCGTGGCGTTCAGCTGGAGCGAGCGCTTCGAGACGCTGCCCGCGCTCGGCCAGGCGTTCCGGGCCGGACACCCCGACGTCGAGCTCCTCACCGAGGAGATGTGGAACGCCAGGATGCCCGCGGCCCTGCGGTCGGGCGCGACGGATGTCGCGGTCGCACTGTGCCCCGAGGCGATCGCCGAGCTCTCCTACCTGACCATTCGACGCGAGCCGGTCATCGCCCTCGTGTCGACAAGGCACCCGGTCGCCGAGCTCGAGTCGACGCCGCTCAGCGCCCTCGCGGATGACGGCTTCCTCATGTTCCCGCGCGACCTCGCACCGCGGCTGCACGATTTCATGATCGGGCTCTGCCGCCGTGCCGGCTTCGAGCCGCAGATCCGCAGCGAGTCGTTCCACACCGGCTGGGAGCTGCAGATCCTCGCCGACGTTCCCGTCGTTGCGCTCGCCCCCGCGTCGGTGACGAGGAGCCTCCCGGAAGGGATCAGCGCCGTGCGAATCGACGACCCGCCGGACCCGCTGGAGACGGCCCTCGTCTGGCGAGCCGACGACCCATCGCCGGCCGGTGCGGCCTTCCGCGACGTCGCGCAATCGCTGTATACCGATGCGGTCTAGCGCCATTCGACCATCAACTCCGTGGGCAGGCTCATGTGCCGGGTCAAGAAGACGCGTACGCGGCTCGACGGGCAACGTCGAGCACGCCGGTTAGGTCGGCTCCTGCCGCGCCCGGCGGGCCTACGCGGTCTGGTGCGATCGTGCAGCTACGTCGATATCCGTTCGCGCCAAGGTGCGGATGCAGTTGGTACTCCGAAACGTTCGCGAGCACCGGGATCGAGGGCGCTCCAAGCAGGCCAAGCGCGCCCGCAAACGGGCGCGCGTCTGACGGGAGCTAGTCGTGGCTGAGCAGATGGACCGCCTGGAGCAGGTCGCGGCCTCGCTGCGCTGAACGGGCGCCAGGCAGCGCAGGCCACGCGGTGCCGGCGAGGAGCGCCTCGCGCGTCAGCGGCAGCTCGTGCCGTGCCCCGGCTTTGCCGCGAGCACCTGGTGCACGGAGATGCCGCCCGCCTCGAACGCGAGGGCGGAGACGGTCATGTACAGACGCCAGACGCGCTCGCGCTCCTCGCCCGCCTCGGCGACCGCCGCCCGCCCGTTGGCGGCCAGGTTCGCGACCCCAGCGACGCAGCGTCAGCGCGTAGTGCTCGCGCAGGGACTCGAGGCTGATATGGGTTGGCCCGTGCGGCGCGAGTGAATAAGACGAGGGCCTCCGGCCTTGCCACCTCGTGATTGGAGCACGAGATGTGCGCTTGGCGGGAGACCCAAGAGCGCAAGAGCGCGCTCGTGTCTCGAGGGGCTCCTGGCGGGCGCGCCATACCTACTAGCTGCCCAGGTGACGCGCTCGCGGCACCCCGATCCGGGAACATTTCCACCATGGGATTTCTGGATCGTCTCCTTGGCCGCAGTAGCGGGCCCGAATCGCGGCCCCGGCCGGACGCTTCCGCGTCTTCGCGGGCCGCCCCGGGCGAACTGACGGACGAGCAAGCGCTCGAGCGCTACCACTACCTTGTGCGGACCGCCCCGCCGGAGGCGATCGAGCAGGCGCATGAGCAGGCCTTCGCGAAGCTGACGCCCGAGCAACGGCGCATGGCGCTGCGCGACTTGAGCGCGGCCGTGCCCGAACACGAGCACACCGAAGGCGACGACCCTCGCTCTCTCGCCCGGATGGCCACCCGCGCGGAGGTGAACCGGCCCGGCACCGTAGAGCGAGCCTTCGGTGGCGGCGGAGGCATGCTCGGCGGCATGGGCGGCACCCTGCTCGGCAGCTTCGCGGCGGCCTTCGCCGGGAGCCTGGTCGCCCAGTCGCTGTTCTCGGAGTTCGGCGGCGAAGAGGCCGCCGCAGAGGGTGACGGTGGTGGTGAGGGAGATGCGGGCGACACGGGCGGTGATACCGGAGGCGGGGACTTCGGCGGCGGCGACTTCGGCGGCGGCGTCGTCGGCTTCTGAGACCGGGGCCGCCCGTAGCGCCCGCGGTGCACGAGCTCTTCGCCGCCGACGGCGACCCCGGCTGACAGACCCCTCGCATTCCGACGGCGAGCGACAGTCCGGCCGGATCATCGCTCCCACCGCGCCCACCCCGGCCTGACAGCGGGAGTCCTCGTCGGCGGCGAACGCGCGCGGCGTGCCGGTGAACACCGGAGCCGGGCCGGGCGCGTCGACTGACCGCGCAGGGCGGGCCTCGCGTCCCGGGATCGCTGAGTCGCGTGGCGGCGGCAAAGCGAGGTTCCGCGTCAGTAATGGGTCTGGTCGATTGCTGTCACACGCGAGAGGTCGCTGGTTCGAAACCAGCCGCGGCCATCGAGAACGTCGCTGCGGATACGGACTCATTGGGCGAGGCGCCCGGCTTCGCGGGGTGTGAGGTGCCCGACCTCGATCAGCCACCGGACGGTGTCGACGAAGGTGTCCCGAAGGGGGCGGGGCTCGAGTCCGAACTCGTTCCGCGTCTCGGAGTCGTCGCATCGGGCGGCGCAGTTCATGACCCAGATCCCCTCGGCGTCCCATGGCAACCGCGTTCTCACTCGCCGCTGGACGATGTCGGCCGCGCGGCCGAACCCGGCGAGGAACCACGCCGGGAGGGTCGCGAAGCGGAGGCGACGACCGGTGAGGTCGCCGAGCGTGCGGATGAGCTCGGGCATCGAGATGTAGTGCCCGGCGACCATGTAACTGCGCGGTCCGCGGCCCGGGGTCACCGCGGCGGCGATGACCGCCGCGACGTCGCGGACGTCGGCGATGTGCATGCCGCCGGGCATGACGATCGGGTAGCGGTTCTTGAGCACGTTGGTGGCGCGTGTCACGCCTTCGCCGAAATGCGGGTCGTGCGGCCCCCACACCGCCGCCGGCATCACGCTCACCACCGGCGCACCGTGCTGTTGATACCTCCGGGCCACGAGCTCCGAATCCGCCTTGGACCGGCAGTACGGCCACGAGGGCTTCTTCACCGGCGAGTCGGCGGTGAGCACCTCGCCGTCGGCCGGAGGCAGCAGCGCGAGCTCGCTCGACACGTAGACGATGGGGTCAAGGCTGAGCCGTTGCGCGGTGCCCAGCACGACGTCCGTACCGCGGACGTTCACGGATCGCATCTCGTCCGCCTTGCGAGCGTCCATGGAGAACACCGAGGCGGCGTGGACGACGGCATTGGCCCCCGCGAGCGCGCGCTCCACCGCGGCGGGGTCTGTCACGTCGCCGGTCACAGTCTCGACCTCGTCAACGCCAAACGGCTCCAACGCGCTCCGCACCCGGTCCGCAGACCGCGCCAGGACGCGGATCCGGTGCCGGGCCCGGGCCAGCGCCGCGATCGAGTGCGAGCCCACATATCCCGTGCCACCCGTCACCACTACCAACATGCCCTGCACCTCCGATCGAGCCCATCCGAGCTTCCCGACGCGTCCGCACGGCTACTCGCTCGAGCAAGCCGGCACCGACTGCCCCTCCGGCGGGACGAGCAGCTTCCACTGCGTAGTGTCATTCGGTGGCAGCTCGGGCGAGCTGGACGGGCTTGGGTTGGACTTCCCCGATGCAGTTCCGTGGTGGCTGGGAAGGGATCAGCAGGGCAGCGAAGATCGCCCCGGCGCCCGACACCGCGGCGGCCACCAGACACGCGGCCTCGAATCCGTGGAAGAAGGCGCCGGCGGCGGCGTCGTGAAGCGCTTGGCCGAGGTCCGCGTGGCCTCCCGCCTGAAGGGCAGCGGCCGCGCCGAACGCCTCGCCGACCGAGCGTTGAGCGGCCCTGGCGACAGCGTCGGGAATGTCCACGCCGAGGGTGGCCGTGAGCTGGCTGGCGTAGAGAGACGCGTAGATGCTGCCGATCACGGCGACGCCGAGAGTTGCGCCGAGGATCCGGGTGGCGTCGTTTACCGCCGAACCGATGCCGGCCCTTGCGCGGGAGACGGCGCCCATGATGGATTCCGTCGCCGGGGCGCTGGTCAGGCCGATCCCTGCCCCGATCAGCACCATTTGCCCCGCGATCGTCCGGTAACTCGTGCTTGCTGATACCGATGAGGTCCAGATCAGTCCGACGGCCAGCGACACCATGCCTCCAGCGACGACGAGCTTCGTGCCAGCTCGTACCGCCAGCCCTGTGCCGACGACCGAGGTGACTCCGACCATGGTGGCGACCGGCAGCAGCCGAACCCCGGTGTCAAGCGGTCCGTAGCCCTTGAGGAACTGGAAATAGAGCGTGACGATGAAGATGAACCCCATGAGCGAGAAGAAGGTGATCGCCACCGCACCGCTTGCCGCGCTGAAGCGCAAGTTCTTAAAGAGCCCGACGTCGAGCATCGGCGCCGAGGTACGTCGCTCCCATCCGACGAAGGCGACCAGGAGCACCGCCGCAACTGCGAAGCCGACAACACTTCGCGTCGAGCCCCAGCCGTGGTTCGGCGCCTCGATGATCGTGTAGATCAGCAGCGCCATCGCCGCGGTCGAAAGGATGAGTCCGGGTCGGTCCGCCGGCGGAGCTGCAGGGTCGCGTGAGGTCGGCACCGTCCAAGCCACCAGGACGGCCGCCGCCACGGCAATGGGGGCAAGCGCGAAGAAGACGCTCGACCATGAGAAGTGCTCGAGCAGCCATCCACCTACGATCGGTCCTGTAGCTATCCCGACTCCAGTCGTCGCTCCCCAAAGTCCGATCGCCCGCGCCCGCTCGCGGCGCTCCGTGAAGACGTTGGTTAAAAGCGACAGCGTCGCCGGGAAGATGAGCGCTGCTCCGAGGCCCATGACGGCGCGGGCAGCGATGAGCTCGCCGGGACTGTTGCCGAGTCCCCCGGCCACAGTGGCAGCAGCGAAAACCGCCAAGCCGGTCAGCAGCACGCCCTTTCGTCCTAATCGATCGCTGAGGTTCCCCGAGGCAAGCACGAATGCCGCGAACACAAGGTTGTAGGCGTCGACGATCCACTCGAGCTGGACGTTCGACGCGCGAAGCTCTCGCACGAGTGTCGGCAAGGCGACGTTGACGATCGTCGTGTCGACGTTGATCGCGAACGCCGCCAGGAGCAGCGAGGCGAGGATGAGCGGCTTACGTGCGGCGGCCCCCCGCACGGTCATCGTCCGAGCGCCTCGACGATCAGTCTCGCGGCCGCGCCGCCCGAGTACTGCTGCTGGGCGGTGATCAGGTGTCCGTCCCGGACCGCGTGGGGCTTGAAAGGGCCGTCGACGATGAAGTTCGTGTTCTCGAGCTTGCGCGCCTCGTCCTCGATCCAGAACGGCTGAACCCGCTGGTTGACCAACTCGTCGGCGTACCGCTCCTCCGAATTGGCAAACCCGGTCCAGGTCTTGCCCTCGACCAGCAGCCGGCCATCCGCAAGCCGCACCCTCAACAACATGCAAGTGGCGTGGCAGATCACCGCGGTCAGGGTGCCCGCCTCGTAGAACGACGCGAGCAACGACTGCACGCGCTCGTCGTCGAAGAACGTGTACATCGGCGCTTGGCCGCCGACGAACAGCGCGGCGTCGTATGCATCGACCAGGACGTCGGATAGCGCCAGCGAGTCCTCGACGAGCGTGGCGTGCTCGGGCGAGTTGACAAAGCCGAGGCTGATCAGATCGTCGGCCGAGTAGCCCGACTTGTCGCGCGGGTCGCTGAGGATGTCCGCTTCGAGCGCGCCGCCATCCGGGCTTGCGATATCGATCTGGTAGCCGTGCTGGCGGAGCTCCCAGTAGGGGTGGGTCAGCTCTGCCCACCAGAAGCCGACCGGCCAGCCCGTCCGCTCCGAGATGCTCGGGTTCGAGGCGAACAGGAGGACCCGCTTGGGGCTCGCCGGATCGAGGACGTCAATCGTCGCTGCCATGGGTTATTCCTGAGTGCGCGGGGCCGTGGCCGGGACGCAGCGGGCGTAGAATCGGCGCGCGATCGTGAGCGCGGATCTCAGGCAGATGCGCTACTTCGTGGCCGTCGCCGAGCACGGAAACTTCACGCGCGCGGCCGAGGACCTGCACGTCGCCCAGCAAGCGGTGAGCCAGCAGATCAGGGCACTCGAGGCCACGCTCGCCGTCACCCTGCTGCGTCGCAGCTCGCGGAGGGTCGAGCTGACCCCGGCCGGCGAGGTCTTCCTCGCGGACGCAAAGCGGCTGCTCACCGCCTCCGACCGGGCCGTACGACGGGCGCAGGCGGCTGCTCGCGGCGAGGCGGGCACCCTGCGCCTCGGCTACAGCCTGGTCACCGCGTTCGAGACCACCCCTGCGCTCATCGACCTGTTGAGCAAGCGCCACCCCGAGCTCAAGGTCAGCGCCCGCGAGGTTTACGGCGCCGATATCGCCGGTCTCCTGCAGCGCGGACAATGCGACCTCGCCCTCGTGCCGATGGCCACGCTTCCGGCCGGGCTTCGCCAGCGACTCGTGCGACGGGAGGTGCTGCGCCTCGCGGTCAGCGACGGACACCCACTCGCCCGAGCCGATCAGGTCGAGCTCTCGACGCTCGAGCACGAGCGGTTCCAGATGTTCCCGCGTCAGCTGTCCCCCGGCTACTACGACGTGGCCGTCGGTGCCTGCCGTGCCGCGGGCTTCGAGCCCTCGCTCGAGGAGCACGGCGGTGGCTCGGCCGTGTGGTGTGGTCACATCGCGCGCGGTCGCGGTGTCGGGCTCGTCGTGAGCTCGCTCGGCGGTCAGCTCCCGGCCGGGATAACGCTCGTGGACCTGGCCCCACCCCGGCCCACGCTGGCCATCAACGCCCTGTGGTCCGAGGACGGCGACGCGTCCAAAGTCGACCGCTTCCTCGACGCCGCCACATCGCTCGCCACCGAGAAGGGCTGGTATTGAGCCCGAGCATGCACTGACGTCAGCCACCGGCATGTCGCGCACCGCCCTCGCTTTGAGTCGGTTGGCCGTCGGTGAGGATCACCACGCCGCTCGCCGTGATCCGGCTGTCAAGGAGCCTGAGCACCGCCCTGGGGCTCGCGGATCGGAAGAGCTGCTTGCCGACTCCGAGCACGACCGGTGAAGCCGACCTCGAGGGAGACGTACTCGGCGACACACGAAGAACTCCTCTAGTGAGGTTCACTGCGGCCCTCCGTCGACTGCTCGAGGCGTGAGTGGACCGTCGCGACGCTAGGGCCCGCCCTAGCTATCAGCAAGCGGTTGTGTTTGTTGATCGACAGCTATCGGTTGTTGATCGCCGCGGCGAACTGACTCGCCCAAATCGGCCATAAGCAGTGGGCTTATGCGAAACAGGATCGCGCCCGCGATCTTTGAGGCGTCTGTCTCCCCTCCACAAACGATCGGTGTAGATCGACAACGACAAACGCTTGGTCATGGGAGGCGCCCGCCTTACGTTGCACAGACCACCTACGTTGCATCGGACCACTCACGTTGCATCGGACCAATCACACGCGATGACGAATCCCTCGGCAGCGGCCCTCAGCCGCCACGGTGATGATCCACGCCGCTACCACGCATCGCGGTGCCGGGACGACACCAAAAGCGAGCCGCGCGATGAACCAGGCGTCGCCACCCGTGAGGAACCGTGCATGTTCAGCCGCGGTCTTGGCGTCCTCTTCTGTGCCCCGTACCCGATTGCGACGAGCGACGAAGGCTGATGTCGACCGAGCACAGGATTGAGACGGCGACATCGCCGGATGCCATCTGGCGCCTTTGGTCGGAAGTCGCGTCCTGGCCGGACTGGAACGAAGGCATCGAGCGGATCGAGATCTCCGGGCCGTTTGAGGTCGGGAGCACGATCTCGATGACCCCCATTGGCCAGGACACGGTCGAGCTGCGCATCGCCGAAGTCTCCGAACCGGATCTGTTCGTCGAGGAGGCCGACTTCGGGGACGCCCTCGTTCGAACCGTCCACCGGATCGACCCGGTTGGCGATGGCCGCAGCAAGATCACCTATCGCATGGAGATCACTGGTCCGGCGGCCGACCGGATCGGCCCGCAAGTGGGTGCCGAAATCAGCTCTGACTTTCCCCAGACGCTCACCGGCCTCGTCGAGCACGCAACCCGCTGCCGGAGGCAGTCATGCGACGCGTGATCGAGTCGACGCTGGTGTCGGCCGACGGAGTGATCGGCGAACCGCACGCCTGGACGGGCGAGCACTTCGGCGAGCAGGCCGTGGCGCACGCTCTGCAGCGTCTGAAGCGCAGCGACGTGATGGTGATGGGCCGTCGGACGTACGAGATGTTCTCGCAGCTCTGGGCCACGCCCGACGACGAATACGGCGCGCGCATCTACGAGATGCCGAAGGTCGTGTTCTCATCGACCCTGGAACGGGCCGACTGGAACAACACCGAGATCATCCGAGGCGACGTCGTCGCAACGGTCCGAAACCTCAAACAGCAGGAGGGCAGCGACATCGTCCTCTACGGGCACGGCCCGGTGGGCCAGGCGCTGCTCGCGGCCCACCTACTTGACGAGCTCAACCTCTGGATCCATCCCGTGTTCGCCGGCGGCGGAAAGCTGCTGTTTCGCGAGGGCGCTAAGACCGAGCTGCGCCTGAAGGCCACGAAGACCACCGATAGCGGCGTCGTGATCCTCACCTTCGAGCCGGCCCGCTGAGGCCACCCGCGTCTCGTCACCGGGGACCGAGCATGCCCAGGTACATGCTGCTGCTGTGCGCCGACGCCATCCGGCGCTCGCCAAGGCAACGAGAGGCCGCCATCGGCCGCGTCAAGTGGTCAGAAGCCGCAATCTCTGACCACTAACCCAGCGCAACGACCGGAAACTGCGGAAATTTCCAGACGGTCCACTGGCCTTAGTAGGCGCACGAGTTCCCTGCATAGGCGTAGAAAATGCGCCTATAGGTCGATTGCTTCACACGCGAGAGGTCGCTGGTTCGAAACCAGCCGCGCCCATCCGAGGAAGTTCCTGCTAATGCGACGCTTGGGTGTCGGACGAGGCGTTCCTAGACTCGATGCTCGCCACAGCTGCCTCCTTGGGTATGGACGCAGCTAACCGTAACCGCACGCGGCCATCCTCAACGGGCACCCGATGCTCCTGTCATCGAGGGATCGTCGAGGACCTCGGCGCGCTACCGGACCCGAGGAGACACTCGGGGGCCAAGGCTTCGTCCCATGCGCCGGTCCGCTCGCCGGGTGTGAATGCGGGCGGCTCTGCGGTGGGTACCTCGACACCGTGAGCGTCGAGGCGTGGACGGTCTTCGTAGGTGCACGACGAATCGCCGCCCGACACGATGGCGCGCGCCAAGCAGCGCGGGGCGCTCTGTCACGATCGGCGGTGACGCCAATCAGGCGACCCGGCGTGTCGGCCGTCCGCCCCCGACGAGATCTGTTCCCCGACGTCGAGCTGCCCCGCCGAGGCCCGGACCGTGCTCGCGAAGGCCGATTCGG
>Ga0075421_100013104_pt1 | contig 10329 bp, 9 predicted proteins | sample SoiMetdeltSBSDD5_FD_75292 | JGI IMG/M metagenome (GOLD analysis project Ga0075421, IMG submission 75292) | Bulk soil microbial communities from a Populus tree surrounding site in Tennessee, USA - Soil MetaG P. deltoides SBSDD5 | ecosystem: Environmental > Terrestrial > Soil > Tree plantation... | reverse complement strand
GCGCATCCGCCCGCGCCGCGCTCGTTCGGGGCGGTCCGCCGCGGACCGTCCCGGATGGGGGGCCCGATCGCGGTGAGCCTGCTGCTGCTCGCGGTGCTGTCGGGCGCGCTGATCGCGGTGAACCTCGGCCTCCGGAGCGGCTCGCAGGCGGTGAGCCCGGTCGTGGCCCGGCCGGCGCCTCCGCCGAGCGTCCCGCAGGCGACTTCGGTGCCGACGCCCACCGCCCCGGTCGCGCCGGCGCCCTCCGCCGCGCCGGCCGCATCGGCGCCATCGGCGCCCGCGCCCACGGCAGTGCGACCCGCCGAGCCCGCGGCGCCGAGCGCGCCGAGCCCGACCCCGACGTCGCCGCCGGCCCCGGGCTCCGCGACGACGAACGCCCGCGCCGATCGGGGCCGCCAGCGCCTGGTCGTCCGCGCGGTGGAGGCAACCTGGGTCCGCGTGCAGATGGACCGCTCCCGCCCCATCGAGGAGCTCCTGCCCGAGGGCGCGGTCCGCGAGTGGAGCGCAGAGCAGGACTTCGTCCTCACCGTGGGCAACGCGGGCGGGGTCGAGCTGACGCTCAACGGCCAGCGGCTCCCGCCGCTCGGCAGCCGCGGCGCGGTGATCCGCGAGCTGGTCCTCCCGCCGCACGGCGGCGCGCCGCGCTCATGAGCTTCTTCCGCTCGCTCACCGACCGCGTCAAGGAGGGCCTGCAGCGCTCCCGCCAGTTCCTGGACGACGGGATCAAGACGCTGCTCGCGACCGCCGAGCCAGTCGACGACGCGCTGCTGAACCGGCTCGAGGAGATGCTGGTGGCCGCCGACCTCGGCGCCGCGACCGCGTCCATCTTCGTGGACCGCGTCCGCCAGGAGGCGTGGGAAGGCCGCGTGCTGACCGCGACCGACGTGCGCAACATGCTGCGGGCCTTCCTCGAGGAGCGGCTCGCGCCGGCCGTGCCGCTCGACGTGTCGGCGCGGCCCGCGGTGATCCTCATGCTCGGCGTCAACGGATCGGGCAAGACCACGAGCTGCGGCAAGCTCGCCGCGGCGCTGACCGCCTCCGGCAAGAGCGTGATGCTGGCGGCCGCGGACACCTTCCGCGCCGCCGCCATCGAGCAGCTCATCGAGTGGGGGCGCCGCGCGCGGGTCGAGGTCGTCCACCAGGCGCCGGGCTCGGATCCCGCCGCGGTGGTCTTCGACGCGGTGAAGGCGGCGACCGCGCGCCAGGTCGACGCGCTCATCGTCGACACCGCCGGGCGCCTGCACACCAAGTCCAACCTGATGGACGAGCTCGTCAAGCTCAAGCGCGTGGTCGCGCGGCAGGTCCCCGGCGCCCCGCACGAGTCGCTGATGGTGCTGGAGGCGCCGACCGGCCAGAACGGCCTCGTCCAGGCCCGGATGTTCCACGAGGCGATCGGCCTCACCGGCGTCGTGCTGACCAAGCTCGACGGCACCGCCAAGGGCGGCATCGTGGTGCGCATCCACCAGGACCTGGGCGTGCCGATCAAGCTCGTCGGCGTCGGCGAGCAGATCGACGATCTCCAGCCGTTCGATCCCAAGGCCTTCGCGGCCGCGCTCGTCCCCGAGTCGTGACCGCGCCCGCGTCCGCCGACACGCCCGCCCGCGACGACGCGGGCTGGATGGCCAGAGCCCTGGAGCTCGCCGAGCGCGGCCGCGGCCTGACCTCGCCCAATCCGCTGGTCGGCGCGGTGGTCGTGCGCGAGGGCCGCGTCGTCGGCGAGGGATTCCACGCGCGCGCCGGCGGCCCCCACGCCGAGGTCGAGGCGCTCGCGCGCGCGGGCGCGGCGGCGGGCGGCGCCACGCTCTACGTCACGCTCGAGCCGTGCAACCACGTCGGGCGGACCGCGCCGTGCGTGGACGCCGTCCTCGCCGCCGGGGTGCGACGGGTCGTCGCGGCCATCGCCGACACGAACCCGCGCGTGCGCGGCGGCGGCGCCGAGCGGCTTCGCGCCGCCGGCGTCGAGGTCAGCCTGGGCTGCGGCGCCGACGAGGCGCTCGCCCAGAACCGCGTGTTCTTCACCGCGGTCCGCGAGCTGCGCCCGCACGTCACGCTGAAGTGCGCGATGACCCTCGACGGCAAGATCGCGGCCGCCGACGGCGCCGCGCGCTGGATCACCGGCGAGGAGGCGCGGCGCGAGGCGCACCGGATGCGGAGCCAGTCGGACGCCGTCGCCGTCGGCATCGGCACCGCGCTCGCCGACGACCCGGCGCTCGACGTGCGACTGGACGAGCCGTGGCCGCGCGAGCCGTATCGCGTGGTCGTCGACAGCGCCGCGCGCCTGCCCGTCGCGGCCCGGCTCATCGCCGCGGGCACCGCCGCGCGCGCCGTGGTCGCGGTGACCGACGGCGCGCCGGCCCACCGCGTGGCCGCGCTCGAGGCGCGCGGCGCGACGGTGCTCCGCTGCAAGGCGCGGCAGGCGCGCGTGGATGTGGAGGACCTCTGCGCGCAGCTCTTCGCGCTCGACGTGACGGCGCTGCTCGTCGAGGGCGGGGGCGGGCTCGCCGCCGCGTTCGCCGAGGCCGGGCTGGTCGACCGCGCCGCGTTCTTCGTCGCGCCCAAGCTGCTCGGCGGCGCCGCGGCGCCGACGGCCATCGCGGGCGCGGGCCGGCCGCTCGCCGACGCGCTCATCCTCGATGCGGTCCGCGTGCGCGCGGTCGGCGCCGACTGGCTCTTCGAGGGCGACGTCCGCCGCCCCGCGGCGGACCGGCGAGGCTAGCGCCATGTTCACCGGAATCGTCGAGGAGACCGGGCGCGTGCTGAGCGTCGAGGGATCGCGCCTGGTCGTCGGCGCGCGGGTCGCGCTCGAGGGCAGCGGCCTCGGCGCCAGCGTGGCGGTCAACGGCGTCTGTCTCACCGTGGTCGAGGCCACGCGGGACCGCCTCGCGTTCGACCTCGGGCCCGAGACGCTCCGGGTGAGCGCGCTCGGCGACCTCCGGGTGGGCCACGGGGTGAACCTCGAGCGCCCGATGCGCCTCGGCGGCTTCCTCGGCGGGCACCTGGTGCAGGGACACGTGGACGGCGTGGGGGTCGTCCTGGGCCTGGAGCCCGCGGGCGAGACGGCGCGGCTCAGGATAGAATGGCGGGCACCGGAGCTCGACGCGCTCCTGATCCCCAAGGGATCGGTCGCGGTCGACGGCGTGAGCCTCACGGTGGCGTCGCTCGGCGAGCGGGTGTTCGAGATCATGCTGATCCCGCACACCCTCGCGCAGACGACGCTCGGGCAGCTCGCGCCGGGCCGGAGAGTGAACCTGGAGATGGACATGATCGGCAAGTACGTGGTCCGGGCCCTGGCCCTGGGGGCGCTGATCCCCGGCGGCCCGGCGCCGTCGGGCCCGATCTCGTCAGGAGGAGCGCGTTCGTGACCGACGACCCGCGGGAGTTCGCGACCATCGAGGAGGGGATCGAGGAGATCCGGGCCGGCCGCATCCTGGTCGTCGTCGACGACGAGGACCGCGAGAACGAGGGCGGCCTCGTGATGGCCGCCGATCGGGCCACGCCGGAGGCGGTGAACTTCATGGCCAAGCACGGGCGCGGGCTGATCTGCGTGCCGCTGCCGGGCGATCGGCTGGACCAGCTCCAGATCTCGATGATGGTGCGCGACAACACGGCCCCGCTCGGGACCGCGTTCACGACCACGGTCGACGCCCGGCGCGGCGTCAGCACCGGGACCTCGGCCTTCGACCGCGCGGTGACCATTCGCACCCTTGTCGACCCAGCAGCGCGGCCCGAGGACCTGACCCGGCCCGGCCACATCTTCCCGCTCCGCGCGCTGCCCGGCGGCGTGCTCCGCCGCGCCGGCCACACCGAGGCCGCGGTGGACCTCGCCCGGCTGGCCGGGTGCACGCCCGGCGGCGTCATCTGCGAGGTGCTCGACGAGGACGGCGGCATGGCGCGGCTGCCCGAGCTCGTCCAGCTCGCGCGCGCCCACCGGCTCAAGGTGATCACGATCAAGGACCTCATCGAGTACCGCATCCAGAAGGAGAAGCTCGTGCGGCGTTCGGCGGAGACCCGGCTGCCCACCGACTACGGCGAGTTCAAGGTCCTCGCGTACGAGACGACGGTGGACGACCGCGTCACCCTCGCGCTCGTGATGGGCGACGTGTCCGGGGAGGAGCCCGTGCTGATGCGGGTGCACTCCGAGTGCCTCCCCGGCGACGTCTTCGGCTGCCGCCGCTGCGACTGCGGCCCGCAGCTGCACAAGGCGCTGACGATCATCTCGCGCGAAGGGCGCGGCGTGCTCATCTACATGCGCCAGGAGGGGCGGGGGATCGGCCTCCTGAACAAGCTCAAGGCCTACGAGCTCCAGGACCGCGGCAAGGACACCGTCGAGGCCAACCACGCGCTCGGCTTCGGCGCCGACCTGCGCCACTACGGGATCGGCGCGCAGATCCTCGTCGATCTCGGCGTCCGGAACCTCCGCTACCTCACCAACAACCCGAAGAAGATCGTGGGGATCGAGGGCTACGGACTGCGCGTCGTGGAGCGCGTGCCCCTGGAGGTGCCCCCGACGGAGGAGAATCGCCAGTACCTCGTGACCAAGCGCGAGAAGCTCGGCCACCTCTTCTCCATCTTCCCGGACTAGCCCGATGGCCGGACGCGCTCCGCGGCGAACCGACGGCACCTCACGGACCGACCTGCCGTCCCGCGCCCATTTCGCCGTGCTCGCGGCGCGCTTCAACGAGCCGATCAGCAAGAAGCTCGTGGACGGCGCGCTCGCCGCCTTCACCGCCCACGGCGTCGGCGCCGACGCGGTCGAGGTGCACTGGGTGCCGGGCTCGTTCGAGCTGCCGCTGGCCGCGCGCGCGCTCGCCGACACCGGCCGCTATGCGGCGCTCGTCTGCGTCGGCGTGGTGATCCGCGGCGGCACCCCGCACTTCGAGCACGTGTCGCGCGAGGCCGCGACCGGCATCCGCGAGGTCGGCCTGTCCGCGGGCATCCCCGTGACGTTCGGGCTGATCACCGCGCTCACCGAGGAGCAGGCCTGGGACCGCGCGGGCGGCTCGGTCGGCAACCGCGGTGAGGAGGCCGCGGAGGCCGCGATCGAGATGGTCGCGTGGCTCGGGCGCGTGCGGCGCGCGCCGCGCCGCGCCGGCCCGCGCGCTCGCCGAGGGTAGACCGGGCCATGGGCCGGCGGCGGAAGTCGCGGGAGCTGGCGCTGCAGCTCCTCTACCAGCTCGACGTGCACGACGAGGCCGATCCCATGCCGTCGCTCGCCGAGTTCTGGAGCCGCCATCCGGTGAGCCAGGAGGTGCGGGGCTTCGCCGAGGCGCTGGTGCGCGGGGCCAAGGCGCATCAGGGCAAGATCGACTCGCTGATCGGCGAGTACGCCGAGAACTGGGAGCTCGAGCGGATGGCGGTGGTGGACCGCAACATCCTCCGCGCCGCGATCTACGAGCTCCTGTGGGCGGGCGACGTGCCGCCGAAGGTCGCGATCAACGAGGCCCTCGAGGTGGCGAAGAAGTTCAGCACGCACGAGTCGAGCCGGTTCATCAACGGCATCCTCGATCGGATCCACAAGGAGCACCCGTCCGCCGACTAGCGCGGCGGCCCCTCCGTGCGCTACGCGATCCTGTCGGACATCCACGCCAACCTGGAGGCGCTCGGGGCCGTCCTCGCTGACGCCGACGCCGAGGGGGCGACCGCGCTGCTGGGCCTCGGTGACCTCGTCGGGTACGGCGCCGATCCCGGCCCCTGCGTGGACCGCCTCGCCGCGCGCGGCGCCACGCTGGTGGCGGGCAACCACGAGTGGGGCGCGGCGGGCCTCGTCGACGTCTCGTGGTTCAACCCGGCGGCGCGCGCGGCGATCCTGTGGACCCGCGACCACCTGCCGCCGGACGCCGGCCGTTACCTGGGGGACTTGCCCCTGACGAGCACGGTCGACGACGCCTACCTCGTCCACGCGAGCCCGCGGAACCCCGAGGAGTGGGAGTACCTCACCTCGGCGGAGGATGGCTTCTCGGTGTTCGGCGACTTCCCCACGCGGCTCTGCTTCATCGGCCATTCCCACCGCCCGGGCGTGTGGTCGATGGGCTCGTCGGGGCCGGACCACGCGGCGTCGTTCCGCGCCTGGCCGGTCCGCATCAAGCTGGAGAACGGCCGGCGCTACGTGATCAACGTCGGCAGCGTGGGCCAGCCGCGCGACCGCGACCCGCGCGCCGCCTACGCGCTCTGGGACGTCGAGCGCCGCGAGGTCGAGATCCGGCGGGTGGCCTACGACCATCGCGCGGCCGCGGCCAAGATCCTCGCCGCGGGCCTGCCGCGGCTTCTCGCCGACCGCCTCGCCCGCGGGTTCTGATCCCGGTGGCAGAGCGCGGCCGCCGCCCGTCCGCGACGGCCGCGGCGGACCGTCCCACGCTCTGGCGGCGGCTCGCCGCGGGCGCGCCGGCCGACGCCACGCTGCCCGGCCACACGCGGATCCCGCTCCTGGTGCTGGCCGCCCTCGTCGGCGCCGCCGCCTTTCCCCACATCGACTGGTGGTTGGGGGCGTGGCTGTTCGCGGCGCCGCCGCTGGCGCTCGCCGTCCGGAGTGCGCCGCGCCGCGCGCTCGCCGACGGATGGCTCCACGGGACCATCTTCTTCGTCGTGCTGCTCCGGTGGCTGGATCACACGTTCGGCAACTACAGCGCGATCCCGTGGCCGGTGTCGTGGCTGCCCATTGCGGCGCTCGCCGGGTACTGCGGGCTCTACGTCGGCGCGGTGTGCGCGGCGCTGGCGTGGCTCGCGCCGCGGATCGGGCGCGGGTGGGCGCTCTCCGCGACGCCGGCGTTCTGGGTCGCGGGGGAGTGGCTCCGGGGCTGGCTGATGGACGGCTTTCCGTGGGGGCTCGTCGGCTACTCGCAGGCGCCCGCGCTGCCGATGATCCAGATCGCCGAGATCGGCGGCGTCTACGCCGTTTCGCTGGTAGTCGTCGCCGCCAACGCCGCGCTCGCCGGGCTCGCCGCCCTCGGCTGGCGCCGCGCGCTCCCCGGGCTCGTCGCGGCTGCGGCGCTGGCGCTGGGCTCGGCGGGGTACGGCGTGCTCGCCCTCCGCGCGCTCGAGGCCGACGCGGCTCCGCGGGTGCCGATCGCCGTGATCCAGCCCAACGTCGAGCAGTCGCTCAAGTGGGACCCCGCGCACCGCGCGGAGATCCTCGCGCGCTACGACCGGCTGACGCGCGAGGCCGCGCGCGAGCGCCCCGCGGCGATCCTCTGGCCGGAAACCGCGGCGCCAATTCTCCTGCGCGCCGATCCGCCTCTGACGGAGCACCTGATCGCGCTCTCCGGCGAGCTCGGCACCCCGATCCTGGTGGGCTCCGTGGACCGGCTGGACGGGCCGCGGGGAGCGTTCCTGAACAGCGCATTTCTCCTGACGGGACAGGGAATTAGCGACAAGTATGATAAGATCCACCTCGTGCCGTTCGGAGAGTACGTCCCGCTCTCCGGGCTGATCGGGTTCGTCAGGAGCTGGGCGGAGTTCATCTCGGACTTCGCCGCGGGCGAGCGGGTGACGGTGTTCCGCCTCGGGCAGGCGCGGTTCGGGACCGTGATCTGCTACGAGGTGATCTTCCCCGAGCTGGTCCGGCGCTTCGTGGCCGACGGCGCGGCGTTCGTGGCCAACATCACCAACGACGCCTGGTTCGGGGAGACGAGCGGCCCCTGGCAGCACCTGGGCACGGTGCCGCTGCGGGCGGTGGAGAACCGCGTGGCGATCGCGCGGGCCGCCAACACCGGCATCTCGGCCTTCGTGGAGCCGACGGGCCGGATCTCGGCGTGGCTGCCGATCGGGGCCACCGGGACGCTGGTGCGGCCGGTGCCGCTCCGGCACGGTGGGCCGACGCCGTACACGCGATATGGCGACTGGCTGCCGTGGCTCTGCGTGGCCGCGGGGGTCGCGGTCATGGGTTTCGCACTCTCGAGGAGATCTTCGACGTGATGCTCGGTGAACAGAAGCGCGACATCGTCGACGCCGAGCGCCGTCTCGAAGAGCTCCGAGGGCATCTTTGACCTCGCCGGCAAGGAGTCCCGCCTCGCGCTGATCGACGCCGAGATGGCCACAGCGAACTTCTGGGACGACTCCCGCAAGGCGCAGGCCGTCGTCCAGGAGCGCGCCGCCATCGCCCGCCTCGTCGGGCGCGTGAAGGACCTCGACACCCAGATCCAGGAAATCCGGCTTCTCTGGGACATGGCCACCGAGGCCGGCGACGAGAGCGTCGCCGAGGAGATCTCGCAGGGGCTCGCGCGGCTGCGCGAGGACATCGAGGCCTTCGAGCTGAAGGTCACGCTGTCCGGGGCCCACGACGACAAGAACGCGATCCTCTCCATCCATCCCGGGGCCGGCGGCACCGAGTCGCAGGACTGGGCCCAGATGCTCGTGCGCATGTACCTGCGCTGGACGGAACGCGTGGGGCTCAAGGCGGAGGTCGTCGACCTGCTGCCGGGCGAGGAGGCGGGGATCAAGTCGGCCACGATCACGGTGACCGGCGAGTACGCCTACGGCTATCTCAAGAGCGAGATCGGCGTCCACCGCCTGATCCGGATCTCGCCGTTCGACGCCTCCAAGCGGCGCCATACCTCGTTCGCCTCGGTCGCGGTGATCCCCGAGGTGCAGGACGTCGAGGTCGTCGTGAAGGACGAGGAGCTCCGCGTGGACGTCTACCGCTCGTCGGGCCCGGGCGGGCAGGGGGTCAACACCGCTGACTCCGCGGTGCGCATCACGCACCTGCCGACCGGCATCGTGGTTGCGTGCCAGAACGAGCGCTCGCAGCTCCGGAACCGCGACACCGCGATGCGGATTCTACGAGCGCGGCTGTTCCAGGTCTACGACAGGAAGCAGAAGGAAGAGCTCGCCGAGCTCACCGGCGAGAAGAAGGAGATCGCGTTCGGCAGCCAGATCCGCACCTACACGTTCCATCCGTACCAGATCATCAAGGACCACCGGACCGGCGTCGAGGTCGGCAACGTCGACGCCGTGATGGACGGCGACATCGAGCCGTTCATCCGCGGCTACCTGCGCCTCGCGCGCGGCGAGGGCGGGGCATGAGCGGCTCGAGGCGGGGCGAGGCCGGGGGAGCGCACGAGCCGCCCGCCGACGCCAACGAGCTGATCCGCCGCCGCCACGAGAAGCTCCACGCCCTGCACGCGCGCGGCCTGGACCCGTTCGGCGGCCGCTTCCCGTTCACCCACTGGGCGGGCGAGCTCGCGGCCCGGTTCAAGGAGGCGGGGGACGCGGAGCTCCAGGCCGCCGGCGCGGTGAGCGTGGCCGGGCGGGTGATCTCGCTCCGCCACCACGGCAAGACGTGCTTCGCGCACCTGCGCGACCAGACCGGGGCGATCCAGCTCTACGCGCGAGCCGACGCGCTCGGCGACGGCTACCCCGGGTTCACCGAGCTCGACGCCGGCGACTTCGTCGGGGTCACCGGCGAGCTGATGCGCACCCGCACCGGCGAGCTGACCGTCGCGGTCAAGCAGTTCGAGTTCCTCGCCAAGTCGCTGCGGCCGCTGCCCGACAAGTGGCACGGCCTCCGCGACATCGAGACGCGCTACCGGCAGCGCTACGTCGACCTGGTGGTGACGCCGCAGACGCGCGAGATCTTCCTGCTCCGCAGCCGGATGATCAAGGCGATGCGCGAGTTCCTCGACGGCCGCGGGTTCCTCGAGGTCGAGACCCCGATGATGCAGCCGATCCCGGGGGGCGCCACGGCACGACCGTTCATCACCCACCACAACGCGCTCGACATGCGGCTCTACCTCCGGGTCGCGCCCGAGCTCTACCTCAAGCGCCTGGTCGTCGGCGGGCTCGAGCGAGTGTACGAGATCAACCGCAACTTCCGGAACGAGGGGACGTCGACGCAGCACAACCCCGAGTTCACGATGCTCGAGTTCTACCAGGCCTACGCCGACTACAACGACCTGATGGAGCTCACCGAGGAGATGCTCGTGTCCCTCGCCCAGGCGCTGCTCGGGCGCACCGAGCTGACCTATCAGGGCGAGTCGGTGTCGCTGGCGTCGCCGTGGCGGCGGCTGCCGTTCTTCACCGCGCTGTCCGAGGCGGTCGGCGCGCCGGTGAGTGCGGCCACCGGTGCCGACGAGCTGCGCACCGCCGCGGTCAAGGCCGGCATCGAGGTCGGCGCCGCCGCCGACCGGGTCGAGGTCTGGAAGGAGATCTTCGACACCCGCGTCGAGCCCGGCCTCGTGCAGCCGACGTTCATCGTCGACTTCCCGATCGAGCTGTCGCCGCTGTCCAAGCGCAAGCGCGAGAACCCGCGCCTGGTGGACCGCTTCGAGCTCTACATCTGCCGCCGCGAGATGGCCAACGCCTACTCCGAGCTCAACGACCCCATCGACCAGCGGC
>Ga0075421_100013100_pt1 | contig 10330 bp, 9 predicted proteins | sample SoiMetdeltSBSDD5_FD_75292 | JGI IMG/M metagenome (GOLD analysis project Ga0075421, IMG submission 75292) | Bulk soil microbial communities from a Populus tree surrounding site in Tennessee, USA - Soil MetaG P. deltoides SBSDD5 | ecosystem: Environmental > Terrestrial > Soil > Tree plantation... | reverse complement strand
CGGTCGGTGACCAGCACCGACCACCTGGCCTTCGACGCCGTCGGCCTGCCGGGCTTCCAATTTATCCAGGAGCGCCTGGAATATAATTCGCGCACCCATCATTCCAACATGGACACAGTCGATCGCGTGCAGCGTGAGGACATGGTGCAGATGGCGACCGTGGCCGCCGTCTTCGCCTATCACGCGGCGACGCGCGACGAGAAGCTGCCGCGAAAGGCCCTGCCCGCGCCGGCAAAGCCGAGTGAACGAATTGAATGAACGCCGAACGCGCGCCGGGCAATATCCTTATGATGTGATTCCCGACGTCGAAGTTTATGAATTGGACCATGTGACGATTGTGTATACGGAAAAATGGGTGCGAAACATAAAGGCAATATCCATCGTCAACGCGCCGTCCGCCAGTGGCGACCCGGTTCTCCCGAGCTTTTGGCGCAAAAAATTCGGCGCGTCGCCGCATCTCTCACAGGCGCCGCTTTGTTGATCGCGGATCGAGCGACTTCGACAGCTTTGGCGCCCTGATCGGACGTGGCGGCGGCGCACGGCGCGCGCCAGAGGTCGAGAGAATGCGGACCGCGTCATGAAAAGGATGGCGGGGGAATTCGTCCGATGACCACCTGCGCCGCGACCCCCAACCCGAGTAATTTGCTGTCGTTCCCAGGCAACGCATCGAGTTCGAGCCCAACCGGCAACCCCTGACTCAGCCCGGCGGGAATGCTCAAGGCGGGAGCGCCCACGCGCGGCGCGATGAACAGATTCTGCGCCACAACTCTGCCTTCTTCGACCTGCTTCCCTTTGATGGTTATTAACTCCCCGAGCGGCTCTTTCGGTCCGCTCGGACGAATGGGAGTTGCAACGATCGGCGCCGTCGGGAATGCGACCGCAAGCACGCCATGCGAACGATAGATCTCCGCGTAGCGGCGAGCGGCCTCCTTCAGGACCCGGACCTGCTCTTCGACCGGGGGAAAAGACCGCCTCCCGTCGCGGATCGGACGGTCGCCATACATCTGCTCTACCGTCACGTCCGGCGCATGCTCCCGGAGCCACCGGGCCATCGTGAGACTCGTCGGCTGCGGCGCGTCCATCCCCTCACCGGCGAACACACTCGCCGGGGTCGGTTGGAAGAGGGTTCCTACTATGCTTTTAACTTCTCCCTCGAAATCGATCTCCACCAGCGTGCATCCAGCCTCGCGTAGCTTCGCGAAGGCCTGCAGAATGACGTCCGCGACGCCCGGATCGACATCGCCCCGCTCCCAGTAGTCCGGCCGAGGAACCGCAATGCGCGCCGCACGCAGATCCACCGTGGGCGCCGCCTCGCCGGTAATGAGCGTGTCGAGGAACGCCACGTCCGATACCGTGCGAGCCATCGGCCCGATCGTATCGAGCCGGCGCGCCGGCGGAATCACAGCGAAGGAGGATAAGCGAATGGCGGTCCCCGATCACGACGCCGCACGGTCACGCTCCAGCCCAGACGCCAGACTCTTAAGAGGATGGCAGGTGAAATACTATTGAATTTTATGACAGGCCGTCGCCATCCTGAGTCACATGTTAAGAATTCAAGTAGATGAAATGAATATTGAGGGAAGGGGCTAATTACTTAATGTATCCACGGTTAAACAGTCCGTAACTTAAGTATTTTGGTATTTGTTCTTCGCTTTGAGCCCGCGGAGCGGGCGTCAGAGTAACACCAGAAAACTTAGTTCCCAGAGTATTAAAGTACCCAGAATACTGTAATCGCTCCTTGTTGGATCGCCTTCCCCTGGGAGCGTTTCTTTTACCATGCGCTCGTGTTGGGTTCTTGGCGAAAATTGCTGTAGTGACTGGAAATCATCTCATATTTCAACAAGAACATGACCGGGCGGGCGTCAAGCTGCGACCATGCTGTGCGGATCAATGACGAACTTCTTGGCGGCGCCCTTATCGAAATCCTTGTAACCTTGCGGCGCCTGATCGAGTGGGATGACTGTGACGTTAACGGCCTTGGCGATCTGCGTCTTGTCGTGAAGGATCGCCATCATGAGCCGCCGGTTGTATTTCATTGTGGGAGTCTGGCCTGTGGCGAAGCTGTGGCTCTTGGCCCAGCCCAGCCCTATGCGGATGCCGAGCGTGCCGGTCTTGGCGTTCTTGTCGGTCGCGCCGGGGTCCTCTGTCACGTACAGACCGGGGATGCCCAGGTGTCCCGCCGCGCGTGTAATCTCCATCAGCGAATTGAGCACGGTCGCGGGTTGCTCCTTCCCGGCGTCCTTGCCATGGCCGTGCGCCTCGAACCCGACGCAGTCAATTGCGCTGTCCACTTCGGGAACGCCGAGAATCTTCTCGACCTGATCCGCCAGCGTGGCGTCTTTGGTTAGATCAATCGTCTCGCAGCCGAAGCTTTTAGCCTGGGCGAGGCGTTCCTGGTTCAGGTCACCAACGATCACGACCGCCGACCCGAGCAGGTGACAGGCCGCCGCGGCCGCCAGTCCCACCGGCCCCGCGCCGGCCACATAGACTGTAGATCCCGTGGTTACGCCCGCCGTCACCGCGCCATGGTAGCCGGTTGGAAAGATGTCGCTGAGCAGGGTCAGGTCTTTTATCTTGGCCATCGCCTGTTGTTTGTCAGGGAATTTGAGCAGGTTGAAATCGGCGTAAGGGACCATGACGTATTCAGCCTGGCCGCCGATCCATCCGCCCATATCGACGTAGCCGTAGGCCGCGCCGGGACGGGATTTGTTGACATTCAAACAAACGCCCGTATTACGATCCTTGCAATTGCGGCAGCGCCCACATCCGATGTTGAACGGGACGGAGACGACATCTCCCTTTTCGATGAAGAGCACATCGCGTCCGGCCTCGATCACTTCGCCGGTGATTTCATGTCCGAGAATCAATCCCGAAGGCGCCGTGGTGCGTCCGCGCACCATGTGCTGGTCTGAGCCGCAGATGTTGCTAGAGATGACCTTGAGGATGACTCCGTGATCGATCTGTTTGCCGTTGGTCGCATCGACCATTTTGGGAAAGTCGATGGACTGTACTTCGACCACACCCTGCTTGACGTAAGCCACTCCGCGGTTTGCGGCCATAAATTCCTCCTTAAATTGGCTGTAGCGTCTCGGCTTGTGGGGAGATTGCGAGATTTGGAGGGAGAATGTTCGACAAAAAGAGAGCTTAAAGCCTTGTGATCGATATGTCAGTACATGACCGCACATTACGGAGGGCAGGCGACGCGGTACGGCCGATTATCATGTCGTATCCGCGTCTTCAATGGCCTATCAAAGAGTCGGACTTGCGATGGCAAATCGGAAGATATCTTCACGCCAGCGCCCAAAATATGCCTTTACGTTCGCAATAGGACAGATTCTCACTCATTGCGGCGCGTAGAATTAACGTCCCGACAATTTTCTGTCTTTCAGCGATCTTTTGTTGACTAAATCGAACCAGGCGGAATTGGTAAGGTACCGCGCGCGTAAGCAAGCGGCTAACCGATGGGACGGCCGCTTGCTTACGCGCGCGGTACCTTACCGGTGTCCCAATGTTGCTTGGTCTGATTTAGCATGGCCAGCAGTTGATCAAAGGGCGGGCGCTGGACAACGTTCTGACCGAACAGCCCTGGCTCACGCGGAAGTACGAAGAGGTCTGCCTGCACGACGACGCCACCCCTAAAGAGGAGAGGCGTGGGATCGACGGCTATTTCGACTTCTACAACCATTGGCGCCGCATCAGTCACTCGTCTATCAGACACTTGCGGAAGTCTGTTTTCAAACAGCGACGGCTCGTCAAAAACAGATGGCCGTAATCAAATCAACACTGGCAGCTAAAGGAAAATGATCCACCTTAAATGCGCCCCTGCGACAACGCGGCGGCGCACCTGGATTCCTATCTATACCGCATCGCCGCAAGGGCACGAATGAACCCGTAATGAGCAAAGGCATCGCCTTGAGAGGCAATACCGTTTTGTCAATCTATGGAGGACTATCATGTCGAAGACTAGTCGAAGAAATCTATTGAAGGGCGCCGCAGCAGGCAGCGTTGCCGCGGGACTTGGACTGACGCTAAAACCCAATACAGCCGCTAGTGAAAAGCGCGCTGCCGGAGCGCATAACCACAAACCAGTCAGTGGCCCCTTGGCCAATGCCAATGTCAGCTTTGGGCAATGGCCAACGGATCCACCGCTGAATAGGTTCCCGAATCTTGGCGCGCCGGGAATACCTAACGGGCATCAACTGATACCAAACGAAGTCCAAATCAAGGCAGGTGGAACGGTGAACTTTATTATAGGCGGGCTCCACCACGTCCTCGTTTATGACGACGGGACTCAGCCCGGCGACATCAATGCAAATTTAGTTGTTCCGGGTACAGCTCCACCTCTGATCGACGACCCTACAAACCGAATATACAGGGGATTGAATCCGATAGGGATGCCGCAAGACCGTGTAGAAGTAGTCCAATTTTCGAAGCCGGGCACATATCTCGTGATCTGTGGAGTCCGCCCACATTTTGTCAATGACCAGATGTTCGGTTTCGTGAAAGTGCTACCTTAAGGGGAAAACAAGCCTCAGGACGCTGCGCCGAGCCAGGGCCGAGCCGCTCTGAATATTGAGGGTAAGACTGAACTGCGGCCTAGTTATCAAGTTTGCCAGGGCTGTCAGATAGTTGTGTGCGACGTTCTCGACAGCCGGCTGGGCCGTGGGGCCCCGGGATTGGGTTTACGGATCAAGATCGGGGCCCCACACACAGGTCTGCCCCTACCATTTATGCAATTGAAAATCGCCCTAGGTTTGTTGCAGCTTCAGACCGATTACCGCCAGCTGGCGACCAAGAGCTCGGGACACCGGTACGGTCAGTAAATCGCTAAATGAATGCAGAGCTCGATTTTCCATATGTCATTTTAGATTTGATAGTATGTCATTGTCCGGAAATCGCCCTATGAATATTGGTCATTGAATCTGGATCTCCTCCGTCGATGACAAATGACAAATCTAAAATGACATAACGACCTTCTGCTCACTTGCCACACTCCTGGTCGCGCGGCTTTGTAGACGCCGGAATATTACGGTAAATGTGCGGTCACGTACCGACGCTTGAGTTACAAGGCGTTAAGCTCCGCCGTCGTTGAACATTCTCCGTTCAATCCTCGCAAACTCCCCACAACCAGATTATCAACAGGGAGCCTCTCACCCAGATGGAGGTTAAGCAATGTCTCCCCGCATATTGCTATACGGAAAGCGCGCGCTGACACATGCGCTGCTGGCGGGCGCGGTCTATGCAGTCGCGACCGATCAGGTAACGAGCATATTCGAGCCGCTCTCCACGCCTGCCGATTCGGTCTACCGGGCCGCGTTGCTCGCGCTGGCGGTCTGCGCCGCTATTTTCGTAACCGTCGTAATCCTGCTGATCAATGCGATCGTTCGATACCGCCACCGCCCCGGGGATGACGCGAGTGAGCCTCCGCAGATATACGGCAGCAACCAGATTGAGCTGGCCTGGACGGTGCTACCGATCCTGATCGTCGTCGTGCTCATCCTTGTCACGGCGCGCACGATCGCCGACGTGGAAGATTACCCTCAACCGCCTGACGCGTTAAAGGTGACGGTCGTCGGGCGCCAGTGGTGGTGGGAGTTTCGCTATCCCGATCTGGGCATCATTACGGCGAACGAGTTGCACGTTCCGGTCAGCGAATCAGGCAGGCGTCAGATCACTTCCCTGACTCTCGAATCGGCGGACGTCATACATAGTTTCTGGGCGCCTCAACTGGCTGGGAAGACCGACTTGATACCTAACCGCGTCAACCGGATGTGGATCGAGCCGAAGCAGGCGGGCACATATCTCGGCAACTGCGCCGAGTATTGCGGGACGCAGCACGCGAAAATGCGCCTTCGCGTCATCGCGCACCCACCAGAAGAGTTCGCCAATTGGGTGGAGTCCCAGCGGCGACCTGCGGCTGAAGACCCGCAGGCGTCGGCAGGGCGTGCGATCTTTTTCTCCACCTCGTGCGTCAACTGCCATGCCATCCAGGGCACGTCGGCCAAAGGAACATTCGGACCCGACCTGACGCATTTGATGAGCCGCCAGACGCTGGGTTCAGGGGCCGCGCCGAACACCCCAGAAAAACTGCGCGCGTGGGTGAGGAACCCGCAGGCGATCAAGGAGGGATGTCTGATGCCCGACATGCAGCTTTCTGACCAGGAGTTGGATCAGATCTCCGCCTACCTGTTAACGCTGAAATGACCTGAAGGAGATGTTGTGGCCGCGCGAGAGATTGCGCTTACACCGAGGATCGGAAGGCTGCCCGCAGTGGCGATTCGGCTGCATGACCTGGTCGTCACGACGGACCATAAAAAACTGGGCCTGATGTACATTGGCGCGGGTTTGGTCTTCTTTGTCATCGCCGGGTCGTTGGCCTCAGTGATGCGATTGCAACTCGCCGCGCCGAATAACGGAGCCGTCTCGCCGCAGGTCTTTAACCGGCTCTTCACCATGCACGGGACGACCATGGTCTTTCTGGTCGGGATGCCGATCATCGCCGGCATGATGAATTACCTGGTCCCGTTGATGATCGGCGCGCGCGACATGGCGTTCCCGCGCCTCAACGCCTTCGGCTTCTGGATGTTCTTCTTCGGCGGGTTGCTGCTCTATCTCAGCTACCTGGCCGCGCCGGGGATCACCGGGGCGGGTTCGGCGCCGGACGTGGGCTGGTTCGCTTACTCCCCGCTGACGGCTCGCGCCTTTTCACGCGGTCACAGCACGGATTATTGGACCTTGAGCCTGCTCCTGAGCGGGGTGGGCAGTATCGTCTCGGCGATCAATGTCATCGCGACGGCCGTCAGCCTGCGCTGCAAGGGGATGACGATGATGCGCTTGCCTCTCTTCGTCTGGCTGTCGATCGTCACCTCCTTCATGATCCTGCTGGCTCTGTCGCCGTTGTCGGCGGCGCAGGTCATGCTTCTGCTGGACCGCTTTCTCGGCGCGCGATTCTTCGACACGCAGGCCGGCGGCTCCGCGGTGTTGTGGCAACATTTCTTCTGGATCTTCGGCCACCCGGAAGTCTACATTCTGATCATTCCGGCCTTCGCCTGTCTCTCGGAGATCGTTCCGGTCTTTTCGCGGAAGCCCATCTTCGGATACCCGATAATGGTCGCGGCGGCGGTGATGATCGCCTTCATCAGCCTGGGCGTCTGGGCGCACCACATGTTCACCATCGGCATGACTTCGATGGGCAACATCTTCTTCGCCACCTCCACCTTCCTGGTGGCCGTGCCGACCGGGATCAAGATCTTCAACTGGCTGGCCACGATGTACGGCGGCAAGCTGCGCTTCGAGCCACCGATGCTTTTCTGCATAGGATTTCTCTTCCAGTTTTTAATCGCCGGCCTGACGGGAGTGATGCTGGGCGTGGCCCCGTTCGACTGGCAGTTGCACGACTCCTATTTCGTCGTGGCTCATTTTCATTACACGCTCGTCGGCGGATTCCTCTTCGGAATCTTTGCCGGGATCTATTACTGGTATCCGAAGGCGGTCGGACGGATGCTCGATCGGAGGCTCGGGATCTGGCATTTCTGGCTGTTTGCAATCGGATTCCACCTTACGTTCGACCCGCAACACTTCGCCGGCTTCCTCGGCATGCCGCGCCGCATTTATACCTATGAGGAGGGCCGGGGCTGGGAAGTCTACAACATGATCTCCTCGGTGGGAGTGATCGCGCAGGTGGCGGGAATCATGTGCTTTGTCGTCAACCTCGTTCGGTCGTACTGGAAAGGAGAGCCGGCGGGCGAAGACCCGTGGGACGCGTGGACGCTCGAATGGGCGACCACCTCGCCGCCGCCCGAATACAACTTCGAGACTTTGCCGGCCGTGCGCAGCAGCCGCCCGCTCTGGGATTTGAAGCACCCGGAGGACCCTGACTGGAAATATGAATGAAGCGGAGGACGCGTCAATGACGAAGGCCGATGCCTTGAACCCGCCTGTCGAACCGGACGACTGGCGCTTGCCGTCGCGTGGCGTGGTGGCGGTGGTTTGCCTGATCGTGACGGAGACGGCGCTCTTCGCGATCTTCGTCGTGGCCTATCTTTACTACATCGGCAAGAGTCTCGGCGGCCCCTACCCGTCGGAGGTGTTGGAAACGCCGGTCATAGCCACAATCTGTCTCCTTTCCAGCAGCCTGACGATCATACTGGCCGAGCGCGCATTCGAGCGGGCGAACGCAGGCGGCTTCCGGCTCTGGTGGGCCGGCACGATTGTTCTAGGGGCCGTCTTTCTGGCGCTGACCGCCATGGAGTGGTTCCGCCTGCTCACAGGGCCGCGCCTGACAATCAGCGCCAACCTCTTCGGCACGACCTTTTATTCATTGGTAGGCCTCCACGCCAGTCACGTGATCGTCGGATTGACCCTCCTCACGCTCACTATGATTTTGTTCCTGCTCAGACGTGTGCGGCCGGCGCACGGCGAGCGCATAAAACTTATCTCGTGGTATTGGCATTTTGTCGACGCGGTCTGGGTCGTAGTGTTCACAGTGGTTTACGTAATCGGACGCTGACTTATTGAGGAGTAGTTCATGTCGCAACGAGCGACGCCTTGGGAAGGATGAAAATCAACCACGAAGAAACGAAGAACACGAAGAAAGAACCAAAAAAATCTTCGTGTTCTTCGTTTCTTCGTGGTTGATTTTCCGCAGGAGCATGACAAATGAACGAGGAGAAGAAAGATCAGATCCCGGAGGCGATTGAAATGCCGGCTCCGACCGTGTGGCCGATGGTCACCGCGTTCGGACTCGCCTTGCTATTTGCGGGCCTGGTCACATCTCTGGCGGTCAGCGTCGTGGGTTTCGTCCTCGCCGCGCGCGGCGCCGTCGGATGGTTCCGCGAGGTTTTACCCGTCGATAAGCATGAACTTGTCCCCCTGCGCCCGGTCGAACAACGGGCGCAGCCGGTCAAGGTTTCGCCCCGCTCGGTGACGCTTCTCAGAGCCGGCGAAGCTGGCCACCGCGTTCATATCCCGGCGAGAATTCATCCCTACACCTCAGGGATCAAGGGCGGTATAGCCGGCGGGGTCGCGATGGCGTTCGTCGCTTGCGCTTATGGGGTCATAGCCTATGGAAGCGTCTGGTATCCGATCAACTTGCTCGCCGCAGCCGCTTTGCCTTCGATGGCCGCCGCGGACCTTTCCCGGTTGAAAGCGTTCGACCTTCCGGCACTGGCGCTCGCCTTCATCATTCACGGCTCGCTATCGATACTCGTCGGACTGCTCTTCGCGGTGCTGCTGCCGATGCTGCCGTCGCGCCGTCACGCCTTCCTGGGAAGTTTATTCACTCCCCTGCTCTGGTCTGCGCTGGTCTGGGCCACGCTGGGGCTGGTCAACCCGACCCTCAACGCCCGGATTGACTGGGTATGGTTCATCGCCTCTCAAGTCGCCTTCGGACTCGTCGCCGGCTACATCGTTCATCACACCGAGACGGTCGAGACGATGCAGACCTGGCCGCTGATGGCGAGAGCGGGGCTAAGGGCGCCGGGGCTGTCGCAGGAGAGGTCGCGGCGCGAGGGGGGAGAGGAGCAATGATTCTTGCGCGGGCGCTCGCCGCCACAATCGCCATTGCGATTATCGCCACAGGCTCCAGTTGTCCGCCGCCCGGGAAGCCGTCGGAAAAGGATCGCTGGACTCCCCCCTCGCAGGTCATGGATTTCCGCCAGCTCTACGCTCAAAACTGCGCCGGTTGCCACGGCGCCGACGGCCGCCTCGGAGCCGCGCGCCCGTTGAACGACCCGCTCTATCTGGCTTTTGCGGGCGCCGATGTTTTGCGCCATGTGAGTGCGAACGGCGTGCAAGGTACGGCCATGCCCGGCTTCGCGCAATCAGCCGGCGGCAATCTCACCGACGAACAAATCGCTTCATTGGTTGAGGGGATGAGCGCACAGTGGGGGCGTCCCGAGGATTTCAAGGATGTCACGCTCCCACCCTATCGCCCGGAATCCGCCGTCGCCGGAGACCCAGGGCGAGGCGCTACGGCTTATCAAACCTACTGCTCGCAATGCCACGGCGCCGAAGGAAAAGGCGGTCTGTACGCCGGGGCTATCAACGATCCGAACTACCTGACTCTGGTCAGCGATCAATCGTTACGCTCGACAATCGTCGCCGGCAGGCCTGATCTCGGCATGCCGGACTGGCGCAGCCGTATCCCCGGCCGACCGATGTCAGTACAAGAAATTTCCGACGTGTGGGCATGGCTCGTGGCGCAGCGCCCGACCCCGGCCTCTGCGCCGAGCGAGATTTACGGAGAGGGGGCGGCCAAACTTCGTTAGGTCAGTTCCGGTCAGGAGTAGAGCGCGGCAAGACCTAGCCACAGAGGTCACAGAGATCACAG
>Ga0075421_100013098_pt1 | contig 10330 bp, 8 predicted proteins | sample SoiMetdeltSBSDD5_FD_75292 | JGI IMG/M metagenome (GOLD analysis project Ga0075421, IMG submission 75292) | Bulk soil microbial communities from a Populus tree surrounding site in Tennessee, USA - Soil MetaG P. deltoides SBSDD5 | ecosystem: Environmental > Terrestrial > Soil > Tree plantation... | reverse complement strand
GCGTCGAGCTGGCTCGCGTTCATCGCCAGCGGACAGTTGTCGGACACCGTCGGCACCCCATCCCCGTCCTCGTCTCCGTCGCAGGCATCTCCCGCCCCGTCCTGGTCGGCATCCTCCTGGCTCGAGTTGACGACCAGCGGACAGTTATCCGAGGCGTCCTCCACGCCGTCGTTGTCGTCGTCGGGATCGCAGGCATTCCCCTGCCCGTCGTGGTCGCTGTCGAGCTGGTCCGAGTTCGCGACAAGCGGACACGAGTCCGAGGCATCCACGACGCCGTCGTTGTCGTCGTCCGGGTCGCAGGCATCGCCGAGGTCGTCTCCATCGGCGTCGACCTGCCCACAATCCTCTGACTCGTTGACGATCCGCAGATCATCGAAATAGAACTCTCGCTCTCCAGTGGCCCTGATGCGCCCATCGCCGCTTCCATTTCCGAACATCAGGAACTGGATCCTGTCGATGCTGCCCCTTCCGGCGCCGGCCAGGGCCCCGTCGAAGATCAGGGGCACCCCGCCGCTGCTCGGAGTTATCGTCAAGCGATACGAATCCTCGCCCGTGAGTGTCAAAGCAAGCTGGAACGCGCGGCTTCCATGGACAACCGTGAAGCCGGTGCCCAGTTCATCGCCGGCACCATCACTGATGGTCCATTCGTCGTTGTTGAAGCCCTGAGTCGTGTAGAGGCCGAATCGTTCCGCGCCGCTCGAGGTCTGCAGGCGGAGGATGAATCCGGCGCTGTCGAACATCCCCAGCTTCTGCATCACGGGATTATCGATATCGACGCTGATTCGATCCCCCACCTTGAGTGCACTGACAAATGGCCTCGTTGCAATAGTCGTATATCCAAGCGGCAGGTTGGCATTCGTCAACGCAAACGCCGGAGCTCCGAGCTGGTTGAACGAAGTGGGGTTGGTATCGATGAAGTGAGGCTGGCTGTAGGGCGAGTGGGCAGGGTCCCAGAAGGCTTCGTCTTCCTCGAAATCCCAGGGCAGGAAACCCCAGCCGCCGTTGTCCATACCCACTTCGACGGGCACCATTCCATGGAGTCCTTGCCAGCCATCGGTGTAGACCGAATCCGAGGCGCTATCCGAGGCAATGACCTCGGACCGGCATCCCTGTGGGTCGACCAGAAACTCGCCCATGCATATCAGTGTGACGCAGCTCACGCGAAGGGCTTTCATACCGAAACAAGCCATCCTCGCCGAACGGAGATCCTGGGGACGACGCTGCGCCGAGCTCGCCGCTTCGCCCGATATCGAGATCGCGGACAAAGTAGCAGCACCGAACATTTCGTCATCCTCCGAGGCCGCAGGCGACCGGCATGAAACTGGCTGCCCCTGCTCCCTTCGGGGACATGCAATCCTCTTTCCTCTTCTGCCCTGGAGCAGTGATCCGGAGGCTACGGAGAGATCGAGGGCGAGTCAAACCTTTCTGGAGGAGCACTCTCGGGCGAGGGCCGAAGCTCGCCGCTGAGCCCCGCGGGACCCGAACGGTATCCTACTCCTCCGGCTCCTCGAAGAGGATCAGGCTCTTCAGGAACGTGACCAGGGCCTCGCGATCCTCGGCTGACAGCCCGGCGAACGCATCGCGCTCCTCCTGAGCCTCGCTGCGCGCCACGTCTCCCGCGGGCGGAGGCGCATCGACCCCGTGGAGAAGGATCGCCTCCTCGAGCGTGGCGGCGCGCCCGTCGTGGAGCCACGGGCTGGTGCTTCCCACTCCCCAGAGCTCCGCCGTCAGAAACACCGATCTCCCGACCGTGAACGCGGTCTCGTCGACCGCCTGGCTGCCGTCGGCGTTCACCACCTGCATCTCCTGGGCATCCGCGAGGCTGCTTCCCATGTTGTGCCGCTTCAGGTCGCCGAAGAGCGCCACGCGCAGCCCGCCCTCGGGGTGAGGCTCCGGCCGCGGGAAGTCCCCTTCCCGCCCGAGGTCGAACCGGAACGGTCGCCCCGCATCGAGGGCCGTACCCACCGGGTCGATATCCTCGTCGAGGTAGCTGCCGCTCGCCCTCGACGTGGGCTCCTCGAAGACCGGGTCGAGGAGGCGGAGCTCCGACACGTGGCAGGTACCGCACCCGATCTGGCCGAAGAGGACCTCGCCTCGCCGCGCGGCCGAGGAGAACTCGGCGCTGGGCGGTGAAATGCGCTGCCGCCCCGCCATCCTCTCGACCGTCGTCGGCGACTCCTGCGCCGCGACGTAGACCGTCATGGCCGTGATGTCGCCCACCGAGAGCTCGCCCTCGACGCCATCTCCGTCGGGGTCGGCGCCCCCCGTCGGGCTCTTGGCGACCAGCTCGTCGGCTTCCATCCCGAGCTCGTTGAGCGCGGCGTCCCTGCAGAAGTTCCTGAGGCTCGGGGTGTCTCCCTTCCACCCGAAGGGGCGGACGATGAGGTCGCGCGAGATGCCCTCCACGGCCGTCGTGTCGAAGGTCACGGCGCCGCCGGAGCTCCGCACCGCCCGGATGCTCCCGAAGGACACGCCCTTCGAGCCCAGCGGGAGCGTCACCGCGGGCCCACCCGGCTGGGCCGCGCCTGCGGCCGCGGCTCGGATCGCGAGGAGCTCCTCCGTCATCTCCTCGGCGAGGCGCTGGAGGAGCCCCGCCCCGAAGAGGCTCGTCGTGTTCCTCGTGTTGAAGCCCCCCGAGCCGCTCCGGGATGGGTCCTGGAGGACATTCGCCGAGGGCTCACCGCCGCTCGTGCCGAACGGCGTGTTGTGGCAGGCGTTACAGCTCTGGGAGTTGGGCCCGGTGAAGCGGCCGCCCCCGGCGGGCGCCCGCGAGAAGCGTCCCGGAAGCGGCGCGCCGTCCGGGAGCCGGAGCGCCCCCACTCCATCCAGCGCGTTGAAGCGCGCCTCGAAGAGCTCGTCGCCGATGACGAAGAGCTCGCGGAAGAGGACCCCTCCCTCCGTGATTCGCCTCTGGTCGAGGTGGCTCGCGAACGGAAACCCCGGCTGGTCACCGGGGGGCTCCGGAGCGGGGGGCACGTCGATGGAGGTGGCTGTCCCCTGACCCTCGCTGTGGCCTCCGCCTCCGCAGCCGGCGGCGCCGATGAGGAGGAGGAGCGCGGCGCATGCAACCGCCTTCCACCGCGAGGTATCAGCGCTTCGGAAGATGGACCTTGACGACATGGCTCTCTCTTTCAGCCGGCAGCCTCTCGAGCGGGCGGGGCGCGGGGCCGCCGATGTTCATCCCCTCGCTGTCGTAGACCGATCCGTGGCAGGGGCAATTGAAGCCCTTCTTCCCGGCGTCGACGATGCAGCCCTGGTGCGTGCACACGGCCGAGATCCCCGTGTACTTCCCGTCGCCCTCGCTCCGGACGAAGAAGGCCAACCGACGTCCCAGCAGGACCTTGACCATGCCCCCGGCACGGTCGAGCTCCGGGTACTGGTCGACCGGGACTTCCACGACCGGCTCCGGCCGGGCGCGGTACGTCCGCACCGGAACCGTGCAGCCGTCGAGGACCGCGCACGCCGCGCCGGCGAGCAGGGAGGATACGCTCCGCGCGGCCCGCCGGATGAAGGCACGGCGGTCCAGCATGCGCAGGAGCGAAAATCGGGAGGGGGAGCGGGAGGGGGGCATGATTAGAAGTACGTGGACATGGAAAACACGAACCCGTCGTCCTCGAAGCTGCTCCTTCCGGGGACGTTGCGGAGGCCGATGCTCCGCTGGGTGAATTTGTACGAGAACTTGAAGACGGTGTCCGTCACCGGTCGGAAGGTGAGGCCCGGCTCGATCGTGTCGCCGAGGTCCCCATCGAGGTCGACCCAGTCGTATCGCAGGACCAGGCCGAACCTGGAGCCCTCCCCGTCGAACACGTAAGGCACCGACCGGAAGATCTCCGGCATCCCGCCCACCGACGCCTGGGCGTAGAAGCCCCAGAAGCGCTCGGGGACGCCCGCGGCTCTGGCGAAGTCGTTCCGCTCGAACTCGGCGGTGGCGATCTCCCCCTCGAGACCCAGCGTGGCGTCGCCGATCCGGCGCTCGTACGCCATGTCCCCCGCGATGATCGTGAGCAGGTTGTCGCCGTTCTCATCGTAGGTCCCGACGTGCCAGGACCCTCCGATCTCGAAGCGCTTCAGGAACTGCGCGGACAGGCGGCCGGTGGAAGCCACCCCACTGTTGATGTCGCCCCCGAGCGATGTCCGGCCTTCCCTGAGGAGCTGCTCCTGTTCCGTCGGGTCGACGGCGAGCTCTCCGTTCTCGCTGAGGAGGTTGAAGCCGTTGACGGCATAGACCTCGTAACCGAACGAAAGGTCCTCCAGCGCGGCGAACTTGCCGTGAGCGCCCACGCCCGCCTCGGTCAGCGTGGTGGGGATCACGAACGTGGAGACGAGAGGCCGTTCGGTCAGCTCGCGTATGGGACCATCGTGGTTCACGTTGATGCGTCCCAGCGGGACCAGGATGGCGCCACCGCGGATGTTGAGCTCCTCGAAGAGCGCCCAGTCGATGAAGGCCATCTCGACGGCCACATCGATGTCGCTCGACGGTTGGCCCTCGAACTCGGTCTCGAACTCGATCTCCGACCCGAAGCGCACCCTGTCGAGCACGTCCGCGAAGAAGAAGAGGTTCGTCCGGTGCATCCGGAAGCCCTCCGGGATCCCGAGAATGCCGTCCTCGAAGGAGTGGTACTCGAACTCGGTATACCCGCCCAGCTGGGCCTGGCGCGCCAGGTCCTCGAGGAAGGGCTTGTCGTACACGCCTCGCAGGGAAGCGGGGGTCTCGCCGGCACCCGTGCCGTCCACGGGGGGAACCCCCTCCGCCGCTCGCGATGCCTCGAGCGACTTCTCGAGCGCCTGCACGCGCTCCTTGAGGGCCCACACCTCCTCCTCGAGCTTCTCTTCGCGGGACTGAGCTCTCGCGAGCGGCGTCGGCCCGGACGCCAGGAGGAGGCAAACGACCGCGCGGGAGAGAGGTATCGAGAGAACCGCCGTCGACAGGGAGGAAAGGTCACGCATCGCGATGCGCGAGCAACGCCGTGCCCGCCTCGTCGAGGTGTCGGCGGCCTTCGGGCGTCAATCGAAGCTCGCCCCCCTTCAACCTCGCTAGCCCGCTGTCGAGAAGGCTCCGCACGACCCTCTCCCAGCGCGCGCGCCGCCATCCGAACCGCCTGGCAACCTCGGGCGAGGTGTCCGCGCCCGGCGGCTCGTCCTCCTCTTTCAGGTGAAGGAGGAGGAGCTGCTCCTCGAACCTGAGCCCGATCCGCCTTCGCGCCAGGGCGCTGGCGAGGAGGCCATGAGACGGAGAGAAGAAGAGCGCGGCGGTGAACACAGCCCCCGCGAAGGCGGCCATGCAGCCCGCTATCGATGCGTCGTACCAGCGCGCGATGCCGTAGCCCGCGGCGGACGATGCGATGCCGATCAGGACACCGAGAGCGAGCATCACGGAGAGGCGGTTCGTGAGGAGGTACGCCGTGGCGGGTGGCACCACGAGCATGGCGACGACGAGGATCGCGCCCACGGACTCGAACGATGCCACGATGGTCACGGAGACCGCGATCATGAGCATGTAGTGGAGGAGGACGGGCGAGAACCCCGTGGCGGCCGCGAGGTCCCTATCGAAGCTCGAGAGCTTGAGCTCCTTGTAGAAGAGGAGGATGAGGGCGAGGTCGAAGAGGAGCACCGCGCCGTTCACCCAGAGGGCCTTGGGCCCGATGTCGCGCCCTCCCCACGTCAGGGTGTCGTAGGGAGTCAGGCCTATCTCGCCGTAGAGGACGCACTCTATGTCGAGATCGATCTGGCCGGCGTAGCGGCTCACGAGGATCACGCCTATCGAGAAGAGCGCGGGGAAGACGACGCCGATGGAAGCGTCCTCGTAGATCCGGCGGCTCCGGTTGAGCACCTCGACGAGGAAGACCGTGAGCACTCCCACCGCTCCGGCCCCGAGAACCATGGGAAGCGGAGCCCGGCTCTTGGTCAGGATGAATGCGGCCACGATCCCGAGGAGGACGGCATGGCTGATGGCGTCGCCGAGGAGCGCCATCTTGCGGAGCACCAGGAAGGACCCCACGAGGGCGCAGCTCGCTCCGACCAGGCTCCCGACGATGATGACGATGAGCGCCGAGGACATCGGTCAATCCCTCCGGGGAGGTATGGGCCTCCCGTGCGGGTCCGTGGCGGGGAAACCGAGCCTCCCCTCGAACTCGTTCACGGCCGCATCGCTCAGCGCGTGCTCCATGGCCTCCGCATCCCTGTGCACGTGGTCGGTGGGGAGGTCCAGGCGCCGGGTCAGGTACACCTCCCAGAGGCGATGCTTCCTCACGAGACGCTCCGCCGCGAGCAGCCCCTCGGGCTCGAGCCGGAGCCCGTCGCCCGAGCGTTCGAGCAAACCGGAACGGATGAGGCGTCGGACGTCGCGGCGGGTCCTCCCGGGCCGATCGCCTCGCATGCCGAGGAGGATGGGGAAGGGCACGTGGGTGGACCAGCTTCCCCGGCGCTCGCCCAGGAGGTAGAGGTCCTTGAGGAGGTTCTCGCGGCGGATCCGCGCGCCGAAGACGCGCTCGCGCCACATCGACCACAGGATCCCCCTGCGCGGCGCAAAGAGGAGGGACACGAAGAGGACGGAGCTCGACACGAGCACGATCGTGGGCCCGGTCGGCAGCTTCTCGAACGATGCGCTCAGGAGCGCTCCCGCGGCTCCGGATAGCCCTCCGATCGCGGCCGAGAGGAGGATCATGGGCCCGAGCCGATCCGTCCACTGGCGCGCCGAGGCAGCGGGCGTGATGAGCGTGGCCACCATGAGCACGACCCCGACCGTTTGCAGGCCCACGACGACCACGACGACGAGGAGGCACGTGAGAACGACCTCGAGCCCGCGCATGGGGAAGCCCAGGCTCTGCCCGAAGGCGCGATCGAAGGTGAGGAGCTTGAGCTCCTTCCAGAGGAGGAAGACGGCGGCGACGAGGACGACCCCCACGCCGGCCATGACTTCGAGGTCCTCCTGGACGAGCGCGGCCGCCTGGCCGAAGAGGTACTTGTCGAGCCCGCTCTGGTTCCCCGCGGGGAGCTTCTGTATGCGGGTGAGGAGCACGATGCCGACCGCATAGAAGACGGAGAGCACGATCCCTATGGCGGAGTCCTCCTTGATGCGGCTCCCCCGGACGACGAGGACCACGTAGAGTGCGCCGAGGAGACCGGCGCAGAGCGCGCCGGTGAGGAGGGGGAGCGGCTGCTTCGACCCCGTGATGAGGAACGCGACACAGACGCCGGGGAGCGCCGCGTGCGCGAGAGCGTCGCCGAGCAGGCTCTGGCGCCGGAGGAGCGTGAAGCCTCCCATGACCCCTCCCAGGCATCCGAGGAGGGATGACCCGAGGAGGACGTTCCGCAGTGTGTAGGAGATCTCCAAGCTAGGCCCCTTCCGTTCCCGCCGTCATCGCTTCTCCCTCAGGGTCCTCTTCGAGAGGAGCGCTTCCGCGGCCTGGGAGAGCACAGTGAGCCTCCCGCCGTACGTGCGCTGCAGGTTCTCCTGGGTGAAGGTGGTGCTCGTGGGGCCCGCGGCCACGAGGCGCATGTTGAGGAGGACGACCCAGTCGAAGTACTCGGCCACGGTCTGGAGGTCGTGGTGGACCGCGACGACCGTCTTGCCCTCGCGCCGGAGGTTCTGGAGGAGCTCGAGCACCGCTCTCTCCGTGGTGGCATCGACGCCCGCGAAGGGCTCATCCATGAGGTAGAGCTTCGCCTCCTGGGCGAGCGCGCGCGCGAGGAAGACGCGCTGCTGCTGCCCCCCCGAGAGCTGGCTGATCTGACGGTGCGCGAGCTCGGGGATCCCCACCTGCTCGAGGCACCGCATGGCGATTGCCTTGTGCTCGCGCGACGGGCGCCGGATCCAGCCCACGCGGCCGTAGAGTCCCATCAGGACGACGTCGATGGCGCTCGTGGGGAAGTCCCAGTCGACGCTCTCCCTCTGCGGCACGTAGCCCACCCAGGAGCGGCGCTGCGCGTAGGGCGCGCTGTAGACCTGCACCCACCCCGTGATCGGCTTGACGATCCCCATCACCGCCTTGAGGAGAGTGCTCTTCCCGGCCCCGTTCGGCCCGACGATGGCCACGAGGTGCCCTTCGGGCAGGGCAAGATCCACGTCCCAGAGGACGGGCTTCGTCCTGTACGCCACCGTGAGGTCGTGGACCTCGAGCGCTGTGATCGCCCTGGAAGGAGCGTCGGCGGATGCCGCCCCGGACTCCACCGGGGGGCTCTCCTGACGGACCTCCGCGCTCATCGGAGTGCCTCCACGATGGTCTTGACGTTCTGGCGGACCATGCCGGGGTAGGTGCCCTCCGGAGTCCCCGCGGGCCCCATGGCATCGGAGAAGAGCTGTCCCCCGATCACGACGTGGTGCCCGCGGCTCTCGCACGCCTTCCTCACGGCCTCGATGGAGCGCGGGGACACGCTCGACTCGACGAAGATCGCCTTGATCTTCCTCGACACGATGAGCTCCACGAGCCTCTCGACGTCCTGGAGCCCGGCCTCGGACACCGTGCTGATGCCCTGGAGCCCGACGACCTCCATTCCGTAGCGGCGGCCGAAGTACCCGAAGGCGTCGTGCGCCGTGACGAGCACCCGGTTGCTCGCGGGGATCTCCGCGATCCTCGTCTCCACCTCCCTGTCGAGGTCGAGGAGCTCCTTCTCGAGCGCCTGCGAGTTCCTTCTGTAGTCGTCGGCGTGCGCCGGGTCGAGCTTCTCGAGCTCCCGCGCGATGGGTCCGATCGTGAGCGCCCACAGGCTCACGTCGAACCAGACGTGCGGGTCGAAGTGGCCCAGAAACTCCGGGGGCCTCCTTCGCTTCGACTCGGGGACGGCGTCGGCCACGGCGAGCACGGCCCGTGATTTCGCGAGCCGCGCGAAGATGTCCTGCATCTTCCCCTCGAGGTTGAGGCCGTTGTAGAGGATGAGGTCCGCGGACTCGAGGCTCCGCACGTCCCCCTCGCTCGCCTTGTAGAGATGAGGATCCACGCCCGGACCCATCAGCGCTGTCACCTTCGCGTGCTCCCCCGAGATCCGGGCCGCCACGTCGGCGATCATCCCCGTCGTCGCGAGCACCCGGATGGGCCCGTTCCTCCGACCCTCGGGGGCGGTGCTCGCGCTCGAGGACTCGCTGCATCCGGTCATGACGGTGGCTGTGAGAGCGACGACCAGGGCGAGATGAACTGGTCCCGGTCCAATACCTTTGTTTGACATATCAAAACTATAGTCTTCGATGTGGCAAAAAGTCAAGCCCCTGGTATTCTAGAGGCATGACCACGAGCACGGTCGAGGACTACGTGAAGTGCATCTACCAGGAGGAGCAGCGGCGAGGGGGGGGCCACCTCGTGCCCACGGGACAGATCGCCGCAAACCTGAAGGTCACCCCGGGAACCGTCACGGCGATGGCGAAGAACCTGGCGGATTCAGGGCTCGTGTCGTACGAGCCCTACAGCGGGGTCAAGCTCACTCCGGCAGGGACCCAGCTGGCCACCGACGTGCTCCGGCGCCACCGTGTCGTGGAGCTCTTCCTCGTCGAGATCGTGGGCATGGACTGGAGCGAGGTGCACGGGGATGCCGAGATCCTGGAGCATGCGGTCTCGGACCGCCTGATCGACCGCATGGACGAGATGCTCGGGCGCCCCACGGTGGACCCCCACGGCGATCCGATACCCACCGCGCGCGGCGTGATCGTCGAGAAGGACTATCCCGATCTCCTCGCCTGCCCGATCGGGAAGACGCTGCGGATAGCGCGCGTCATCGATCAGACCTCGGAGTTTCTCCGATTCCTCGAGAAGAAGGGACTTCGACCGGGAAAGCAGATCGAGGTCCTGTCTCGAGATGAGGCCGCGGACACGATCCTCCTCCGCCCACAGGGATCGAAGCCGTTTCAGATCGGCTGCCGGGCGGGGTCGAAGCTCCTCGTCGAGCCTTGAGGCGGGCAGAAGAGAACTCACCACGGAGGCACGGAGAAGAGGAGGAGAGGAGAGCGGGAGAGGGAGCGGGTGGAAGACACCGTTGCGCCCACGGTCCACCTCGCATAGGCTTCCTCCCCCGCCAGCGACCCCGCGCGCGACGCCGGGCCTCCGGAAAGGCCCTTCATGTCCAACGCCGCATCCCCGTCGAAGGAGTCCGCGCGCTCCCTCGAGGCCGCGTACGCGACCGCCGTCCTGCGGGTCATCCTCGGAGCCGCTCGCGCCCTCGGGTCTCCCCCCGAGGGCGGAGTGCCCCGCCGGACGTTCATCACGCACCTCCGCGGGAACAGGCCGCCACCCCCCTGGGCCACGCGCGACGGCTTCGGCCTCCTCGAGAGCCACCGGCTGGACTGGGTCGAGGACGCCGTCGACGGAGCCATCGAGGAAGGGCTCCTCGAGCTTCGCGCGGG
>Ga0075421_100013094_pt1 | contig 10333 bp, 8 predicted proteins | sample SoiMetdeltSBSDD5_FD_75292 | JGI IMG/M metagenome (GOLD analysis project Ga0075421, IMG submission 75292) | Bulk soil microbial communities from a Populus tree surrounding site in Tennessee, USA - Soil MetaG P. deltoides SBSDD5 | ecosystem: Environmental > Terrestrial > Soil > Tree plantation... | reverse complement strand
GAAGCCGTCGAGCGCGGCCTGGATGGGGTGCAGCAGGTCGTTGACCTCCGCGGCCCGCAGCTCGCGGTACAGGCCGCGTCGCAGCGCGTAGATGGCGCCGTCGGCGCTGGCCTGGAAGCCGAGCGCGCTCTCGCCGGACCGCAGCAGCGCCTCGTAGCGGACGTAGCCGCCCGACACGGCCCGGGCATCGCCGGCGGCGGCCGCGTAGAGGCCCTGGCCCGTGACCAGCCCCACGCGCGGATCGGCGAACGGGGCGGCCAGGCGGGCCAGCGCGTCCCGGGCGAACATCGCGTTGGCGTCGGTGAAGACGAGGAGCTCGCCGCGGGCGGCGGCTGCTCCCCGGTTCAGCGCCGGCGACTTGCCCGCGCGCGGCTCCTGCCGGATCAGCCGCACGCGGGGATCGGGATGGCCGGCGACGATCGCGTCGGTGGCGTCGGTGGAGCCGTCGGAGACGACGATGATCTCCAGCCCCGGGTGGCGGGACGCCTGGGACAACGTGGTGTCGATCTTCTCCCGGATGCAGTGCGCTTCGTTGAACGCCGCGACGACGATGGACAGCCGCGGCCACCGGGCTCGAGGCGCCGTCCCCGTCGCCCCGAGGCCCGCCCGCCTCAGCAGCCACAGGAGCAGGGGATAGCCGATCCAGGTGTAGGCGAGCAGCGCCCCCGCGAGCCAGAAGGCGACGGCGGCCGTCATCGCACCACGCTCCGGTAGACGCGCGCAGTGGCCTCCACCTGCCGATCGAGGTCGAAGCGCGCCAGCGCCCAGTCGCGGCCGGCTCGGCCCAGGCGGCGGGCACCCTCGGGATCGCGCAGCAGATCGAGCAGGGCGCGGGCGAGCGCCGGCGCGTCGGCCGCAGGGACCAGGCGTCCGGTGTGGCCGTCGCGGACGACCTCCGGAGTGCCGTCCACGGCCGTGGCGACGACCGGCCGCGCCATGGCCGAGGCCTCGATGGCGGTGAGCGGCAGCCCCTCGTAGAGCGAGGGCAGACAGAGCACGTCGATGGCGTCGAGCAGGCGCGGGACGTCGGCGCGAAAGCCGGCGAAGATCACCGAGTCGGCGACGGCGCGCGCCCGGGCCTGCTCGGCGAGCGCGCCCCGCAGCGCGCCGTCGCCGACCAGCAACAGGCGCGCGTCGGGGAGCGCCCGGGTGACCGCCTGCCACGCGTCCAGCAGGTAGACGTGGCCCTTCTGGGGCTCGAGGCGGCCGACGACGCCCACCAGCGGCACCGCGCGGTCGAGGCCCAGCTCCTTGCGCACGCTCTCGCGCGCGCTCCCGGGCGTGAAGATGGACAGGTCGCGGCCGTTGGGGACGACGGTGACCCGGTCGGGGCGATACCCCTTGCCGCGGATCAAGAACTCGCGGGCCGCCTCCGACACCGCGATGACCCGGTCGAGCAGGCGTCCGATCAGGCGATCGGGGAGGAACCGCAGCGGGGCCAGCCCCTGCCGCCACCCCTCGCGGCCGTGGTACGTCTCGACCGCGCGGACCCCGTGCCACCGGGCCAGGGGGGCGGCGATCGCCGTCGAGCGAAACAGGTGCGAGTTCACGATGTCGGGCCGGAACCGCGCGATGACGCGCGACAGGCGCCCGATCTCCCGCCACTGCGCCACGCTCTCGGCCGCCACCGCTTCGGTCTCGACCCGCACCCCGTCGAGGTCGGCGCCGAAGGCGTCGAGCAGCGCGCGGGGCGCGGCGACCGCCAGCCGGAACTCGCCCGGGTCGAGGCGGCGCAGGAGCGCCAGCACGACCTCCTCGACGCCCCCGCGGACCGGCGAGGTCAGGACGAAGAGCAGGCGGATCGCTCTCACGCCGCCCGCGCCCCCGCGGTGAGTCCCAGGTCGTCGAGCATCACTCCGCGCACGCCGGTGATGTGGTCCACCGTCTTGTCGACCGGCGTCGTGGCCAGCAGGACCGCGTCGGCCGTCGGCTCGCTCGGGTGGTAGCCGTGCATGCCGGCGAAGCGCACCCGGCCCATGTCGCTGGGACTCAGGAGCACGCCGGGCTTCATGAGGAAGAGCATCTGATAGTAGCGATCGTCGTCGAACCACACGCCCAGCCGCTGCAGCTCGGCCGGCGCCATCAGCGTGCCGCACGGGTGGTCGGTCAGCAGCGTGGTCAGCGCCGTCCGGGCGCGCTCGCTGCCCACCCAGAAGCGCGCCATGGTCGAGTCGTAGGCCGGCAGGTAGTCGTCGGGCACGCGCAGGCCCAGCGCCTGCACGTCGCGGCGCAAATCGTGGGTCCAGCGGATCGGCGTCATGCCGTGGTCGGAGAAGACGAACAGCCGCGGGTCGCGGCCCGCCCGGGCCGCCGCCTCCCAGACGCGTCGCAGCCCCGCCTCGTACCAGGCGAGCATGGACGTCACCGAGTCGGGCTCGTGCACGTGGTAGTGCAGGTGGTGGTCGAGGCCCGACAGGTAGAGGAAGAGCACTCGGGCCTCGGTACGGGCGGCGCGCTCCGGCGCCAGGGCGAGGATCTCGGCGTCGGTGTGACGGTGGTAGTTGTAGCACTCGTAGGGGATGCCGGCCTCGGTCATGTCGTCGAAGATCGAGCGGCGATCGAGGCCGCCGGGCTGGTAGATGTCGCGCTTCTCGGTGAGGTCGAACTCGGCCAGGTGCGCGACCGGGTAGTCGTAGAGCGAGAAGTACCCGCGATAGCCCGACAGGCGACGGGCGACGATCTTGAGGGCGCGGCGGCTCACGCGGTTCTCCACGAGCGGGCGCGGCAGCCCGGCCAGCGGCCGCGTCCACCGGAATGGCGAGCGGGCCCGGTCCCGGTAGAAGAGGTTCCAGTGGCCGTGCTGGCTCGGTGTCATCCCGGACAGCAGCGTGGGAATGGCGCCGGACGAGTAGCCCAGGATCGTCACCAGCCACCGGCGCTCGGCCAGCAGGTCGTCCAGGAACGGACGCCCGCGGAGCACCTCCCAGCCGAGCGCATCCACGAGCACGAAGATCGACAGCGGTGCGGACATGCGTGGCTCTCCCCGTCAGTCGTTGCGAATGCACCACCGCCAGAACGCGGTGATCGCGGCCCGCTCGTCGGCGGCGCTGGCCGGCGGCGATCCGCCGAGCGGCAGCAGCCGGGCGGCAGCGCCGGAGGCCGGCCCGTCCTCGCCCAGCGCGAGGTAGGCTGTGGCGCCGGCCGCGTACGTGAGCGCGCGCGGCGTGGAGCGGACGGCCAGACGGGCCGCCCGGCGCGCGCTCAGCGGCAGCGGCGAGGGCATCGGGTGCAGCGCGAGCTTCGCCCACTGGCGGGCCCGGCCGCGCCAGGGCTGGGCGACGGCCCAGCGCTCGAGCAGCGAGGGCAGCGGCGCGTCGCCGCCCAGCAGTTCCTCCAGCTCCCAGCGCAGCACCGCGGCCAGCGCCGGCACGCTGCGGCGGATCTCCGCCCGCACCCAGGCCCGTGGCCCCCCGGGAGGGTCGGCCGCCAGCACGGCCTCGACCTCGGGCGCCAGCTTGGCGCGCGCCGCCTGCTCGACGTCGTCGACGAACTCCGGGGGGACCCGCGCGGCCAGCGCCGGCGTGTCGGCCAGCAACGCCGCGAAGGCGCGCGGCCGCTCGGCGTACGAGGAGGCGTGGCGACCGGCGAATGCCAGCGCCGAGCCGGCGAGGTCCAGCCGGAGCTTCAGCCGCTGGTAGGCGACGTCGAGGAGCGCCTCCCCGCCCAGCGTTCCCACCCGATCCCAGGCGTCGAGCTGCTCGATCGCGCGATTGAAGACCAGGTGGACGGCGTCGGCGCGCGGGATGAGCTCGGCGCCGAACGGGGGGATGCGCGTCAGCAAATCGGCCGGACCCCAGACGACGCGGCCGTGGGTGCGCAGGTCGTAGACGAAGATCGACGGCCGCGCGCGCCGCCGCAGGTATGCCTCCTCGGCCGGGCCGAACTCCACCTCGACGCGCATGCGCTGGTCGCTGAGCATCTGGCTGACCTGCCGGCTCCAGGCCCCGAGGATCGGGCGGAGCGTGCGGTAGTCACGGCCGCGGGGCAGGATCACCAGGAACTCGATGTCACCGAGCACGCGCAGGTGGCCGTCGACCGGCACCACCGTGCCCTCCCCGCGCGCGAAGCTGCCGGTCAGCACCACCCCGAGCAGGCGCGGGCCGAGCCGCTCTCGCAGGAAATGCACGCAGCGCTCGATCGCGGCGGCCACGGCGGCGTCGGCCCCGGCCCCGCGGCAGAGCGCGACACTGCTCACGAAGCGATCCGCGCCCCCTCGCCGCCGCGCCGGGCGAAGCGGTCGAGGATCACCGCGACGGCGATCTCGGCGATGGGCTCGAGGCGCCCGGTCGTGCTCAGCACGAGGTCGGCCATGAGGCGCGTCGGCTCGACGTACGTGCGGTGCGCCTCGCGCACCGTCGCCGCGAACTGGGCGAGGACCGCGTCGGTCGTGCGGCCCCGCTCGGCGACGTCGCGGGCGAGCCGACGCTCCAGGCGGACCCGCTCGGGCGCGTCCAGGTAGATCCGCAGGTCGAGCGTGGCGCGCACCGCCGGCTCCCAGAGCAGCAGGAGGCCCTCGACGACGACGATGGGCCGCGGCGTCACGGCGGCGGCGTAGCCCGTGCGCCGGTGCGTCCGGAAGCAGTAGGTGGGCGGCCGGACCGGCCGGCCGGCGCGCAGCGCCGCGAGGTGCTCGAGGAAGAGGGCCTGGTCGAAGGCGTCGGGGACGTCGTAGTTGACCGTGTCCCGCGTCGGGGGCTGCGCGCCGCCGTCGCGATAGTAGGCGTCGTGCGCGAGCAGCGCGGCGCGCCCCGGGCCGAGCGAGGCGACGAGGACACGGGCCAGGCTGCTCTTGCCACTGCCACTGCCGCCGGCGACGCCGACGAGCAACGGGGCGGACCCGCCGGCGTGCGTGGAGACCGTCATGCCGCCCGCGCCGCCGGCCGCGCGTCGGCCGCCCGCGCCCACAGCGACTCGTAGCAGCGCGCCACTGCGCTCCACGTGTAGCGGCGCTCCACCACCCGGCGGGCGCCGGCCGCCAGCGTCCACGCCACGACCGGCTCGCGCATCACCAGCATGGCCGCCTCGGCGGTCTCGGCGTCGCTCTCCGCGGTCAGCACGTGCAGACCCGGCAGCACGTGGTCGAGGCCGGACAGGCAACGCCGCGCCGTCACGACCGGCGTGCCGAGCGCCATCGACTCCAGGAGCGCGGCGTCGACGCCCGGGGTGGCCTCGCCCGGGATCATCGTGACGGTGGCGCCCCACAGCGTGGGCCGCAAGTCGGGCGTGGCGCCGGCCACCCGCACCCCCGGCAGCGCGGCCAGCCCCCGCAGCGCGTGGAACGGGCCGCCGCCGGCGACGACCAGCTCGGCCGGCGGCCACACCCGTCGCACCCGGGGCAGCACCTGCGTGGCGAGCCGGCGGGCGGCGGCCCGGTGCTCGGCCCAGGCCAGGTTCCCGGCGAAGACGAGGCGGGTGCGCTCGCCGCCGCGTCGCACCTCGTAGAGCTGCTCGTCGACCCCGGGCGGAATGACCTCGATCCGATCGAACCGCACGCGCTCGGCCAGCGTGCGGCGATCGGCCTCGGAGGCCACGACGCAGGCCGCGGCGGCGGGCAGCCAGCGGCGTTCCCACTCGGCCTCGAGCCGCTCGTCGAGCTGAGCTCGCATCCACGCCTGAGGACCCCGGGCCAGGGGGCGGCCCGCGCGCGCCCGGCGCACGGCCGAGTCGCGACAGGCGATCACGACCGAGACCGGAAACGCGGCAGCGAGCGGCGCCAGCGCGGCGCCCTCGAGGTGGACGAGGTCGGGCGCCCACTGATCGACCACGCGTCGCCCGGCGGCGGCGAGGGCTCTCAGGCCCTCGGCCGGCACGCCGCGCAGCAGGTGGCGAAGGCGGCCGGCCGGCACCCGGATCGTGCGGATGCCGCGCGCGGCGGCCCAGCCCCGCTGCGCAGGCGTGTCGCCGCGCGTCTCCAGCGTGAGGACGGTCAGCGCGTGGCGCGCGGCGAGGTGCGCCAGCAGGGAGGCCGGGGCCAGCCGGGCGCGGTCGTGCGTCGGCAGATACGGCGGCGTCGGGGTCACCATCAACACGCGCATGGACGGTTTACGACGCGCGGGCGACGGTCCTGGACGGGGCGGCGTGGACCGGGGCCAGGGCGTTCTCGATCGTGGTGAAGCGAAACGCCGCGAGCAGCGCGCCGAGCTTGCGCTCGGCACCGGCCAGGCCCACGTAGTGACGGAACCGGTGGAGCCACGGCATCGGCGGCCGAGGCTGCCCGGCGTCGAGCTCCCACGGATGCACGTAGAGCACGACCGGCTGCCGCTCGCGGCGGTTGACACTGGTGATCGCCTCGCGCAGCAGCACGGTGGGGAACAGACGGAAGAACCCCCCGCCGACCGGCACGTTGGTGCCGAGCGCGCGCGCGGTGCCGACCGGCACCTCCCACAGCTGGTGGCCGGGCAGCCGGTGGACGAAGCGCGGCGCCGCCGGGAACCCGTAGCGGTCGTGGCTGATCGGATGCACGCTCGAGTCGTAGGCGTAGCCTTCCTCGGCGAGGATGGCGAACGCCCACGGCGTGTCGGGCCGGATGGAGTAGTTCGGCGCCCGGTAGCCACGCACGGCGCGGCCGGCGGCGGCCTCGAGCGCGTGCCGGGCCCGGCGCACGTCCGCGCGGAAACCCTCGGCGCCGAGCCAGTGGACCGGCGTGTGGTCCCAGCCGTGCGAGGCCAGCTCGTGGCCGCGGGCGACGATGTCGCGCACCAGACGCGGGAAGCGCTGGGCGACGACGCCCAGGGTGAAGAACGTGGCCCGGGCGCCGTGGGCGTCGAGCAGGTCGAGCACGCGCTCGGTCTGGGCGACCACGCGGCTGGGAAGCCGGGCCAGCGCGGGGGCGCCGAGCGCCGCCGCGAACTCCACACCGTGATAGTACTCCTCGACGTCGACCGTCAGCATGTTGACCACGGGTGCGGTCTCAGCCACGCGCGACGCCCAGCGGCCGCGGCACCAGGCGGCGCCAGACCGCCTCGCCCTGGTCCTTGAAGGCCGGCACGCCGGTGCGCTCGTCGTCGTTGAAGACGAGGCCGAGCGTGCGCTGGCGGCCCAGCACGGCCATGGTGTCCTGCAGCTGCTCGCGCGGCGTGCGGTTCGCGCGCACGACGACGATGAAGCCGTCCACGAGGTCGCGCAGGATGCCGACGTCGGGGAACGGCAGCGCCGAGGGGGTGTCGACGAGCACGTAGTCGTAGCGCCGACGCAGCTCGGTGATCAGCGCGGCCAGCCGCGGCGCCTTCAGCAGCTCGTAGGGCATCGACGACGCGGTGCCAGCCGGCAGGACCGAGAAGGCGATCGAGGCCGGCCGGTGCACCACGTCGTCGACGGTCATGGTGGCGTCGACCAGGTAGCTGGAGAGCCCGCGCGCTGCCGGCAGGCCGAGGTAGCCGGCGACCGAGGGGTGCCGCAGATCGGCCTCGACCAGGGCCACCCGGGCGTCGGAGGCCTGGGCCAGGGCGCCGGCCAGGTTCAGCGCTGTCATCGTGCGACCCTCGCCGCGTCCCGGGCTGGCGACCGCCACCACGCCGGTGCCCCGCTCGTGGTGGAGCGTCTCGATGGCCAGCCGCACCGCCCGGTACTGCTCGGCGGCGAAGCTGGTGGGCTCGAGCAGGCTGACGAGGTGATCGTCGATCGAGCCGGCCTCGGTGTCGGCGGCCGGCTCCATCTGCCAGGCGAAGGCGTGTCGGCTCGGCGCCTCGCGCGCGACCGGGGCGCCATAGACCATCGGTCTGGGTGCCGGCTTCGTGGACGGCGCGACCGGCCGCGCCGGCTCGGGCCGGGACGACGGGGCCGCCGGCGCCACCGGCGCCTGCGCGGGCGGCGGGCTGACGGGGCGGGCCACGGGCTCGGTGACCACGGACGCGGCCGGAGTGGGCGGCGGCGCCGTCACCGGCTCGGCGGCGACCTCGCGCTCGTGCTCGACCTTCTCCAGCGCCTTGAAGAACTTGCTCACGTCGGCCTCCTATGGCAGCGCGTGCCCGAACCAGCCGGTAGTGTTGACGGCGAAAACCAGGAGCAGCAGGAGCAGGACCACCAGGGCGGCGACGCCGCCGCGCGCGGCCCACACGACCCCCCGGGCCGGGACCAGGCGGATCTGGCGCTTGCGCTTCCACTCCCGCCGCTCGCCCTCGTCGAGGTACTCGATCGCCTCGTCGACCACGCCGGTGTCGATGCGGCGCTTGCTGTCGGCGAAGCCGGACAGCAGACAGTGGTCGCAGACGATGTTGATGACGCGAGGCGTGCCCTGGCTGTACTCGGTGATCCGCTGAATGGCGGCGTCGGTGAAGATGCCGGCGTCGGAGGCCCCGGCGATGCGCAGCCGGTGGCGGATGTACAGGCGTGTCTCCTCGGGAGACAGCGGTCCGATGTGGCAGCGCAGACCGATGCGCTGCTTGAGCTGCCGCAGCCCGGGAGTGTTGAGCTTCTCGCGCAGCTCGAGCTGGCCGACCAGCAGGATCTGCATGAGCTTCTGGTTGGTCGTCTCGAAGTTCGACAGCTGGCGCACCGCTTCCAGCGTGGCCAGCGAGAGGTTCTGCGCCTCATCGATGACCAGCACCGGACTCAGTCCCTGCCGGTGCTGGTCGATGAGGAACTCGTTCAGCTCGAAGAGGCGCTGGGCGTGAGTGGTCGCGCTCGATTTCACGCCCCAGTCCTGCAGCATGTATTCCAGCAGGCCCTCGATCTCCAGCGCGGAGTTGTGAATGTAGGCGACGTGGGTGTCGCCGTCGAGCCGCGCCAGCAGCGTGCGCAGGAGCGTCGTCTTGCCGGTGCCGATCTCGCCGGTGAGCACGGTGAAGCCCTTGCGCTCGCGCACGCCGTAGAGGAGCTGGGCCAGCGCCTCCCGGTGCCGTGTCGACTGGAAGAGGAACTTGGGGTCGGGCGTCGGGTTGAACGGCGCCTCCCGGAGACCGTAGAACTGCAGGTACATGGGTTACCTCTTCGCCGTCGGGTCGGGCGTCAGCACGCTGACGAGCGACTGGTTGTTGTGGGCCACGACGAACGAGGTGCCGACGACGAGCATCAGCCCCGCGGTGACCGCCACCACCGCCAGCCGGCGGTGCCGGAGCGCGCCGAGGCGATCGGCCTCGGTGACGATGCGCGGGATCGTGGACAGGACCGGCACGCCGGCGGTCGCGCGCACCTCCTCGGCCCGACGGTAGGAGGTGTCGACCTGCTCGGCCAGGATGACGGCGACGCCGGCCGCGCCGAGCGCCAGGGCGATGCCGACCAGCAGCAGCCGGATGCGGTTGGGGCCGGCCGGCCGCTCGGGCAGGGCGGCCGCCTCGATCACGCGGAAGGTCTCGCCCTTCTGCCGCTGCTCCAGATCGGCGGCGACGTCGGCCTCTCCGCGCTTGGCGAGCAGCGAGCGAAACAGGTCGCGGGTGGTCTCGTAGTCGCGCGTGATGAGGGCCAGCTCCTGCTCACGCTTGGGCGTCATCTCGAGCCGGCGCTGGTAGACGGCCAGCTGCCGGTTCAGGTTGCCGATCTCGTCGGTGGAGGCCTTGGACTCGACCGAGGCCTGGTCGAGTTGCTGCATCAGGCTCAGCACGTAGGGGTTCTGCCCGGCCAGCCGCAGATCGCGCGCCTGCCGCGACGTCGACGCGGCGGCGGTCTTCGGCGAGGCCGCGACCGCCGCGGCCTTCGTGTTCTCCTCGGCCACCCGGCGCTCGAGGATGCGGATCTGCTCCTTCATCTGGATGACGTCGGGGTACTTGTCGCTGTAGGTCGTCTGCAGCGCCGCCAGCTCGTTGCGGAGGATCGACAGGCGGGCGGCCGCCGTCTCGCCGGGTGCGAAGGTCAGGCCGGCCCCCATGCCGCCGGTGCCACCCATCGCGCTGGCCAGGTCGAGGTCGTTGAGGCTCTGGGTGATCATCTGCCGCCGCTCGCTGGCGCGGCGGTTGTTCTCGTGGGCGAGCTGCAGCTGCTGCTGCAGGCGCTCGAGCGTGCGGAGGTTGACCTCGCGCTGCTCGGGCAGCTCGCCGAGATTCTGCTCCTTGTAGGCGGTGATCCGCTGCTCCTGGGTGGCCAGGCGGGAGCGCAGCTCCCCGAGCTGGGTCTCGAAGAACTGGGTCGCGCCGACCGCCTGCTGCTCGCGCAGCCGCCGATTCTCCTCGGTGAAGAGCGCGGCCACGGTGTTGGTCACGCGGGCGGCAACGGCGGGGTCGGTGGCGGTGTAGGCCACCGTGAAGACCAGCGAGCGCCACTCGCGGCCCCGCCGCTCGCGCTCGTCCTGGACATCCACGCGGATGTCCTTGCGCATGCGGTCGACGACGTCGGCGGCCGGGCGCGAGCGCCGCATCGCCGGGTAGAGGTCGTTGTCCTGGATGATCTTGGTCAGCCGGGG
>Ga0075421_100013093_pt1 | contig 10333 bp, 7 predicted proteins | sample SoiMetdeltSBSDD5_FD_75292 | JGI IMG/M metagenome (GOLD analysis project Ga0075421, IMG submission 75292) | Bulk soil microbial communities from a Populus tree surrounding site in Tennessee, USA - Soil MetaG P. deltoides SBSDD5 | ecosystem: Environmental > Terrestrial > Soil > Tree plantation... | reverse complement strand
ATCCGAGTCCGTTTGATCCGGGTTGTTGACGGCCGGGCAGTTGTCGACCTTGTTGCAGAAGCCGTCGCCGTCGGTGTCGCCTCCCAAGTCGGCGCACCGGTCTGGCGGAGGCGGTGTGTCTGAATCGCACGCGTCGCCAATGCCGTCGCCGTCCGAGTCCTTTTGATCCGGGTTGTTTACCGACGGGCAGTTGTCAGCCTTGTCGCAGATAGTGTCGCCATCGCTGTCGATGGTGCCGTCGCAGGGAATGCCGTTGTACTGAACAATCGCCGTTGGGCCGAGCACGCCGGGTACTGCCGATGAATTCGTGCCAGACTGTGTACATCCAATGAAAAACGCGGCAACCGCTACTGCCGCTAACAAAGCTCGCTTCATTCTGCCTCCTCGGAGTCGTTGCTCTGCCAGAGGCATGGACGATGCCAGCTCAGCGCGACATCTTGGGCCGAAAATCGAACCACCCGGCCAGTAGCCACCCGCGTGGCGGACTCTTTTCTCAGGGGTGTCACTCGAGAGGCAGTAGTCGTCGCGGGCGACGATTTCACTCGAGCGGAAGACTCACATCGACTCGCGGAACTCGAAGTGGGGATTCTTCTCGAGCGTGTATTGCAGCACCCACTCTGCCTCGAACACGAGGACGTCGCGGTGCTGCTGGTCCACGGCCTGTCGCACGCCTGACGTTGGCAGAACCAGCGGCCTGTCGGTCTTCGGTACCGGCCAGCGTGCCGCAATGTGTGGGAGTCGATCCACCGTGCATGGGATGCCGTACTCGGAGAGCATGCGGGCCTCGACGACATCGAGCTGCAGACTCCCGATGACGCCGATGATCGGATGCCGCGTTCCGGAGGTCGGCATGAAGACCTGCATGAGGCCTTCTTCGGCGAGCTGAGCGACCGCTTCGTCGAACTTCTTGTGGCGGATGTCGGACGGCCGCAGCACGGCAAACTGCTCGGCGGCGAACCGCGGTATCGGCGGAAACTCCACGCGCCGGCCCGCGTACAGCGTGTCGCCAATCGTGATGCGACCCGGGTTCACCACGCCCACCACGTCGCCCGGAAACGCCTCGGGGACAATCTCCCGATCGCGCCCGAAAAAGCGATACACGCGCGAGAGCCGCAGCTCGGTGCCGAGGCGCGTGTTGGTCACGAGCATGTCCTTGGCGAGGCGGCCCGAACAGACACGCACGAACGCCACACGATCCCGATGACGCGGGTTCATGTTCGCCTGGATCTTGAATACGAACCCGGAGAACTCGGAATCGTGCGGATGCACGGGGCCAGTGCTGCTCGCGCGCGGCCCGGGCTGCGGAGCCAGCGTCAACAACGCGTGCAGAAAAGGCTCGACGCCGAAGTCGTTCAACGCGCTCCCGAAGAAGACCGGTGTCTGCCTGGCGTTCCGGTAGGCATCGGGATCGAAGCGTGTGCCGGCGCCGGTGATGATTTCGACCGCCTCGATCAACTGTTTCTGACGCTCGGCGCCCACCAGTTCTTCGACGACCGGGTCGCCCGGGGCGGCGACGGCGACGGGTGCCATCCTGCGTCCTCGCTGCTGCCGCTCGTAGAAGAGCACCGAGTTCGCCTCGAGGTCGTAGACACCACGGAAGTGCGGGCCGTCGCCGAGCGGCCAGTTCATCGGCGCCGCCGAAATCCCGAGCACGCGCTCGATCTGGTCGAGCAGCTCGAACGGATCCAGGGCAGGCTGATCGAGCTTGTTGACGAACGTCAGGACCGGCAGGCCATGGGCGCGACAGACCTCGAAGAGCTTGAGCGTCTGCGGCTCGACGCCCTTGGCCGCATCCAGCACCATCACCACGCTGTCCACCGCGAGGAGCGTGCGGTAGGTGTCCTCGCTGAAGTCCTGGTGGCCGGGTGTGTCGAGCAGCGTCACGTGATGCCCCTCGAGCTCGAATTCGAGTGCCGCCGCGCTGATGGAGATGCCGCGTTGCTGCTCCATCTCCATCCAGTCCGACACGGCGTGACGCTGCGTCCGGCTCCCGCGCACGGCCCCGGCAAGCTCGATGGCGCCGGCGTAGAGGAGCAGCTTCTCCGTCAACGTCGTCTTGCCGGCGTCGGGATGGGAAATGATCGCGAACGTCCGGCGGCGCGTGATTTCGCGCGCAAGCAGATCGCTGGCGAGGTTGATGTCTTCGGAGGATGAAGCCAATCTCAGGGAGCGAGCGAGGTCGTAGAAGACAGGATCACGCGATGGCGAGACCGAACGATTGTACAACGATTCGGGCTACGCCCAGATGTCTATCAGCTCCTCCAGCCACTTCGGCAGTTTGAGCGGAATCTTGTGGGCCGGAGGCACCTGCACGCGTACGTTGTCGAACCCAACGTCCCGTCGAACCTTGTCCTCGAGCGCGGCGGCCTTCTTTTCCAGCGCATCGACGTCGATCACGCTGCCGTTGAAATCGACGAGCTCGAAGTTCTTCGTCCTCAGGGCGCCGCCGATGTCGCCGCGTCTGAACGCGTCGAGCAGTGTCCTGGCGTCCTTGTCAGCGATGCGCTTCGGACGTCCATGTTTGACCCGGGCGAACAGCTTCATCAACGCCAGGCTGGTCAGCTCGTTTCGATAGCCGGGCCCTCGCCCTTTCTTCTTGTCGTTCTTCTCGATCACGTCGATCAGCCGCTCGATGCGTCTGTGAGTCCGTTCCAGGCGTTTGAGTGTGCCGGGTGCCTCCTCGGCCAGACGCATGGCCTGCTGGTGCGACAGTTGGATCTCCCGCCTGTTCTGCGCGTCCTTGTCGTCCACGCCCGAGAATGCGACCGAGGCCCGCAGGTCGATGGTGCGCGTGCCGTACTGCCATTTGTCCAGGTCGCTGATGATGCTGGCGACATACATCGCATAGAGAGGATGAGCGGCCGCGTAAATCTCGTCGCCGCCGAGCATGATCTGGACACTCTCGGCGAAAGACCCCAGCTTGCCGATCGCGCAGGGACCGAACGCCCGCTGAGTAGACACCGCGGCCCGGCCACGCCCCACTTGTTTCAGCAGATCGTAGTACTTCTTGAACACGTCGACCACGGCGTCGTACGTAAGCCGCCGCCGCGCATCGATCGCGTCGCTGGCCCGGAATGTCTCCTCCATCAGATCGATGTCGCTGTACTTGTTGTGGACGGCCGCGCGATTCGACTGCTCGTAGTGCAGCATCAGCTCCACGCCCATGTCGCGGACGTCGAAGCTGAAAAAGATTCGCCGCTGGTGATCGGCGGCAAAGCTGTAGAAGAGAAACTCGGACGCCGATTCGAACTCGGCGATCCGCCGTGTCTGCCTGACGTCGTGCGTCAGCACGCGTTCAAGCTTCGTCCAGTCGATGGTCTTCGACGGAGTGCCCACCTGTGTGAAGACCTCCAGGACATCGTCGTGATAGCGCTGGACCTCCTTTCGGAACTCGGCGAACTTGAACCGCTTCACGAAGTCGAGCATGTTGAGGACGACGAGCCAGAGCTCGAGCAGATCCTTCTGGATCGGGAAGGAATAGTGCATGTTTCCTTCCTTCAGCGGCGCCGCTTCGAGTTTCTTCTTGCGAACGTCGCGGATGACGTCCGGGTTGCCCCACCACAGGTTCTTTCGCGGCAGGAACGACAACGTCCACACCGTGTCGACGTAGGTTTCCTCGAGTTGATAGGGCACGTCGGCCGTATACCCACCGACGAACAGGTCCTTGATCTTCTGCGCCATCACGGAGGCTTTCAGGAACACGCTCCACTCGTATTCCTTGCCGCGAGCATCCAGCTTCCGTTTGTCGGGGTCGATTTTCGTGACGAACTTGCGCGCGACTCTCGTGCCGAGCGACTGCGTCTTGGCGATGTATCGCGCGATGGCCGCACCTTTGAGCGCCTCGGTGACCAGCAGATACACGTTCTCGAGAGGCGACCCGCCTTTCGGTGTCAGCGTCCTCAACCCGAAGAAGATGTCGAACCGATAGTTCTTCTTTTTCAGTTTCTTGCGCAGCTTCTGGATTTCCCCACGCTGCTCGCTGGTGGCGTCGCCTTCGGCAGCATCGAGAATCTTCAGCAGGATGAGCCGCAGCTGCTCGTCGAGCTCGGCGAGCTTGCCGGCGAAATCCTTGCGGGTCTGTTCGTAGGTCAGAATGTAGGCGGTTTTGTAGGTCTGCGCGGCAACCATGAACTTGCTGCCCCGCGCGCCGAAGATGTTGCCAATGGCCTCCTGCCGCTTCTTGATGAACTGCGCGTTCCACCACTGGCCGATGACTTTGTCGTTCAGATCCTTGATTCCCGTGTTGTCCTTGGCCTCACCGGGGAACAGCAGAATGTAGAGCGACACCGTCTTGCCGGCCGCCTCGCCGCTCTCCCGCGCCCGGAAGAACATGCGCATCTGCCAATAGAGAACGACCGTGCTCAGCTGATAGACGAGCGCACCTTTCAGTTGCGTACGCTCTGCCTCGTTGGGAGAACCCTTTTTGTCGAGAATGCGCCGCAGGTTGTCGCTGCTGATCCAGACCTGAGAGACCTCCTTCGAGCTGTCGCTGCTCGCCTCGGGGTCGAGTCCTGGCTCGTCGAAGTGCCAGTTGAGCGCGCTGTCCGCGCTTCGACCGTCGGATTCGAGGTCGTCAGCGTCCTCGGCAAAGATCTCGTCTTCCTCGAAGTCGGCGCGCGCACGCGCGGGCGACCAGCGCTGGACAGGCAGTCCCGTCAGCTCGGCAAAGAACAACTCCGTGGTCGCATGCGGGGCCGGCGTCTCCTCGACGGGATGTTCCGGCGGGCGACCCATCAGATCGGCGAAGAAGAGATCCGCTTCCCGTCGTTCCGAGAGGGAAATGGATCGAGGGCGGCGCCACGTCATGATGTCTCGGGCTTCATCCTCGAGCGGCGAAGCCGCCATGGTGACAACTGTGGAGGCGCGGCGTCTGTGCGTTGGCGTACGGACGCGGTGCCGCTTCGCCTAGAATCAGCGCTGGATGACGAAGTCCCGAAGAGCCGCGACGGCGGGCACGCCGGTTGCGGCTGTACCAGCTTCAGTCACCAGCCTCTCGGCCGGTGGTGCCTTTGTTCTCAACGCCTGCTTCGTCGCCGGTTTGCTCGTCCTCGGTCAGCTGTCGGTGCTGCAGCAGCGTCCCGTCGTGCGTGCCTCCATCTTCGGCGCCGCGCTGTTCCTGCTCGCGTGGAGCGTGCTGCTGTTCGGCGTGCTGCGCCGCCGGCAGAAGGTGACGCTCGAGATCGCGCTGCGCCGGCAGCACTATCTGCAGGCGTGCCTGCAAGGCACGCTCATCCTGTATTGGGGCTACTACTGGCGCGAGGTCTATCACGCGGCGCCGCTCATTGCCGCACAACTCCTGTTCGCGTACGGCTTCGACAGCCTGCTCGCGTGGACGCACCGCCGCACCTGGGCGCTCGGCTTCGGTCCCTTTCCCGTCATCTTCAGCATCACGCTGTTCTTCTGGTTCAAGGACGACTGGTTCTACTGGCAGTTCGCGATGGTCGCGCTGGGCTTCCTCGCGAAGGAGTTCCTGCGCTGGCGGCGTGACGGCGTCAACACCCACATCTTCAACCCCTCGTCATTTCCACTTGCCGTGGTGTCGGTCCTGCTGCTGCTGGCCAACGCGAGCGATATGACTTGGGGCTTCGAGGTGGCGCAGACCGAGTTCTATCCGCCGCAGATGTATCTCGCGATCTTCCTCATCGGGATGCCGGGGCAGTATCTGTTCGGCGTCACGCCAATGACGATGGCGGCGGTGGTGACGACGTTCGTCTGCAGCGCGGTCTATTACGCCGCGACCGGCATCTTCTTTTTCTCCGACCTGCACGTGCCGATTGCCGTCTTCCTCGGCATGCACCTGCTGTTCACCGATCCGGCCTCGTCACCGCGCACCGAGCTGGGCCGCATCATCTACGGCGTGCTGTATGGGCTCACCACGGTGCTGCTCTACGACTGGCTGCTGCGCGCGGGGATGCCGGGCTTCTACGACAAGCTGCTGCAGGTGCCGCTGCTCAACCTATCGGTGAAATGGCTCGACGGGCTGGCGCGGTCGCCGCTGCTTCAGCGAATCAATCCATCCGAGTGGGGGAAGGGGCTCGTCCCGCGACAGCGTCACCTGGCCTACATGAGCGTGTGGGCGGTCGCCTTTGTCGCGATGACCGCGTCAGGGTACCTGGGGGACACGCATCCAGGACAGTTCCTGCCGTTCTGGCAGAAAGCGTGCGCCGCCGATACGCGCACCGCCTGCCAGGATCTGTATTTTCTGCAGGACGGATATTGCGAGGACGGATCCGGCTGGGCGTGCAACGAGCTCGGCATTCTGTTGACCGAGCGCTACGGCAATCGTCAACGGGCCGCGTCGGAATTCGCCCGAGCCTGTGAGCTGGGTTTCACCGCGGGCTGTGACAATACGTCGGCGATCGCGAAGGGCAACATGTTCCGGCGTGAGGTGCCGACGCCTGCCGACTACCGGTTCATCCTGCGCGGTAGCAAGGGGCCGTTACGCGATCAGGAGCCCGCGCAACTCTACGCGCGGGCGTGCGTCCAGGGGTGGCCTGGGACCTGCGGGGTTCAGTAGGCGAGTCTAGGGCTTGGAACGGCGCGCGCGTGTTCTCCTCAGCAGCCCGAAGGCACCAACTCCCGTCAACAGGAGTGTCGAGGGCTCAGGGACGCCTTCCATGCGTGTCGCGACGATCGGACTACTGAAGTTGTACGGGAGTCCTGTTCCCGGCCCTCCCGGCTGAGTGGTGATCCTGCTCCCATACAGTTCGAATCGGTCGGGTACTACGGCATAAGGAAGCGCCGACGCGAAGACACTGGGATAGGGGGTGCCGTCCTCATGGAAAAACGCCCCGTCCGCGACGCTCCAGAGATACTGATTGCCGAGAGAGTCCGCGGCAAACGCGGCCATGTTGCAGTTGAACAGGCCACAGCCTTGCCCGTCCACGATCATGAAGCCATTTCCGAAGATGTTGACCCCGTTGCCGAACAGGAAATCGAAGGAGATTTGATACCTGATCCTGTAGCGATCACCCTGGTCGATGACGGTTGGAACGTCGGAGATATTCATCGATCCGGTGACGTCGTACTGCGGTAACGTGCCGCTGCCCCCACCGGGAATGAAAGGAAGCCTGACGGTGCTGGTGATGGAGAAAGCCTCGGCCAGGGCAACACGAGGCGTGAACGCAACCGCAACCGTGAGAACGCACAGGACGACCAGTTTCCGCATGGCGGGCAGGCAAGCAAGTTGTGTTCCTCGTAAGCCGTGTGGCCTTTGCCGGCCGAATCACTCCGGCGGCGAGCGGAAAAAGTTCGTGGAATCGCGAGACACCTATCGCGATTAGGCCATGTCCCACAGCGGTTTGAGTGCTGTCATCGTGCCCTGTCCGGGCTGCGGTCAGGGCGCGAGAGTTCCCTGGTCAGGGCGTCTGTTATCGCCTTCCAGCCAGACTTTCCAGGAACCGCATCGCGAGGGCCCGATATAGGGCAACGGCCCATGGGCGCGCGTTGACTGCGTGTGCTCAGGGCTGAGAGCGTGTGACCGCCCCGACGAGCCCTGCCAACGCTTCGTCCCGTGTGCCGCGGCCATCGAGATAGGGCTTCCAGAACTGCTGGATCGGCGCCTGCAGCCGCTCGGCCGCCAGCGGGGAGCCTGACAGCCTGCCTTTCCAGATCCCGAACCTGTCGACGTACGGAACGTGGGTCGGGTCCACTCGTCGAATCGCGTCGCCCGACGTGAAGAAGATCAGGCGTGTGATGCATCCCTTCGTGAAAGACCGTTTCGAGGGGCAGCAGCCCCGCCTCGAGCGACGCGTCCGGCGTCTTGAGCTCCGCCCGGCCGAGCACGTAGAGAAAGTGGTGCAGGTTCAGCCAGAAGGTTCACGTCGTACGTGAAGTCGGGGAAATGCTCGCGTATCTGTGCCGCGCTTCGTATCGGATTGCCCGTGACCGCGACCCGGGTTCCAGACACCAGGGCCGCTTTCGCGGGGGCAACGATGCGCTCATTCGTCAGCCCGGTCAGCCCGTCCAGTCGACGGCATACGTCGTTCCGTTGTCCAGTCTCAGAACGATCCAGGTGTGCGGGTCCTTCCACTGGACGCTGTCGACTCGCCCTTCGATCGTGATGCTCTTGCACTGATCGTAGAAATACGGATGGCTGTGATACGCATACGCGGCGGACGCCGCCGTGACCATGCATGTAGCCGCCGTCGGGATTACAAGGTTTCGTTTCACGGCCGCCTCCACTCCTCGACGCGTGCGAACACGGTATGGGGCGCATGTTACCGGTGCGTTACGGCAGCGGCTGGAACGCTGGCTCTGAGGTATCGTGACGCGGTGCGACTGATTGCCGGCGTGTGTGCGCTCGCACTGCTGACCGGCCCTGCCGGAGCGCAGACGGTTCGGCTCAGCGACGTCGTTGCCCGTCTGGATCGTTATCTCCAGGGCTATGAGGAGCGGCTGGCGAACCTCGTCTCGGAAGAAGAGTATCGGCAGTGGGTCGATCAGGGTCCGGCGGCTCGCCGTTCGAGGACGTCGCGAATGCTTCGCTCGGACTTTGCGCTGACGCTCACCTCCGAACGCAACCGCTGGGTGGGATATCGCGACACATTCGAAGTGGACAGTGTTCCGGTGCGCGACCGCGACGAACGTCTGCAGCGGCTGCTGAGCAGCGGCGCGTCCGGACAGGCGGCGCGCATCGCGGAGCAGAACGCGCGGTTCAATCTCGGCGACGGTCTCATTGCACGCAACATCAACATCCCGACGTTTGCGCTGGAAATGATGAACCCGCGGATTCGCGACCGCTTCAGGGTGCGCCACACCGGCGTCGACACTTTCGATGGCCGTTCCGGCTGGCTGATCGAGTTTCGCGAGCGGGAGCGGCCCACTGTGGTGCGTACTCCGGAGGGACGCGATCAGGCCTCGCGCGTTGTCGCGCTCGTCGACATCCAGACGGGCGAGGTGCTGCGGACCGTCCTGACCTGGGAGCGCGTAGACGGGATGATCGCCGTGTACTACGGCCACGCCCCCGGCATTCCGGTGCCGGTACCGATTCGCATGGCCGAGCGCTACGTGACACGCACCGGCGCGCTTGTCGGCGGCGAGGCGACCTACGCCAACTTCCGGCAGTTCGAGACGAGCGCGCGGATCATCCCGTGAGTTCGGCGACCTCGGTGGATCCCTTCACATTCGTCGCCGGCATCGCCGCGTGATATCGCGAAGACGGGCGAATCAATTCTTCCAACACGCAACGCGGCCAAAGACAATGCTGCCGGTGGCACGAACGAACTGAACGACCTCCTCACTGAGCCGGCGATTTCCAATCCGAGTACCGCAGTGCGCCTGCTGCGGCTTGACAGCTTCCGCAAAATTGTATCAGTATACCCATACAATTGAACTGTGCCTGACCGGACAGTTTTCTCATGGACATCACCATCAACGTGACCGACGGCGTGCCGATCTATCGGCAGATCGTCAATCAGGTCAAGTACTTGGTGGCCTCAGGGCTGCTCCTGCCGGGCGAGGAGCTTCCGCCCATCCGAATGCTGGCGCTGCAGCTGAAAGTCACACCAAACACGATCGTCAAGGCGTACGGCGAATTGGAGATCTCGGGAGTCGTTCACAAGCGCCGCGGCTCGGGCACGTTCGTATCGGAAGGGCGTCAGCAGCTGGCGCTCCGCGAGCGGCGCCGCATCATCGTGCAGCGCATCGATGCCCTGCTGGCCGAGGCGTACCAGTTGAACTTCACAGCGGACGACATCCTCCGGATGGTCCGGGAACGTCAGGCGGCGATGGCCCCCGTGGCCGACGCCGAACCGGAGGAAGTGGAGAGATAGGCATGGGACAGACAGTTGTCGACGTCAACGACCTCTCGCGATCGTTCGGCCCCAAGGCCGCGCTCGATGGCGTGTCCTTCCGCGCCACCGCGGGCAAGGTCTACGGCCTCGTCGGCGCCAACGGCGCCGGCAAGACGACGCTCATCAGGCATCTGCTCGGCCTGCTGCGCGCCGCCACCGGCTCGGTACGCGTCTTCGGCTTCGATCCGGTTCGCGAGCCGGTTCGCGTGCTGGGCCGCGTCGGCTATCTCTCCGAAGAGCGCGAGCTGCCGGAGTGGATGCGCATCGACGAGCTGATGGCCTATACGCAGGCGTTCCATCCGACCTGGGATGCGTCCTATGCGCGTGAGCTGATCGAGACATTCGGCCTGGATCCGTCGAAGAAGGTCAAGGACCTCTCGAAGGGCATGCGCGCCCAGACGGGCCTGGTGGCAGCCGTCGCCCATCGTCCGGAACTGCTGATCCTCGACGAGCCCTCCTCGGGCCTCGACGCGGTGGTTCGCCGCGACATTCTCGACGCCATCGTCAGGACCGTGGCCGACGACGGGCGCACGGTGATC
>Ga0075421_100013092_pt1 | contig 10333 bp, 6 predicted proteins | sample SoiMetdeltSBSDD5_FD_75292 | JGI IMG/M metagenome (GOLD analysis project Ga0075421, IMG submission 75292) | Bulk soil microbial communities from a Populus tree surrounding site in Tennessee, USA - Soil MetaG P. deltoides SBSDD5 | ecosystem: Environmental > Terrestrial > Soil > Tree plantation... | reverse complement strand
GCTGAAGCCGGTGCTGATGCTGTGAAAGTGGGTATTGGTCCCGGATCAATTTGCACAACACGTATAGTGGCGGGCGCAGGGGTACCACAACTTACTGCGGTAATGGAAGCATACAGTGAGCTGAAACAAAAAAATATTCCATTGATCGCCGATGGTGGTATCCGCTATACGGGCGATATGGTGAAAGCTCTTGCAGCAGGCGCCGATTGCGTAATGATGGGGAGTGTGTTTGCAGGTACTGAGGAAAGCCCGGGTGAGACTATTATCTATGAAGGAAGAAAATTCAAGGAGTACCGTGGCATGGGTTCATTAGGAGCCATGAGCACAGGGAGCAGCGATCGGTATTTCCAGGACGTGGAAGATGATGTAAAGAAATTCGTTCCCGAAGGTATCGAAGGGCGGGTTGCATATAAAGGCACATTGAAAGAGATCGTTTATCAATACACCGGTGGTCTTCGTGCAGGTATGGGTTATTGTGGCGCTGCCAGTCTCGAAGATCTTAAAAAAGCAACTTTCATTAAGATCACCAATGCGGGTATGAAAGAAAGTCATCCGCATGATGTGGAAGTGACAAGGGAATCGCCAAATTATAGCAGGAGATGATACTCCTGTCCCTAACGCTTGCACTAAAGCTTCAGCGTCGGCGCAAAGGCGAACTTAGATTTTACTATGTCCTCTTCAACGATGTTCCTGGACATTTGTAAGTCTTGCCGTTTTATCATTCGACCAATTTTGTCTTAGCATTTCTTTGGGCTTTTGCGTTCAATAAACTTTTATTTTTACCGAAACATTCACCTGGTGAAGAAACTGCTACTTGCATTTGTATTTTTTATTTCACTTTCATCATCAGCGCAGGATAGTTGTGGCCTCCGTATCAGCCTGCTTACCTGTACTCCCGGGCAGGAATTATATTCAATCTTTGGCCATAGTGCACTGAGAGTGTTTGATAGCGCCGACAACTATGATATTGTTTTTAATTATGGCACATTTGAATTTGATGATGAATTCTATGGAAAATTTGTAAAAGGCAAACTTCTTTATTTTGTTTCTATTGATACGCTTCCCGGCTTCCTAAAATGGTATAAGGATGAAAAAAGAGGAGTAACCGAACAAGCCGTTAATCTTTCCTGTGATCAAAAACATAAACTGGTCGATGCATTATTTGAAAATGCCAAAGAAGAAAACAAATATTACCGGTACGATTTCAATTATGACAACTGCACAACGCGTCTTCGCGACATCGTGGAAAAAGCTGCCGGCGATCTTCTTGATACAAAAAATATCTTACCAAAGCCAAATACAACATTCAGGAATTTGATTCACATCTACCTTGACCGGGGCGGCCAACAATGGAGCAAGTTTGGTATTGACATGCTTCTTGGCAATCCGATGGATAAGGTTGTTACCAACCGGGAAGCGATGTTCCTCCCCGATTATTTGCTGATAGCATTTGATAGTTCAAGACTAAACGGCCGTGTGGTAGTAAGTGAGAAGAAAATCATTCTTGATTATTTCGACGACTACAAAACAAAATCAGTCATTACTCCACTTCTTGTATTTGGAATATTGTTTTTATTGATAACGGCACTGAGTATTTCCAAACGGGATTCATGGCGACCTTTTTTTAAAGTATTCGATACTTTGTTTTTTGCAATTGTTGGCTTGCTGGGTATCCTGATCCTGTTCATGTGGTTCGGTACCGATCATGCCATGTGCAGGACCAATTTCAACTTGCTATGGGCATTGCCAACACATTTTATTGTTGCCTTTTTCTTATTCGGCAATAGGTCATGGGTGAAAAGTTACTTCCGGTTCATCTTTTTTTATACAATCGCTTTATTGCTGGCATGGTTCTTTCTGCCGCAACAATTCAATACGGCTCTGCTTCCGGTTATGGGAATTATTCTGGTGAGAAGTTTTTATTTAAGTAAGAGTATTGCCACGGAGGCACGGAAAAACGCAGAGATATAATCCCTGTTTCGGTGGCGAATAAAAAATGGATAAAACACTATCATATCACAATAAAAAGATCTTCTACCGTAGCATTGGCAAGGGCAAACCAGTAATGCTTGTACATGGTTTTGGTGAAGATGGGAATGTATGGAACAGGCAGGTGGAATACCTGCAAGACAAATGTTACTTAATTGTACCGGACCTTCCCGGGAGTGGCCAATCAGAAATGATCGATGATATGAGCATGGAAGGATTGGCTGAAGTGTTACACTCGATCATTCATGAAGAACAAATTGATAAATGGACGGTGATCGGTCATAGCATGGGAGGATACATCACGCTGGCGCTGGTTGAAAGCTACTGGAATCACGTAAATGCATTCGGGCTTTTTCATTCTTCTGCATTTCCCGATACCGAAGAAAAAAAGCAAACAAGGAAAAAGGGTATTGAATTCATAAATCAACATGGCGCATTTGAATTTCTAAAAACATCCACTCTTAATTTATTTTCTCCAAATTCCAAATCCCAAATACCAAATATCATTGATGAGTTTATTGCCAGCTTAGCCAACTTTTCCGCTGATGCACTCGTATCGTATTACCACGCAATGATGAACCGACCTGACCGAACAACCGTTCTGAAAAACACGGAAAACCCCGTATTGTTTATAGCCGGTGAACATGATAATGCTATACCCCTAAATGATGTGCTGAAGCAGTGTCATCTGCCTGAAAAATCTTACATTCACGTCTTGAAAAATTCCGGCCATATGGGAATGATAGAAGAAACAGAAAAAGCTAACCGGATGCTTGAAGATTTTTTGTCGAACTAAGAAAACTAAGTCAGCCTGAGAAAAATGAAGACCAAGCTTCTAAGCCTAATTGTTGTTTTCTTCCTGGCCATATCATCGTATGCTAATCATATCTCTGGAGGTGAGATGTTTTATCGCCTGGTAAGCGTGTCAGGAAACAGCTACACGTATGCGGTGACTTTAAAATTATTCAGGGATCCGACCTCGCCTACACCTGGTCCAAATTTAGAACCTACACAACCTATTGGCATATACGAGAAAAATACAAATGCACTTGTCTGGGATAGTTTGGTGGGAAAAACTTCACAAAGTACACTAACACTCGGCTTTCCCAACCCCTGTATTATTTCGCCACCAATCATTTCATTTGAGATTGCTCTTTATGAATTTCAGGTTACCTTACCCGCTTCATCATTCGGATATACTATAGTGTTTCAAAGATGTTGCAGGCTGAGTGGCATCACCAATATTGCTTCTTCGGTTAGCGCGGGCTCAACTTATACAGCTGAAATTCCAGGATCAATTTTCATCGCTTCAGCTCCTGCAAATCACAGTGCAAGATTTATCGGTGCGGATACTGTAATTATTTGTGCAGGTTATCCTTTTACTTACAACTTTGGTGCGCAAGATAGTGATGGAGATGGTTTAACCTATAATTTTTGTTCGGGCTATACGAGTCCAAATCCACCTAATGCACCCAATCCCCCATTCCCACCACCTTACACACCATTAAATTATATTTCACCTTATAGTGCAACGAGTCCGATGGGTAGCGGTGTAACTATTAATGCCAATACAGGAATGATGAGTGGAACTGCGCCGGCTGCAGGGTTGTACGTTGTTACTGTTTGTGTAAATGAGGTCCGCAATGGCGAGTTAATCGCAACACAACGAAAAGATCTTCATATCCGGGTTTCTGATTGTGATGTGGCCACTGTTACACTTGATCCCAATGGTTATGTTAACTGTAACGATTACACAGTCGCATTCACCAATCTTTCTCCAAGTTCACTTATCAATAATTATTTCTGGGATTTCGGTGATCTGGCAACATTGGCAGACACTTCGCGCCTGGCCGCACCAAGTTACACTTATCCTGATACAGGCGTTTATACCGTGAAAGTAGTGGCAAATCGCAATCAGCCTTGTTCCGATTCAACCACTGCGCAAGTAAGAGTTTTCCCGGGTTTTACTCCTGCGTTCAGCCATACAGGAATGTGTGTGAATGTGCCCGTACAATTCAATGATCTTTCCAGCGCAGTTTATGGCACAGTAAATTTCTGGCGATATGATTTTGGAGTTCTTCCAATTTCAAATGATACATCACGACTGCAACACCCGCAGTACACATATAACGCGATAGGAAGTTACACGGCAGAGTTCATTGTCGGCAGTAGTAAAGGCTGTCGCGATACCATATATCAAACTGTTGATATTATTGATAAACCACCGATCACGATGGGATTTCGTGATACACTTATTTGTAATGATACAATACAATTAAACGCTTCGGGAAGCGGGGCTATTTCGTGGACACCCAATTACAATATCATTAATTCAACATCGGTGGCGCCATCTGTTTATCCGCAGACAACGACCTGGTATTATGTTCAGTTCAATGATAATGGATGTCGTAATACCGATTCGGTCAGAGTACGGGTGTTGAATGGGATAAACCTGATTGCCAGTAATGACACATCTATTTGTGCCAATGATCCTGTCCAATTATTTGCCAATACTGATGGATTGCAATATTCATGGACGGCGGATCCCAGTTTAAGTAATGCTGCAATATTGAACCCGGTTGCCACACCTCTTACCACAACAACGTACCAGATCACATCGGCGCTTGGAAATTGTGTTGCCACGGAAAATGTCACAATCACGGTAATTCCGCGACCGAATGTTAATGCGGGAACCGATACTACTATTTGCTATAAAGCATCAACACAGCTAAATGCACAAACAAATGGAACTTCCTTTACATGGTCATCACCGTCCACGTTAAGTAATCCGAACTCATTGAATCCAATCGCGACACCACTAAGTACTACTTCGTATATATTCGCTGCAACTGATAATACATCAGGTTGTCCAAAGCCCTCGTACGACACGGTAACGATAACCGTGCGGCCAAAGGTAAATGCATTTGCAGGCAATGACACAGTGATCATTGCAAGTATGCCATTGCAATTAAAAGCATCGGGTGGGGTAACCTATCAATGGTCGCCGTCAACAAATCTGACCAATCCTAATATTGCCGGTCCTATTGCAATGCTTGACGGGAATCCTGAATATGTAACCTACACTGTTACGGTTTTTGACCAGGCAGGTTGTAACGATACGTCAAGCATTACCATCAGGGTTTACAAAACAGGTCCGGATATATTTGTACCGACAGGTTTTACGCCAAATGCTGATGGACGCAATGATGTGTTCAGACCGATATATGTCGGGATGAAAGAGATCGATTACTTCAGAGTCTATAACCGTTGGGGTAATCTAATTTATAGTCATAATAAAAACGATGGCCAGGGCTGGGATGGAACGATCGGCGGTTTAAAACAAAACACCGGTACATTTATTTGGATGGTGCGGGCAACCGATATACTTGGAAATGTCCATTTTAAAAAGGGAACTGTTGTATTGATCAGATAATTACCGCTCAAACATAAACCTGGAAAATCCCGACGGCTCGCCGCGGGATTTTTCTTTTCCAGACAACTTTGTTGTGCAGCATTCGTTTATATATCAAGGTCTTTAAACGCATCGTCGCATTCAATAATGCGATAAAAGTTTTGTAATTTCAAAACCTGATCCCGGCCCGGTGGAAACTTCCTCCAGGCCGAACATTTTTAATTTTTTGCAATCAGGTTTTTGAAATTAGAATCGGAACCATATCCGGCATGAAAAAATTATTGGTTATAGTTTTTTTCTTCTGTGCGTCATCCTCATTTGCACGCCATATTGCCGGCGGTGAAATATTTTATGAATGGATCGGTCCGGGCGCTTCACCAAATACCAGTACCTACAGGATCACACTCCGGCTTTTCCGCGACTGCCAATCATCTGGAGCACAGCTTGACCCGACCGCTAACATTGCCATATTTGATAAATTGACAAATGCGCCTGTTACAGGTTCGCCATTCGCGGTGGGTCTCGATCATATTGACGTGATCCAAAAGAGCGGGAGTATTCCTTGTATTATCAATGCTCCAGTTGTTTGTTACCAGGTGGGGTTCTATTATTTCACGGTCACCCTTCCAAACAATCAAATGGGGTACTGGATAACTTATCAACGCTGTTGCCGGGTAGATAATATTGCAAATCTTGCTGTTCCTGTCGGGGTTGGTGCTACCTATGTTGGGAGTATTGCAGGTACAAGTTCACTTGGTATCAATTCCCATAATTCAAGCCCGCAATTCTATGTAAGAGATACTGCATTGGTGTGCCAGAATAGAAATTTCACACTTGATTTTAGTGCGTCAGATCCCGACAGTGATATATTGACCTATGAGTTTTGTGAGGCCTATGATGGAGGAACCGAAGGGAGTCCGGTAGTACCTAATCCGCCACCGCCACCTTATGCGGTTGTTCCCTATGGCAACGGTTATTCGGCATTCTCACCATTGGGCGCCGGTGTTACCATCAATGCAAATACGGGTATTATTACAGGCATTGCGCCTGGCGCAGGTTCTTATGTAATTACTGTTTGTATAAATGAATGGAGAAATGGCAGCATCATCAATACCCATAGAAAAGATTTTATTCTCAAAATAGGCGATTGTGATTTTGTAGCCGCCCAGCTACCATTATCGGCTACGCATTGTGATGATTTTGTAACAACATTTTCTAACCTGACGCCCTCCTCCCTTATTTATTCATGGCATTGGGATTTTGGTGTAACCGCCGTAACAAATGATACCTCAAATGTTGAAAGCCCCGTCTTCACGTATCCTGATACCGGAATATATATCATAAAGCTGGTAGTGAATCCCGGTGATCCGTGTACTGATTCTGCCAGTATGAAGCTCGGTGTTTATCCCGGCTTCTTTCCCGATTTCAATTCATCGGGTATCTGTATTAGTAAGCCAACTTCGTTTACTGATGCTACCACCACTGTGTATGGAACGGTAAATGGATGGCGATGGGATTTTGGGGAGATGACAGCGACAAATGATACGTCGCGGCTTCAAAATCCTGTCTATACCTATCCCAATATTGGTGTGAAAACAGTTCAACTGATAGCACAGAGCAGTAAGGGTTGTGTGGATACCGTGTATAAGGATATTACCATTATCGATAAACCTCCGATCACGCTCCCCTTCAGAGATACCCTGATCTGTAATATTGATACATTACAATTGGGTGCAGCAGGCTCCGGTGTTTTTTCATGGTCGCCTAATTACAATATTATATCACCGAACTCTGCTACACCACTTGTTTATCCTAAAACGACTACGTGGTATAAAGTTCTGTTAGATGATAATGGGTGTTTGAATACAGATTCAATACGTGTAAGGGTTGTTGACAGGGTTACACTATCCGTAAGAGCGGATACTCTATACTGCAAAGGCGATGGTGTGCAGTTATCCGCAATTACTGATGGATTGCAGTTTTCATGGACACCTAATCTTAATTTGAGCGATGCCACCATCGTTAACCCGATCGCAAATCCGCCGGTAGCGACAACCTATCAACTCACAGCGAGAATCGGAAAGTGTTCAACAACCGATGAAGTAACTGTTACGCCTGTTCCTTATCCCTATGTAAATGCGGGGCCCGATACAACTATCTGCTACGATGCCAGTGCGCAATTGAATGGCATTGTGACCGCTTCTGATTATTACTGGAAACCACAAGGGTCGCTGAACAATCCACATATCCTTACCCCTGTGGCGCATCCGCGATTTACTACAAAATATATTTTAACAGGTACTGATACCTTAGGCTGTCCAAAACCGGGTTTTGACACGGTAGTGGTTACAGTCAATCCAAAGGTAAATGCATCTGCCGGCAGGGATACTATGATAGTGGCAGGACAACCATTGCAATTAAATGCTACTGGTGGTGAAAATTATTTATGGACGCCGCCAACCTGGCTCAATAACGTTACGGTAGCAAACCCGGTAGCCAAAATTAATACGGTTACTGACAGCGTGCGTTACAAGGTATACGTCACTGATCTGTTAGGGTGTCTTGATTCTGCTTCTATACTGGTGAAAATATTCCGAACCAATCCACAGATATTTGTGCCCACCGGTTTTACTCCAAATGGTGACGGATTAAATGATGTTTTAAAACCAATTGCGGTAGGTATACAACGCATCGAATATTTCAGGGTATACAACCGGTGGGGACAGCTTGTATTCAGCACAACAGTAAATGAACAGGGATGGGACGGCCGGATCAGCGGCAAACCACAAACCACAAATACTTATGCCTGGGTGGTGAAGGCAATTGATTATACCGGCCGGCCGATCTTTCAAAAAGGCACTTCGACCCTGATCAGATGAGTCTTTCCTCCAATTATTGATTACTGATTATTAATTATTATTTTCTTGAGATGGCCTACCCTTCCGTGTTTTCAATAATCAATAATGAATAATTAATAATATTGCAGAAACTTAGAAAATGCAAAAGATTGTGTTCATCACCGGAGCATCATCAGGATTCGGAAGGGCCTGTGCAGAAAAATTTGCATGTCACGGGTACGATGTGATCATTAACGGCCGTCGTGAAGAAAGATTGCTTGAATTAAAAACGCATTTAGAAAAGAAATATAATACCGCCATTCTTGTCTCCGCATTTGATGTGCGTAACAGGCAGGAAGTTTTTGCAGCGGTGAAAAATATTCCTGATGACTGGCAACATATCGATACTTTAATAAACAATGCGGGTCTCGCATTGGGCCGGGATTTTTTTGATGATGCCGACCTTGATGACTGGGATACTATGATCGATACGAATGTGAAAGGATTAATTTACTCAACGAAAGCATTATTACCTTATCTTAAGAAAAGTCCTAACCCTCACATCATTAATCTCGGGTCGGTGGCAAAAGAAGTTTATGAAAAAGGAAATGTGTATTGCGCAACGAAAGCAGCTGTTGATATTCTTTCACAATCGATGCGGGTGGACTTGTTAAGACATCGTATCAAGGTTACCGCCATTCATCCCGGCGCAGCAGAAACAGAGTTCTCACTGGTACGATTCAAAGGTGATGAAGCAACGGCAAAAAAAATTTACGATGGCCTGACACCCCTTACTGCTGAAGATGTTGCTGACGTTATTTATTACTGTACCTCGTTACCACCACATGTTTGTATAAATGATATTGTATTGACTTGTATAGAACAAGCCAACGGTATATACTTCAATAGAAGACAGGCTTAAACTTAATCGAGGTTGACAATAATCAATTTTTTCTCAATTAGTTGCATTCTACTCGTAGATTTACGATAATTGCGTTACCTCCGCCGTTTCTTACGAACCTGTTTTACGAAATCCGTCATTTGAAATCTTAGTAATACAACTTGGAATTTGTACCCGCAATCCAATTTTCTTCATCAAAAATTTAGAACCAAAGTTGCGAGACTCTATTTTTATATTGTTATTATTTCAATACCTCTTAAGAACCCTTATGAAGAAGCCGTACCTGGTCATCTGTATTTTGATGCTGAGTTTTCTTGCTGCGAATTCGCAATCATCTTCTAATGTGATCAAGGTTCAATCATGCAGTGATGTATTGATTGCTCACCAGGTGGATAGTCTTAAAAAACTATATTCTGATGATGGTTTTATTTTGATGAAAGAAGCTTCTATTACAATGGAAAGCGAGTATGAAATGCCGGTGATCGTTCCGTTGAACCAGGGAAGTCTTTATCAATTCGTTTTTATTGGTGATTACACCAGCAGGTTATACGAGGTTCGTATGTTCGACTGGAATGAAAAGCAGGTTGTCTTCAAACAAAATAAATGGGGTGATGTTGATGGTAATGTTATCTCCTACGCTTACCAACCCCGCTTCTCCGAATTTCACATGATGAAACCCGTACAGGTTAACAAGCAAAAGAAAAAGAATCTTTGCGGTTATGTAATGATGTTTAAGAAGGTCAAGTGATGTCCGAAGCCAGAAGTATGAATTCAGATTAATTTTCCTTATCAGAGAGTTCTCCAATTTTCATAAAGCTTATAAAGTTTGGCACCGATCTCATCATATTTCCGGCAGAAGCCTTCGTACAAAGCCACTTGCATGTAGCCACATTCTTTTGCAAAAAGGAGTCAAACCCTGGTTTCTTCCAGTGAACCATTGCATAGATTAAGTGCTTTTTAAACTCACTTTCATAGATTCGTTTTCGAAAGCCTTCTGCAATCTTCGCGGTAATCGAACGTGATGATCGGACTACCTGGTCCGTTAATGAGTAGGTCTCCTCTTTTGGAAATCCTCTTCCGACTTCTTGCCTATTGCGCTAGCGAGATTGTCAGCCTCAATCCTGCTGCTGTATTAGTGATCGGTGCTGAGGTGGCGATTTTCGGAATGGTTTTGTCTTGCCTGAAGAATAATTC
>Ga0075421_100013090_pt1 | contig 10333 bp, 8 predicted proteins | sample SoiMetdeltSBSDD5_FD_75292 | JGI IMG/M metagenome (GOLD analysis project Ga0075421, IMG submission 75292) | Bulk soil microbial communities from a Populus tree surrounding site in Tennessee, USA - Soil MetaG P. deltoides SBSDD5 | ecosystem: Environmental > Terrestrial > Soil > Tree plantation... | reverse complement strand
CGATGCGCAGAACCTGTTCAATCGCCAGCAGTGGCAGGGCGCGAATGTGAATCCGACCAGCACGCAGTTCGGCCAGGTCACGACCGTCGCGGCGAATCAGATGCGCTTCTTCACGGTCGGCGCGCGAATGACTTTCTAGCGCACGCGCCGCTATCGGATGGTCAACACGGTCACCGACTTGGGTTCGAGCGTCAGCCGTGGTGGGTGGCCTGCTCAGGACGACTCCAACCCCTTCAGGGTTCAGGCTGGACGCGGCGTTGCCAGGCGGCTCGTGTGTTCGAGCGAAAACAGTCTGGCGAATGCGCCTCCCCGCATCATCAGATCCGCTGGCGCTCCCTCTTCGACGATCGAGGTGCCCTCGAGAACGATGACTCGACCGGCGGCCATCGCCAGCCCGTACCGGTGCGTGATCACCACGACTGTGTGACCGTTCCCCGCGTGCTCGCCGCTGTACGCGGCCAACACCATCCGCTCCATCTGAGGATCCAGCGCGGCTGACGGTTCATCGAGCACGAGCACAACGGGCCTGGCAAGCAGCGCGCGCGCGATCGCCATCCGCTGACGCTCGCCAGCCGAGAGCAGGTGCCCGCGCTGCCCGACGATCGTTTCGTACTCGAGCGGCAACGTCATCACGAAGTCGTCCAGTCCGGCTGCTCGGGCGGCGAGTCGCACGTCGGCAGACGTCGCAGTCGGACGGCCGTATCGGATGTTCTCCACAATTGTCGCGTTGAAGGCAATCGGTTCCTGCTCGACGAGCCGTATGTGGCGCCGCAGGTCGTCGAGAGAGAGCGATCTGAGATCGACACCGTCGAAGAGCACCAGACCGCTGTCGGGATCGGCGAACCGCAAGAGAAGATCGGCGATGGTCGACTTGCCGCTGCCGCTGACACCGACGATCGCGACCATCTCTCCCGGCTCCACTGTGAACGAGAGATCTCGCAGGACCGGCCGACCACCGAGATCGACGGACACGTGGCGAAACTCGATGGCGCCCTTTGGCTCAGACAGCAGCACCGGTTGTCTCGGCTCGACGACGTCCGGCGGCGTTTCCAGCAACTCGTTGACGCGACCGAGCGACACCTGGACCGTCGCCAGGCTGGCCCACATCGTCATCAGGCCGTGGGCCGGCTGCATCAGGCGCATCTGGTACGCCATGAACGCGATGAATGTCCCGAGAGACAGCGTGCCGGCGACGACCTCGCGTCCTCCGATGATCAACACCGCCGTGTGCCCGATCGACCAGACGAGCGCCGGCGCACCGCCGGTCAAGTACGACCACAGCTGCATCCGCATCAACGCGCCGACGAACGCCCGGTTTCGACCGCGGAAGCGCTCGGCCTCCCGCTCTTGCGCGTTCGACGCCGCGATCAGGCGCATCGCTTGAAGTGTTTCCACCAGAAACGATCCGACATCGGCGCTTGTCTCTCGCACTCGTCTGACGCGTGACGCGAGCCGCCGGCGGATCACGGCAAGCAGCCACGTGCTGGCCGGCACGAGCGCCAGGCCGACGAGCGCAAGCCACGCATCCAGCCAGAACATCGCGGTAACACTGCCGCAGAGGAAGAACACATTCCCGACCAGGCCGAGGACCGATTCGGACACGACCCGCTGAATCTCGGCGACGTCGTTGTTCACGCGCGCCAGGATCTCTCCGGTGGCGACACGGGCATAGAAGCGCGGCGACAACCGCTGCAGGTGCGTGTAAAGCGCCAGACGCATATCGAAGAGCATGTCGGCCGAGACGCGTGTGTAGAGGAGGCCCACGTACGTGGACACGACGAAACCAGCGACCGATGCAAACGCGAAGATTTCAACGATGCGATAGAGCGCCTGCAGATCGCGCTCGCCAAACGCGCGATCCACCAGCGACCGCGACAAATACGGCAGGACCAGCGAGAACACCGTGCTGAGCATGCTCAGCGACAGCACGACGACGAGGCGGCGACGATACGGGACGACGTATTTGAGCGCCTCCCTGAACTGCTGGGTCATCGATCCGGACAATGGTATGCTCGAACGCCATCTGCTGTGCTTCGGAGGGAGGGACGGCGTTGTTAGCGCTGACGCGACGGGAATTCCATGAGTTTCAGGGCGGCGGCCGTGAGTTCCTCTATCTCGTTCCAAGTGCGGCCGTCTTCGAGCTCGATGAGCCCGGCAAGGCTGTTCTGGAATTCCTGGAGGGAGCCACGTGCTCCGAGGACGCTGTTGTCGCGGGCCTGGCCTCCCGTTTTCCTGCTCCCATCGTCCGCGAGACGATCGTCGATCTGCTGAACGCGCGCGCCATCGGCTACGAACATCGGCGGGATGAGCCGCTTCCGAAGCAGCTGCCGATGATGCCGTTTCCGGTGAACACCGTCGTTCTGAACGTCACCAACCAATGCAACCTCGCCTGCACGTACTGCTACGAGTACGGCGAGGACAAGATCGTCGACACGGAGCACGGCCAACAGTCGAAGTTCATGTCCGAGGCGACGGCCCGCGACGCCGTGGATCTGCTGTTGAAGGAGAGCGGCCGCGTCGCGCACATGACCTTTTTCGGCGGCGAAACGCTGCTGAATTTCCCGGTGCTCAAGTCGACCATCGCGTACGCGCGCAGGCGAGCGGCCGAAGTCGGGAAAACGATCGACTTCAGCCTGACGACGAACGCGACGCTGCTGAGACAAGACATCGTCGAGTTTCTCGCTGAGAACGAAATCGGCGTGACGATTTCGATGGACGGACCGAAGGAGCTGCAGGACAAGTTTCGCGTGTTCCACAACGGCTCCGGCAGCTACGATGTCGTCGCGCCGAAGATCAAGGAGCTGCTCCGCCGGCATCGGACGCGCCCGATCGGAGCGCGCGTCACGCTGACCTCGGAGACGATCGACGTCACGCGGATTTACCGGCATCTGACGGAAGAGTTCGGCTTCTGGGAAGTGGGCTTCGCGCCAGTGACGACCTCACAACAGCAGCAGTACGCCATCAGCGATTCCGGGTTCAACCGGATGCTTGGCCAGTTCCGCGAGCTCGCGCGCGAGTTCCTCGATCACGCGGTCGAGAACAGACATCACGGCTTCTCGAACGTCAAGGACACGCTCGAGGAGATTCACAAGGGAGTCAGCAAGGCGTATCCCTGTGGCGCCGGTCTTGGCCTCTTCGGTGTCTCAACCGACGGTGACGTCGCGGTCTGCCACCGGTTTGCCGGCTCGGACACACACAAACTCGGCACCGTGAAGACCGGAATCGATCGCGCGGCGCAGGCTGAATTCCTCGAGCAGCATCACATCGACGAGAAGACCGACTGCCACACGTGCTGGGCGCGTCCGCTCTGTGCAGGCGGGTGCTACCATGAGGCCCACGTCCGTTACGGCTCGACGAGACGGCCGAACCTTCACTATTGCGAATGGATCCGCGAGTGGACCGACACCTGCCTGAAGATCTACGGTGAGCTGGCGGTGCGTAACCCGGATTTCCTCGCGCGATTCGATCGCGACGAAGCGAGTGCGGAGGCGGTGCTGTGACCCATCTCAGGCCGATCAATCGCAAAGCCCGCCTCGTGGTCGATCTCACGAGGAGCGAGAACGGCCAGGACGTGGTCGCTCTTCAGCAGCTTCCCATGCCGCCGCACTTCCCCCTTGGTTGTTCGCTGGCGTTTTTCCCCGGCTGGGAGGCCGATTCGACAGGCGGCACGGCGGGACTCTGCCAGCCCGTCGAACGCGACATCTTCGATTGCCATCTCGGTTGCTTCTGGCCGGCGCACGTTCCCGATCAGTTGAACCATGCGCCCAACTGGACCGGCACATGTGCGACCGCGCAGAAGGACTGGCGCAAGCTCGATCTCGTGTTTCCGGAATAGGCCAGCCATGATCAGGCGCGGCGGCTTTCTCCTGGCGGCGCTGGCCGCGTTCGCGCCTGCATTCACAAGTTCACCGGTTCGCTGGTTCACCACTTCCTCGGCTCACGCGCTCACGCGCGCTCCGGCGGTGCTCGTCGCGCGCTCGCAGACGTCCGCGCCCGGTCAACGACCAGAGACGCAGGGCCCCTCCGACGAAGGCATCCCGGTGACCGACCCGGTGGTCATTGGAGCGTGCAGCTCGTGCCACACCCGCGACGACAAGCAGCGGATGACGCGAATCTCCGATCGCAGGGCCACGCCCGAAAACTGGGAGCTGACCGTCCGGCGCATGATGTCGCTCAACAACGTCAAGATCACTCCTGAAACCGCGCGTGCAGTCATCAAGTCGTTGTCCGACACGCACGGTCTTGCTCCCGAAGAAGCGCGTCCGGTCATGTTCGAGGCCGAGCGTCGTCTCGTCGATTTCACATACGAGGCCGACAAGGACACGCACACGCTGTGCAGCCGCTGCCATTCGATCGGCCGCGTCCTCAGCGAACGTCGCACCAGAGATGAGTGGACCAGGATCATTGCGATGCATCGGTACTTCTACCCGGGGATTGATGGTCCCTCGGGCGGGTTTCGTCGCGGAGGCCCGCCGGCCGGCGGTGCGGCTGCCGGACGCGGACGCGCGGGCGATCAATCGGGCAGAGGCGCTGAGGAACCGCAGCCGATGGACAAGGCGCGCGACGTGCTGGCCAGGAACCTTCCGTTGATCTCCGCCGAGTGGACCGCGTGGTCGGCCGCCATGCGCACGCCGAAACTGGCCGGCCGGTGGGCGATCGCCGGCTATCAGACTGGAAAGGGCCCGGTGTTTGGCCAGCTCACGATTGCTGACCGAGCCGGTGTCGCCGACGGGTTCACGACCGAGGCGAGATTCACGTACAGCCGCACCGGCGAGACGGTGAATCGTAAGAGCCGTGCGATTGTCTATGCGGGCTTCCAGTGGCGCGCCCGCTCAGCCGATACGGCCAACGATCCCGGCGCCTGGCGCGAGGTGGAGTTCATCGAACGCAACGGCCAGCAGATCACCGGACGCTGGTTCACCGGTGCCTACGATGAAACCGGCATCGACATCACACTGCGCAGAGTGGCGACCGATCCCATCGTCACGGGTACCGACGTGAGCGCGCTGAAGACGTCGACCTCGAGTCAACGCGTGCGGATCTACGGCGCAAATTTCCCCGCGACGGTTCAGCCCGCGGACATCGACTTCGGACAGGGCGTACGGGTGTCGCGCGTAGTGAGCAGGTCGCCTGACGTGCTCACCGTCGACGTCGACGTGTCCGCCGGCGCGCGCGTCGGACCTCGCGATCTCTCTGTCGCCGGATCGACGATTCCAACGCCGGTTGTCGTCTACGCCAAACTCGACAACATCAAGGTCGTTCCCGCCGCTGGACTGGCGCGGCTCGGCGGCGTCAGATTTCCGATTCGTCCGGAGCAGTTCGAAGCGCGTGGCGTGAGCTACGGATTCGACGGCAAGGCCGGCACGCCGGACGATCTCGACCTGGGTCCAGTCGACGTGCGGTGGAGTCTCGAGGAATACTCGGCGACATTTCGAGACGATGACATCAAGTTCGTCGGCGAGATCGCGCAGACCGGGCTGTTCAGGCCGAACGTTGAAGGCCCGAACCCGAAGCGACCCGGCAATCGAAACAACGTCGGCGACGTGTGGGTGGTCGCGACCTACAACGCCACTGCTGGCGACGGCGCGGTCAGACCGGTGAAGGCGCGCGCGCATCTGCTCGTCACCGTACCGCTCTACATGGCCTGGGATTCGAAAGAGGTCGGGCGATGAGGGCGTCCGCAAGAGGACGTTGGCTCCGGTGGTGTGCCGCGTTGGTCCTGGGAGCCCCCTTCGTCTCATCGGCCGTCGCGCGCATCGATCTGGTCGCGCAGACTACACCGCCCGCCGTAGGGAGCCGGCTGACGGGCGGTGACGGGACGCTCTATATCGGTGGCTATCCGAATGTGATTTGGATCATCGACGAGGCGACGGAACAAGTCGTCGGCGCCATCCACACGAAGGGAGGCATCCCACGTCGGCTGGGACTGACGCGCGACAGGAAGCTGTTCTACATCATCGATGCCACCCAGGAGGTCGTGGAAATTGTCGACATCGCGTCGAAGACCACGCTCGACACATTCAAACTGAGCGAGGGCAACAAGCGCGTTCGAATCAACTCGATTGAGCCGGACCCGACCAACCGGTACGCGATTGTCCTGACGAGGACGGCGACCAAAGCGGCCGACCGTGTCGACATCGGTCCGTCGGTATTGCAGCAGTACGATCTGAAAGAACACAGGATCGTTCGAACGATCGATTGGCCCGATGGTCAGGAGCGCGATCAGGCCAATCTGATGTTCTCGCCAGATGGAAAGTTTCTGTATTTCCTGGGCAACGAAATTCTGATTTTCGAGACCGAGAAGTTCACTCAGGTCGACAAGTGGGAGCTGTCGAACTTCGAGGCGGGCCTCGGGCAGGTCAGCGCGACGTTCGGCGGCTTCGGTGGTCTCGACACCGTGAACGACGAACCTGGATTCTTGACAACGACGCTGACGATCGAGGATCCGGTACAGCACCGCCGCATGATTGGCGTGGCGCGCATCGACCTCAACAAGAAGGATCTGGAGTTCTACACGCTCGGCCCCGCTGGCGGCGTGAACATCGTCCTGGCGCCGGACCGGAAGCACGCCTACGGCCTGGAGTCGGAGGTCGGCCGCTATCAGTTCTGGACAATCGATCTCGAACAGCGCAGAGTCACATCACGAATGGAGTTCGACGGCCGGCCGCGAATGTCGCTGAAGACCAGCTCGAATGGCAAGCTGCTCTACATTTACAACGCGGGGAATACGATCGACCTGTTCGAGGCCGCGACGTACAAGTACCTCCGAACGATCGACCTTGACGGCGACGTCACGACCGCGTTCTACGTCGTGCCGAGACAGGGCCCGACGAAATAGCGAGGTCGATGATGCGCAAGGTCACTGCAGCGATAGCGACGGCTTCGGCGTGTCTGATCGGCGTAGCGCTATCGTCGACGTTGACGGCCGCCGATGCACAGCCCTGGAACCGCAAGGCCGCGGCCGCCGCGTTGGACGAACGGCAAACCTGGTGGGCGAGCTTTCCGGCCGCCCAGCGTGATCACGGCACATTCTGTGTGTCGTGTCATACGACGCTGCCCTACGCGCTCGCGCGACCGCGGTTGCGCGCATCGCTCGGCGAAGGGCAGGCCTCCTCGACCGAAGCAGCCCTGGTCGAAAACGTGCTGAAGCGCGTTCGGCAGTGGAACGAGATCGAGCCGTTTTATCCGGACCAGACGGCAGGTGTGCCCAGGACGAGCCAATCGCGTGGAACCGAGTCGATTCTGAACGCCGCGGTTCTCGCGGCGCGCGACGCGTCGGTGGGAACTCTCAGCGCCGACACGCGCACGGCGTTTCGGAACATGTGGGCGCTCCAGATGAAAACCGGCGAGCTGTCGGGCGCCTGGCTCTGGCTCCATTTCCGCCTCGAGCCGTGGGAATCCGATCAAGCGCCGTACTTTGGCGCGTCAACCGCGGCAGTCGCCATCGGCATCGCGCCGGGCGGCTACGCATCCACATCGGACATTCAGGGTGGTCTTGACGCGCTCCGTGCCTACCTTGGCAAGCAGTTCGATCGCCAGTACCCCTTCAATCAATTAATGGGTCTGTGGGCCGCGGCGAAATTGCCTGGTACGTTGACGACGGGCCAGATCCAGACCGCCGCCAACAGCGTGTTCGGCCTGCAGCAGACTGATGGTGGATGGAGCATGTCCACCTTGGGACCGTGGAAGCGATCGGACGACAGCGAACAGGACAAGGCCGGCGACGGGTACGCTACTGGTCTGGCGACGCTGGCGTTGCAGGAAGCGGGCTACGGCGCCGATCCACGCGTCAGGAAAGGGCTGGAGTGGCTGGCGGCGCATCAGGAACCGTCGACGGGACGCTGGCTCGCGTCCTCTCTCAACAAGCAGCGGGATCCCAAGAGTGACGTTGGTCGAATGATGGGCGACACGGCGACGGCGTACGCCGTGCTCGCTCTCACCGCGAGCCAAGCGAACTGACATCCGGCCCGCGGTCACGCGTTTCGACATGTTCTTGCGGGAGTACACGGGTCACAGGGTCCGCGTCGCGGTCGTCGACAGCGGCGTTCATGCCGCGCATCCCCACGTTGGAGCCGTCGAAGAGGGCATCGCCGTTCGAGAGGACGGATCGCTCGACGAGGATTTCGTCGATCGGCTCGGCCACGGCACCGCCGTGACCGCTGTGATTCGCGAAAAGTCGCCCGACGCCAGGATCATCATCGTCAAGGTGTTTTGGGGCGCGCTGACCACGGACATCACGTCGCTCGTCCGCGGCATCGACGAAGCGATGGCTCGTGGCGCCGCGGTCGTCAATTTGAGCCTGGCTACGGCGAATGCCGCGCATCGGCCGCTCCTTCAGGAAGCCGTTCAGCGGGTTTCGATGCAGCGAGCGGTTATCGTTGCTGCGACCGAAGACACCATCGACTGGCTGCCCGGCACGCTGGAGGGCGTGATCCCCGCCGCTCTCGATTGGACGTGCCCGAGGGACGAGTATCGCCTCATCACGCACAGGGGACGGCGAGCGATTGCCACATCGGGGTACCCGCGAGACATTCCGAATGTTCCACGGGAGCGCAATTTGAAGGGCATCAGTTTCGCCGTGGCGAATGCAAGCGGTTTTGTCGCCCGCGCCCGCGAACTGCTGCCGGGAGATGATCCCTCCGGGATCTGGAAGGCGCTTGAAACAGGACTGCCCAGTGCGGGCCTCGGATCGTGAAGACGCGCAATCACGCACAGGTCGATGCGGTCATCATCGGCGGCGGTCCTGCCGGCGCAACCGCGGCCGCGCTGCTCGCCGAGTGGGGCCGCTCGGTTGTGCTGGTGCACCACGACCCGGGTCAACCGAGCCTGGCCGAGTCGCTGCCGTGGAGCACTCGAAAACTGCTTCGTCATCTCGGTCAGCTCGGTACCGCCGACGCCGCAGGGTTCTATCCCAATCATGGAAACATTGCGAGGTGGGCTGGGAAACAGGCGCGTGCGGCCACTCGCGGTCCCGGTTACCACGTTTCACGCCGTCACTTCGATCACGTGCTCCGCGACCACGCGCGAGCAAAGGGCGCATCGATCGTGGAAGGCTTTGTCAATCGCGTCGACGTCTCGGCCACGCCGCGCGTCGAATGCGACGGCGCCGACAACGCGTATGCGTTCGAGGCCAGGTTCGTGCTCGATTGTTCGGGTCGCGCTGGCGTAATCGCGCGCCGAGGACTTCGGCTGAGCGACGCCGGCTATCGGACGCTTGCAATCGCCGCGGAATGGAACAGTCCGGAGTGGCCGGCCGAAGAACGCACGCACACCTTCGTCGACAGCTACGAGAACGGATGGGCCTGGTCCGTTCCACTGTCTCCGACACGGCGCCAGTGCACCGTGATGATCGATGCGAAGTTGACGGCAGTCAGCAAGGCTCGCCTCCAGACCCTGTATCGAACGGAGCTTCAAAAGGCGGTCAGCATCGAGGCGCGCCTTGCGGGAGCACGCCAGGTGAGCACGGCCTGGGGATGCGACGCAACGCTCTATCGCTCGACGCGTGCAGCGGACTCGAACACGTTGCTGGTCGGAGACGCCGCCTCCTTCATCGAGCCGTTGTCGTCGGCGGGGGTCAAGAAGGCGCTTGCCTCGGCGTGGCGCGCCGCGGTTGTCGTCAACACCGTGATCGCCAGCCCCGAGATGCTCGATGCTGCATCGGCCTTTCACGATCGGCGCGAGCGGCACGTGTATGCCCAGTGCGTTCGCCGATCCGCAGCGTTCTTCAAAAGCGCGTCAGCCGTGTATGCGGACCTGTTCTGGTCCGTGCGTGCGGACGATTCCGCCGATGGCTCGCAAGGCGACGAAGGGGCGACCGACGGAGCAATCATCCGCGACCCAGCCGTCCAGCGACTCGTGGACGACGTGCGTGCCGCCGGCACGTTGAGGTTGACCGTGTCGCCGGCGCTCGCATTCGATGCGGCGCCCGTCGTCGAAGGCAACAAGATCGTTTTGCGCGAAGCGATTGCGGTCGCCGGCTTGGTCGAACCCATGCGATTCGCCTGCGGTGTGAACCTTCCGGCGCTGGTCCGTATCGCGTCGACCTCGCCGGACGTCGAGTCGTTGATTCAGTCGTATCATTCGCGAATCGATCCCATCGACCCGCGAAACCTCCTGGTCGGATTGGCATTTCTGATGACGAAAGGTGCGCTGGTCACGACCTGGTCCTAACGCCCCCTGAAAGTCGTAGCCCTTCCGCAGTAAAGCTCGATATGACCACCGCCAGCGAGGAAGTCGTCGTGGGTGAAGGCCTGTGCGAGCCCAACCGGAGAAGCTAAAGAGGCACTTCTCTCCGCACGTATAATCCGCACTTCATATGCTTTCGCCAGGCTCT
>Ga0075421_100013089_pt1 | contig 10333 bp, 7 predicted proteins | sample SoiMetdeltSBSDD5_FD_75292 | JGI IMG/M metagenome (GOLD analysis project Ga0075421, IMG submission 75292) | Bulk soil microbial communities from a Populus tree surrounding site in Tennessee, USA - Soil MetaG P. deltoides SBSDD5 | ecosystem: Environmental > Terrestrial > Soil > Tree plantation... | reverse complement strand
GGAGGGGTACGTCAACATCGTCGGCCGGATCAAGGACATGATCATCCGGGGCGGCGAGAACATCTATCCGCGCGAGATCGAGGAGTACCTCTACACCCACCCGGACGTCAGCGACGTCCAGGTGATCGGCGTGCCGAGCGCGCGCTACGGCGAGGAGGTGATGGCCTGGGTCAAGCTGAGAGAGGGCGCCTCGCTCTCCACGGACGACCTGGACGCGTACTGTCGGGGGACGATCGCGACGTACAAGATCCCGCGCTACTGGAAGCTGGTGGACGGCTTCCCGATGACGGTGACGGGCAAGATCCAGAAGTTCCGGATGCGCGAGCAGGCGGTGGAGGAGCTGGGCCTCCAGAGCGAGGCCGCGATCCGGATGGCCTGACCGTCACTGCGCCGAGCCGTACGCCTCGATCACTCGGAACAGATCGTCGAAGTCGAACGGCTTGGGCAGGTGCCGGTCCGCCGCCACCTCGGCCGCGCGGCTGGCGGCGTCCTGCGCCGCCGTCACCCGGTGGATCCGGCCGTCCGGCTCCAGCAGGTCGACGGTGCACCAGTCCGCCAGGTACGGCACGGCCAGCCGGGTCACCCGACTGAGCGTCAGGTCGTAGTCGAGCGACTCGCCGAGCTGTTCGCTCGCCTCGGCCAGGAACCGCAAGCTCGCCGCGCCGGCGACGACCTTGCCAAGCGCGGTCGCTTGCGCCTACGCTGCCTGGGCCGAAGGTGCGCCGAGCGCGTGCCAGCGTCGGAAGCCTGCGCGCCGAGAGGACGATGAGCGGCAGATTCGCGGCCTCTGACGATGCCCCCGTGGAGCCGCGACGGCCCGGGCCGGACGCGCCGCCCGACGGGGTCCCGCGCCCGCACGAGGTCAGCCAGGCGTTCCTGGCCGCCATCGTGGAGTCGTCCGAGGATGCGATCGTCACCAAGGATCCGGACGGCATCATCACGAGCTGGAACCCGGCCGCCGAGCGGCTGTACGGCTACACGGCCGAGGAGGCGATCGGCCGGCCGATCTCGATCCTGATCCCGCCGAACCGCCCGACCGAGCTGCCCTCGATCATGGAGCGGCTGCGGCGCGGCGAGCGGATCCAGCACGTCGAGACGACCCGCCTCCGGAAGGACGGCTCCACCCTGGAGATCTCGCTCAGCCTCTCGCCGATCCGCGACGTCCATGGCCGGATCGTCGGCGCTGCCGGGATCGGGCGCGAGATCACGGATCGTCGAAAGGCCGAGCGCGAGCGCGCCGATCTGCTGGCCCGCGAGCGGTCCGCCCGCGAGCAGCTCGACGCGATCCTGGGCAGCGTCGCCGACGGCGTGCTCGTCCAGCGCGAGAGCGGCGCCTTCATCTACGCCAACCACGCGGCGGCACGGATGGCCGGTTTCGACTCGGCCCAGGAGTACCTCGACGCAGCACCGGGTGAGCTGTCGCGCCGACTCGCGGTGCAAGACGAAGATGGGCGGCCATTTTCCCAGGAGCAGTTGCCGGCCCGGCGAGCGTTTCGGGGCGAGCGAGCGCCGGAGATGATCGTGCGGTTCCACCGGGCGGACACCGGCGAGGTCCGCTGTTCCCACACCCGGGCACGGATCATGCGCGGCGCGGACGGCGAGCGGCTCGCCATCAGCATCTTCCACGACATCACGGAGGAGATGCGCGCCCGCGATCGGCTGCGGTTCCTGGCCGAGGCCGGGGCGCAGCTCGCCGGCTCGCTGAACATCGACGAGACGCTGGCGGCGCTGGTGCGCGTCGCCTCCACCACCCTGGCGGACTGGGCCGTCGTCATCCTGATCGACGAGGACGGCGCGGTCCGGCACATCGCCAGCGCGCACCGCGATCCGGAGAAGGAGCCGCTGACCCGCGAGCTGCATGAGCGGCAGCTCACGCACGTCAGCGGCGCCGCGCTGCTCTGGGAGGCCGTCCAGAGCGGCGAGCCGATCCTGATCCCCGTGGTCACGGATCGGATGCTGACCGAGACGGCGCGCAACGCCAAGCACCTGGCGCTGTTGCGCGCGCTCGGACTGACCTCGCTGTTGTACGCGCCGCTGACCAGCCGCGGACGGGTCCAGGGGGTGATCGCCCTGTTCATGGCCTCGACCGGGCGGCGCTTCGGCGAGGAGGACCGTGCCATCGCCATCGAGATGGCGCGGCGGGCCTCGCTGGCGCTGGAGAATGCGCGCCTCTACGCCGAGTCCCAGCAGGCGGTCCGCGCCCGCGACGAATTCCTCTCGATCGCCTCGCACGAGCTGCGCACGCCCGTGACCGCCATCAGCGGCGTCGCCCAGGTGACGCTTCGCTCGCAGCAGCGCGGCACCCTGGATGATGCCCGCCTGACTCGGGCGCTGGAGCAGTTGATCCGCGGCAGCCAGCGCCTGGTCACCCTGACCGAGGACTTGCTGGACGTCTCGCGCCTCCAGACCGGTCGCTTCGAGCTCCGGCCCGAGCGCCTCGATCTCCGAGCGTTTGTGGCCGACTTCGTGGAGCGGTTCGGGGCCCACCTGGACGAGCAGTACCGGGTCACGCTGAGTACAGGTGGCGAGGGGCGCCTCGGGGAGGGCGAACGCAGCGAGGACGTCGGCGCAGCCGATGGTCGCGCCGCGCAGCGGGGGCCCCATGGTAGGTCTGATGGGGCGAGTGGTGAGGAGGGGATGAAGGCGGGCGAGGAGGACGAGGCGCTGCTGGTCCGCGCCGACTCTGCCCGCCTGGAGCAGGTCCTGGCGAACCTCCTCTCCAACGCGGTCAAGTACACCCCGGGCGGCGGCACGATCGCCGTCTCGATCGGCCAGGATGAGAGTAGCTCGCGCGTCTCGGTGCGCGACCCCGGCATCGGGCTGCCGGACGGATCCGCCGAGGCGATCTTCGAGCCGTTCGGGCGGGCGCCGAACGCGGCCCACCGTCAGATCCAGGGACTCGGGCTGGGCCTCTACATCTGCCGGCAGATCGTGGAGCGGCACGGCGGGCGGATCTGGGCCGAGAGCCCCGGCGACGGGCACGGCACGACGTTCACCTTCTGCCTCCCCCGAGGGGACAGGAGTTAGTAGTCAGGAGTCAGGAGGGTGACCGTTCTCCTGACTCCTGTCTCCTGAATCCTGACTCCTTCGTTTGTTGAGGCTCCTGATCTTGATTGTTATGATTCTTACCCTGGGGCGACGATCTCGGCCGTCCTTGCGCGGATGCCCCGGTATCGCGTGGGGCCTAGAATCTGCCTGAAGCAGCGAGGGGGAACGATGGCCGCGAGCAGCTACGCGCATCCCGAGGTGCTCGTCGAGACCGACTGGGTCGCCGAGCACTTGAACGACCCGAACCTCCGTTTCGTAGAGGCCGACGAGGACATCCTGCTGTACGAGCAGGGCCACATCCCCGGTGCCGTCAAGCTGGACTGGCACGTCGACGTCCAGGACCCGCTCCAGCGGGACTTCGTCGACAAGGCCGGCTTCGAGGCGCTGATGGCGCGCTGGGGCATCGCGAACGACACGACCGTGGTCTTCTACGGCGATCGCAACAACTGGTACGCGGCGTACAGCTTCTGGCTGTTCCGCTACTACGGCCACACCAACGCGCTGATCATGAACGGCGGCCGGGCGAAGTGGGTCGCCGAGGGCCGGCCACTCACCCGCGACGTGCCGAACATCGCCTCCAGCACGTACACGGCGAAGGAGCCGGACGCCAGCATCCGGGCGTTCCGCGACGACGTCCAGGCGACCCTCGGCAACGAGCGCACCTCGCTGGTGGACGTCCGCTCGCCGGCCGAGTACAGCGGCGAGAAGCTCCACATGGAGGGGTACGAGCAGGAGGGCGCCCAGCGGGCCGGCCATGTGCCGGGCGCGCAGAGCATTCCCTGGGCCACCGCTGCCAACGCCGATGGCACCTTCAAGTCGGCCGACGAGCTGAAGGAGATCTACGGCGGCAAGGGCGTCACGCCCGACAAGCCGGTGATCGCCTACTGCCGGATCGGCGAGCGCTCGGCGCACACCTGGTTCGTGCTGACCCAGCTTCTGGGGTACCCGAACGTGCGCAACTACGATGGCTCCTGGACCGAGTGGGGCAGCCTGGTCCGCGCCCCGATCGAAAAGAACGTCTAGTCGTCCGTGGGTTGAAACCCACGTCTACTTTCGCAGCGTCCCCACGGGACGCGGGGTCGCGGCGAAACCTCGTATCCCGGTCCCGTAGGGACCATGCGATGTAGACGTGGACTTCAGTCTACGGCCCCCATACACCGAAGAAAGAGACGTTTTGCTGGACCGCCAGGCCTACATCGAGAACCTGCTCGACTACTATCAGAACCCGCGCAACAAGGGGCGCATCGAGGACGCCACGGTCTCGGTCAGCGGCGGCAATCCCGGCTGCGGCGACGTCGTCACGATGTACGTCACCATCGAAAACGGCATCGCCAAGGAGATCGGCTTCGAGGGCCAGGGCTGCACGATCAGCCAGGCCGGCGCCTCGATGGTCGCCGAGAAGTACGAGGGCGAGCCGATCGAGACGATCGAGCAGGCCAGCACCGACGACATGATCGACGAGATGGGCCGCGAGGTCGTCATCAGCCGGGTGCGCTGCGCGGCGGTCGGGATCGGGACCCTCAAGGGGGCGATCCAGCAGTACCGGAAGGACAAGATCCTTGAAGAGATCGAGTCCAGCCGCACCGGCGAATGAGCCCGCCGGCTGACACGCCGTGCGGCCATGCACAAGCCGGCGACTGACCGATCCCCGGTGTCAGATGACACTGTACCGTCGGCCTGACTGGCGTGCGGGTACACTTGCGATCGACACGTCCCAACTCCAAGACTCCCGCGCACCGTGGCCAGGTAGAGCCGAAAATGGGGCCGCTGCATGCCTCGATCGACGCCATCTGCCCCGTCGCCCGTTGATCGATGGCGGCGCTGGGCGCTCCGAAACGCGCTACGCCTGACGCTCGTCCTCGGCCTGTTGGCGACGATCCTCCAGTCGCCGATGGCGCTCTCGCAGGTGCGTCCGGGTGCGAGCCTGACGGTGGTTCGGGGTTCCGTAGCCGTCACCCAGGCGGATGGCACCAAGATCTACCCGGCCGGCACCGGTCTGACCCTGTCGATTGGCGACATCGTCGGGACGCTCGACCGGACCGAGGTGATCGTGACCTTCTGGTCCGGCAGCGAGGTCGTGCTCGGCTCCAACACCACGATCGTCATTCGCCGGCTGGACCGTGACCTGCTGGACCAGGCGAACGTCACCCTGGAGCACCTGTCCGGCGCCACCGTGATCCGCGTGCCCACCGACGCCGGCCCGAACCCCGGCGTGCGCATGCTCGGCAACAACACCGTCGCCATCATCAGGGCCGGTGAGGTCGGCCACGGCGTCGATCCGACCTCCAACAACGTCACGGTCGCCTGCGTCGACTCGAGCGACTGGCGCTGCGCGCGCGACAGCACGAGCTTCCCGAACGCGACGACCTTCCTCCAGGGGCAGACGGCGCTGACGGTGACCGGGGCCGGCGAGCTGATCGGATTCCGCGTGCTGCGCGGCACCTCGATCTGGGACGTCCTGGCCGAGGGTGGGGCACTCAACATACCGGAAGGCACCGACGGCACCGCGGGCGCTCCTCCCTCCCAGCGCGATCGGGCCGCGGCCGAGGATGACGACGACAAACCTGTCCGGCCGGGCGCCGCGGCCATCGCCCCCGGCCTCACGTCGACGCCCACCCAGACACCGGTCGCGACGTCGGCGGCAACGTTCACCCCGACCGCGAGCCCCACCCTGACCCTGACCCTGACGCCGACCGCGACCGCAACGGTAACGCCGACGCTGACGCCGCCCCCAGGAACGCCCGGTGCGCCGTGCGGCGCGCCGACAAACTCCTCCGGCGCCTCCGGCATCATCACGACGGTCCACGACCTGGGCCGCACCAGCGGCACCGTCCGGATCAACTTCCAGACGCTTGACGCCGACGATCAGTTCGACGTCATCTACGAGGGCGTGACCATCATCTCGACCGGACTCGTCTCCGGTTCGGGCTCCCTCGACGCGCCGTTCGCCGGTTCCTCGACCTTCGTCACCGTGCGCGTCACCACCGGCACCGGCAGCTTCGACTGGCAGTACACGCTCGTCTGCCTGCCGTGAGCGCAGGTCTCAGCGGGTCGGTGCGCCGTCCAGCACGTCCCGGATCCGGGCCGCGAGCGCGTACGGCGTGAACGGCTTGCGCAGCAGCGAGACCTCCTGGGTCAGCACGCCGTGCTGGACCACCGCGTCGTCGGTATAGCCGCTCATGTAGAGGACCCTCGCCTCCGGGTGGCTGGCCCGGACCCGCTCGGCGAGGTCGCGGCCGCTCAGGCGCGGCATCACCACGTCTGTCAGCACCAGGTTGATCGGGCCCTCGTACGCCTCGGCCAGGTTCAGCGCCTCCTCGCCGTCCGGCGCCTCCAGGACGGTGTAGCCGAACTGGGCCAACACCCGCCGGCTGAGCCGCCTGAGCGCCGGCTCGTCCTCCACCAGCAGGACCGTCTCCGAGCCGGTCGGCGAGGCCGGCGCGGGCCCCGCGACCGTGCTCCCGACCGGGAGATCGGACGTGGCCGGCAGCAGGATGGTGAAGGTGGTGCCTTCGTTCGGCGCGCTCGCGACGCGGATCCGGCCGCCGCTCTGCGCCACGATCCCGTCCACGGTCGCCAGCCCAAGGCCGGAGCCCTTCCCCACGTCCTTCGTGGTGAAGAACGGCTCGAAGATCCGGGCCAGCGTCTGGGCGTCCATCCCCTGGCCGGTGTCGGAGACGACCAGCGTCACCATATCGCCCGCCCCGCCGTCCGCGCCCGAGGCGGCCGGCTCGCGGACGTTGCCGGTCGCGATGGTCAGACTGCCGCCGTTCGGCATGGCGTCGCGGGCGTTGATCACCAGGTTCAACACCGCCTGCTGGACCTGGACCACGTCGGCGCGGATCGCGCCGGGCGAGGCCGCCAGCCGGACGTGCAGCTCGATGTTCTCGCCAATCAGCCGCCGCAGCATCGTCTCCATGCCGGCGACGACCTCGTTGACGTCGATCACGCGGGGCTGGAGGAGCTGTCGCCGCCCGAACGCCAGCAGCTGCTGGGTGAGCGTCGCGGCCTGATCCGTCGCCTTCGTGATCTCGTCCAGGTAGACGCGGCTATCCTCGTCATCCTCCAGCGACTGGATCAGCAACTCGGCGAACCCGCTCACGACGGTGAGCAAGTTGTTGAAGTCGTGCGCCACACTCCCGGCCAGCCGCCCGATCACTTCGAGCTTCTGGGACTGCATCCGCTCCTGGGCGATCCGCATCTGCTCGGTGATGTCCCGACCGAGTAGCGTGAACCCCTTGAGCGTGCCGTCGTCGTCACGGACGGCCGTGATCAGCAGGCTGGTGAGCAGCGCCGAGCCGTCCTTGTGGGCGCACCAGACCTCGGCCTCGTACGTACCGACCCTGGCGGCGGCCTCGAGGATCTGCGTGGCCAGCCCCTGCGTTCCGTCGAGCGACCGGAACAGCCGCCCGACGTGGCTCCCCCGGATCTCGGAGGCGGCGTACCCGAAGACGCGCTCGGCGCCGCCGTTCCAGCTGGAGACGCACCCGTCGACATCGAGCAGGCAGATCGCGTAATCGTGGATGCTCTCCACCAGCAGCCGGTACCGCTCCTCGCTCTCGCGCAGGGCCTGTTCGGCCTGGCGGCGGCGGGCGCGGTCGGTGGCCTCCCGGCGCTCCCGCTCGATCGCCGGCACCAGCCGGCTGAGCCGCTCCTTGGTGACGAAGTCGTGGGCGCCGGCCTTGAGCGCCGCCGCCGCCTCGTCCTCGCCGACCCGCCCCGAGACGATGACGAACGGCAGGTCCAGCCCGCTCGCCTGGACCACCCGCAACGCTTCCAGGACGTCCAGGCCGGGGACCACGTAGTCGCACAGCACCAGATCCCAGGCGTCGTCGGCGAGGGCCGCCGCCAGCGACGCGGCATCCTGGACGCGGCGAACGGAGGGGTCGTAGCCGCCGCGACGCAGCTCCCGTTGGAGCAGCAGCACGTCGTCCATCGAGTCGTCGACGACCAGCACCTTCAGCGTCACGGCGGTCCCCGTCACTCCTCGCCGATCCCATCCGGGACGGTAAACCAGAACGTCGCGCCGCTGCCAGGATTCGATTCCGCCCAGACCCGGCCGCCGTGCCGATGGACGATCCGTTGCACGGTCGCCAGCCCGACTCCCGTCCCCTCGAAGTCGCGCGCATCGTGCAGCCGTTGGAACGCCCTGAACAGCCGGTCCGCCTTCGCCTGCTCGAAGCCGACCCCGTTGTCGCGCACGTAGAACGCGCGATCACCATCGAGCGTGACCGCGCCGAGCTCGACGCGCGGCTCGGGCTGGCCGCGGGTGAACTTCCAGGCGTTCGAGAGCAAGTTCTCGAGGACCACCCGCAGCAGGCTCGCGTCGCCGTGCACCACCAGGCCGTCCGCGATCGAGACGGCGACCGGGTGCTCGGGATTGACTCGCCGAAGCTCGGCGACGACCTCGGCGGCGACCTCGCCCAGGTCGACGCTCCGGTACAGCAGTTCGGCCCGGCTTACGAACGAGAGCCGCAGCAGGTCGTCGATCAACAGGCTCATCTGTTCGCAGCCCGCCGAGAGACGCTTTAGCATCAGCTTCCCCTCGTCGTCGAGGCGCCCGCCGTAATCCTCGAGCAGCGCGACGCTGAACTGGTCCATACGCCGGAGGGGGGCGCGCAGGTCGTGCGAGACGGCGAACGAGAAAGCTTCCAGCTCGGCGTTGAGCGCGGCGAGCTGGGCGGTGCGCTCGCGGACGCGCTGCTCCAGGTGGAGGTTCAGCGAGCGGAGCTCGGACTGGGTCGTCCGCAGGCTGCCGACGAGCTGCTCGATGGCGCCGGCTGTCTCGTTGAAGGCGCCGGCCAGCACGCCGATCTCGCCGCCGGCTCGGACGGTGGTGCGGCGTGAGAGGTGCCCAGCCCCCAGCGCGGCGGCGTCGGCGGTGAGCTGGCGGATCGGCGCGGTGATGCGCTCGGCGATCAGCCAGGCGAGCAGCAGCGCGAGCGCCAGCATCACGCTGCCGATCACGAGGTCGCGCACGAAGTCGGTGCGCGCGGCGATCAGCGCGACCTCGGCGGGGGCGTCCACGTACACGACCCAGGGCGCGCGCTCGACGACCGCGTGCCCGACGACGCGATCGTCCGTGGCGGCCGGGGATCTGCGCGCGAGGTCCGTGCGCGCTGGCGCCTGGCCGCTCGTGCTGCCGAACAACACGCCGCCGGCCGAGGCTTCGGACGCGGTCGTGCGTCCAAGCAGCGGCCCGCGCACGTCCACAATCGAGACGGTGGAGCCCCGGGGCAGGCCGCGAACGTCGGTCAGGGGCGGCATCCGATCCGGCCGCAGGGCCAGAACGACCACGATCTGCCCGCCGGCCTGGTCCGTCAGCGCCCGCGAGGCGAGGACCGTGCTGGGGCGGTCGGCGGCGAATTGAAGCGGTTGCCCCACGAGGAGACGGGGGCGGGCGTCCGTATCGGCGACCTGATCCTCGAGCGCGCCGAGGGGGACCTGCGCGGCGACATCGTCGCGCCAGGCCGCGCCGAGGGCGCCGCTGTCGAAGGCGAACGCGGCGATCCCGTCGATGGCGACCGGCAGCTCCCGGAGCAGCCTGGCGAGGGCAGCCTCGTTGGCGGTCAGCAGGGCACGATCCGCCGCGATGACCGGGCGGAGGGCGACGAGCTGCGTCTCGATCGCCAGCAGGTTCTGGTCGACGTCGCCGGCCTTGATCTGGGCCAGTCGGGTCGCGTCGGCGTCCGCGCGCTGACGGGCGGCGACGAGGTGGTAGTAATCCTGGAAGACGAGCACGCCGACCAGCGGGCTGAGGGTGACGAGGGCGAGCAGAAACAGCCGGGCGCGAATGCCGAGCCGCCAGCCAGGCCATCGGTGCGCCGGCCGCCTGAGCTGCCCCACGATTTCGAGCGGCACCATTGTCGCCTTAGTGTAGCGCTCCGCCTCGAATCGGTCGCTTGCGTGCCCCGCCGACTCGGAACCGGGACGATCTCATGCTGCCGGCCCGCCGCGCAACGACGCGCCGGCCGGCCGGAGGATTATCAGGGCGCGTCCGCGCTCCCGTCACGGCGACCGGGAGGACGACCGCCGTCGCGCTACGGCTGGTAGCCGTGCCGGTCGAGGAGCTGGAGCGCCTCCCGGGCCTGTCGTAGGGCCAGATCAACGTCATGTTCTGAGAATGTGAGGTCCATTCGGTAGTCGGCGCGCCGCCGGGCGGTTCGTAGTCGGTAGCCGATACCGCCGACGCGTCGCGATGCTTGCTCCGTCGAGGCCGCATAGAGCATCCAGGTGAGATCGTGGATCTGGCCCGGGCCGATCCTTGTTTCATCGGCGGCCGGCA
>Ga0075421_100013086_pt1 | contig 10333 bp, 6 predicted proteins | sample SoiMetdeltSBSDD5_FD_75292 | JGI IMG/M metagenome (GOLD analysis project Ga0075421, IMG submission 75292) | Bulk soil microbial communities from a Populus tree surrounding site in Tennessee, USA - Soil MetaG P. deltoides SBSDD5 | ecosystem: Environmental > Terrestrial > Soil > Tree plantation... | reverse complement strand
GGCGCCAGCAGGTAACCGACGCCCCAGCCGACCACCGCGCCGCCCAGCATCGGCAGCGCCGTCTCCTGCGAGGCGAGCAGCCAGATCCGCCATGGTGCCGCGCCCCGCAGCTTGAGCAGCCCGATGTCGGTGCGCCGCTCCTCGGCCGCCTGCCGGACGCTGAAGAACAGCACGAACCAGCAGAGCACCAGCAACTGCGCCGCACCGACCGTCACGCCGATCTGCACCAGCCGCTGGTCCGAGCCGACCTTGTCGGACAGCGTCTGCACGTCGGTGGAGATCTGGTACTGCCCGACGGGCAGCTGGTCACGAGCGTTGTTCCACATCCGCACCAGGTCGGGCCCGCGCCGGAACGAGTCCGGCGGGATGATCAGCTGGGTGTAGACGTCCACGGTGCTCGGGCGTTCCCGCAGGATCGTCTGCTCGGTCGTCAGCAGAGCATCGCCGGTGTCCGCGCCGACGTCGGCCCCGACGTTCGATGCCAGCAGCCGCGACCCCACCCAGTACTGGCTGGCGGGATCGTTCACCGCGTAGAGGCCGACGATCGTCAGGTCGACCGGCGTCCGGAGGCGGAACGAGTTGTAGCGCACGACATCGCCGCGCGCCGCGCCGATGCGGTCGGCGAGCGTGCGGCTCATGATGATCTCGCCCGGCCCGGATGGGCACGCGCCCTCCACCGTCACCTGCTCGCAAACGCCGCTGCGGCTGGCCAGGTGAGCCGCCACCGTTTCGGCGCCCGGGCCCCGGGCGACGGAGCCGAAGATCTGCAGTCCGGCGTGGACGGTGGCGTCCGGAATCGGCAGCACAGCCATGACCTGCTGCCGGGCCGTGGGCACCGGGGAGACCTCGGGGTTGCCGACGTTGAACGAGGCGACCAGGGTGATCACCCGCTGGTTCGCCGGGGACTGCGATATGTCGCTCGTTGCCACGGCCTCCTTGGCGGCGGCCAGGTACCACGGTGCGGCGGCCGCGGCGGCCACGGCGAGCAGCGTCAGAGCGAACAGGGTGACGGCCTGGCCGCGACGCGCACGCATGGCCGTCAACACCAGACCGATCATCGCCACCCGCCTCTGCCCGCCCTCGACCCACGAAGGTCTGCGTCGGCTTCTCTCGCAAGCTTCGAGAAACTTGCGATCGAAACAATGCCTGGTTCTCTCGCAAGCTTCGAGAAACCCGCGCAGTTCACGAGCGAAAGCCACGCGTTGTTTCGAACCGACTCGCGGACCTTAACTGGTCAGCGCGTTATCGTCGTACCCCGTCCCACGACGATGGTCGTTTTGAACCGAACAGCCCGGGTCAGAATCGGGCCGGCTCCCGATAGGTGCCCCATTCGGCGCGCAGCGCATCGCAGATCTCACCGAGGGTTGCCTCCGCCCGGGCGGCGTCGAGCATCGCGGGGATCATGTTCTCGCCCGCACGCGCGACCTCGACCATCCGCTTCACGGCCGCGTCCACTGTCGACTGATCGCGTTCGGCGCGCCGCTGGGCCAGGGTCCGGCGCTGCTCCAGCTCCACCTCGTGGGAGATACGCAGAATCTCGAGATCCCGGCTCACGGTGCCGGTGTGGCAGTTGACCCCGACGATGCGCTTGCTGCCCTTCTCCAGCGCCTGCTGGTAGGTGAACGCGGAGTCGGCGATCTCGGCCATGAACCAGCCGTCCTCGATGCCACGCAGGATGCCGCTCGTCATCGCCCCGATCGGGTGCTTCCGCTCCTCGCCACCGCCCATCTGCAGGATCCGCGCGAAGATCCGCTCCGCCTCCGCCTCGATCTTGTCGGTGAGGGCCTCGACGTACCACGAGCCGCCGAGCGGGTCCGCCACGTTCGTGACCCCGCTCTCCTCCATGATCACCTGCTGGGTGCGCAGCGCGACCTCGGCCGATTCGTCGGTGGGCAGGGCGAGCGTTTCGTCGAGGGCATTGGTGTGCAACGAGTTGGTGCCGCCGAGCACGGCCGCCAGCGCCTCGATCGCGGTCCGGACGACGTTGTTGTAGGGCTGCTGCGCGGTCAACGACACACCGGCGGTCTGAGTATGGAACCGAAGCCACAGCGCCTTCTCGCTCGTCGCGCCATAGCGCTCCTTGAGCCAGCGGGCCCAGATGCGCCGGGCCGCCCGGAACTTCGCGATCTCCTCGAAGAAGTCGATGTGGGAGTCGAAGAAGAACGACAGCCCAGGCGCGAAGACGTTCACGTCCAGGCCCCGTGATTGGCCGAGCTCCACGTAGCCGAACCCGTCGGCCAGGGTGTACGCGAGCTCCTGCGCCGCCGTCGAGCCGGCCTCCCGGATGTGGTAGCCGGAGACCGACAGCGGCTTGTAGCGCGGAATCTCGTGAGCGCAGTACTCCATCAGGTCGCCGATCAACCGCAGGTGCGGCTCCGGCGCGAAGAGCCACTCCTTCTGGGCGATGTACTCCTTGAAGATGTCCGTCTGGAGCGTGCCATCCAGTTTGGACAGATCCGCGCCCTGGCGCTCGGCCGCCACCAGGTACATGCAGAACACCGGCACCGCCGGGCCCGAGATCGTCATGCTGGTCGTCACGTCCTGCAGCGGGATCGCGTCGAAGAGCACGTCCATGTCGGCCGCCGAGTCGATGGCCACGCCGCAGTGCCCGACCTCGCCGAGCGAGTGCGCGTCGTCCGAGTCGCGCCCCATGAGCGTCGGCATGTCGAACGCGACCGAGAGCCCGCCGCCGCCAGCGCCGAGGATCATGCGGTAGCGCTCGTTCGTCTGCCGGGCGTTGCCGAACCCGGCGAACTGCCGGATGGTCCAGGTCCGCCCGCGGTAGCCCGTGGGATAAAGACCGCGAGTGTACGGGTACTCGCCCGGCCAACCGATCCGCTCGAAACCGGGCACCTCGGTGCCGTCGGGCGGGCCGTAGGCGGGGTCGACCTCCAGCCCCGACAGCGTCGTGAAATCGGCGTCGCGCTTGCGCGCGGCCTCGTAGCTGCGCTGCCAGCGCTGCCGGCCGGCCTCGATGTCGTCGGCGTCCATGGCTTCCCTCGCTCGCGTGCCTGGTGGGCGTTTCCCATCGATCGTAGAGCCTTCGCCTGAACGATGACTTAGGCCGCGAGGTCACGATCGGGCCGACAGGGCGCCGGCCGGGCGATCTGCCCAAGGAGATACGCTCGGCCACCGTGACCGACTTGTTGCCCGAAACGCCGGATCAGCCGGCCGAGCGCCCGTACCGGCCGGCGATCATCGGGGCGGTGACCGTGCTCGTCGTCGCGGCCCTGGGCACCTGGGGCCTCACGGCCCTGGCTCGGTCATCCGGCAGCGGGAAGTCGGCCGCGGGTGCGGGTGCCACCACCGCACCGGCCACCAACGCGCCGACCGCCACGGCCGCTCCGGGCGGCGACGGCGCGTGCCGGTGGACGCCGGCCGACGCGGCGAGCAACCCCAACCTCAAGGACGTCGGCACCCCGCCCACCTCGGGCGAGCCGCGCTCCGGCACCGCGATCATGACGTTGACCGTCAACGGCCGCCCGGTAGAGATCACCATCGACACCGCGAAGACGCCGTGCACGGCCGCGAGCTTCGCCCACCTGGTGAGCCAGAAGTTCTTCGACGGCAGCAGGTGCCACCGCCTCGTCAACGGCGGCATATTCGTGCTGCAGTGCGGCGACCCGTCCGGCACCGGTGCCGGCGGCCCGACCTACGAGTTCGCCGACGAGAACCTGCCGCAGCCCAACGCGCAGGGCTCGGCCACCTACGCCCGCGGCGTCGTCGCAATGGCCAACCGCGGCCCGGGCACCAACAGCAGCCAGTTCTTCATCAACTTCAAGGACGGCCAGCTCGACCCGAACTACACCCCGTTCGGCGTGGTGACCAAGGGCATGGAGGTCATCGACCAGATCGCCGAGGCCGGCGTCGCCGGCGGTGAGGGCCAGGGTCCACCCGCGAAGCCGGTGACGATCACGACGGTCACCTACCGCGGCCCCTGACCCGGCCGCCCGCCCAAGATCGCAGCTTGGGGGAGCAGCCGACACCGAGAATCGTCGCAATTAGGGCAAACGGCTGTCCGCTGCTCCCCCAAGCTGCGATCTTGGTGGGTCAGCGGTCGAGTTGGCGGGACAGGCGGGCCTCGTACGGGGCCCGGGCGGCCCGGTCGACGCCGCCGTTCACGGGCGTGAAACGGCGGGCGAGGTCGCGGACCCAGCGAGGCGAGACGGAGTCGAGGACGGCGATCGGCCGCAGCCAGCGGGGCACCATCACGGACGCGGGCGGCTGGCGACGCCGAAGCACCCGGAGCACCACGTTCGCGACCCGCTGCGGGTCCACCTTAGGCAGCAGGCGCAGCGCCAGCCCGGCCGCCATCTCGGTGCGCACGAACGTCGGCAGTACGGCGGTGAGGTGCACCCCGGTGCCGCGCAGCTCGAACCGTACCGCCTCGGTGAGGCCCACCACGGCGTGCTTGGTGGCGCTGTAGACACCGGCGGCCGGGGCCGGGATGCGCCCCGCCGCGGAGGCGATGTTGACAACCCGGCCCTCGCCCCGCCCGACCATCGCGGGCAGGGCGAGGCGCATGCCGCGTTCGACGCCCCCGAGGTTCACCTCGAGCTGCAGTCGGTGCTCGTCGGCGGAGGTGGCGAGAAAGTCACCCGCCACCGCAACGCCGGCATTGTTGACGAGCGCGTCGATGGGGCCGAGGTCCGCCTCGACGCGCCCGAGGAAGGCGGCGAAGGACGCCTCGTCGCGCACGTCGAGGAGCAGACCCAGGCCGCCGAAATCGCGCGCCCGCTGCGCGGCGAGGTCCGCGTCGAGGTCGCCGATCGCCACGCGGGCACCGGCGCGGGCGGCCGCGCTCGCGATCGCGAGGCCGATGCCCCGCGCCCCGCCCGTGACCACCACGACGCGTCCGCGCATCGCGCTCGACCGTGGCTCAGGCCGGCGCCGTGGCGGCGGCGCCGCTCTCCGGGACGTGCACGTCGTCGACGAGGATGTCGACCGTCGTCACCTCGAGCCCCACCAGGTTCTCGACGGCGCCGATCACCTTGGCTCGGACCTTCTCGGTGACGGTGTAGACGACAAAGCCGTACTCGATGACGATCGTGATATCGACGGCGGCCTTCTTGCCCTCCAGGCGCACCCGCACACCCTGGTCGGCCTCCGCGTCGCCCAACCCGATCCGCTCGCGGACGGCCGAGAACACGCGGGCCGTGTCGCCACCGGTGTCGTAGACGCCGGGCACCTCGCGCGCCGCGATCCCGGCGATCTTCTCGACCACCTCGTTGGCGATGGTGGTCGTGCCCCGCTCCTCCTGGATCTCGGCGTTGTTGCGAATCCGGTCCACGACCTGCGAGGCGAAGCGACCCGTGGCCTCGGAGGCGCGCTCAACCGCGTCGCCGACCCGCTCGGCCACCTCGCCGGCCCGTTCGCTGAACCGCTCCGCCACGTCGCCCGCCTGGGCGAACATGCTCGATCCCGATCCACCTGGCGCAGCGGCGCCATCCGCGTCCGTGCGCGGCGCGGGAAGGGATGCCGCGTCACTCATGTTGGTTCTCCCCTGGTCCGTCGGTACTGGTTTGGCTCGCCTCCGCGCTCGCTCCGCTCCTCGGGCCTGGCGGCCCTTCGATGCTCACTCGCTGTCGGCTCGCGGCCTGGTTTGGCTCGCCTCCGCGCTCGCTCCGCTCCTCGGGCCCGGCGGCCCTTCGATGCTCACTCGCTGTCGGCTCGCGTCCTGGTTTGGCTCGCCTCCGCGCGGGCGTGGCGCCCGCAGCGTACTCGCGTTGCGCCAACCCCACCGAACCGGGATCAGGCCGAGCCTCACACGCGAGATCTTGGATGATCTGTGTAGCTATAGCGACACAGATCATCCAAGATCGCGGAGCGAGCGGGAGAGCGGGAGAGGAGCGAGCAGTTAGCCCCGGACCAGCTCCGCGTAGCCGTCCAGCAGGTGCAGTTCGGCGTCGCAGGCCGCGGCCGCTTCGGGGTCGTGAGTCGCGAACACGACGGCCGCGCCCCGCTGGGCCTCGGAACGGAGCAGGTCGAGCACGCGCTGCCGGTTCTGCGCGTCGAGCTCGCTGGTCACCTCGTCGGCGAGCAGGACGGCGCCCCTCAGCGCGAGGCCCCGGGCGATCGCGGTGCGCTGCTGCTGACCGCCGGAGAGCTCCTCGACCAGCTGGTCGGCCTGGTCGGAGAGGCCGAGCCACTCGAGGGACTCGGCCGTGCGGCGGCGGGCCTCGGGCGGGTTGATGCCGCACGCGACGAGCGCGACCTGGATGTTCTCCTGCGCGGTGAGGATCGGTGCGAGACCGTTGTCCTGCGGGATGAGCACGATGTGCTCGGCCACGGCATGGTCCCGGTTGCGCAGCGCCGCGCTGCCGATCGTGACCGTGCCGCTGACGGGGCGGACGAGCCCCGCCATCGCCCACAGCAGCGTCGTCTTGCCCGCGCCCGACGGCCCCGTGACGGCGAGCATCCGCCCGGGTTCGGCGACCGCCGTCACGTCCCGGAGGACGATGTTGCGGTCATACGCGACCGTGATCCGGTCCGCCCCAAGGATCTTGGTGGATGCCACTACCCCGCTTACCACAACGACGCCTCCCCTGTGATGACCGGTGGCTGGCCTGCCACCGGCATGTCCGCCGCCGGCACCATCCGGGCCGATCCGTCCGGTTCGAGCCACACACGAACCAGCGTGCCTGGCACAAAGGCCTCGAGTACATCGGACGGAAGGTGGATCGAACCGTCTCGACCGACCACCGCGAAGTCCTCGCCCCGGCGTCCCTCGGCACCCACCCGTCCGTCGCGGATCGTGATCGTACGGCCCATCTGGGACCCCACGGCCGGGTCGTGGGTCACGACGACGACCGTCGTGCCGGTACGCCGTACGGCCTCGAGGGCGGCGACGACCTCGTCGCGGGCCCGGGTGTCGAGCTGGCTCGTCGGCTCGTCGGCGAGCACGATGCCCGGCTTGTTCGCCAGCGCGACGGCGAGCGCCAGACGCTGCCGCTCCCCCGGCGTGAGCTGGTGGGGACGCATGCGCATCCGCCCGCGGCTCGACAGGCCCACGGTCGCGAGCACGTCGCGCGGGTGCGGTACGTTGCGCTTCCGGTCGACCGTGCCGCCCCGCTGGGCGAAGCGCACGTTCTGCTCGGCGGTCAGGTAGGGCAGGAGGTTGCGCCCCGTGCCCTGCAGCACAACGCCCACTGTGGACGCCCGCATCTGCTGCAGCTCCGCCGCGCTCGCCTTGGCCACGTCGTAGTCGCCGACGATGAGCCGGCCGGCGGAGGGCCGAAGCAGGCCGGCCATCACCGACATCAGCGTGGACTTGCCCGACCCGGACGGTCCGAGGAGCGCGATCGATTCGCCGGCCGAGATGTCGAGGTCAACGCCCGACAGGGCGACCACGTCGTAGCCCTCGAGCCGGTAGATGTAGACCAGTCCGCGGCAGCTCACGGCGATCGCGTCGCCGGTGTTCTCGGACGAGGACCCGCCCGCGGCCGAGCCGATCGCGCGCCGACCGTCCACACTGGCCGATCCTGAGTAGAGGGTAGTCACGGGCGGCCCTCCCGCAGTCGGTCCGGCGTCCCGCGTCGGACGGTGGACAGCGCGACCGCGACGGCGAAGACGAGCCCGGCGACCGTCACCGCGACCGCGATCGGGAGCACACCGACGCGCGGGACATAGTTGATCTCGTCGAGCGGAGTGCCCACGGTCACGAGCGGGATCCCCGGGAGCATGAGCACGGCCCCGGCCATGCCGGCGAACAGGCCGACCGCGAGCGGGATGCCGAGCAGCAGCACGTACTCGCGAATCAGCCCGCGGCGCAGGAGCTTCGGGCGGACGCCGGCCACCCGCAGCGCGGCGAACTCGTAGCGGCGGTTCTGCGCGCCCACGTACGCGGTCAGCAGCACCGCACCCACGGCCAACGCGACCGCGGCGCAGCCCGCGAGGAGGTAGAGGCGCAGCCCGAGCGCCGGAGCGGCCCGCGAGAGCTGGTCGAGCTCGGCGTCGATGGAGTCCTCGCGGAGGATCTGCAGCCCGGCGGCGGACAGGCGCTTCGCCAGGTCGGACGGAGCCTGGCCGCTGGCCCAGACCTCGTAGTGCAGCCGCGAGTTGTCGGACAGGCTGGACGTACGCTCGGCCAGACGCACCGCGTAGTCGAGGTCGAACAGCAGCCCCCGGTCGCCGATGCGCGGCAACGCGTGTTCTCGCTGCACGACCGAGAACGACTGCGGCTGCTCGGCCAGCGCCGGGAACGTGAAGTCCTGCGCGGACGAGTCGTCGGCCGGGCTGCCGCCGGCGACCGCGACGGGCAGCGCGTCCGGCGTCTCGACGTACTCGAGATTCACGTCGGCGGGGCCCAGGCCCGAGACGATGACCCGCAGCACCGGGCCCGGCCGGACGTCGACGCGGGCGCCGCCGGTCCGGGCCGAGTTGACCCGCCAGCGGCCGTTCTCGTCGAAGCGCGTGGCGACCACGCCGGACCCGGTCGAGACCGCGACGACGCGCAGCTCACCGGCGAGCTGGCCGCTCACCCCGGGCATCCGCCCGACGGTCAGCCCGAGCAGGCGGCAGCCGGCGCCACAGCCCGCCACCGCAGCCCGGTACTCCCGCATGCCGGCGCGCAACTGGCCGAGGCTGACCCTCGTCATCCCGCTCGGCGTGGCGACAAGCGCGTGCAGCCGGGCCGTGCCAGCCAGGGTCGGGCCATCCCCGGCCGTGACCGCGTCGGCGTTGACCTGGATGAAGCCCTCCACGGGCAGCGGGTCGGCGACGCGCGGACGCAGCTTCGAGGCGAGGGAGGCGACCCACTCCCGGTCGTGCCCGCGCCAGACGGCCACCTCGGCCAGCCGGGCCGACTCGACGCCGATCACCTCGACGGACCCGGCGCCGTAGCGCTCGTTGACCCGGACGACGGCCATCGAGTGACCCTCCGGATCGGCCGCCGCGACGGCCGCGACCAGGGCCGCCGGATGGGCCGCGCCGACCTGCAGCACGCGCTCGGCGCCGACCGAATCAGTGGCGACGTCGCGGCGCGCCTGCGCGGCGACATCCCACGCCGTGGCCGCGAACGCGAGCAGCCCGACCGCCACCGTCACCACGACGATCACTCGGTGGGCCAGCGGCCGGCGCGACAGCTGGGCGTGGGCGAGCAGCCCCGGCACCCGGCCCCGGCGCGCGGCCCGGCGCACCCGCAGCCGCGACCACAGGCCGAGCATCCGGCTGGCCACCACGCCGGCGACGACGGCCAGCAGCGCGGGGGCGAGCAGCGCCAGGGGCGCGGTCTGGTCGCGGGCCGCCGCGAACAGGGACGCACCGGCGAGCGCGACGACGGTGCCCTCGGCGACGCCCGCGTGCCAGCGGCCCCGTTCGGGCACGCGGCGCAGCAGGTCCAGGACTCCACGGGCGAGCGTACGGCGACCCGCGAACCGGATCGCGACGAGCGCCACCGCGAGTGCCAGCACCGCGGCGCCGAGCACCGGCAATCGAAGCTCGGCATGCACGCCCGGACTGAGCATCAGCCGGGCCGCCAGCTCGACCAGGGCCAACCCGGCGAGGGTGCCCACCGGCGCCGCGAGCAGCACCAGGGCCAGCGTCTCGCCGCGGCCGAACCGGGCCGCCCGCCCCAGCGTGTAGCCGCGCAGCTTGGCCAGGGCCAGCTCCGGCGAGCGCTCCTCGGTCAGGGCCGCAACGAGCAGGAACAGCACGAACCAGCAGAGCACCACCAGCGGCACGGTGACGATCGGCACGGTCTGGCCGAGCGCCGTCGCGTCCCGCTCGATGTCCTCGAGGACGCCGCGCAGCGCGGTGCTCAACTGCATCTGCAGGACGCCGATCTCCCGCTCGAAGCCCGACAGGTCCGTGCGGAGCTGCCCCACGCTGTCGAGCCGCACGGTCGAGGTCTTCAACCGGTAGTCCAGGTGCACCGAGGGCAGCGCGCCGGGCAGCGTCACGTCCTGCTCGTCCGCGACGAACACGGAGTCCATGCGCGGCAGGGCGGACTCGGACTCGGGCATGCCGGCCGCGAAGTAGCCGCCCCGGCCCCAGTAGGGGTCGGCGGCGTTGCCCGGCTCGTAGAGCCCGGCCACCTCCAGCTGCCGGTCCGAGGACGTGGCGTTGGCCGGCACGTTGCGGCCCCGCACCGTGATCGTGGAGCCGACCGTGATGCCGTACTGCGCCGCCGACCGGGTGCTCACGACGACCAGGCCGTCACCGTCGTTAGGGCAGTCGCCCGCGGTCATCTTCAGGTGCCGGCAGACGTCGTCGCGGTACGCGAGCCGGGACAGCACCGGCTCGGCCGCCGGGGGCGCGAGCACGGTGTCCACGTCGGCGCCGGCCACGGGCCGGTCGAAGTGGGCGGACAGGTCCGGGCGGCGCGCGAGCAGCC
>Ga0075421_100013084_pt1 | contig 10334 bp, 6 predicted proteins | sample SoiMetdeltSBSDD5_FD_75292 | JGI IMG/M metagenome (GOLD analysis project Ga0075421, IMG submission 75292) | Bulk soil microbial communities from a Populus tree surrounding site in Tennessee, USA - Soil MetaG P. deltoides SBSDD5 | ecosystem: Environmental > Terrestrial > Soil > Tree plantation... | reverse complement strand
GGTTTCGGGCGCGGCTCGTGAGGCGCGAGTGCCAGGAGCAGGCTCCTGGGCGCGTCCGCTCTGCTAGGATGCACGGGTGAGCGGGGCCTCGTGGGGGGGGCGGATGAGATCGAAGGGACGGCCGGGGACGGCGGGGATGAAGGCCTGGGTCCCCGTGTGCGCCGCCCTGGCGCTTCTGGCCTCGGGCCGGGTCGCGGCGCAAGGCGAGGCGCCCCCCTCGGAGGGGCGCCTGCTCGTCCTCAACAAGAGCGACAACACATTGATGGTGATCGACGTGCCTTCCTACGCGACGCTGGCCACCATTCCGGTCGGCAAGGAGCCGCACGAGGTCGCGGCGACCCCCGACGGGCGCAAGGCCTACGTGTCGAACGTCAAGGACCGGAGCGTGTCGGTCGTCGACCTCGTGGCGCTGCGTGTCGCGCGGACGCTGCGCCCCGAGCGCCTCGATGTCCCGCACGGCCTGGCCGTGACGCCGGACGGCCGGCACCTGGTCCTCACGAGCGAGGGGAGCCGGCGGCTGTTCCTCGTCGACGTGTCCAGGGACGTCGTCCTGCGCTCGGTCACCACGACGCAGGCGCGTCCCCACATGGCGGTGACGCTGGCTGCGGGGAAGAAGGCCTTCGTGACCAACGTGGGCTCGGACAGCGTGACGTTCCTGCGGCTGCCCGAGCTGCGCATCCTGAAGAACGTTCCGGTGGGGAACGGCCCCGAGGGGATCGCGGTGACCCCGAACGGGCGCTGGATCGTCGTCGCCCTCCAGGAAGCCGACCAGGTGGCGATCCTGGACGCCGGCTCCGGCGCCGTCCTGGCGCGCCTGCCGACCGGCAGGACGCCGATCCGGGTCGGCGTGACCCCGAACTCGTTCACGGCGCTCGTCCCGAACCGCGGCTCCGACGACGTGACCGTCCTCGATGTGCTGGCGCGCCGGGTGAAGTCCACCGTGCGGGTGGGACGGCGGCCCGGCGGCGTGGTCACCGACCTCAAGGGGACCCGTGCCTTCGTCTGCAACAACGACTCGAACACGGTCTCGGTCCTGTCGCTGAGCTCGCTCGAGGTGACCCGGACGATCCCGGTCGGAGTCCAGCCCGACGGGATCGCCTACGTCCCGGCCCGGGGCGAGGGGCGCGGCGCGCGTCCCCGTTCCCGCGCCTCCGGGACTTGAGAATGCGGAGCCCAATGTGATCGCCACCAACAACGGTTCGTTTCCATGGACGCGCCCCGGGGACACGGCCCAGGACGGGGCCGTCCTCGATCGCTTCACGCGCGAGGCCATCGACCTCCAGGTCCGGGCCGGACTGGACCTCCTGACAGACGGGCTGGTCCGCAGGACGGATCCGGTGTCGCAGGTCGCCGGCCATCTCGGCGGGGTCACGCTCGGGGAGCGCAAGGAGGGGTTTCCCGGAAGCGGCGCCGCCTATCGGGTTCCGATCGTCGCCTCGGAGATCTCCTGGAAAGGGCCGATCCTCTGCGAGGACTTCCTGTTCGCCCGGAACGGCTCGCCGAAGCCCATCAAGCCGGTGCTCACCGGCCCCTACACGCTGGCCCGGCTCGCGGAGGACCGCGCCTACGAGGACAGGATGGCGATGGCCATGGCCCTGGCCATCGGCCTGAACCAGGAGCTCCGCGCCCTGCAGGCGGCCGGCGCGACCTGGCTGCAGATCGACGAGCCGGCGCTTCTGGATGCCAAGGAGGACTTCCCCCTGTTCACGCGACTGTGGGAGGTGCTCGGCCGCGGGATCAGCGCGGAGCTGTGCCTCCACCTGGAAGGGGGAGACGTCTCCGGTCTCTATCCGGGCATCTCCCGCCTGAAGCGGATTGCCTGCCTGAGTCTCGACTGCGTCCGCGGACGGGCCAGCCTGGGGCTCCTGGAAGCGTCGCCGTACCCGGACTCCCTCAAGCTCTCCCTGGGCCTGGTCGACGGGCGGTCGAACCGCGTCGAGACTTCGGACGAGATCCGGGCGGTGATCGACCAGACGCGCGGTCTGCCTCCGGCGGATCGCCTGCTCCTCGGCACGGCCTCCGACCTCGGCGGGCTGCCGGTGGCGATCGCCTCGGCGAAGCTGCAGGCCCTGGCGCAGGCCCGCGACCTCTGATCTAGAAGCCGGTCCGGGCATCCGGCCGGGCTCCCAGGCCGCTCCGCGCTTCCGGACTGCCCGGATCCGGCATGCTATACTCGATGTCGTCGGCGCGATGGATGGTCCGAATCCCAATCGGGGCAGGCGGTTGACCATGCGGACATGGGCGGTCGTTGGAATCCTGGCGGGGGCCCTGGCGCTCCCCGCAGCCGTCCGCGCGGCCCCCGGCGCCCCCGCCGCTCCACCGGCCGATCGCTCGGAGGTGCGCTTCACGATCGGCGAGGCCGCACTTCTCGACCTCCTCAAGGCCGCGACCCCCTACACCTTCAACGTCGGCAATGCCTATCTCAGAGTGGATTTGACGCTCTCCGAGCCGCGGGACTTGCGGCTCCTGGACTCGAAGGCGACGCTCAAGGTGCGGCTGAAGGGGAGCACCCTGCCGGTCGATCAGATCCTGTCCCCGGTGTTCACGCTGCGCCACGACGAGGCCCTGAACAAGTATTTCGTCGTGGTCTCGAGCCTGCCGGTGCAACTCCCCGGGATCGGGTCGATCGACCTGAAGGACAGCCTGCCCCGCTTCGAGATGCCGGAGCTCATCGAGGATCTCTGGAGGTTCAGCGACCGGCCCGTCGCGCTCAATCTCGACATCCAGCGGATCACCGTCCTCGACCACCGGATCGAGATCGGCGCCGACGTGGTCTTCACGCCCGCCGTCCCGGGTGGGACCGGCGCATCGCGCTAGGACACACTCCCAGGAGAACGCTCATGATCGTCGATCAGGTCACGTTTCGCGTGAAAAGCGGCAAGGAGCAGGAGTTCGAGACCCAGCAGCAGGAATGGATCGCGCTGATGCGGCGGGCGCGCGGCTTCATCAGCCAGGTGCTCCTGCGCAGTCTCGAGAATTCCGCCGAGTACCACGCCGAGGTGCGCTGGGTGAATCGCGACTATCGCGACCGGTTCACCGCGCAGGACGACCGGGAGAACAAGGCGCTGGCGCAGAAGCGCTCGGCCCTTCTCGACGGGGCGCCGAGCCACAGTCTCCTCGAGTCGATCTGACCGACCCGCCGTCCGCCTCCTCCGGCCGCCGGCTCGTCCGTCAGCGCGCCGATTCGAGACGGCCGGCCAGGAACTCGGCCACGGAGCCGTCCACGTCGGGACGGGATTCGCCGGGACTGGCCCGCCCCCCGGGCTCTTCGACGATGAGGTTGCGGGGGCCGGCCGGTCCACCTGGGCCGGCGATCGCCCGCACCGTCTCGAGCGCCCCGCGGTCCGCCGACCCCGCGACCAGCAGGATGTCCTGCGGGTCGAACCCGTCCAGGAGCTTCCGGTAGGCCTCGGCCTGTCCCCACGGAGAACGGAGGACCAGGGCCCGCGGCCCCGGAGCGGACCCGGCGGCTGCGTGCGCGGCGCGCGCCGCTACGAACGCCCCCAGGCCCGCTCCGACCACGCCGATCCGGGCGGCGTCGACCCGCGGCTGGCGCGCCAGGAAGGCGAGGGCGGCGCGCGCGTCCTGCTCGGAGGCATCGAGATTGGCGTCGAGCCGCGCGCTGAAGGCGCGCGTGTCCGGCACCGTTTCGCTGACGCTGGCGCCGTGGCCGCGCAGATCGAGGCTCAGCACGACGAGGCCGCGCGCGGTCAGGGCGGCCGCCTGGGACGTGCACGCGGCCCGGTTCGATCCGAGCGGGTGGAGCAGCAGGACCCCGCCCGCCGGCCGTCGCTCCTGGGCGCGCGGACGGAAGAGCGAGCCCGCCAGTCTCTGACCGTCGGCCGAGACCACGGTGACGAAGTCGGCCCCGACCGAGCGGGCATCGCGCCGGTCGGTCTCCCTCAGGTCCCGCAGGCCGTCCGCGAGGCGCTTTTCGACCCGGCGCGAGTAGGCGGGTCCCCCCTCGAGCCCGATGCTGCGGACTTCGGCCAGCAGATCGGCACGGGTGGCGCGGCCCCCGAGGTAGAGGTCGATGTAGACCGAGACCGCCTTGTCGCGCTCTCCGAGTGCGTGGTACGCCCCCGCCAGGTGCTCCCGGATGATCGGCACGCCCGGGGAGAGCCGCGCGGCAGCTTCGAGGTGCGACACCGAGAGCCGCAAATCGCCGCGCATGCGATGGGCCCACCCCAGGGAATCCTCGATCAGCCCACGCCTCCGGTCGGGATAGCGGCGCTCCTCGGCCAGGCGGACCGCCTGCTCCAGCACCGTGACCGCGCGGTCCAGGCTCATCCCGTTTTTGGCGTAGTGGTAGCCGAGGGCGTTGAGCAGGTCGGGGTCGTCGGGCACCTCGCGGACCGCGCGCTCGTACCAGGAGCCTGCTGTGTCCGCGCGGCCGGCGCGCGCATGGTGATCCGCCAGGAGGCCGCAGGCGCGCACCAGGTAGGGATTGGTCTTGCGCTCCGGAAAGTCGCGGACGAACGTCTCGAGGGCGGCGGCCCGATCGTCGTCCCTCAGGTCCGCCGCCATGATCTCCTGGAAGGTCCTGCGCGCCGCCCGGTGCGTCTCCTTCTCGCAGCCCGGGGCGGCCAGCACCATGGCGAGCGCGAGCACCAAGCGGAGCGTCCCGCGCGCGCGCCGGGAGATCACGTCGACGACCCCGTGACCGCGCCCGCGGCCACCGCTGGCAGCGCGAGCGTCACGACCGTTCCCTCTCCCTCGCGGGACCTGAGCTCGAGCGTGCCGCCGTGCTCCTCGACCGCGCGCCGGGCGAGTCCCAGACCGAGGCCCGTCCCGCTGCTCTTGGTGGAGAAGTAAGGCTCGAACAGCCGCGGCATGAGAGCGTCCGGAATGCCGCAGCCGTTGTCGCGCACCTCGATCACCACGCGCGCCTCGCCGGAGGGGCCGTTCGCGGCGCGGGCGGACACCGCCAGGGCGCCCCCGTCCGGCATCGCCTGCAGGGCGTTCTCGATCAGGTTGACCAGCGCCCGCACGATGATGGATCGATCCACCATGACCTCGGGCAGGCCGGCCGGAACGTCCCGCCGGACCTCGATTCCGGAGGGCGCAGCCGCCGTGTAGGGTCCGAGCGCCTCGTCGACCACGGCCGCCACGGGGGCCGGCTCCGGCTTCAAGTGGGGCAGGCGGGCGTAGGTCGAGAACTCGAGGGCGATCTGCCGCAGCACCTGGACCTGCCGGCGGATGTTGTCGAGGCACTCCTCCAGGACTTTCTCGAAGCGGGCGTCCCCGGCCTTGAAGACGCGGTGCACGTGCTCGACCGACAGCAGGATCGGGGTGAGCGGGTTCTTGATCTCGTGCGCCACGCGGCGCGCCATCTCCGCCCAGGCCGCCAGGCGCCCGGAGCGGACGATCTCGGTCACGTCCTCGAGGAGCACGATCAGGCCCGGGGGCCGGTTCTCCTCCGGGGCGAACGGGATGAAGACGGCGCGGACCCGGCGCGCAGGGTCCGCCGAGGCGCCGGCGCGCGCCGCGCCCCGGCGCTCGGCGAGGGCCACCTCGACCTCCCGCTCGACCCGCCCGGCCAGCGAGCGGCGCAGCGCCGGCAGGAGGGGCGCCAGGGTCGGGTCCCCCGCGAGGTGCCGCTGGAGGTCGTCCCCCGGGGAGGGCCCCGCCGCGCCTCCGGCCAGGAGCACCGCCGCCGCGGGATTGATCGTGATGATCGTTCCCGACCCGTCGATCGAGACGACCCCCGTGGTGGCACTCTTGAGGATCTTCTCGATGTAATCGGCGTGCCGCCTCAGGTCCTGGCGCTGCTGCCGCAGCGAGTCCGCCATGCGGTTGAAACCCTCCACCAGGAGGGCGGTCTCGTCGCTGGCGGTCGCGTCGACGCGCACATCGAGATCCCCGCCCGCCACGCGCCGGGCGGCGCCGACCAGCAGGGTGATGGGCCGCGAGGCGCGGACCCCGAGGACGTGTCCCACGAGCGCCAGCACGAGGACGGCGAAGCACGTGACGATCAGGACCGCGTCCCGCTCCTCTTCCTCCTTCTGCACGGCGGCGAGCCGGTGCTCGAGGAGGGGAATCGAGATCAGTCCCATCGTCCCCTGCCGGTCGATGCGCATCGGGGCGCTGAGCGTGAGGTAGTCCAGCCCCACGGTGCGGTCCTCCGCCAGCCAGAACGGCTCGCCGTCGAGGTAGATGGCCCGGTACGACTCGCCGTTCAGTCTCTGGCTGAGGAGCCCCGAGCTGTACAGCTCGCGCGAGCTCGTGGAGAGGAGATCGGCCCCGACGTAGATGTTGATGTCCTGGCGCACGACGCGGCTCAGCCAGTAGACCACGTCGTCGTCCAGCGAGCCGGCCTCGTCCGGCCGCGTGACGGTGAAGTAGTCCTCGGCGACGCGCCTCGCCACCTGGAGGGAGGCGAGTCCGGACGTGGTGATGTCGCGATCGATCCCGAGAGTCGTGGAGCGGGCCGTGAGGTAGGCGAGGGTCAAGAGGGGCAGGAGCCCCGCCAGCAGGAACAGGGCGACCAGGCGGCCCGCGTAGGTGGCGACGGTCGGGAGCCTGGGCATGCGCAGCGAGGCCGTGCGCCGGATGACCCGCGCCAGTCCCGCGGCCAGGAGCGCCAGGAAGGCGTTCAGCAGGAACAGGCGCAGGTACGAGGCGAGCAGAGCCGTGCGGCTCGGGTGGAGGGACGCGAGGGCGAAGACCTCCTGCGGGCCCCGGAAATAGAGGATGCGCGCCTCGCCTCCGCGCAGCTGGTCTGTGGCCCAGGCCAGGCCCGAACGATCGAGGTCCTCGCGCGCGGACGGCGACGGCGGGGGGATCTCCCCCCCCGACTCGTACAGGCGCACCCAGTCCTTCGAGAAGACCGCCATGAGCGGGTCGGAGCGCAGGAGCTCGGGATTGCCCCTCAGCCTGGTGCCGGCGCGGAACAGCCCGGATCCCACCGTGCGGTCCCCCAGGATCGCCAGGTTGTCGTAGTCGTCCGACACGGTCAGGACGACCAGGAGGGGATGGCGGGACCCTCCGACCCAGCGCGACCCGAAGATGACCGGCTTGCGCACCGCAATGTCCGCCCGGGGCGGGACGACGACGAGGTCCCCGCGGGCGGCCGTCACTGCCTCCTCGAAGGGAATGTCGAGCGCCGGCGAGAAGTCGACGGCGAAGCCGCCGCTTGCCTGGCCATCGGAATCGAAGATCCGCACGGAGGACGCCAGGCCCTGGTCGGCGATCGGTGTCGCGAGCCAGAGGCGGTAGGCCGCCCCGGAGCCCGTCCTGGCCTCGGCCGCCAGGGCGGCCAGCGCCGCGAAGTCGGGATCGCGCGCCAGCGACATCGAGGCGCGCAGGGCGCGCCGCCTCACGGCCTTCTGTTCGAGGACGTGGGGGCGCAGATCGTTTTCGAAGGTGTCGCGTCGCAGCCGGTCGTAGGAATGGTGGAGGAGCGAGGCGTAGCCCAGAGTCAGGGCCAGGATCGCGGCCGCGGCGCGCAGGGCCCGGGGGACGCCGGTCGCGCCTGCCCCGCGCAGCCATCGCAGCCACCGCCAGTCGTCGGGACGCTGCCCGTGCCGGAGCGCCACGTCCAGAAGGGCCCGGAGCAGGAGGCCGGCCGCGAGCGCAAAGAGGAACAGGCCCGCCTGCAGCGCCAGCCTGGGAGAGGCCAGCTCCTCGAGCACGACCCGGCTGATGTCGAGCCGCACATCCGGCACCAGCCGATCGAGGAACCGGTGCAGGGCATGCACGGCGCCGGCGAACACCAGGAGCGCCGCGCCCGCCGCCGCGGTGCGGACGAGCCGCGGCCGGCGTGACGGCGAGCCGCGCCCGATCCCCTCGAGCGCGAGCAGGAGGATGAAGGCCTGCGCGCAGCAGGCCGCGGCGGTCAGGAACAGATCGGCCGGCGAGCGCAGAAGCGACCGGAGCAGCGAGGACGAGGAGTCCGCGATCTCGTACACCGACCGGGTCGCGGTGCCGGACGGCTCGCTGAGGATCAGGAGCGCCCAGCGCGTCGTCCAGACGGAGGCGCTGGCCATCAGGGCGCGGCCGGACCGCGAGCGGATCCCCCTGCTCTGCAGGGGGAGCAGCCACGCCGTGAGCAGCGCGGCGGCGAGGACCAGGCCTCCCAGGATGCGGAACCGGCGGCGCGACTCGCCGATCTCCTGGGACACCCAGCGGTCGCGCAGCGTGACGAGGGCCAGCCGCTCTCCGGACGGAGCGCGAAGGGGAAACGTCAGGGTGGTCCCGATTTCTTTGTTGCCGCGTCGTCCCCAGTACCGATCTCCCTGGCGCTCGAACAGGAGAGTCAGGTCGTCCAGCGCCCCCCGGTCCTCGCGCAGGCGCACCACCGCCGGCCCGGCCTCGTGCCAGTGCGGCAGGAAGGCGAACCCGGTGGAGGCGGCGTCACGCGCGCCGGCGCGAGGCGGCGGATCGAGCGCGAACTCGACCACCCAGCGCATGCCGGCCGTGGAGCACAGGACGGCATAGAGACGGCGGGTCGCCGCGTCCCCACCCGTTCCGTACGAAGGCCCGGGGCAGGGGATCGACAGAACGTCGCGGGGCGGCCCGGCGCTGTTCCCCTGCCACGCGATGAGCGACCCGTCCGCCGCATAGATCGAGAACCCCAGACGCTCCGCCGCCAGCGTGCTGCGCCGCTGCGCGTCGAGAAGGGCGGAGAAGGCGGCGCGTCGATCGTCGACCGGAACCTCCGCGGGGTCGATCGGGCGGACGAGATCGGCCAGGAACCGCTTGAAATCGTCCTCGAGAAGCCGGGCGCGCGCTTCGAGGCGAGCGCTCGCGCCGGAGTCCCAGGAGGCCTCGATGAGGCGCACGGACCGGGCCTCGAGCCCGCCCAGCGCGGCCAGCAGGAGCGCGGCGGCGGCGAGGACCAGGAGCGCCGGCCGGGGAGTCGGCGGAAGGCGCCGGCGGAGCGCGATCACGAGACCGAGGGCGGCCGCGGCACCCGCCGCCAGCGCAAGACGGACCGGGCCGGACACCAGCAGGAAGCCGAGCGACAGATCGAGGCCGAGGATGAGGAGGACGAGCCCTTCGAAGATCAGCAGGAGGGCTGCGGTCACCGGCTCACTTCGGCTCGCGGATCGCGCGGACGGGCCAGGTCGGACCTCCGGGCGGTGCGCATCGGATCGATCGCATGGCGTGATCGGGAGAGGACTGCCGATCTCCGAAGGCGAATCGGTATGCTAATCTACGCCCGCCCGCGAGTCAAGAAACGGGAAACCAGGAGGTTATTGTCGCCACTCTGGGCCTCGCCCGACGTCCGGTGCTCGCCGTCCTGGTGGCGCTCGCCGCGTCGCATCACGTCCAGGCCGGCGAGACGGACTCCTCCGCCGCCGGGGACGCGGCCTTCCGGCACGTGCTGGCGCTCGCCCGGAGCATCGGGCCGCGCAAGACCGGGACCGAGGGGGACCGGCAGGCCGCCGACTACGTGCGGGCCCGGCTGGAAGAGGCCGGGCTCACCGCCTCCTTCCAGGAGGCGTCGGTGGCGCCGTACAAGGACGGCGAGAGATCGCTGGGCTCGCGGAACGTCATCGGCCGGCTCCAGGGGAGCACTCCCGAGACCATCGTCGTGGCGGCCCACCACGACTCGGCGAGCGATTCCGTCCCCGGGGCGAACGACGACGCGTCCGGCGTCGCGGTGCTCATCGAGGCGGCCCGCCTCGTGGCCCGGAGGCCCCACCGGCTGACCTACCTGTTCGTCTCCTTCTGCGCCGAAGAGGAAGGTCTTCTCGGATCGCGCCTCTTCGTCGAGCAGGAGGATCTCTCGAACGTCAAGGCGATGATCGCCCTCGAGCTGGTGGGACGAGGGGAACTCCTGGTCGCCCCGGTGCCGCGGCCACCCTCCCTGTGGGCCCAGAGGCTCCTGCTGCGGGCGGCGCGCGAGACCCGCGCCAGGGGGATCGCCTCGCGGCCGCTCTGGACGCTGGCGCCCCGGTTCCTCGATCTGCCCTTCTCCTCGGACCATGAGCCGTTCCTCGAGCGGAAGATCCCGGCCTTCCTGCTGCTGGGGACGTATCCCGCCTGGACCTACCACACGGTCGAGGACAGCGTTTCCGGGGTGCGCGCGAAGTCCCTCGACCGGGCGGTGCGGGTCCTGGATCGCATCCTGCAGGATCTGGACCGCGGGCCGCTCGATGCCACCGACGATCCGCACTACCTGCCGGTCCAGGTGTTCGGAACGGGATTCCTCGTGCCGTCGGCTGCGCTCCTGTCGATCGCCTGGACGGCCCTCCTGGGATTCGTCCTCCTGGCGCTCTGGCGGATCCGCCGGATCGCCCGGGCGCACGCGATCGGCGAGGCGATGCGCGTCCTCATCGTCACCTCCGCCACGACCGCCATCGGCCTGTCGGGCCTGTTCCTCTCGG
>Ga0075421_100013083_pt1 | contig 10334 bp, 13 predicted proteins | sample SoiMetdeltSBSDD5_FD_75292 | JGI IMG/M metagenome (GOLD analysis project Ga0075421, IMG submission 75292) | Bulk soil microbial communities from a Populus tree surrounding site in Tennessee, USA - Soil MetaG P. deltoides SBSDD5 | ecosystem: Environmental > Terrestrial > Soil > Tree plantation... | reverse complement strand
ATGAAGAATGCAGTAGAACCAAAGAGAAAGAAAAGAAGGACCGGTGCTCTTGCAAGTTGGATCGCTGAGAGACCCAAACCGAGCAACCCTAAAGCACCGAGCCCGATGCCGCAGCCCAACAAGAGACGATCAACGGACTCAATAGATTTCAATCCTAATAAGAATACGATCCTTGTTCCAAAGCCATACGCGTTAAAAATAAGGACAGCAGCAACAATTAAGGTCCATAAAGTATCAATCAAACCTGGAAGTGCAGTAAGCAGGCTTGGTTTTTGAACGACATAATATGTGACGAGTATTATGCCTGTCCATAAGAGAAAAAATATAACAATGAGAGAGCGTTTCAACCACCGCCGCCTTTGAGGTAGATCCCTTTTGGATCCAGCTCCTCGCGCAAAATCCTCAATTCCTTTTCAGTGACCATTTCAGTTGTTCGCAACTGACTTGCCACTTTCAAATCCCAACCCGTGTTTTCTTTTGCCTCTTGGGCAGTTTTCCCAGGGTGAAGCGCGGACAGAATCATTACCCCGGTTTCATCAGGTTCCATGAGTCCAATATCTGTTACGACTGCCAGCATCCCTCCTCCACGGAGACCGGCTTTCTGGCGGTCGCCTTTCCCCGAGATAAAACCTGCCGAGGTCATAAACTCAACTTTTTCGGGAAAACGTCGCTTTTGATGCGGCGTCATGATGTAACAGCGATTTGCCCAGGCAGCGATCTCTTGTGACCCGCCCGAACCGGGAAGACGAACTTTGGGATGGTCATAGCTGCCAATCACAGTTGCGTTGATATTGCCGTATTTGTCAATCTGCGCGCCCCCCATAAATCCTACATCCACGTTACCTCTCTGGAGATAGTTCGTAAAAATATCATACATGCTCACCACCGAAAGCGCGCCGCTCACCAAAGTCGGGTCTCCAATGGATAACGGCAGACGAGCAGGCTCTGCACCGATTACTCCCGCTTCATAGATCATAACCAGATTTGGCGCGTGAGTCCGTTTTGCGAGATTGCATGCAAGATTCGGTTGACCAACCCCAACAAAGACCGTATCGCTATCACGTAAGAGTCGCGCGGCGTTGATGATCATCAGTTCGGCGGAGGAATATTGAGTCATAATTTTCCTGTTCTGATCAAACCCAAAAGGTCTTACTTTCTTCTTTACACTTCGAGGGTGCTTCGCAAAGACCATGAGGGTCTCTCATTTAAAAATGATTGCATGATGTCGAAGACTTCTTTCGGATGTTCCAGCGGAAGAAGATGTGTGGATTTCTCCACCGTTTCCATCCGCGCTTTAGGCTGCTTCCGTTTAATAAGATTCGCGGCTTCCTCCCAGAATGTATCCGTTTGCGCCGCGCGGATGAAGAGCGTCGGTACCTCGAGTTTGGGCAAATCGTGCCAGATGTCGAAGTCCCGCAAGCCAGTATAATAAATTCGCGCTTCCCATTCAGGAGAAAAAAACAGTTCGTAACCTCCATTTATGGCTGGCTTGGTTATCCCATCAATATAGATGCGTAGATTTTCATCACTTATGTATCGAAACACATCGCGGTTCCTGTATCTGCGAAAGATCATATCCAGATCATCAAAAGTCCTTCTTCGTTTCAACGCGCCAGGGATACTGGGATGAAGTGCGTTTCCCAACCCAATTGCTCGGATAAAGTTCCAGGCGATCATTCGCCCATGCGGGAAGAGAACAGGTTCAATCAATATCAGCGCGCGAAATTTACCAGGATTGTGTAATGCGGCGCGTAAAGTAACCGTAGCTCCGATGGAATGTCCTACTCCGATTACAGGATCCGTTTTGTAATCGGAGAGGAAACGAAGCAAGTCAGTTGAAAAAATACGCCAGTCGTTGATCTCTTCTGGTTTTGAATCTCCCCACAATGGGCGCAATAGCATTCCGAATACATGATAATGATTTTGTAAAAGTTCAAAAAGTGGTTTGTAGCAGCCTGGTGGATAACCGTTTGCATGGAGGAAGTGGAGTGGCGAGCCAGAGCCTCCATATTCAGTATAAGGGATAGGGGAAAGGGGAGAAGGGATGCTATTCATCAATCGGTTTGAGATCCGTTGCGTAGTTCATTTCTACTTTACGAATTCTCTTTGATGGTTGTTTCGCACTGAGCGTGTTTATCGTGGTCGTTATCATTCGCATGATTTCATTGTTTAGCCTTAATATCGCGCCGATTTGTTGTGTAGGTCCCAGCCCGCAATCTTGGGCAGTGTATAGCCAAGGTTCTGTTTCATTGAATGAACCTTGTGCGATTATCAAATAGTGAATATATTCCGTGCCTTCATGTCTTCCATGTCCCTCCGCAATGTTTGCACCGATTGAAGAAGCTGAGCGAAATAGTTGGCGCGAAATTTCCTGTGCCTGCATTGTTTTGGGCCAATTTTTTATTAATGCATTTATATCTTTAGTAGCTTTTCGTGCTTTCGGATAGAAAATCAGATCTTGATAATTACCCATACCCTTAACCCCTTTCCCTTATGCTCTAGTAGTTCCCATAATTGATTTTCTCGCTATAACGCGCTTTCACTTTTAATCGCTTGTGAGTTTTTGTGCCAAGTTTTCCCCAATATTCGTCGCGGTCTTTTACGCTGTATACCCATTCATCCATCCATGCCTTGACCGAGTCAGCCGATTCACTGATTCTGTCCCAGGCGAGATAAAACTCATTATCGCGGTCATAATATCCCTGTGCGTAAGATGGATGACATGCATATGGCACATGACACACGGCGCTGACGACAATGCCGGGAATCATCGTACGGTTCGGGTCAGAGCGGATGACTGACTCATCCACAATTTCCTCGGCAGTAAGTATGACTTTTTTCGCGGCGAATGCGGCTTCCTTTTGCTCACCGATGATTCCCCACAAATGCGCATTCCCGTTTGCATCCGCCCGCTGCACGTGGACAATCGCCACGTCAGGATTCAGTGCAGGAACGACGATCACATCCTTGCCTCCGTAAGGGTCAGGAATGCGTTTAATGTTTGGGTTTGCATTTTCCAAATCTGTCCCGCCTGTTTGGTTCATCGGTAGGAATGGCAAGCCGGATGCACCGGCCTGTAAACGCGTGATCATGCCAAAATGAGAATACTCTTCCCATTCGAGTTTGCCCTGTTCGAGCGCAGACCGAACAATACGAAGCGATCCAACGCCAGGGTTTCCCATATAGGAGAAGATCACTTTTCGCGCACAACCTGCTGCGACCATCATGTCATAAATGAGATCGGGTGTTGCACGTGCAAGGGTTAGGTCCTTCTTGCCCTGTCGAATCATCTCGTGACCTGCTGCGAATGGAATCAAATGCGTGAACCCTGCAGCATAGACGATATCGCCATCGTTCACATATTTCGCGATGGCTTCTGAAAGAGCAATCAGTTTGCTCATTATTTCTTTCCCTTGTCTTCTTTGGGTTTAGGCATAAGCCTTTTAAGGATGCTGAATCGCCCGCTCGGATTTGTAGCCTTTTTATATTGTGCTCGAAAAATAAAAGCAATCGTCAGCACAACTGCGCCCCCACAAAAATAATTGAAATTAGGATTTCCCGATGATTCAGATAGTATGAAAAACACAACCAGACCGATGCCCACTACCAGGAAGAACGTCCCTAAGCGGTAGGTAATTTCCTTGGGATCATATCCTTGCGGTGCGCCCATATCAACCTGGTTTTCTTGCAGAGAAAAAAGTTCTGCGGAACGGATAAAAGACCGGGCTATCCGGCATCGCCGCGTGCATCTTCTCGCGGATCGCTTTTACGAACTCATCTTTGTATTCACCAAGTCTTTCAAAATAGGGTACAAGCGCAGTCCCCGAGATCCATTCCACCACCGCATCCGAGTTTTCCAATATGTGAGCATATACTTTTTCAAAAACAACGATTTTCTCCGCCCCACTCTTAAACAGGATTCGTGCATAATCATCTATGGAAAGCACGGGCGCGTAACGCTGGAAGCCATTCAAAATGAATTTGAACATCTCTTCGCTTGCAGTCTCGCGATAGATCTGATGCGAGATATGGTTGTGATTCGATGGGACCTGCACAGCGATCTGACCACCCGGGGTCAGCCTCTCGTAGAGGCGCGGAATCAACTCTGAGTGGTTCTCAGTCCAGTGTAGTGCGGCGTTGCTGAAGATGAGGTCCCACTCACCCGTCAGCTGGGATTGATCTCCTTGTTCAAAATGCAGATTTGGACCAGCATGTGAAGCAGCTTTGTCCAGCATTTGTGGAGAGTTATCGATCCCTGTCACGTTGCTGATGGGCAGAGCATCTGCGAGCTGGCGGGTCAATTCGCCGGTGCCGCATCCAAGGTCAACAACTTTGAGCTTCGGGCGGACTTCGACCAGTTCGAGCAAATCGAAGAACGGCGCAGAACGCTCGGCCTGAAATTTATGATATTGAGTTGGATCCCAGGGCATATTTATCTAAATCCCCTCTCCCATTCGAAGCGGGGAGAGAGGTTAGGGGTGAATGAACGTTATTTGCGGCTTGCTGATTTCTTTGTAGCTTTCTTCGCGACGTTCTTCATCGCTTTTTTAGCGGTCTTCTTAACTGGGGCCTTCTTTTTGGCTGTCTTCGTCTTCGAAGAATTTTTTGCAACAGCTTTTCCATTTGATTTCGCCGTCGCTGGCTGGACAAGCGTGCGAATCTGTTCGTGCATATAGAGCTGTACATAATAATATCCACCGCCATTCTTGCCGCTCGCGCCAGAGCCCTTCCATCCACCGAACGGTTGGAAGCCGGGCCATGCACCAGTCGTCGCGCCCTGTGGACGGTTGGCATAAGTGACGCCCGCCTGGATATTATCGAAGAACCATTCTGTTTCGGTGGGCGAGCCATAAAAACCTGCAGTGAGTCCATAGTTCACATTGTTGGCAATTTGCATGGCTTCATCCAGGTTTTGTACTTTGCCAATCGTGCTGATAGGCAGGAACATTTCATGCTGCCAGAGGCGATGCTCGAATGGCAGATCAGTCACGAAAGTAGGCTCAACGAAATAGCCTTGATCGTATATGCCGCCTGTTTTTACATGACCACCAGTGAGGAACTTGCCACCAGCCTGATTGATCTCTTCTGTGTAGTTCTTGAAGTCGTTGTAGGAGTTTTGATTGATTACGGGACCAAGGTAGGTACTCCGCTCCGTTGGGTCACCGATGACAAGCTTATCGGTAATATCTTTAAGCCGTGCGACCAAGGCATCATAGACAGGTTCTTCTACGATCACGCGGGAAGCAGCTGAACATTTTTGTCCCTGTAAGCCAAAAGCAGAACGGTAGATGCCCGTTGCCGCATCTTCGAGATTCGCATTCCGTGAAACAATCGCAGGATTCTTTCCACCAAGTTCAAGGATGATGGGGCGAATGTAGTTGCGTTGAGCAAAGTCGCGGTACAACTTCATGCCCACATCAAAGGATCCTGTGAAGGTTGCACCATCTACTTCCTGACTATCAACGAGTGCCTGCCCAACCGTTGAGCCAGGGCCCGTGACGAAGTTAATTACACCGTCCGGAATACCCGCGTCTCGCAAACATTCAGCATAGAGCCGGACAATCCAGGCAGTATCTGAGGCGGGCTTAATGACCACTGTGTTTCCGGCCACGAGTGCGGCTCCCGTTGGTCCGCCGGTGAGTGCAAATGGGAAGTTGAACGGACTGATAATCAGCCAAACGCCATAGGGACGCAGAACAGAAGTGTTGGTCGAGTTATATCCTGTGAGCGGGTCTTTGCCCATAGCTTTGACAAAACCCTCATTCTCCTCCATCATTTGGGCCGAATAATACATCAGGTCGGCAGTTTCCTGCACATCGCCGAGCGATTCCATCCGGTTCTTGCCCACCTCTAACGCCATTGCCGCGCCAAGTTCAAAAATGCGCTTTTCGATAAGCGCAGATGCTTTGCGCACCAGGCGTACGCGCTGCTGCCACGGGGTATGGCTCCACGCCGGGAAGGCTTTGCGGGCTGCTGCGATTGCTGCGTTTGCGTGCGAGGCATTGCCTTTCTGTAGGACAGCCAGCTTCCATTCTGTGTTCACAGGCGAGAAATCTTCGAACTTCTCATCTGCAAAAACGTCTTTGCCATCGATGATCATGCCATATTCCTTGCCGAGGTTTGCCTTGAGCTGTGTAACGGCCTTATCGAAGCCTGCATGTAGTTCCTCAGGCGGGTTGAACATTGTGCCATAGGTGAGCTTAAAATCTGCCATTCTTCCTCCTATAAATTGAGTTGGATAGTGTGTGATTTGGTCTTTGAGTAAGTAGTTAGATAGTTTGACAGTGCATTGCACAACCTTGCGAGACTATGTAACTAACGGACTAAACCTAGTATAGCGTAGGACTTCGCAACCGTCAAAGTTTAGGACTAATTCATGAAGCCACCCGTGGAAATGGGGTATTTCTTAATCATTGCGTAAGGATTTCGTGTTATAAATTTTCCAGCAACTTATGACGATAAAACTTCGACTCTTCCGCGTCCTTGGCCTGCTCGCCGTTCTATTGGCATCCGCCTGTGGTCCGGCTGGGACTGAAGCACCTCCCGTTGCAACTTCGCGTGGACCTAACCTTGAAGCCACCGACCCATCCACCGTCAGCCTTGGTTCGGGACAGATCCAATTTGTTGAGTTCTTCCGCTTCACCTGAGGTACCTGCCGCGCCATGGCGCCCATGGTTCATGGGCTCGAAGCAAAATATTTTGGCAAGATCAAATTTACATATCTCGATGCCGACGACCCGAACACACTTGATTTTCAACGCACGCTAGGCTTTTACTACCAGCCAGAAATTTACCTTATCGATGCGAATGGAAACCTCCTGCAAAAGTGGGTGGGATACACGACAGAAGAAGAGTTTGAAACAGTTTTTGCACAATATCTACAATAAATAAATTCTCCGCCTTGATTTTGAAAGCGGAGAATTATTATTTACAGGTGGGTGCCACTATGGAGTAGTAACGGTCGGTGGCGGTACTTCGGTGGTAGGAGGCGGCACGTCTGTTGTCGGCGGTGGAACCTCCGTGGTGGGTGGCGGCACGTCTGTTGTTGGTGGAGGCACCGCAGTTGTTGGCGGTGGAACCTCCGTGGTAGGTGGCGGCACTTCAGTTGTGGGTGGTGGGACATCCGTCGGTGTTCTGCTGGGCCGCGGCGTCCTCGTAGGATTTGGTGTATTTGTAAGGGTCGGCAGAGGACTCGGAGTGCTGGTCAGAGTCGGCGGAGGGAGCGGCGAATTGGTTTGAGTGGGCAATACGATCGGCGTAGTTGAAGAAACAGGACCCGCGCTCTGCCCCTGCTTTGGGCGACGTGTACTGGTCACTGGAATTAAGGTACGAGAGGCAACGATCGTTGGTGTAATGGATACAATGGTGGTAGGAGAGGCTAAACTGCTGAGCGCAAGAGTATTGGAAGGAAAGATCGTAGGTGTGATCAAGTGTTGAGGAAATGCCTCGACAGTTAGGGCAGCAGCAGTGTTCACATTCGCAATTGCGAGTTCTATGATGCTCGGAGGCTGCAAAGCTGCGGAGGTGTTCGGGTTTGCGAGAGCGATGGCGGCAGTGATACACAACAGGCTAACACCAAGCACGCCTGCTCCAACGACCCACAGAAGATCTACATAATTTCTTATGCTTACTTCTGCTGGTGCTGCTGTCTCTCTTTGCGTCACGATTCCTTTCAGCCGTGGCGCTTCAGCTTTTGCCATGTAGCAATTCTCTTATCCTGATTTAGTCAGATGGACAGAAAGTACTTTATGACCGCCCGCACAAATAATATCTAAGAATATAATGGCTTACAGGTGTAGCGGGAAAAATTATATCGTATTGAACGGAATAGCTGGATTATACGACTAATTTCTGATTTTAATATCAAATTGCAATGTATAGGGATTTCCCCCATACCTCGGTAGGGTTAAACCCTATCAACACCCTTGCCAAAAATAAACATATATGTAAAAATAACCTTGCTCCGCTCAGGGTGCCCCCCTCACTCTGACGGGGCATTTTATTTAACTTATTGCTGGGGTAGGAATTTTAGAGATTGTACGTAAACTTGGTGCTGAGTTGGTGCATGAAATCTGGCAAGTCGTAATGGATGACGAAGCGCTTGATCTTGCCGGCCTCATTAAATTCCTGTTCGATTTGATATTCGATGTCAACAGGGTTTCCATTACCTTGAAAGCTTCCATGTGGAGTAAATAATTTGCCTGTAAATTTGCCCCGCCGCCGAACACGACTGATGACTTTATTTTGCTTCACCTGATGTTCGATAACAGTGCCTGTAAGATCAGGAATGGCTGCAACGAATCTTTCAGAATATTGGATGTAACCATCCACACCATGTATTTCCTGACCTGTGGGTTGATCAATGATTACTACATTCTCATCCATGAGGTCCTTGGCCGTCTCCTGAAAGCTGCGGTCATTGAATGCATCGATGCCTGTTTGAGCAAGTTGTTGGACGTTCATTATTGTTGTCTCCTCTTAAAATAAAAGTCTAAATAGTTGACTCCAGAAACCATATTTTCAGGATCTTCTTGTTATATATCGACCAACGTATCTCGAAAGACCTCATGAATTAACACGCCATGTTTTCTTTGCAAGCTCAAGCAAAGCCCGGTGCTCTCCCTGGCTGAGCCGGCCGTTTTCTTCCAGCCTTTTGAGCATTTCATCCAGTCTGGAAAGTCGCATCGTCATATATGACATCTGTATCATTTGCTCACAAGCAGCATACGTCCCGGACTTTTCAATAAGGTTTTTCCGCGCCACTGTAGCAGGCGGAAGCCAATAGTAAAAAGCTTGCTTAGAAACATTAAGATTGTTCATAATAAGCTCCTTTATTCATCTCGATTAGTAATTTACAATGAAGTCGCTATATATAAAATGGGGAATCTCCCCCAATTTAGTTACAGGACAAAATGTAACAGTTACAGTCAAAAAAGCTTGATGACCCCTGTTAATCATGTTTTCATTGCAACCACTCAAACCAAAGTTCGTATTCTAACTTCATTGATTGGAAATCGATTTCTTACATTTGACGCGAAAGACCGTAGCGCCCAATCAACAATTTACCCTCTGTTGTCATCTATAAAATTCCTGAAAGAGTGGCTTGAGATGTTAGAAGTAACCGATGTTATATAGCCCAATATATAGCCAGATCGGGATACAGAACAACAACAAGGCACCTGCCAACATACCGCCGGCAATAAAACTGCTCCAGGCAAAATAAACAAGAATTAAAAGGACGGAACCTCTCCAGATCATCTCGATTGTGTTCATGTATAAAAATGTACAATGAAACAATCAAAACTGAAATGGGGATTATCCCCTAGAGGGGATACTGGAAATTTCTTATCGAGAGAAGAGAGTCAAAATGGCGAAATAATATTAAAAAGCAAACGCGTGGGCCGGGTTATCCACCGTAATATGTCTGATCTGTTATTCACTAACCCCCTGGGCGGATAGTGCCGGAGGAAATTCATTTGTCAGTGCAGTGTAGCCGCGATAGCCTTCGTTTGGTAGACCATCTGAATTTGCCGGGTTATACCAGCCTGTAGCATGAGAAAGCAAAATATGGTCAAGATAACGAGCCTGAATGAGCGCCATCGTAGTGTTAACAAGTTCGCCTTGTGACTGGTGCGGCGTCCAACTGAATCAAGCTCCACAAAGGCCCCACGCTGAGCTGCCTCTTTTAATATGGCAACGTCTGGCTCCATTTGCGGATGGATCCAGATGAAACGATGCAGATCAAGCCCAGCCTTTTCAAGAATGCCCAATTCTTCTCTGGCGACCACTGCACCAGTCATCTGACGCGCATGGGCTGCGGCTTTCAGATTTCTAATCTCGAGTGCAGTCGCCTATCCTCGCTCATCGCCAGCTTGATAAAACCAGCACTAACTGAAGTCCCTTCGATGCCGGCTGTCAGTTCCTGTATCCAAAGCTTTGCTACTTCAGCCTCGCTGGTTTCGCGGAGTGATGCAGGGATAAAGGCATCTCGATAAACCCGGTTGGCGCGATGATGTGAATAGGTGAGGCTTCCGCCAGGCTTTGCAATACACTCAAATTGCGTCCCTCACCAACGGTTGAATATTCGACCAAAGCTGTTACACCTTGCGCGAACGCGCCAGCGAGGTAGGGACTCACCACGTCTACTACGGCTTCCGGTTCAGCCTGAGCATAGCCAGGGACGAGGGGGTCCGCGCAAATCAGTAAAGAGATGCTCATGGTGGAGAATCAGTCCCAGCGCATCAATTTCGATCGAGCCTTTAATGGTTTGTATCTTTTTTGTCAGCACTCAACCTTTGTAAAACAATTCCAATCCATCGATCAATTTATTGAAG
>Ga0075421_100013082_pt1 | contig 10334 bp, 11 predicted proteins | sample SoiMetdeltSBSDD5_FD_75292 | JGI IMG/M metagenome (GOLD analysis project Ga0075421, IMG submission 75292) | Bulk soil microbial communities from a Populus tree surrounding site in Tennessee, USA - Soil MetaG P. deltoides SBSDD5 | ecosystem: Environmental > Terrestrial > Soil > Tree plantation... | reverse complement strand
CTTGAGCGGCAAGCTCGCTACTCAGCATAAAGCCGAGCTCGACCGTTTCTTTGAGAATCACGTCGACGCCTGATTCTTCGCTGGACGCCACGCCGGATATAATTGCCCTGTGGAGAGACTCTTCCTCTTTTGTGGTATTTGTGCGCTCGTTCTGTCCTCGTGCTCGAAGGACATTCAGAACAAAGATGCGGTTCGCCAGGGGGTTGTCGACCATCTGAAGGCGAGGAAGAATCTGGACCTCGACCTGAGTTCGATGCAAGTTGAAGTAACGGCCGTGAGTTTCCGTGAAAACGAAGCGGATGCCACTATCAGTTTCGTCCCAAAGGGCGGCTCACCCGCGCAAGGCATGTCGATGAAATACACGCTGGTCCGCAACGGCGCTGCCTGGCAAGTGAAGCAGAAAGCGGAAGCGACCAACAATCCACACTCCGGAGGCGCTACAGCTCCACCAGCAGAAGTTCCTGGAGGTGCCACGTTGCCTCCCGGGCATCCTCCGATGCCATCCACCGAGGGCGCCAAAAAGTGAAGCCGGTTGCCATCCTTGGCGGAGGTCCCGCGGGGTCGACCTGCGCCGAAAGGTTGGCATCGGCCGGCATGAAGGTCGTTCTCATCGACGAGAAGCTCGCCTGGGAGAAGCCCTGCGGTGGTGGCATCACACACAAGGCATACCTCCAATATCCATACTTGCGCGAAAACGGAACGCCCAAGCAGGCGATCACGGAAACGAAATTAATGGCTCCCAAATCGGGAAGCGCAAAGTTGGAACTCGGGAACCCGCTGATCATCTATTCGCGGCTTGAACTGAACGACATGCTTTTGCGCCGGGCGTCGGAAGCCGGTGCCCAGCTGGAAAAAACTCGCGTGCAGGGTATGGAACGAACGTGTAGTGGCGGCTGGCGAATCCGCACGCGTGACGGCACGATAGATGCGAGCTTCTGCATTGTCGCCACGGGCGCGCGCAATCCGTTGCGCGAGGTTGGTACGGTGTTCACGGCCGAAGACACGATGTGCGCGCTTGGCTATTACGTCGAAGGCTCGCTGGATCGGATCGACCTCCAATTCCTTCCCCAATTTGAAGGCTACATTTGGGTTTTTCCGCGATGTGGCCACCTCTCAGTCGGCATCTGCGGCAAAGGTGTGGCCACTCCGGTGCTTCGAAAATGGCTCGAAGATTGGATGACGCGCAAGGGCTATCGCTGGCAGGGGTCGCGCTTTTACGCTCACCTGATTCCGTCCCTGCGCTCGCAATCACTCTTGGACAACCGCATCAGCGGCGATGGGTGGCTGGCCGTCGGCGACTCGGCAGGTTTCGTCGATCCTATTACGGGCGAGGGACTCTACTACGCGGTTCGCTCCGGCGATCTCGCCAGCCGGATCGTGCTCAACGAGGCGCTGGCGCCGGGAGCGAAGGCCAACGCATACCGCAAACTGGTCCACGCCGATTTTCTCGACGATCTATACATCGCAAGCCGCCTCTGCCGCCGCTTCTACACCGGCAACTTCCTCTTCGGCCAGGTGACAGACCGTATGGTGCAACTGGTTCGCCGCAGTAAGAGGTTCGGCGACCTCATGCGCGATCTCTTTAGCGGCACGCAGACATACTCCGGCCTACGCGAACGTGTTTGGGGAACTTTTCGCCGCGGGGGGTGGGAAATTTTGTTTCACGACGAGCCTGTCCTTTCTCAAGAACCCTGACGCGCCACACATGAAAACGCCCAATTCCGATCGTCTGCTCGAACGAGCCTGCCAGTTCATTCCCGGCGGAGTGAATTCACCAGTCCGCGCTTTCCGTAGCGTGGGCGGCACGCCCCGTTTCATCGAACGCGGCGAAGGCTCGCGCATCTACGATGCCGACGGCAACTCCTACATCGATTACGTTTGCTCGTGGGGACCACTTTTGCTGGGTCACCGCCCGCCCGTGGTTATCGATGCGCTCACCAGGGTGCTGGAAACCGGAACCAGCTTCGGTGCGCCGACCGAGCGGGAAATCGAACTCGCCGAGCTTGTGCGTGAATTGATGCCGTCCATGCAAATGGTGCGGTTGGTCAACTCCGGCACCGAAGCCACTATGAGCGCGCTCCGTCTGGCGCGCGGATTCACTGGCCGCGATCTCTGCGTCAAATTCGAAGGCTGCTATCACGGCCATGTCGATTCGCTTCTGGTAAAGGCCGGTTCGGGCATTGCCACGCTCGGCCTGCCCGACGCCGCGGGGGTTCCCTCCGCCTTCGCTGAAACCACAATTGCGCTCCCCTACAACTCCATCGCTGCCGTGGAATCAACCTTCGCCAAGCTTGGCGATCGGATCGCCTCGGTGATTGTCGAACCGGTCGCCGGCAACATGGGTTGCGTGCCTCCCGCGCCTGGGTTTCTGGAAGCCCTTCGGGCCCTTTGCTCCAAGCACGGCACGCTGCTGATCTTTGACGAAGTGATGACCGGTTTCCGCGTCGCGCGAGGCGGCGCGCAGGAGCGGTTCCATATCGACCCAGATCTTACGACCATCGGCAAAGTGATCGGCGGAGGCCTTCCCATCGCGGCCTATGGCGGGCGTAGGGAGATCATGGAAAAGATTGCGCCCGTCGGGCCCGTCTATCAAGCGGGCACGCTGAGCGGCAATCCGCTTGCCGTCGCTGCCGGCATTGCAATGCTAGGCTACCTGCGCGATCATCCCGAGGTCTACGACATACTCGAAGCGCGCTCGGCGCAACTGGTCGCAAGCGCTCCGGCCGGTCTCACGGTGAATCGTGTCGGCGCCATGTTCACGCTCTTTTTCACCGATCAACCGGTGAGCGACTATGAAACCGCGAAGAAGAGCGACACCCAACGCTTCGCACGCTACTTCCACCACATGATGGACGGGGGCGTCTATCTTGCTCCTTCGCAATTTGAAGCGGGCTTCGTGTCAACGGCGCACAGCGAAGCCGACATTAAACATACGGTGGATCGGGCGGCGGAGTTTTTCGCGAACGAAGCGCGCTGAACAGCGCCCAACCACACACCGTGCAGATGGCCGCGAAGCCGCTCAAACTCCACAGCACAACCTGCCTTCGGGTTTCGGCCGGCAACTCGCGTGGCGTAAACGATAGCCTCTCGTCGAATGCGACGTCGATTTTGACTTTCACTTCTGAGGCGCCCCGGCCCTCAAGCCGGTTGTCCAGTAGCACCTGATAGTTGGCAGGCGTGACGATCGAGTACCGGAATTTTCCCTTTTCGAGGAATGGCGATGCCGCCAGGACGCGATGGCTCTCGCCCCGGCCGAAGCGCGCCACATCTTCGCTGGTCATGAGTACTACACGGATCGCCGATCGGCCGCGCAGCACTTCATGCGAGACCTCAATCGTTGCGGGACGCTGCTGCAAGTCCAGCCGAATCCCCCGCCACTGCGATCGCGGGACCTTGATCACATCGTCAAACAAGGTCACCTTCTCATTCGCTGCTGCCGCAAGTAGCAGCAGCAAGGCGATCATTGCAAGCGGACCGGAGGCCGCGCTGTGCCCTCGCTCCGCACTACAATGAAATTCATGGATGACAGTATTGCACATCCAGGTTTCCACGCCTCTCCGGTAGACCTGCCAGCGTGGAAATCCTGGTTGTCGGCGCTGAGCGCCATTTTGCTGGGCCTTCTTTTCCTTTCCTCCGGCGTTTGGAAAATCACCGATCCCCTCGGTTGGGCGGCCCGTATCGTGCAGATGCAATTGCCCGCGCAGTTCAGCGTTGCGCTCGCGCTTGGTGTCGGCGCGGCAGAGACATTTGCCGCCGCCTTGCTATTAGTACCTCGCTTTCGCCGCTGGGGCGCACTGCTTGCCGGAGTGCTCCTGGTCGTCTTCATGATCTATGTCGCGGCTTACTACAACGTACTTCGTGGTGAGGATTGCTCCTGTTTCCCATGGCTCAAGCGCAGTATTGGCCCAGGTTTCTTTGTTGGCGACGCCCTGATGTTGTTAGGCGCCTTCTTCGCATGGCGCTGGGGCTCACCGCCGCATAGCCTCAAGAGCGCTGTCCTCGTTCTGGCTGCAATTTTTGTTTTTGCCGGCGCCAGCTACGGCTTCGCGGTGTTTCAGCAGAGCGGGCTGGCCGCGCCCGAGACGGTCACGGTCGATGGAAAGCCCTATTCACTCCGGCATGGCCGCGTTCTCCTCTATTTCTTCGACCCGGAATGCATGCACTGCTTTGAAGCCGCGCAGCGCATGACGAAGTACACCTGGAAAGATACCAAGGTAGTCGTTGTTCCCACGCGAGTGCCTGAGTTTGCATCGCAATTTCTCAACGACACGGGTCTGAAGGCGCCAGTTACGTCGGATTCGGCCGCGCTGCGCGCGATCTTCAAATTCAACGATCCCCCTTATGCCGTTGCACTTGAGCACGGTCATCAAAAGGAAGCGTTCATCGCCTTTGATGAGAAGGAGCCGGCCGCCGGGCTTCGCAAACTTGGCTGGATCGAATAGCTACTCGAGCGTCAACTGCATCGTCCGGAAGTCGATCGAAACCCGTTCGCTCTGCCGCAGCAGATCCATCCCAACGCGGCCATAGTAACGCAGGGACGCTCCGTCGGTTTTCTCCATGTGGATCTCGGCAGGCTTCAAAGTGAGCGCTTTGCCTCCCATTCGCACGGGCAATTGGTCCACGACGATCGATTCCACCTCAATGTTCTGACCTACGCCACCCACTCGGCGCTTTTCGCGCTTGCCTGCTTTGATGGCGCCCGCGAATCGTTTCGCAAAGGGCGGCCATAAATCAGTTGTCGTCGCGCCGGTATCGAGTTGGACCAAAACCTCCTCGCCCTCCACGCCCAACTTCGTCACCGGCATGAGGCCATCGAAGCAGAGATTCGGTTCGCCCACCTGTGCGCCGACGAAGGCAAGCTCAAACTCGCCCTTCGATGTCCATCGCATCGACCGCAGCGCTAACTGCACGGGCAATCCAATTCCGCCACGCTCTTCCTGCTCCATCTCGTTAAACGGCTGCTGATCATCGCCGAAAACGAGGAAGGGAACATGAGAGATCGGAATACCGCCGACGTCGATCTCGCGTGCCATCGCAATGCGCAACCCGATGCTGCCGCCTGTGGAATTCGAGACCTTTGCCACAGAATCCTCGACGATCATTCCCAGCCGCCTCGCCTCCGACTCCGTTGTCACCGAAAAGTTCGCGCCGGTGTCCCAGAAGTAGCGAGCAACCTTGCCGTTGATCGCGATGGGCAGGAACAGGCCTTCCCCCTCCTTTGACATCGTGAGCTTCACCGGCCGCACTCGCCGGGCCTTCTGGTCCGGATGCCGCGCCAGCGCTCCATAAAACGCCTCCGCATTCTGCAGGTCTGCCCTGTCCGGAGCCGCCTTCTGGGCCGCCCGCACGCTCCCATACGCCTTTCGCCACATCCCCGCGCGCGCATAAAGATTGATGAGATGCCCATGCGCTTCCGCCGTCTCGTCCCCGCCGTCGCGCGCGCTTCGCCGCAACAGCTTCTCCGCCTCGCCGAACCGGTGAAACGCCGCCGCCACAGCCCCTTTCTTTTGTAGAGGAGACGACGCCGTTACCCGTCGCGCCAGCGCGAACCAGTCATGCGCGTCGTACAACGCCCGCAGCTCGTCTTGCCCGCGCGTCGCCACCGCCAGCAACGAAACGAACCCACGCCTGGTGATCACCCCAACTCCCTAACCGGCACGTTGAACCCAACCGTATTCACGACGCCGTGCCGCTGAAACTGCGCCCAAACCCGATACGTGCGGGGACGGGGGAATAAGACATTGAACTGCACCTGAGGCCGCACGGGCTCCTCTGGGTATGAATACAACGGGTGGTCGTGAATCAAGTCCAGCAGATCGTCGCTTGCAACCAGCATGTGGCCCCACGCAGCGAGATATTGCTCCAAGCCTTCGCGCGGCCGCAGCGTGAAGAACAAAATGGTCTCCAATCCCGCTAGGGGCTGTGCCGGCTGCATCGTCAGCTCAATCTCCAGATTCGCCGCCTTCTGTTTCAGAGGCGTTGCCGCAAGCGCGGCGCGTTCCGCGAAAGAGCTCTCCGGCGCATCAGCCGTGATTAACGTCCGCGTCAGGAACTGAGGGGTGCCACCCTTCGGATAACAGTCCGCTACCACACGGTAGACGCCGGGGCGGGGAAGTGTCGTTCGAAATTGAAAGCGGCCGTCCGGCAAAAAAACGGGATGCTGGTGGGCGAAGTACTCGAGGTCGCTTGACACAAGAAACAGGTGAAAAAGCTTCTCGTGCATCACCTCAAACTCTCTCACCGGTTTTCTCGTCTTCGGGTCGAGAATCCGGAATTCGAACGTAGTCTCCGCGCCGGCACGCACCAAGCGTGGAGCGGTCACCACGTCGAATCCATATTCGACGTGTTCGGGTAGGTTCGCGGTTAGCTTCATCCCACAGCGTGGGCACTTCCCAGGACCACGCTGTTTGACGTCGCGGTCCATCGGACAGATGAAATCGACGGTGGGCTCAGAGGGGTTGGGCGGCGTCCGCTGTTGCGCTGCGAGCGCCTTTGCGCCGAGCATCGCCAGAAGATCGCGCCGCGCGAACATTCTACTTCGCCGGTTCAAACGGCCAAATGCCGGTGGTGGTAAAGCCGCCGTCGACGGCAATACACTGTCCGGTCACGTAATTGGATCCCGGGGAGCTGAGAAACACGGCCAGTGGCGCGATGTCTTCGGGAGTTCCCAAACGCGGGTTGGCCTGTCCCGAACGTAGCCAATCGCGCATGAATTGTGGCTTCCACATTTCGCGATTCAGATCCGTCTCAATGAAACCCGGCGCAATACAGTTCACTTGAATGTCGGACTTGCCCCACTCGGCCGCAAGCACGCGCGTCAAGCCCCACAATCCGCTTTTGGTAATTGCATAGGGCGACAAAAATGGAAACGCGATCAGCGACGTGAGCGAACCAATCATCACGATCTTGCCGCCTTTGCCACGATCCACCATTCGCTTGCCCAATACCTGCGTTAGCCGGACGATGCCGTGCAGGTTCGTTTGCAAAATCAGGTTGTACTCTTCCGGCGTGTAGTCTTCGAATCGCTTGCGCACGTTGGTGCCGGCGACGTTGATCAGAATGTCGAGCTCCGGCATATCGGCGCAAGCTTCGTCGACTTTCTCGTTTGAAGAAACATCCAGGGTGTGGGCGGCTGCCGACAGTCCTTGCGCCTTGAGTGTGTCCACTTCTTGCTGCAATTTGTCGACGGACCGCGCAGCCAGAATCGTATGCGCGCCCGCGGCAGCGATCTCTTTTGCGATCGCCAGGCCAATTCCACGGCTTGCGCCGGCAACGAGGGCGGTCTTCCCCTCAAGTGAAAAAGGTGATTTTTTGGGCATGAAATCGTTAGTGTACATCGGCCCTCGCGCGGCCCGCTCTTCTATTGAACGCGGTGAGCGTTTGCTACGATGGCCTTTTCTATGCGCAACTTCAGCATCGCGGTGATTCCAGGAGACGGCATTGGCCAGGAGGTGATTCCGCCCACTTTGGAAGTCCTCCGCGCAACGGGGCAGAAATTTGGCCTGCACTTCGAATTTGCCCATTTCGACTGGGGAGCTGAATACTACTTTCAGCACGGCGCCATGATGCCGCCCAACGCTCTGGATCAACTCGCCGTCCACGACGCCATCCTGCTCGGCGCCGTCGGCCACGTTGACCTACCCGACAACGTCACCTTGAACGGTTTGCTGCTACCCATCCGACGCGGTTTCGACCAATTCGCCAACGTTCGTCCCGCCATCCTCTTCGATGGTGTCGATTCACCGCTGGCCGGCCGCGCGCCGGGCGAAATCGACATGGTGGTTGTGCGTGAAAATACCGAAGGTGAGTATGCCCAGATTGGCGGCTTTCTCTATCACCATCAACCCGAAGAGGTTGCCGTGCAGACATCGGTTTTCACGCGCCGCGGCTGCGAACGGGTCATCCGTCACGCCTTTGAACTCGCGCGCCGCCGCAATGGCCGGAAGCGCGTCGCCTCGATTACGAAGTCCAATGCGCAGGGCTTCAGCATGGTGCTGTGGGACCGTACTTTTAAGCACGTGGCTTCGGAGTTCCCTGACATCTCCACGGAGTCGCTCTTGGTCGATGCGGCAGCGATGAACTTCGTACGGCGTCCGCATACCTTTGACGTTGTCGTTGCCTCCAATCTCTTCGGCGACATCCTGAGCGATCTTTCGGCGATTGTCACGGGTAGCATTGGTTTGGCCGCCAGTGCGAATCTCGACCCCACACGCCGGTTCCCGTCGATGTTTGAGCCCGTGCATGGAACGGCGCCCGACATTTTGGGCAAGGGGATCGCGAATCCCATGGCGACCCTGTTTTCAGCCTCTATGATGCTCGACCATCTGGGCCAAGCGGAGGCCGCGTCCGCCATCCACAGGGCGGTGGTGCAGACGCTCGCAGCCCGCTTGGAGAGGACGCCCGATCTGGGCGGTAACTCGACTACTGGCGCCGTCACTCAATCCATCCTTGCAGCCATATAGGAGCCGTCAGCGCCGCCGTCCGCGCACTTTTGCCAGTTGTTCACATTTCCCTCAAAGCACCGGCTCCAACGTCGATGAGACTTCAGGAGAGTTCCGGACGATGAGGGAGAGCAAATGGCGGTAGATATTCTGATCGTGGACGATTCAGCGGCCATCCGCAAAATCTTGCAACGAGTTCTATTGCAGGCCGAAGTGCCGCTCGGCAGGGTTCACGAAGCAGGAGACGGCGTGGAAGCGCTGGCCAAACTGACTGAGGAGAAAGTCGGGCTCATCCTCTCCGACATCAACATGCCGAACATGGATGGCCTGGAGTTCCTAGGCAAACTCAAGAGCAACGATACATTGAAGAACGTGCCCGTGGTGATGATCACCACCGAGGGCGGCCAAGCAAAGGTCCTGGAGGCTGTAAATCTGGGCGCCGCAGGTTATGTTCGCAAGCCGTTCACAGCCGAACAGATCAAAGAGAAGCTGGTGGGGATCATCTGAGCTGAGCGGCGCTCCGTCGAGTCGCTTTTTGAGTTCATGCCCTTCAGCATTCCCCGTACGAGACGCGCCATCCGCTCCTGGGAGGGAGATTCGGAATGAAATTGTTGATCACACACGAAGACCTTGTTGTGCGCATCACCGCAGCCACAAGGGAGGTCTTCTCGACAATGCTGGGTAACGAGGCGATTCCCGGGGTGGCCCGAACCGAGGATGGGGGAGTCGGGCCCACCGAGGGTGTTGTCGCTCTTGTCGGACTGACAGGTCCGCTTGTTGGCACTGGCAGTTTTTGCTGTACACACGCCCTGGCATGCAGGCTCGCCAGCGACATGCTGATGTCCGAGTACGGGTCAGTTGACAACGACGTTCTCGACGTCGTCGGCGAAGTCGCCAACATGATCATCGGCAACCTGAAGACCTCCATCGACGATCAAGTTGGCACCATGTGGCTCAGTGTGCCCACCGTCGTTTACGGCAGGAATTTCACCACTCGCAGTATGGGCCGGCACAACTGGACTGTTGTCCCCTTCCTGTCCAGAGGCGAAGCGATGCAGGTCCAGATGTTCCTCACCGAGGCTAACGACCTCACCAAGCTCATGCGCCCCAGCCTAACGGTACTGCAGAAGGGCTGCAGAAGGGCTAGCGTTCCGCCACGATACCAGATATAGGAAAATCAATAAATTGCCGGCAGCCTGACACCAATGGCGGACGGGAAACGTCTCCCCAGATAAGAAATCTTCTCATCAGAGAAGATTTCTCAAGTGGTTGAACTACCGCAATGCCCGCGTCGACACTTGCTTCCGCACCAGCATCCCCATCTCGTCGCCCCCCACCTCAGAGGCTTCCCAGTCCTCCCTTACCGTCGTTCGGTATTCTATTTTTATTCGCTCTAATCGGAATCGCTTTAGCATACGAGGCTTACACGCGTACTCGCCGATCCGCCCCGCAGCCTGCCGCAGCCATCCGGACCGCTACCGCAGCGAAGGGAACCCTGAGGCGAACTCTTCGCATCACCGGAATGACTGTCGCTGGAAGCGCGGCTAGCCTTGTCACTCCCCGGCTGACCGGAAGGCGATCGCGCAGTTCGACTCAAGGCGATTTTCGTCTCACTCTTAAATACCTAATTTCACCAGGGACGAAAGTCAAAGCCGGCGATCTTGTAGCCGAGTTCGACCGGCAATTCATGGAGCTACGCCTGGATGACCTAGCCGCCGACGTACGGAGCAGGGAACTGGCGTTGGAAACCGTTCGAACCAACCTCACAGTTAACCGTAAGGCCTACGATCAGCGCATTCTTGCCGCCGAAGGCGCCGTAAGCAAGGCGCGCCTGGACCTTCGTACGATTGCGGTGCGCAGCGCCATTGTCTCCGAGCAATACAAGCTAAACCT
>Ga0075421_100013081_pt1 | contig 10335 bp, 6 predicted proteins | sample SoiMetdeltSBSDD5_FD_75292 | JGI IMG/M metagenome (GOLD analysis project Ga0075421, IMG submission 75292) | Bulk soil microbial communities from a Populus tree surrounding site in Tennessee, USA - Soil MetaG P. deltoides SBSDD5 | ecosystem: Environmental > Terrestrial > Soil > Tree plantation... | reverse complement strand
CGCTCGGTGGCAGGACTGCCTTCCTGCGGCTCGATCTGGACGAAGCCGGAAATTGGCTGAACGTCGGCGTAAAGCGATTCGTCGAGACGGCCGTCGATCCGGAGGGGCTGCGTCAGCTGCACCGCACGCAGCGTCGCACTGCCCGCGGCATCGCGCGAAATCAGGGCATGAGCCTGCCGCGCCGAAGCGTCAGCGAAGGCGGGAGCCTGCCGCGCCTCAGCGGGCACGGCGAGCAGGACGCTACACGCGACCGCGAGAACGAGGTAACCCATGGAGTTTTGGCAGATGTGGCGCGAACCCTGTCGGGTTCGCGAGGCGAGCCTGACAAGGCTCGCCTCACGAACGTGATCCGTTTAGTAGGTGACCGAGGCGCTGAACTGCAGCATGCGGCCGTCCTGGATGCGCGACGGCTCGAGCCAGCGCGGGCCGTAGTTGGTATTCAGCACGTTGACCGCCGCGCCGTTGAACACGTTGTAGATGTTGAAGTTGCCCTGGAACCCCACGCGCGACGACAGCCGGATGCGCTTGGCCAGCCGCAGGTCGAGGCGCGTCATGCGGTCGTCGAACATCGTGCCGGGCTTGATGAGCGGAACCGTCGCCGTGGACGTGCAGGGAACCCTGGTGCCGCAGGCCGCCAGGTTGCGGCCGAGCGACGGGGCGATTTCGGCGTTGCTCGCCGCGTAGCTCGCCGTGATCGGCGGACCCGCGATGTTCTGGAACACCGCGCTGACGAAGAAGTCGTACGGCAGGTTGTAGCTGCCGAACGCCTTGTACTGCGTGTTCCCCTCCAGCCCGGTCACCTGGTGGCAGTTGACCAGCTGCTGCGGTGAATCGACCACGAAGCAGTTGTCGGTGACGTTGCGGCCGGTGTCCACGCCGCCGCCGAGCATCATCCCGTTGGGCAGGCGCGTGCTGAACGTGACGTTGAAAAAGTCGTTGATCTGCTTCTGCTCTCCGAAGTGAGATGCCTGCGTGTTGACGCTGTTTACCTGCCCGAACTTCGCCAGGGAGACATCCGCCAGCCCGCAGACCTGGTAGCCGCCGCCGTCCGGCAGCCGGCTGTCCTTCGGTGCGGCGATGCAGAACGTCGAGTAGTCCGCGGGGGTGACCAGCGTGTTGTCGGTGGCGATGAAGTTGCCGAACCAGTTCCGGTAGTAGCCGGCCGTCATCGACACGCCGCCGCCCAGCTGATGCTGGAGTTCAGCCGACATGTCCCAGTTGTTCCCGCGCACGCCCCAGCCGTTGATCGCATCATCGGCGAACCTCGTGGTAACGGCAGTGCCTCCGAAGTTCAAATTGGCCATCGCGCCGCATTCACCGTTCGCCTGCTTGTTGGCCAGGTCGCACTCGGGGATGCGGTTGTTGTTGGTATCGGCCCACGTCCGGCTGACGCTGTTGATCGACGTCACAATCGGATTGATCGACTGGGTGATGGTGACGGAGGTCTTGGCCACGAACCGCCCGATCGAGAACTTGAGGGCCGTCCTGCCGTCGCCGAACAGGTCATAGGCGGCGCCGACCCGCGGGTTCCAATCCTTCCAGAGCGGCACGTTCTTCACCTCGGGGAAGTCGCGCGCAGGCACCCACCCGTTCGGGGTCGCATCCACGTGCTGCGCCGGGATGTAGCCATGGAAGCGCTCGAACCGCACGCCGTAGTTCATGGTGAGGCGCTCGACCGTCCACTGGTCCTGGACGAACCAGCCCCAGTCCTTGTTGCGGTTCTGTTCGAACCACGGCGTCGCCCATTGGGTGATGCTGACCGGAATCCCGTCTCTGACCACGTAGTTCACGTCGCCGATGGTCGAGACGCCGAAGTTCGCCGTGCTCTCCTCGAACTGGAAACCGCCCTTGATGGCGTGCGACCCGGTCACGTACGACAGAGACCCGCGCTGAGATCGCCGCGGCACGTGCTGGTGGTACCGTCGGGTGGCCAGGTTGCCGAAGCGGATGCCGGTCGACTGTTCCATGATCGAGACGTCGTTCGGGCCGACTTCCGGCTGCGATTCCTGCGGCCATGACCCGTGCACCACGCCGATGCCCGCCTCGGCCAGGAGCTTGCTGGTGAAGGGCGCGCTCCAGGTGGCCTGGTAGAGGCCTGCCGGATTGAGCCGGTAGCTGAAGAACGCCTCCGGCGCATCAATCGATCCGGCCGAGACCAGCGCCGGGCAATGGCAGTCGCGCTGGTTGTCGGCAAACACGTTGATCTTGTTCTTGCTGCCGATCATCGTCGTCAGGCGCAGAGCCTTCGATTCCATCCACTCGTGCGTGAACGCCGGCTTGCTGAGATCCGGTGTGTAGAAGAACGTGCCCTGCGTCTTGTTGTAGAACTTGCCGGCGGCGCCGCGGTCGTTGCCCCATTCGCGGAACGCGCCGTAGAACCAGATCCGGTCCTGGAGGAGCGGGCCGCCGAGGTTCGTGCCCGCGTCATAGACGTAGTTCACGCTGGTCACTGAGAGGAGGCCGCGGGCCTTCAGCGCGTCGCTGAGGTTGTCGGACTGCAGGCTCTTGCCGGAGTAAAGGCCGTTCGTGCTCCCCGAGAAGACGTTGCTGCCCTCCTTCGGCACCAGGTTGATCTGGACGCCGTCGGCGTTGGTCTCTGCCGTGATCCCGCTGGTGGAAAGAACGGTTTCGTCCACCGTGTCCTGGTTCTGGTTGTAGCCCTGGTTCCCCGACGCATGCTGAATGCTCATGCCGTCGAAGTTCACTTTCGTGCCGGCCTTGCCGTGGTAGGAAGCGCCAACCTGGCCGGTGTAGCCGCCAGTGATGTCGAACCCTTCATTGCCTCTGAAGCCGGGCGTCAGCGACACCAGGTTGTTCAGGTTCTTGACGCTGCTCGGCAGGGTGTTGAGCATCTCGGAGGACATCACGGTCTGCCGGCGGGCGCTCTGGGTGTCGACCAGCGGAGACTCACCCGTGACGGTGACCGTTTCCTCGACGGTGCCAAGCGACATGTCCGCGTTCACCGTCGCCGTGAATCCCGCCTGCAGAACGATGCCGTCGCGCCTGAATGTCCTGAAGCCAGGAAGCGTAAAGGTCACCACATAATCGCCCGACCGCAGATCGATGATGTTGTAGCGCCCTTCGCCGTCGGTGACGACGCTCCGGACCTTTTCGATCAGCGCCGGACTGGAGGCTTCAACGGTCACACCGGGCAGCACCGCTCCCGACGTGTCTCTTGCAACGCCCGCGATGCCGCTCGCGGTGGTGGCCTGTGCCGACGCGCTCGCCGGCAGAAGCAACATGGACAGGATCACGGCCAGGGTTCCACCTGCGAGGCCTACACGTAGCATTACGTCCTCCTGGCGAACAAATGGGAAATAGGGGCGCGACGCGGCCGAGTATCAGCTGCGACGGGGGTGTTGTCAAGCAAAACACCCCCATCTTTCTGCAAGTTATCGCGTTGAAGGACCGGCGGTTTCCGGAACCAGCATCCGGATCATGCCGTCCTGGCGCGAGGTGAGGAACAGCTCGCCGTCGCGGCTGCGGCTGATGTGAAGATCTGCCCGCGTGGCGGTTGCCCCATTGGTGGCTTCGACCAGATCCCGGAACGAGACGTAGGCCCGGTTCCCAGCGGCGTCGCGCGTGAACAGCTGGACTTCCTCGACAGGGGCGACGGTCGCGGGGATCCCGTCGTCCGCCTTCTTCATCGCGGCGAGGTCGGCCGCGAACACCCGGCCGCGCACGATGTCGCCGAAGATGAACTTCCCGCGAAGCGCGGCGATGCGCCCGTGGTAGGCAAACCCGGCGGTCACTGCCTGTCCGTCGTTGTGGTCGTAGATCGCGACCGGGTAGGTGAACCCGTCTTTCGTGCGGCCCTCCATCACATCCGCCGGCAGCGGGAACAGCTGGTCGAGCGCGCCCCCGGGGCGGAAAATGCCGTTCTCGAAATACCCTTCGCGCTTCATCCAGCCGTAGTTCTCGCCGTTGCGGACGATGTTGATCTCTTCGATGTTGTTCATCCCGATGTCAGACGCGAACATCGTCCCGTCGGTGAGATCCCACGACAGCCGGTGCGCGTTGCGGAACCCGTAAGCGTAGATTTCGCCGAGCGTCTTCGGGTCGCCGTCGGCGGCGAACTTGTTCGCCGGCGGAATCGTGTAATCGCCCAGGCCTTTCATCCCTTTCGATACGGAGGGACTGCGCGGATCGATGCGCAGGATCGCGCCGATCAGCGAGTCGAGGCGCTGCGTCTGCCCGGGATTGTTCGCGCGCGGTCCGCCGCCGTTGCTGAACCCGAGATCGCTGCCGCTCGTATACAGCAAGCCGTAGTCGGCACTGCCCGGCTTCGCGGTCGGGTTGAACTCGAGGTGACCGTACGGATGCGTGAGGTTCATCACGATATGGGCAACACGCAGCAGCTCGCGCCTGGTTCCGTCGAAAGTGGCGGCCGCGGGGTTGGTCGCGTGCCATTCGGTGATGACGTTGTGGTAGGTCACGTCGGCTGGCGTGAACCCGGGCGGTATGAAGTTGGGCGTGGCCGGGTTGCCGGCGACGCGCTCCGCATGGACCGTGTAGAACAACCCGTTGCGCGCGAACTCGGGATGGAAATCGAACCCGATGAAGCCGCTCTCGAGCCGGTTGTAGACCGTCAGCGGGAACGTGGCGCCGACGTTCGCGTAGACCGACGGCTTGTTATCGCGATCGAGCAGGTACAGGAACCCGCGCGAGTCGTTGACGAACCGGCGGCCGTCCGGAAGCTCGCGCACGTAGCTGATGCGCGCCCACCCGGCGGGGGTCACATCCTGGTCGGCCGGCCGCAGACCACGTGTCTGCGGAAGCCGGACCACGTCCTTGATCTCGACGCTGAGACCGCGCTTCACCACCGGCGCCGGCAGCGGGTTCGCGATCTGCGCCTGCTGCGCGGCGGCGACGCCCGCCGCCACGATCGCCACGAGCATGAACGAAATGCGCATCCGCACGTCTTCCTCCCTTCGCCTACCGCGTGCCAGTGACGGAACCGGCCTCGTACGCGATCCGGCCGTTGACGATGGTCATCGTCGGCTTGATGTCCTTGATCTGGTCCGCCGGGATAGTCAGGTAGTCGCGATCGATCACGACCATATCGGCCAGCTTCCCCGGCTGGATCGATCCGATATTGTTTTCCTGGAACACGAAATACGCGTTCTTCCGGGTATGCGCAATCAGCGCATCCTCGCGGCTGATCGGCTGACGCAGCACGGTCTTGCCGCCCACCATCTTTCCGGTCACGGCCCAGCTGAGCGTCTCGAACGGCAGAATCTGATTGGCGCGACTGCCATCGCTGCCGAATCCCCAGGTGATGCCGCTCGCCTGGATGGTCGCGAGCGGCGCCATGTCGAGCGCCGCGTCGCCGAACTGGCGCAGATTGATGCCACCGTTGATGACCGCCCATGGATGCACCGCCGCATACATCCCCAGCCTCTTCATCCGCTCGAGCTGGGCGGCGTTGGGCTGGTTGAAGTGGGCGAGCACCCAGCGCAGATTTCTGATCGGATACTCCTTGTTCACCGCTTCGATCTGGTCGAGGAAGGCGTCGATCGTCTCGGTGAAGTTCGTGTGGACGTGCAGCGGCAGCCCGGCTTTCGCCACCTCCATCACGATGCGGCGCCACTGCGCCAGGTCGTCCGCCTTCGTCGTCTCGCGGTGGCGGAACATGGGATCCGACAGCGCACCAAAGTTTTCGCCGAACGCGACGTGATCGACAAACGGGTCGCCGTTGAACACCCGCATCTGCGGGATGCGCGACAGCAGCTCATTCCCGCCGCCTGGCGTCGTGATGCAGAACACCCGGATGTTCAACCGGCCCTGCCCTGCCCACTGCCGGTAGCGCTGCAGCACGTCGTCTTCGCAGCCCGCGCTGCCGAACGCGGTGAGCCCTGATTTGTTCAGATCGGCAATCATGCCGAGCGAGCTGGCTTCGATGTCCGCATCGCCGGCGATCGGCAGCTTGTTGACGGCCGCGCGGAACGCGTCTTCGTCCAGGTGTCCGGTCGGCGCGTCGACGCCGAGCAGCTGCACCGCCCGGCTGTTGACGAAGGCCTCGAAGTACGACGCCTGCAGGAACACCGGATGGTTCGGCGCAACCCGATCCAGTTCCGCCCGCGTGAACGGTTTCGCATCGTCGGCAAACTGCTCCAGCGCCCAGCCGCCGAGGATGTAAATCCAGTCGCCTGGCTTCACGGTCTGGGTGCGTGCGCGCAGAAGTTCCAGCGCCTCTTTGCGCGTTTCGACCCCGTCCCAACGCACCTCGTACTTCCAGGTGGTGCCGTACCGGAGCAGGTGCATGTGGTTGTCAATGAGACCGGGAATGACGCTCCGGCCGCGGAGGTCGATGCGGCGCGTCGAGGGACCGGCCAGACGGTTGATGTCCTGGTTCGTGCCAACGGCCACAATCTGGCTGCCGCGGACGGCGACGGCCTGCGCAATGGTGAAGCGCTCGTCAACCGTGATGACCTTGCCGTTGAACAGAACCAGGTCGGGCAGGTTCTGTTGTGCGGCGACACCCGTGACGAGGAGTACGACCGCTGCGCTGATAACAAGACGCCGCATATCAACCCTCCGCAATGAACCACGACGTTCACGACGATCACGACCTCTCGTGGTCGTCGTGACGTCGTGGTTGACATTCCTTACGGCAGCGCGATCTGCACGCCGGCGCGGGCCGCGCGCGGCAACCCGGTGGTCAGGATCGGGGTGCGGCCGACGTCATACTCGTTGTCGAACAGGTTCTCGACGGCGACGAAGACCTGCAGCTGGCGCACGATGCTCCGGCCCGCGTAGACGTCCACAACAGTGGCACGGCGCAGGACGAAGGCATTCTGATCGTCTTCGAACTGCGCTCCGGTCACCCGGAGCTGGGTGGACGCGGTCCAGCCGGCATTCACGTACCGGGCGCCGATACCGACGTTGTACTTCGGTACCTGCGGGACCTGGTTGCCGCTCAAGCTTCCGCTGCCGGTGAACTTCGACCTCAGGATTCCAGCCGCGAACGTGATGGTCAGCATGGACTGCAGCCGGGCATCGCCTTCGAACTCGAACCCGGCCGCGCGCACTTTGTCAGCATTCGCGCGCTGCTTCGTGATCAGCGCCGGCGTGCTCGACAATGTGATGTTGGTAATTGCGTCGTCGAGAATGTTCCAGAAGCCGGTGACGCGGGCCGACACCACGCCGCGGCTGATGAGCAGCCCCGCATCGCCGCCTTTGAGCCGCTCGGGCAGCAGCTCTTCGTTCGGGTTGGTCTGTGTGTTGCCCACGCGGAAGCCGCGGTAGAACTCGTTGAGCGTCGGCGCCCGGAAGCCCTTGTACGCGGAGCCGCGCACCGCCACGACTTCATTCAATCGATAGGTGAACGAGCCGCGCGGATTGAAAGAGTTGAGCGTTTTGTCGAAGCCGGTGTTGGCGGACGTGCTGTGCCAGTGAAGCGTCTGCGCGGCCCCCACGACCGTCAGCCGATCGCTGAAGTTCAGGGTTGCCTGCGCGAAGCCCGATCCGAGCCGCTGCGTGCCCCCGGCGCGGGTGGTGGCCTGCTCCAGCCCCTGCGCGGTGATCGGCGTTTCGATCGTCGTGCCGTCGATGTGCCGCGTTTCCGCTCCCACGAGCAGCGCATGCCGATCCAGCGGCTGCAGCCACTGCGCGCCGAAGCCGACGACTTCCGTCGGCACACGCTGGACGCGATTCAGCGCTTCCGACGTGCGGGTCGCGTTGACCGCCGAGAATGTCTGAACATAATCCTGCGTGCCGCCAAAGCCGCGGAGCGACAACAGTCCGGCGCCCACGCCGCCCGCGACGTCGACCGACATGCTCCGCGACGCCGTGGAATTGATCTGGGCCGGGGTACCGTTGTCGCGATCCTCGTCGAACACGCTGCCGGTGGCGTCGGCACGCCAGCCGTTGGCGGCCTGGTAGCCGAGCGTAACGAGTCCGGAGGTATGTTCCGAGGCCAGCTTCGAGTCCACGGGACCGCGCGGCGCGAGACCCGCATCCTGGTCGACCGCCACCGGGATATAGCCGCCGGTGGTAAACCACTCACCGCCGCCGCTGTACACCAGTCCGCTCGAGCGGCTGCCGCCGAAGAGCGACACCCGGCCGGTGTCCATATTGCCGCCCTCGAGGACCGCGCGGCCCGTCGGGCGCCCGGGACGCACCGTCAGGATCTGCACCACGCCGCCCACGGCGTCCGCGCCGTACAGATCGGTGCCGCTCCCGCGCTGCACTTCGATGCGATCGATCGCCGCCTGCGGCACCTTGTCCCAGTAGACCCAGCCGCCGAATGCGTCGTTGAGCGGGATGCCGTTTGCCAGCACGAGCGATCGACTCGCGCCCGTGCCGCCCAGGCCGCGAAGCGAAATGCCCTGCGCCGTCGGATTCGAGACGCGCGACGAGGTCCGCCTGAAGAGCGTGAATCCCGGCACCATCTTCAGCGCGTCGTCCACCGAGACCGCCGCGGCGCTCAGAAGCTCCGACGCGGGAATGACCGTCACCGTCACGGTTGGGTCCGCGCGCGGCACATCGGTACGCGACGAGGTGACGTTCACGGCTTCGAAAAATGGCGCCGGCTCGAGTGAGATCCGCAGTTCGTCCGAGGCATCTGCCACGTCGGCCATCGCCGGGGCGAATCCCGCGGCCGTGACGATCACGCGCGCCGGGCGGCCGACGTCGGCGGGGAACGCGAACCGGCCATCGGTCGCGGTCTGCATCTCGTGGATCACCGTGCCGCTGACTTCCAGGCGCACCACCGCATCAGGCACGGCGGAGCCGCTCGGATCGAGCACGATGCCGGTAATTGGGGCCGCCGGCTGAACCAGCCCGGCCGTCAGGAACAGCGAAAGGACGAAGGCAGGCATTGTCTTGGAACCCTCAGGGTTTCCGTATAATAGCCGCACCGACCGGGTTCGTTTCCGAACTAATTCTTGCCCCGCCGAAGCCGCAGGCGAACGCGGGGCACGAGGACGACAGCAATGAAGGGCAGGAAAGGACTCGCCGCTGGGGTAGCGAGCGTCGTGGCAAGCGCCGTGGCGTGCGTTGCGCTCGCATCGGCCGTCGCGGCTGCGCAGGGGCAGGCCCAGCCGCAGCAGCCGGCCGCGGAATTCCAGCGGCTCCACGACATGGGGCTGAAGCACAAGACCGCGTGGGACCTGTTTCAGTCGTTGAAGCAGGCTGCGCGCGGCGGCCAGGTGTCGCCGCCGTACAGTCAACTCCCTGACTGGTCGGGCCTCTGGACCGCAGGGGGTGGCGGATCGTTGTTCGGCGCGGCACCGGGCGGAACCAGACCGAAGCTCACGCCCGCGGCGGCGGCCGCGCTCAAGGTCGGCGAGGATCTCGCAAAGAAGGGGATCGAGTACGACGAGAACCTCAGCGAATGCGGCCCGCCCGGATTCCCCCGCTGGCTCGTCATCCCGTTCCTGCGCGAGTTCATCGTGCGGCCCGAACAGACCTGGCTGTCGTCGGAGACGGTGAACAACGTGCGCCGCGTCTACACAGACGGACGCGCGCATCTCGCGCCGGCGGACGCCTTCCCGGTCTACTACGGCGATTCGATTGGCTTCTGGGACGGCCCCAAGCTCGTCATCCACACGAATTCGCTGATGGAACGGTCGATGGGCCGCGGCCAGCCGACCCAGAGCGAGCAGATGGAAACCGTCGAAGTATGGGAGAAGCTCGACGCCCGCACCATCAAGGCCGACGTCTGGATCTACGACCCGGCGATCTTCACCGAGCCGTGGTATGTGCAGCGGCGCTACCGGCAGGTGGACAACCCGGACAAGATTCTGCGAATGAACTACTGGCACTGCGGCGAGAACCCGAATAACGACGTCCACAAGACGCCTGAGGGCGGCACGCAGTACACCGATTTCACCTTCACTCCGAGCGACGATTCCAAGGAGCAGGGCAAATGACGAGACGGATCTTCCTGGCCGTGTGCGCGGCGGCGCTGGTCGCTTCGCCGGCGCTGGCGCATCACTCCGGCACGATGTTCGACGAGGAGAAGACGGTCACGCTCGAGGGGGTCGTCAAGGAGTTTCAGTACACCAACCCGCACTCGTGGCTGCTGGTGGACATCACCGGCGCGGACGGCAAGGTGGTGACGTGGGGCTTCGAAGCCGAGGGCCCGACGACGCTGATGATGATGCAGGTGCGCCGGAGCGACTTCGCGCCGGGTACGAAGGTGACGATCAGCGGCCACCCGATGAAGGACGGCCGCCCGGCGGCGGCGTGGGTCAAGGCGGTGAGAGCGGACGGGAAGGAGTTCTACCCGCGCGGCCGCGCTGCCGCGCAAACAAGGTACTAATCCCGCCTCCCCCGCGCCTGCCCCGGCCGCGAATGGATGAGGTCGGGACCGGCTGAGTATAGCCCGCG
>Ga0075421_100013079_pt1 | contig 10335 bp, 7 predicted proteins | sample SoiMetdeltSBSDD5_FD_75292 | JGI IMG/M metagenome (GOLD analysis project Ga0075421, IMG submission 75292) | Bulk soil microbial communities from a Populus tree surrounding site in Tennessee, USA - Soil MetaG P. deltoides SBSDD5 | ecosystem: Environmental > Terrestrial > Soil > Tree plantation... | reverse complement strand
TCCAGCGAAGCATCCAGGTTCGACTTCAGAGCCGACAAAGAAACACTGGACATGTCGAGGTTCGATCCACTGTTCAGGTTGGCGCCCAACAGCGCCAGTTCTTCGCTGATCTGCAGAGCGTTCCGCTTCCTGGTTCCCTCATCAATCATGGCCATTGCCAACTTGGCCGCCCCCGAGGTGGCGAACTGGTCTGCCGCGTATCCCGCGTCCACGAGGAGGTTGAAGCTGACGAGCGGAATGGCGTGACGCTCGGCCAATACCACTTTGAGTCCATTGGACAGCGTGGCGCGCTGGAGATCCGGAAAAGTGACGTTTGGTGCCGGTCCCGGTTCGGGCAGTTTCTTGCGGTCTACATTGGTAGAAATGGTCTTGTATTGCGAAAAAGGATGGACCTCCAGAATATAGACGCCATCGGAAAGCCAGTCTTTGGCCACACGATGCAAGTCTTGTGTTTTGGCGTCGCGGACACGCTTGAGCGTGACCTTGTAGTGGTCAGGACTGCCTGCATAGACTTGATTCTGAGCCAGGATGTCGGATTTGCCACCGAAGCCACCAATCCGCTCGATGCCACGAACGAACTCCGCAATGTACTGGGTCTTGACCCGCTGTAGTTCCTCCTCCGTGGGCCCTTCCGCAAGCAGCTTGGCCAGTTCCTCGTCGACGGCCTTTTCGATCTTCGCCAAATCCTCGCCAGGTCTGGCGGTCGCGTCGAGGTAGAACTGGCTGCTGATTTCCTGCGCGTCGATGTAGGAAGAGACACTCGTCGCGATCTGGTCCTGGTAGACGAGGCGTTTATAAAGCCTGGAATTCTTGCCCGAGCCGAAGACGTCGCTGAGCAGGTTTAAATAGTCAGCGTCTGCTGAATTAAGTCGGGCCACGTTCCAAATCTTGTAGAGGCGGCCTTGAGGAACCCTGTCCTCGACGCGCTGCCGCTGGGTGCCGCTTCGTTTCGCAACCCAAGCCTCGTGTCGGGCCACAGGCGGTCCTGAGGGGATGTCTCCGAAGAACTTCTCAACTTTGTCCTTGGCGGTCTGGGCATCGACATCTCCAGCAATGACGATCACCGCGTTGGCCGCGCCATAGTAAGTCTTGAACCATTCTTTGACGTCATCCAGCGAAGCTGCGTTCAGGTCTTCCATGGAACCAATGACGGTCCAGGAGTATGGGTGTGCAGCCGGATAAGTGGCTTTAGTGATCAGTTCATGGGTCACACCGTAGGGCTGGTTTTCCCCCTGGCGTTTTTCGTTTTGGACCACGCCGCGCTGTTCATCCAGCTTGGCTTGATCAACAACGCCAAGGAGGTGTCCCATGCGATCCGACTCCATCCAGAGCGCCACGTCCAGAGCCGATTTCGGAACGTTCTGGAAGTAGTTTGTCCGGTCTGTGTTCGTCGTGCCGTTCAGATCTGTCGCTCCGATGCGCTCCATGGCCTGAAAGTAGTCGGTGTTGAAATTCTCGCTGCCGTTGAACATGAGGTGCTCAAAGAGGTGGGCAAAGCCGCTCTTGGCGGGCTTCTCGTTCTTCGATCCCACGTGATACCAGACGTTCACTGCTACGATCGGCGCCTTGCGATCTTCATGCACAATGAGCGTCAAACCGTTGGGCAAAACGAACTTCTGGTAGGGAATGTCAATTACCAAAGTGGCGGTATCCGGAACCTGAGCACTCAATGCCACGACTGAGCTACTCCACAAGAAAAGAATGATGAAAACTGTCGTTTTGAGGGTTTGATCCATTTTCCTCATGTCCGGAATCCTTCCTTATTCTTGACAGACGGGTCTCAGGGAACCTCAGGGTGAGAGTGACGAGGGCGCTGAAGAAGTAAGTAACGTCATATCATGCGGCTATGAAAACACAGGTCCAGCTGGCTTGACAATTGAAATGTCCGACTCCCCGAACGGTATTGGGCTCAAGACGCCCACAGAGTTGGTGAAGAAGTTTCAGCGCTGGTCCCAGCTGCGCGATTTCCTCACAGTCTCCCCTGACGGCGTCAGGGAGAACAGACATTTGCCCGCTTTGTGAACTTGATTGCCAGAGCTTGCTGGGTCGGATATTTATCTTGCGGGACAGAGGAGAGCTGTGAAACATTCCCTTCCACCGCAGGAAAGGTGCAGGTTGTCCCAAAGCTCCATTCAGCTCAGGTTCAGGAGATGCACAATGACTGGCATGCAACTTGGCTTCATTGACTATGCGATCCTGATCATCTACTTCGCTTTCGTCCTGGGGATTGGCTTCGCGCTGAGGCGCTACATGAAGACCAGCACTGATTTCTTTCTTTCTGGTCACTCCATTCCCGCCTGGATTGCCGGTTTGGCATTCATCTCGGCAAACCTCGGTGCACAGGAAGTGATTGGCATGGGAGCCTCGGGCGCGAAATACGGAATTGCCACGAGTCACTTCTACTGGGTGGGGGCCATTCCGGCGATGGTCTTCGTTGGCATTTTCATGATGCCGTTCTATTACGGTTCGCGGGCACGCTCGGTGCCGGAGTATTTGAAGCTGCGCTTCGACGAGAAGACACGCGGCTTTAACGCCATCACGTTCGCCACTATGACCGTCCTTTCTTCGGGCATCTCAATGTATGCCATGGGACTGCTCCTGGGAACGTTGCTGGGCTGGGATTTCAACTTTAGTGTGCTTGTTTCGGCCGTGATTGTCTTGGTCTATATTTTTCTGGGAGGCCTGACATCGGCAATTTACAACGAAGTGCTTCAGTTCTTCCTGATTGTGTTGGGCTTCGTTCCACTCGTATTCTTGGGACTCAAGGATTCGGGTGGTTGGGGCGGGCTCGAGCAGAGGCTGGGCATAACAGCCACCACTCAGGGCTTCGAACCGGGTGCCTGGACTCAGTCCTGGCATTTCATGACCAGCCCGTCCGCCAACCCCATGGGCGTTGAGTGGTTTGGAATGGTGATGGGGCTGGGGTTTGTACTCTCATTTGGCTATTGGTGCACAGACTTTCTCGTTGTACAGCGCGCCATGGCTGCCAACTCGATGTCGGCTGCCCGACGCACACCATTGATTGCGGCTGTTCCCAAAATGTTCTTTCCATTCCTGGTCATTTTGCCTGGAATGATCGCCATCGCCCTTACGTATCAGGCAGGTGTCAGCGGCTTTGCTCTTCCGAAGAAACCGGATGGTACGTTCAATTACGACTTGGCCATCCCTATGATGTTGGGGCACTATTTCCCCTCCGGTATGCTGGGCATCGGACTGGCAGCCCTGATGGCTTCGTTCATGTCAGGCATGGCCGGTAATGTGACGGCGTTTAACACCGTCTGGACCTACGATATCTACCAGTCCTACATCAAGCGCAAGGCCAGTGATGAGCATTATCTCTGGATGGGCCGTGCTGCTACGGTCTTCGGCATCGCCATCTCGGTGGCGGCCGCCTATGTGGCGACTCGGTTCAACAACATCATGGACATGCTCCAGCTGGTGTTTGCCTTTGTAAACGCGCCGCTGTTTGGAACGTTTCTGTTGGGCATGTTCTGGAAGCGCGCCACTGGCCACGGGGCCTTCACCGGATTGCTAGCGGGGACGCTTGGGGCCGCCGTTCATCATGGCCTTACCCTGCCTCGGCAGGCAGTGTCTGGAGTGAAAGGCGGCTGGATCGCCGTGACACACAGTTATCCCAGCGAAATGGCGCAGAATTTCTGGACTGCCATTTATGCTTGGACGACCTGTTTCATTGTGACGATTCTGATCAGCCTGCTGACCACGCCGCGAGAGGACCGTGAATTGGTAGGATTGGTCTACTCTCTGACGGAACGCCCAAAGGAAGATCGTTTGGATTGGTATAAGCGCCCGGCAACACTCGGCGGCGTCGTGCTGGGACTGACGCTGGTGCTGAATATTATCTTTTGGTGATTTTTCGGAGTGCCCGCCTGCCGGCTGTCACTCCCGTGTCGGTTGGTGGGATTCTGGCTAACATCAACTCTCCTGTCAAACTCCGCTGACGATATTCTGTCAACCAGAACTAGCTGGTAACCCGGTAGATGGCAACTGCCAACTGGAGGAACTGTGGGTCTGGACATTCGCCTTCCTATTGGTCTGATGTTTTCGATCTTAGGGGTGTTGCTCGCAGGTTACGGCTTGTTCGCCGACGAGACGATCTACCAGCGGTCGCTGAATATCAACATCAACCTGTGGTGGGGGACATTCATTTTGGCTTTCGGTCTATGGATGTTGTGGTTGGGTCGACCCAGGAAAGGCGATTAGTCATAGGTGCTCTGCAAGCTCACTAGCCAAAGCTTGCGACAACAAGTGAGCAACCAGGAGTTCAATCCGCTGAAAGTAAAGAACCCTCGCTGGGAATAGCCCGGGGTGGAGCGAAGAAAATCAATCTAAGCCAAGCCCGGGAGAAACGTCTGAAAGTAGCTTACCGCTTCGGTGATGGGTTACCACTCGAGCTCAATGAACCCAGTGAGAGGGCTGCAAGAGAAATTCCGTGAGTTGTATGGCGTCGCAGCCCGAGTCTACCGCGCGCCCGGTCGAGTGAATCTGATTGGTGAGCATACCGACTACAACGACGGCTTTGTCATGCCGGCGGCCATCGGATTCTATACCTGGGTGGCTATCGCGCCGCGTCGTGATCGCAGGCTGCTGATGCACTCCGAGAATTTTGGGGAGCGTCGTGAGTTTGATTTGGATGATCCTCTGCCGGCAGCGCTCGGCCACTGGAGCGACTACGTTCGCGGCGTGGCGGTGACCTTGGAAAAAACGGGCCACCGGTTAGACGGAGCCAATCTGCTGATTCAGGGTGAGGTTCCCATGGGCGCCGGCCTCAGTTCCTCGGCCGCAATTGAGGTAGCTGTGGGGCAGGCTCTGTTGGACAATTCCAAGATTAGCATCGACCGGAGCAGCCTCGCCCAACAATGCCAGCGAGCAGAAAACGAGTTTGTCGGAACACGGTGCGGCATCATGGACCAGTTTGTTTCCTGCTGCGGGCAGGCCGGGCACGCATTGATGCTGGATTGCCGCTCGCTCTTCTATCGCTTGCTGCCGCTAGGCGGAAGCGTACAGCTGGTCATATGCAATACGCTGGTCAAACACGATCTAGCCAGTAGTGCGTACAATCTCAGGCGGGCTGAGTGTGAAGAGGCGGTAAAGAGCTTGCGGCGCTCCCTGCGGGAAATCGGAGCTTTGCGAGACGTCTCGCTCGAGGAGTTAGAGAGTTGCGGAAGCGAACTGGCTGCAACCATCTATCGGCGAGCGAAGCACGTTGTGAGTGAGAATCGGCGTGTCCAGGTTGCTGCCCGAGCTCTCGAGCTTGGCGACCTCACTGGCTTTGGCCAGCTCATGCAAGAGTCGCATCGCAGCCTGCGAGAAGATTTCGAGGTGAGTTGCGAGGAACTCGACAGAATGGTCGAAATTGCCTTTGGTGTTGAAGGTGTTTATGGCGCGCGCATGACCGGTGGAGGCTTCGGTGGGTGCACCATCAATCTGGTAAGGTCGGATTGTGTCGAAGAGTTCCGCAGCAAGATGAGCCTCTGTTACAAGCAAGCCACCGGGCTCGTACCCGAGATTTACACTTGTGAGGCGGCGCAAGGAGTAGGGGAGGCCTTTTGAATCGTGAGAATCCTCGTCACTGGTGGGGCAGGTTATATAGGCAGTGTTGTGACGCGAGAGCTGGTTCAAGCTGGACACCAGGTTATTGTTTACGACAACCTGAGAAGAGGCCACCGGCAAGCCTTGCCCGGGGAGGCTGAGCTGTGCATTGGCGACGTCGGGGAACGTACTGCGTTGGAAGCAGTCTTTCGCAGGCAGACGATTGATGCAGTCATGCACTTTGCAGCCTTGATTGAAGTCGGCGAGTCCATGAAGGCCCCGGAGCGCTACTTCCGCAACAACACCGCCAGCACGCTAACTCTCCTCGAAGCGATGTTAGAAAACCGGGTGAATCGCTTCGTGTTCTCCTCGACCGCGGCCCTTTACGGCAGCCCAGACCGCACTCCAATCGAGGAAACAGACCAGCTAAGACCTGCAAATGTCTATGGTGAGTCGAAATATTTGGTGGAACGCGTGCTGGATTGGCTTGAACAGACGCGGGGATTGCGCTACGCCAGCTTGCGCTATTTCAACGCTGCCGGGGCCGCCGGTCCTGATCTGGGTGAAGACCATCAACCGGAGTCTCACCTGATTCCGCTGGTTCTGAAAGTGGCCCTAGGACAGCGCGAATCGATTGCTATCTACGGAACGGATTACCCGACTCCCGATGGGACCTGTATCCGAGACTATATCCATGTCGCCGACTTGGCTTCCGCACATCTGCTGGCCCTGAACGCTTTAGGCCATCACAGCAGGCTTGTCTACAACCTTGGCAATGGCCTCGGCTTCAGTGTGCGAAAGGTTATCGACGTTGCTCGCCGCGTAACCGGACATCCGATTCCAGCAGTGGATTCTCCGCGCCGCCCTGGGGATCCCGCAACACTGGTTGCCAGCTCAGAGAAGATTCGGCGCGAGTTGGGCTGGCGGCCCAAGTTCCCCGATTTGGAGAGTATTGTCGCCACGGCCTGGGAGTGGCACCGCAAGCATCCAATGGGATATGACGAAAGATGAGTGAAGGTGGTTCCTGTGACTTTCAACCTGAAAGAACACCCCCACCGTCGCTTCAACCCGCTCACAGGAGACTGGATTTTTGTCTCACCGCACCGCACACAGCGGCCCTGGCAGGGTCAAGTGGAGAAAGTCCCCGTCGAAGAGGAACTGGAGTACGATCCAACGTGTTACATGTGCCCAGGAAATGCCCGGGCCGGGGGCAAGCGAAATCCGTTCTACTCCCATACCTATTCCTTTGACAATGACTTCCCTGCTCTACTCCCTGCGACGCCAGAGGGGCGGTTCGAAGATGAGTCGTTGATTCTGGCCGAAAGTGAGCAGGGCGTGTGCCGCGTCATCTGCTTCTCACCGAGACACGATCTAACCCTGGCGGTAATGGAGCCGGCCGACATCCGACTGGTTGTCGATCTCTGGGCTGATCAGTACCTGGAGTTGGGCGAGCGCGACTTTGTCCGCTATGTCCAGATCTTCGAGAACCGCGGCGCCATCATGGGCGCCAGTAATCCTCACCCGCATTGCCAAGCGTGGGCCAGCAGCAGTCTTCCCAACGAAGCGGTCAAGGAACAGGCTGCCCTATCCTCCTACCGCCAGGCGGAGGGGCGTTGCCTGATCTGCGACTATCTGGTTCTGGAGGAACGTCTCGCTGAACGAAAGGTTTGTGAGAACGAGCAGTTTCTGGTGGTGGTGCCGTTCTGGGCCATATGGCCGTTTGAAACGCTGCTCGTCAGCAGGCGGCACTTGAGCGGACTTGACGAGTTGACGCCCGACGAAAGGGATGGCCTTTCCCGTATCCTCAAGCGACTGACGACGCGATACGATAACCTCTTCGAAGTCTCGTTCCCATATTCTATGGGGTTTCACCAGCGTCCCACCGACGGAGTGCCCCATCCGGAATGGCATCTCCATGCTCATTTCTATCCGCCGTTACTGCGTTCTGCTACCGTTCGAAAGTTCATGGTCGGATACGAGATGCTAGGAGCCCCACAGCGTGACATTACCGCCGAAAGCGCCGCCGGACGCCTGCGCGCGCTGAGTGAGACCCACTATCGCCGCTAAAGTTACAGGGTAAGAATGCTCCGCGGTCCCTGGTTTCATTTTGAATGAGTGTAGCTGCGCTCGGCCGGCAAGGACATTCGTGGAGAGAGCCGTGCCGCCACGGCTGCAGAGGCGGCCAACTGGGTCGAATACTGTAATGGGCCCGTCACCTCGAAGTATGGTGGCCTGCGCGCCCGCCACGGTCATGCGGAACCCTACCACGTGAAATACTGGGAGGTCGGCAATGAGATTTGGGGAGATTGGGTCCGCGGCTACTCCGATGCTAGCACCTATGGTGCTAATGCGCGCCGCTATATTCGGGCCATGAAAGCCGTTGATCCGGCTATCCAGATTATTGCCGTGGGCCACAATGACATGGCTTGGAATCGGGAGGTACTGCAGGCGGTTGAAAGAGAAATCGATATCCTGTCGATCCATCACTACCAAGGAGCTAGCGAAGAAGCTGGTGACCGCTTCAATTTGATGGTTCGCCCGCTCTGGTATGAATCGTTTTACGGTCGGGTGCACAAACTCATTCAGGAGTTGGTACCGGGTCGCAAGATTACGCTGGCAATTAACGAGTGGAACACAACGCTGCCGGTTCCGCGCCAGCATTCGATGGAGTCGGCGATTTACGGAGCCCGCCTGATGAACGTCTTCGAAAGGCAGGGCGACCTCGTCTCAATGAGCGCGGTGTCCGACCTGGTGAACGGCTGGCCCGGAGGAATCATTCAAGCGAGTCGCCATCGGGTGTTCACCACGCCGACGTTCGCAGTCGTTCAAGCCTACAACGCTCATCGCGGCGACTGGAGACTGGCGAGCAGTGTCCAGACTCCGGTTATCTATCGGCCCGCCGATCCAGAGTTAGGAAAAGACATCCCGGCGCTGGATGTGGTCGCTTCCACGACCGAAGATGGCGACCGGATCGTTTTGAAAGTCGTGAATACCTCGTTCACCGAGAACATTCAGGCCGAGCTCAAGCTTGATCATCTGGCAAGAAGCCTAGCGCGCGACGCTTCCGTGACGACGATCAATGGTCCCGACATCGGCGCTTCAAATTCGTTTGCCACTCCCGATCGCGTCCGTGCCCGAAGCTCCGCTTTCACTGGCGTGGGACCACAATTTGCTTACACATTCGAGAGACACTCCGTTACCATCATCTCATTGAGCGCGGCAAAGTAATACAGGACACCCTACACCTCTAGCCATGCGTAACATAAGCATCGCTCTCCTGGGCTCTGGATTTGTGTCTGAATTCTTCATGCAGGGACTCGCGAACGTGAACGGGCAACAGGTCGTAGCTAATTACTCCCGTTCGCGGAAACGGGCGCAGGCATTTGGGCAACGCTGGGGGATTCCTGAATTCACCACAGATCTGGGCAAGGTGATCGACCGCAGTGACATCAATCTCTACCTGATTGTGCTCCCCAACGAAGCACACTTGGCAACGGCTCTGGCCTTGGCAAAAGCACGAAGAAACCAAGTGTGTACCAAACCCCTGGCTCGGAATCCACAAGAAGCCCGCGCGATGTGGCTGGCCGCGCAGCGTTCGGGGGCTCTGCACGGATACGCGGAAACCGAAGTGTTTGCTCCAGCGGTGGTCAAGGCTCGCGAAACCATCGAACGGGGCGGCATTGGACGCGTGCTGTGGGTACGATCGCGCGAATCGCACAGCGGCCCACACAGCGCCCATTTCTGGGATGTGCGGAAAACAGGCGGTGGTGCCATGCATGACTTGGGCTGCCACTGCGTTGAAGCAGCACGCTACTTCTTTGGCAAAGAAGACACTGTCGTCGAGGTGATGGCCTGGGGAGATACTCTCGTGCACCACAAGAAAACCAGGGGAGAAGACAATGCTCTGTTAATTCTGCGCTTCGCTAGCGGTGGCATTGCTCAATGTGAGCTCTCGTGGACAACTCGGGGTGGGCTCGATCTCAGAAACGAGATTCACGGGTCGGAGGGATCCCTGTTCACAGACGTGACCCGCCAGACACCGCTTCAGTCGTTCACATCCCGGTCTGCCGGATACGTCATCGAAAAGGCAGACGTGGACTTTGGGTGGACACGTCCTCTGCCTGAAGAAGCTTTTGCCTACGGATACCAGGCGGAACTGAAGCACTTTGTAGAATGTGTGCGCGAGGGCCGGACGCCTCGCGAAACCTACGAAGACGGCTACATCGTGAATTGTATCCTGGATGCCGGCTACAAATCGATGCGGCAGAAAAAATGGACCAGAGTCCTCCCACGGAGGACTGGCTAGGCAAGCCTTCCGCGCCATTCTCCTTGGGATGATGGCAGTTCGACGAGCATTGTGGATTGTGCCGCCCACGATGGGTGCGAACCCAACATTCAGTGTGGCTGACAGAGACCCACTCCATTAACTGGACATTCCCTTGACGTCTTGCATACCGCCAGGCCAATCGGACCAGCCTTGGCGCCGATCTCCAGTCAGAACGCGTGCAGGATCCGCTGAGTCACAATAAACAGGAGAACTCCGCCGAAAACGCATAAGGAAAGATTCACGCCAGGTTCTTCGTTCACTTCAGGCATCAAGTCTGACGCCGCGACGTAGATGGTGACGCCCGCTGAAAGTGGCAGTCCGTAGTGGACCCATCCTTTCGATAAGCCCATCGTCAGCACCCCTGCCAAGGTTGCCATGCCCAGCCCCGCTGCCGCCATCAGGGAGAAGGTCTTGCTGCGGCCTGAAGCGATCATGATCGATGCTACAGTGAATCCCTC
>Ga0075421_100013078_pt1 | contig 10335 bp, 12 predicted proteins | sample SoiMetdeltSBSDD5_FD_75292 | JGI IMG/M metagenome (GOLD analysis project Ga0075421, IMG submission 75292) | Bulk soil microbial communities from a Populus tree surrounding site in Tennessee, USA - Soil MetaG P. deltoides SBSDD5 | ecosystem: Environmental > Terrestrial > Soil > Tree plantation... | reverse complement strand
GAGTCTCTTTCCTGACCTGAGCGGCGTCTCTGCCGCCGACGAAGAAGCCGCCATCGACTCCGGCCGCATCCAGGCCATCGGCATGAGATACGTCGGCAGCACGAAACCGACCGCCACTTAGCATCGAGCTCACGGGCGCTTTCGATGTCACCGACAGCCTTCCCGATGGAGCCGTCTACGATCCGCGACAGCCGCAAGTGGATCTGCTCCATGGCACGGGCCTCCTCGAGCGGCTGGCCGCACTCGAGCCCGTCACACAGCGCTAAGGGTAATGGCAGACGCGCGACGTCAGGTACGGCGGGCATGACCCGAGCCCCCATCGCAGACGCAGAACTCGTTGCCTTCCGGGTCGGCCATGACGATCCATTGCTGCCCATGCTCCGTGACGATCCCGGGGCTGATGCGTCTAGCACCGAGCTCCTCCAGCCGAACAGAGACCTGCTCCACCATCGGAGTTTCGATATCCACATGCATCCGGTTCTTGCCGGCCTTCGGCTCGGACACCTTCTGCAGCAACAGCTTCGGGCCACCGCCACCACGGGGCACAAGTAGTACGTAGTTCCCGACCGCCCCCAACGTGACATAGCCCAGCGCCGTCTCCCAGAACGGGGCCAGCGCTTCCGGGTCCCGGCAGTCGAGCACCAGCCCTACTCTTAGTTGCTCTGTCATTCCACTCCCTGCGAATGCTGCCCGCGACCGGGCTCGACGACTCCCTTTTGGACCCTACTGCCCCTGCCTGTCGCCTGACCCGGACAGGGTGCAGGCCGCTTGTGGAGTTTGCACTCGGCCGATGCGTTAGGAGTTAGGTACGGCGCGGTGAGCGTGTGTCTCGTACATTCGCACGGCAACGACTATGCCGGAGGCGGCGGTGATGGCGGCGATGAGCCAGACGGCGGCGCGGATGCCGAGCAGGTCGGCGGTGATGCCGGCGATGAGCGCTCCGATGGCGTAGCCGGCGTCGCGCCAGAGCCGGTAGACGCCGACCGCGCGGGCCCGCCAGGTGGGGTGGGCGACGTCGCCGATGACGGCGAGCAGGGTGGGATAGACCATGGCCGTGCCGGCCCCCATGAGCACAGCGGCGATGGCCCAGGCGGAGAAGCTGGCGGCGATCGCGACCAGGGCGATGCCGACAGCCTGCACTAGCATGCCAGCGGCGATGAGCCATTTGCGACCCCACCGGTCGGAGAGGGCACCGGTGACAGTTTGGCCCAGCCCCCAGACCGCTGGGTAGATCGCGGCGAGGACGCCGATGCGGGTCAGGCTGAGCCCGGACGTGGCGAACAGGATGGGGAACAGTCCCCAAGCGAGGCCGTCGTTGAGGTTGTTCACCATGCCCGCCTGGCTGGCGGCGGACAGGGCCCGTTCCCGGAAGCTGGTGAGGGTGAAGATCTGCCGCGTGCTGAGCGTGCCGTCGATGCGGGCCGGGTGATGACGGGCCTCGTGCCGAGCGTGGTGGTGGGTCTCCCGGACGAACACTGTGGACAGTCCGAGGCCGAGGGCGGCGAAGGCGATGCCCAGGTAGAACGGGGCAGGTCGTAGCCCGTACTCTGCCGCGAGCCAGCCGGTGGCCAGCGCCGTGGCGGCGACAGCGGTGTATCCGGCCGCTTCGTTGAGGCCCATGGCCAGGCCGCGCCGAGACGGACCGACCAGGTCGATCTTCATGACGATCGTGGTGGACCAGGTCAGGCCCTGGTTTAAGCCGAGCAGGACGTTGGCGGCCACGACCCATCCCCAGTGGGGGGCCCAGATCAGCATGAGCGGGACGGGCAGGCCGATGAGCCAGCCGGCGACCAGGACGGGTTTGCGTCCGTACCGATCAGACAGCGACCCGGCGGCAAGGTTGGTCAGCGCCTTGGTGATGCTGAACGCGACGATGTAGGTCAGGGTGGCGGTGAATGCGCCGAGCGCGAAGACCTGCTCGGCGAGCAACGGCAGCACGGTGCGTTCCTGGCCGATCATGCCGCCGACGAGGGCGTTGACCGCGACCAGCAGAGTGAACTGCGGCAGGTTGGCGCGAAGGCCGAGGCGGATCGGCGGCGCCGTTGTGGGGGAGCTCATCGACCGCGGGCCAAGGCGTGGCCGGTCGCGGTCGCCCAGTCTTCAGGTCCGCCGACCAGGACCGCGACGTCCCGGTGCCCGGCCCGCTCGAGCAGGCTCGCCGCGGTCGCGGCGCGTTCGCCGTGTCCGCACATCACGACCGTCGGCACCGTCGGCGACTCGCCCGCGCCGCGGAGCAGATCACCCAGCTCGACGTGTCGGGCGGCGGGTATGTGGGCAGCCTCGAATTCGCTGTCCTGGCGCACGTCAACGACCAATCCCGCATCGATCTGGTCGGGACCGAGCAATCGGTTATGGCGCAGGACTCCACCCTCGGCGGTCCATCTCGGAACACCGCCGACGAGCTCGCCGAGGATCTGCTCGAAGCCGATGGCGAGCGCGGGCCACACGACATCGGCGGGATCCTGGTCGTGGTTGCGGACGACAACGACTGGCGTCTCGGGCGTGAGCAACCAACCGAGCCAGGTGGCGAACTGGTCCCGCAACGGGATCGACAGCGCGTGTGGGATGTGTCCGGCGGCGTAGTCAGGTACCGGCCGCACGTCGACGAGCACCGCCCCGTCGGCGAGCAGCCGCCGAGTTTCAGCCGGGGTCAGCTCGTCGAGGGCGGGGTTGCGGTCGATGAGGCTAGGCCCGCGGCGATTGACCTCAGCCAGATAGGCAAAGTACGTCGGGTATGAGCCCAGGCTGCCCAGTAACTGCGCTACGAACGTGTCCTGGTCTACTGCGCCGAGCAGGGGATTGGCCGCCTTCTCCCGTCCGATCGTGCTCACCCGCTCCGCGCCCGGTGGTGCGGAACAGAACGAACCGGCGCCGTGCGTCGGCCAGACCGCGGTCGGATCCGGCAGCGTCGCGAGGCGGCGTAGCGAGGCATACTGCGCCCGCGCCAGCTCCACTGTGTACTCCGAGCCGACCAGGTCGGTCCGAGCCGCGGCCCCCACGATCAACGAGCCTCCGGTGAACACGCCAACCTCGGCACTCCCATCAAGGATCAGGTAGGAAAGGTGCTCCGGCGTGTGTCCCGGTGTCTGTAGGGCGCGGAGGGTGAGCCCGCCGAGATCGACCTCGTCACCGTCACCCAGGCGGACATGGTCGAAGACCCGGTCACCGGCGGCCGAGGCCAGGATCGCCGCGTCGTGGTCGGCATGCAGCTGGCGGGCGCCGGAGACGAAGTCCGCATGCAGGTGCGTCTCGGCTGCGTAGGCGACCCGAAGACCACGTCGGGCGGCAGCGCCGTAGACCTTGCGTAGGTCTCGCGACGGATCCACCGCCAGCGCACGACCATCGCCCAGGTCGAGCAGGTAGGCGCTGTTGCCCAAGCCGTCGTCGACCACTGGGATCAGCTGATCTGTACCCACGGTGCTCCCTCTGCCCAAAACGGTGGCCACAGCGTGCCAAGTCTCCTACACTATTCCATAGAATTCTGGAGGAGCGCACAATGGGTGATTCGGCTAACAAGGCGGCGCTATACGAGCAGTTCGCCCGGGTCGGACGAGCACTGGCCAGCGGTAAGCGGCTTGAGTTGCTCGACCTGCTGGCTCAGAGCGAGCGCAGCGTCGACGCGCTGGCCCGCGCAGCCGGTCTCGGTGTAACGAGCGCCTCGGCGCACCTGCAGATCTTGCGGCAGGCCAACCTGGTGAGCACCCGCCGGGACGGAACCCGGGTGCTGTACCGGCTCGCCGGCCCCGACGTGGCCGACCTCTACGCGCGGCTACGCACGGTCGCCCACACACACCTGCCCGATGTACAGATGGCCCGGATCACCTACCTCGGTCGCGAGGTCGACTCCGAGCCGGTCGGCCGCGACGAGTTGCTCCGGCGTGCCGCGGCAGGCGACGTCACCGTTCTCGACGTTCGACCCGCAGAGGAGTACGCCGCCGGCCACATTCCCGGCGCGGTCAGCGTCCCCGTCGAGGAGCTCGCCCACCGGCTCGCCGAAATACCGCTGGAGGCAGAGATCGTCGCCTATTGCCGCGGCGCCTACTGCGTCCTTGCCCACGACGCGGTCCGCCTCCTTGTCGCCCGCGGGCGCCGGGCCCGTCGCCTCGCCGACGGCATGCTCGAATGGCGCCTAGCCGACCTGCCGGTGGCCACGGGGGCGGCGGCGTGACCGGCCCGAATCCCTCCCTTGCCGACGGGCCGGTCTACCTGGACTACAACGCCACCACGCCAATCGACCCGCGGGTCGTCGACGCGATGGCGCCCTACCTCGGCAGCCACTTCGGCAACCCGTCCAGCGCCCACCCCTACGCCGACCCACCCCGGCAGGCATTGGCCCGCGCCCGCGACCAGATCGCCGCCCTGATCGGTGCCACAGCCGCGGAGGTCGTCTTCACCGGCTCCGGATCGGAGGCGAACAATCTCGCCATTCGCGGCGCCGTCCTCGCCAGCGGCCGCGACCGGCCACATGTGATCACTCAGGTAACCGAGCATCCTGCGGTGCTGCAAACCTGCAGCGCACTTCAGCGGCTGCACGGGGTCGAGGTCAGCTACCTACCCGTCGACGGCCATGGCCTGGTCGACCCGGCCGCCCTCGCTGCGGCCATCACGCCGGACACAGTCCTGGTGTCGGTGATGCACGCCAACAACGAGACCAGCGACGACGAGTAGCCCTCGTCGCAGCAGACGATCCAGCGCACATCGTGGTCCACTGCCTCAGGCACCCGAGCCGGGCTGGTGGGATCGCAGCGCCATTCCAGGTGTACCCGCTCGATCACCACCGCGCCGGGGATCTCGCCGTCAGCACGTCGCTGGAATTCCGGCCTGATGTCGGCCAGGACGGCTCCGGCACCCATCGCCGCCCACGCCTGCGCCGGCGTCACACGATCGAGCTCCGAGCGGGCCCGCCGTAAGATCTCGTCGATCGTCACCTCGGCGTCCGTTCTCCCCCAGGGCACAACGACCTGAGCATAGGCCGAACCGTGCTGCCGGGCCGGTGTCGCCTGCACGACGTTGGTCCGTCGTGACCGCTGCGGGTCATCGAGATCGTCACCCCCATGATCGGACAGCCGGGGGAGTAGCTGCGCCGTTCTAGGTTTGCACGCGGCGCTTTCGAGTCGTGGAGGGCTCCAACGCGGCCATCAGAACTGCCGGGATTGTGCGGACCAGGAGCGCAGAGGTTGGCCCGACCGTCCAATCACGACCAACGCCTCGAGTGTTCAGGCCGTCCTAACTGCGGCTACACGCTCGACTGTGCCCAGTTTTAGCTGCTGTGATTCAGTCACCGTAAGTCCAGCGGCGGCGAGCATCGGGAGCGGCCGGCGGGTCATGTACTCGCCGTTGCGCGCGGTGAACATTTCGACCAGTCGTAGCACCGCCCATACTGGCCACCAGCGGCTGCCGATGTGGTCGAGCAGCAGTAGGCGGCCGCCGGGCCGTAGCACTCGCGCCATCTCCGCGATTGCCTTGCCGTGGTTGGGAATCGTGCATAGTGACAGCGTGCACACGACCGTGTCGAAGGAGGCGTCGTCGAATGGCAGCGCCTGCGCGTCGCCTTCGCGCAGGTCGACGTCGCGGCCCAGGTCGGCGGCCCGCTGTCGGGCGATGCCCAGCATGGCAGGGCTCAGCTCGATCCCGGTGATCGTCACGTCCGGTGGGTAAAACTCGAGGTTGCGGCCGGTGCCGATGGCGACCTCCAGCACTTGGCCGGCGGCGCGGGAGCATACCCATTCCCGACCGCCGTCGAACTGGATCTTCTCGAAGAACGCGATGTCTTTGTCGTAGCGTGGCGCCATCGCGTCCCATACGCGCACGGCCTTGGCGGTGGGGGTTTCACATGTTTTCACGACATCCTCCAAAACAGGGTGCACTACGACGTGGACGGCAGGCCGTCCAGATTGGACTGTGAGGCAGCAGCGGTGATGACGCCGGCGATGACGTGCCGGACCCGGTCGGCGGCGAAGTCGGGGTCGGGTTGTCCGGCATCCAGCCAGGCGATGACAGCCTCGATTGCTGCCGCCGGGGCCAGCTGGGCGGCCCATCGGGCCCAGGCTTGGTCGGGCAGCATCGCCGATAGCTGCAGGTAGGCCGCTTGGGTGATGTCGCGTCGGAACTGCTCGGCCTGGGCTTTGAACTCCGGCTCGCGGGCTGAGTGCTGAAACAGCAATCGGAACCCGGCCGGTTCGGCCGCCGCCGCGCGCAGCAGACCGTCGATGCTGGCATCGGTGAACCCGCCCACCGGCTCGGCCACATGCGTCGAGAGCACGCTGCAAAACCGGTCCAACACAGCTTGGTACAGGTCAGTCTTCGAGTCGAAGTGCCGATACAGAATCACCCGGGTGATACCCGCCTCGGCGGCGATGTCATCCAGGCCAGTGGCGGCGAACCCGCCGCGCGCGAACGCCCGCGTGGCCGCGGCGAGGATCTGCTCGCGCCGCTGTACCCGGGGCAATCGCCGCACCCGCTGGATGCTGGTGTCCGCTACTGTCACCGCCACCTCCGCTTGTTGACTCTGAAGTCTACAACAAATTATGTTGACTGTAAGATGTACTTCGGAGAGTCACTTTCGGGGGAGGTCGCGATGGAGCCGATCATCACTGTTGAGGGCGTGGTCAAGCGATTCGGCCGTGAGGTGCGGGCGCTGGACGGGCTGAGCCTGCACGTCCCGGCCGGGATCATCTACGGGCTGCTCGGCCCCAACGGCGCCGGCAAGACCACGCTGATCCGCATCCTCGCCACGCTGCTCGCGGCCGATGAGGGCGTGGTGCGGGTCGCCGGGCTCGACGTGCACCGCCAGGCCGAGGCGGTGCGCGACCGGATCGGGCTGGCCGGGCAGTACGCCGCGGTCGATGGCCACCTGACCGGTCGGGAGAACATCGAGATGGTCGGGCGCCTCTACGGCCTGTCCCGACGGCAGGCGCGTGCCCGCACCAGTGTCGTGCTGGACCGCATCGGCCTCGGCGGATCAGCGCACCGGCAGGTCAGGACCTACTCCGGCGGAATGCGCCGCCGCATCGACCTGGCCGCCTCGTTGGTGGGCCGCCCGCAGGTGCTGTTCCTGGACGAGCCAACGACCGGGGTTGACCCGGCCAGCCGGCGCGAGGTGTGGGACCTAATCCGCGACCTTGTCGACGGCGGCACAACCGTCGTGCTCACCACCCAGTACCTGGACGAGGCCGACCAGCTCGCCGGCCGCATCGGCGTGATCAACCACGGGCGGCTTGTCAGCGAGGGAACCCCCGAGCAGCTGAAGAGCCACACGGGTCCGGCGGTGCTGGAACTGTCCATTCCCGACAGCCAGCACGACGCGGCCATGCAGGCCCTGGGCCAGATCGCGCCGGCGGCGTACGACCGGCACCGCGGCACGCTTGTCCTTCCCGCCACCGATGGAGTCGCCACCCTCCAGCACGCGCTGCGGGCGCTGGACGTCGCCGCCATCACACCCACCGATGTCGGCCTGCACCGGCCGACCCTTGACGATGTGTTCCTCGCCCTCACCGGAACCGGCCGCACAGACAGGGATCTCAACGACCCCGTGGAGGCAACGCTATGACCACCGTCGATGTCGCACCGCGCCCCACGGTCGCGGCGCGACCCTTTGGCCGAGCGCTGGCCCATACCGGCGTGCTCACCCGGCGCAACCTGTTGGCCAACGTGCGGCTTCGTGACGTTCTACTGCTATCGGCCATCCAACCGATCATCTTCATGGTCATGTTCCTGTACGTGTTCGGCGGCGCGATCGAAACCGCGCTGCCGCCCGCAGCCGGCGGCTCCTACGTCAACTGGCTCATCCCCGGCATCCTGGCCCAGTTCGCCGTCTTCGGCGCCAGCACCACCGCGTACGGGCTGCACAACGACCGCCTCAGCGGCGTCATCGACCGATTCCGATCCCTGCCGACGGCCCGTTCTGCCGTGCTCGCCGGGCGCACGCTGGCCGACTTGACCCGCAGCGGCGTCATCCTGCTGCTGCAGCTCGGCGTCGGCATCCTGCTTGGCTTCCGCCCGCAGACCAGCATCCCGGCCCTGCTCGCCGCGCTGGGGCTCGCGTTGGCGTTCGGTTTCGCCTGCTCCTGGATCATGGCCACCCTCGGTCTGGCGGTGCGCAACACCGAGGCCATTCAAGCCGCCGTCTACAGTGTCGTGTTCCCGTTCACGCTGGTCAGCTCGGTGTTCCTGCCCACCCAGACCATGCCCGGCTGGCTGCAGGCCTTCGCCGAACGTCAACCCATCACAGTCGTCGCTAACGCCTTGCGGGGGCTCATGCTCGGACCTGAGGCCCTCCCACCGGGGCACACCGTCGCCGGTCAGACCGTGCTCGCCATCGTCTGGACCGCAGCGATCCTCACCGTGTTCGTACCGCTGGCGGTGCGCTCCTACCGCCGCAGTGTGAGCTAGGCGCTTCGGCGCTGCGGTGGCCCACCTTGCTGGTCCGTCGTGGCGGCGATGTTATGGAGGCCCAACTAACAAGGAGCGGCGGAGTCTGATGATCGGACTCAAGATAGCGGAGGGCCGTGAGGCCGAAGTGTACACATGGGACAGTGATGCCGCGGCCGTTCTCAAGCTGTACCGGCCAGGATACTCAGGCCACGTGGCAGAGGCGGCCGCGCTGACCGAGCTCGGTGGCGGGGTTGCGCCCAGACTCGTCGACGTCCTGGAAATCGATGGGCGTCACGGCCTCATTCTCGAGCGCCTGGACGGGTCGGACATGCTGGCGTTGCTGCAACGACAGCCATGGCGGCTGCTGGGGTACGCCACAACCCTGGCCGAAGCCCACATCCGCATCCACAGCGTCCAGGCGCCGCCGGACCTCCCGGACGCCAGACAGGCGCTTGCCAGCCGCATCGACGCCGCAGCGCTTCGGCCGCAGTTGCACGACTTCGTCCGGCGAACCCTCGATGGACTCCCGACCGGAGATCGGCTATGCCACGGTGACTTTCACCCGGGCAACGTGCTCGTCGGCGCCGACCGGGTCAGTGTCATCGACTGGGCTAACGCCACCCGTGGTGTCCCCGAATCAGACTTTGCCCGAACGATGCTGCTGCTGAAGCAGGCAGACCCCCTGCCCGGCACATCGCTAATCTTTCGTGGGTTGATGGCCGCGGGACGCTCGCTGTTCGCCCATGCGTACGCGCGGGCCTACCGGCAGCACAACCGCGATAGGTTGAAGCAGGTCGACTCGTGGGCGGTCGTTCATGCTGCGGCTCGCCTGGCAGAGGGAATCAAGGTTGAAGAGCCGAAACTCATCGCTTTCCTCGACAGCGCCCGGCGTACGGCGCGGACCAGACGATGGCCACATGACCACCGGCTATAGCTCCCACGTGCGCCCACACAAGAGAACCACAGCACGGGGTCCCTCTGAACGTCGACGGGAGGGCGGCGTATCCCGCCGAGCCAGCCCTCCGTCAGCGGCGACATTGTGCGCTGGCCTCCTGCCCGACGACGACCAGCAAAATCCTTCTCCCGCGGGGTGCGTGCCCTAGGCGGCGCGTCGGTAGCGCATCTGATCCAGCGCAGACGATGCGGTCTCGTCGGCATCCGGCAGCGTGTGCAGGTACTCCGTCGTGGAGTGGTCCCGAGCGACTGCATCGACTCGGGGCATTGCATTCGGCACTGGCACTGGCCGACAAGCAACGTTGGCGTGAGCCCGCCGGACACTCCAGCCCGACGACATCGCGCTAGCGGGAGTATCGGCTTGGGCGAACAGCTCGACATAGCGATCGTACTGCTCGTCGACGTGCGCCTTGTCGCGAACGAGCGTGCCTTCCTCCGGTCGATAGGTGTGGGTGGGCTGGTCGCGGTATCGGCGGGCGAACCCGCGCAGCTTGAACTGCCGCGCCGCGGGCCGCTACCAACCGAGGCGGCCGCCTCATGTCGTGGACTCGCGCTGACCTCGCGCTCGCGCAGATCCTGGCCAGTCCGGCCCTTTGTTCACGGTCGCGAGCCTATGCACCTAAGAGCGCGAGTATGGCGTTTGTCGGGGCGAGGTGGCGACCTCCGGTCCGTACGAGCCGGCCATGCTCCTCGAGTCCGCGGTGAAGGACCTGGCCGAACCCGCAGCGGGGTTCGCGGTGTTGGCCCGCGCGGTCGGGCTGCCGACGCGGCTCGTCGTGGGTTTCCGGCCCACCGAGCGGGATGAGGACGGGCTGTGGGTGATCCGTGGGCGTGTCGCCAGGGCCACCCATTTCATCCAAGACCTGCTTGCTGTTTCCACCGCATCCATTGACGTAGGCCTATTCTGGTCACCTACCTAAGAGATTGAAGGTGATCCCTATGATGGGGTTCTGGCCTAGATGGTCGACGACGGTAGCGGTGGCCGCGCTGGTTGTGGGGGCAGGCCTC
>Ga0075421_100013077_pt1 | contig 10335 bp, 8 predicted proteins | sample SoiMetdeltSBSDD5_FD_75292 | JGI IMG/M metagenome (GOLD analysis project Ga0075421, IMG submission 75292) | Bulk soil microbial communities from a Populus tree surrounding site in Tennessee, USA - Soil MetaG P. deltoides SBSDD5 | ecosystem: Environmental > Terrestrial > Soil > Tree plantation... | reverse complement strand
GGCCAGGGATCATTGTATCCGGCGCTGCACCGGCTGGAGGCGCAGGGCTGGATCGCTTCCGAATGGGGCGCTTCGGATAACAACCGGAAGGCGAAATATTACAAACTAACGGCGGCCGGACGGAAACAATTGTCGGCCGAGGCCGAGACGTGGAGACGATTCACCGGGGCGGTGGAACTGATTCTGAAGACGCCCTGAATGAAAGGATGTGGCCATGTTTAACAAGCTGCGACTGCGATTACGGGCGATCTTCTTCAAGTTTAAAATGGAAGAGGAACTGGATGAGGAACTGCGTTTCCATCTGGAGAGAGAGACTGAGAAGAACATCGCTCGCGGGATGAGCCCGGAAGAGGCTCGCTCGGCGGCGCAACGCAGCTTTGGCGGTGTTGAGCGGGTCAAGGAAGAAAGTCGGGATGTACGTGGCGCCCGCCTCTTGGAAGAGGTCTGGCAGGACCTGAGCTACGGCGCGCGAATGCTGCGCCGTAGCCCTGGCTTCACCGCCGTAGCGACGTTATCTCTGGCTCTGGGCATAGGCGCCAATACCGCTATCTTTAGCGTCCTTTACGCCGTTATGCTCCGACCTTTACCCTATCGTGATCCTAACCATCTGGTCCTCATCTTCAATAAAGGTCATGAAGACCCAAAAGAGCCTATCTTGCTCGACGACTTCGCGATCTTGAAATCACAGAGCCAGAGCTTTGAAGCGATGGCGATCTTTTATAAGAACACCGGTTTCTCTCGTGTGAATTTAACCGGCGCGGCTGAGCCTGAAGTAGCTCAGGGTGGATTTGTCTCTGCGGATTTCTTTCCTCTGATGGGAATGGCGCCCCAAATAGGCCGGCTCTTTACCATTAAAGAAGAGACACAGCGAGATCGTGTGGTGATCTTGAGTCATGGGCTATGGAACCGCAGGTTCGGGGGCGCGCCTGATGTTGTAGGTCGAATGCTGCAGATTGACGGCGTAGATTTTCAAGTTATCGGCGTTATGCCGGCGACCTTTCAGTTTCCGGCCCGCGAAACCCAATTCTGGGCGCCGATCACCACTAACCGTCACTGGCTTGACCGGCCTGCTCCGGACAAGATTCACGTTCGCGGCTTCTACGCGAGGTGGAATGTCGTGGCCCGGCTGAAACCGGATGCTCCCCTTCAACAAGCGCAAGCCGAAATGAATATCTTGGCGAAGCGTTTGGAGCAGATCAATCCCGATCTCAACAAAGGGAAGGGCGTAAACGCGCTCCCATTGCGCGTGGAACTCGACGGCAATACACGTCTCGCTCTCTTTATGCTGCTTGCCGCGGTATCGTTCGTTCTGCTAATTGCCTGTGGGAATGTGGCGAACCTGATTCTAGCGCGTGGGACCTCGCGCGAGCGCGAAATGGCTGTCAGAACCGCTTTAGGCGCCGGAAGAGTCCGCCTGATCAGACAACTCTTCACCGAAAGCGTAATGCTGGCCATGCTGTCAGGGCTCCTCGGTTTGTATTTGGCTGCTGTAGGCGTTCCTGCGCTTATCGCCCTCGCGCCACCGGACATCCCTCGATTGGAAGAATCCGGTTTAGACTCCTTGGTCCTTGCGTTCACTCTCGGAATTTCACTGGTGGCTGCGATCATCTGCGGTCTCGGTCCTGCCTGGAAGATTTCTCAGAGTGATCCCAGCAAGTCCCTGAAGTCAGGAGGCCGCGGCTCGTCTGGAACCATTGCGTTTGGCCATGTGCGCGGTTTACTTGTAATTACTGAGTTTGCCCTATCGGTCATCTTGTTGACGGGCGCGGGCCTTTTGATTCGCAGTTTTCTTGCCATTCAGGCTGTTGGCCCGGGGTTCGAGCCTGAACATGCGCTCACGATGCGTGTCGCCTTCCCCGCAGACACGACAGCGATAAGGAAATCAGCTTTCCTGGATTCAGCGCTGGAGCGTGTGCAAGCGATTCCAGGAGTCAGAGCAGTCGGCGCGATCGATGGTTTATTTCAGTTAGGCAAGGTCAACAACCTTGGCCTCCGCAGTGTCGAAGGGCGCGCCGTCGAGCCGCGGGAACAATGGACCGCCCTCACCTGGAAGACCATTAGCGGAGAGTGTCTGCAGGCCATTGGCGCGCCGCTCTTGCGAGGGCGGTTCTTCTCTGATGAGGACGGCCCCAACTCGCCTCTCGTGGCGCTCATTAACGAAAGCATGGTTCGCCGTTACTGGCCCGATGAAGACCCAATCGGCAAGCGGTTCAAGGGACAAGACCCGCGGGGTCGCAATGATGATTGGCTCACCGTCATCGGCGTCGTCGGAGATATGCGTAGCCACGGACTTGAGAGACAACCTACTCCGCACGTATTTGTGTGGGGAAAACAATCCGGGGATATTCCATCAGATCTTGTGGTACGAACTACGGGGGCCGCGGCCAATTTTGCGACGACGTTGCGCAGCGCAGTTCGTTCTCTAGACCAAACAGCCATTCTGTCCAAAGTCACGACTGTGGAAGAGCAACTAAGTGAGCAAATGGCGCCGCGACGATTCCAGACCACGCTCCTAACCCTGTTCTCAATTATTGCTCTGACGCTTGCAAGCATGGGCGTCTACGGTGTGATGCGTTATATGGTGGTTCAGAGAACGAACGAAATTGGAATTCGCATGGCGCTGGGCGCCCAGATTCGCGATGTGTTGCGGTTGATCATTGGAGAGGGGGTCAAGCTGGCGCTGGTCGGGCTCCTGATCGGGTTTGGCGGGGCATGGGCGCTGACCCGATTGATGAAGAATCTGCTGTTCGGCGTGAGCCCGACCGACCCGCTGACCTTCATCGTGATCGCATCACTGCTTACGTTTGTCGCCTTACTTGCTTGCTACATTCCGGCGCGCCGCGCGACAAAGGTGGATCCTCTGGTGGCGTTACGGTGCGAATAATCGCCTGACTGAAGGAGAGAGACGATCGTGAGCGGAAAGTTCAGCTTTCACGAGGGCTCACTGCAGGGACATAATCGCCCTGCAATCGTTGTATCACAACTCTCGACCGCATCCTCTAAATGTCCCTGAAACCCAGCCGTTTACTCAGTTACCAAAATTTTGCGCACGCCGTCGCGAACGACATACCTGCAAGTTAATCAAACGGCGACTCACTGAATCGACACTCTGCGGGAATTTTTTTTCGCCGGGGCTGCCCCCACATGTAAGCGCCGCCATCGGCGCGTTCCGCTCATGAGCGCGGCGCCGTGAGTCCGGCTTGCGTTCGTGTGCGTACCGACTTTTCAGAAAAAGGGGGGCTAGGATGAGGTCTGTGGCGGCGTTAGACGTCAAGAATAGAAATGACGGAAGAATGGAAACAATCAGAGAAGGAGGATTGAAATGGCGCGTTACTATGATGTGGATTACGAACCCGGAGTCCGAAGGGGACGATACGAAGGGGCGCGTGGATTCTTCCGGCGCGCGGGAGATGAAGTGCGTTCGTGGTTCGGCGACGAGGAGGGCGAGCGGCGGCGCGGCAGAGGTGAGTATGAATACGAGCGGCGCGGGCGACAGGGAGATTATGGGCGTCCCGGATACTCCATCGACGACATGCGCACGGGCGAGCTGATGTCGCGCGATGTGATCACGGTTTACCCCGAAGACCGGGTCGGATACGCGGCGCGGCTGATGCGCGATTATGATTGCGGCGCGCTTCCGGTGGTCGACCAGGAAGGCCGCCTCATAGGAATGATAACGGACCGTGACATCTCGATGCGTCTCGTGGCCAACGAAGCAGACACTCACACCACGGTTGTGGCCGACTGTATGACCGACGGGGCTTTCGCCTGCCACGCCGAGGATCCTGTCAGGGAATGCATGCGCCAGATGTCGCGCCATCGGATTCGGCGGCTGCCCATTATCAACGACTGGGGACAGGTTGTAGGCATCGTCAGTCAGGGCGACCTGGCGCGGCACGCCGGAAACTATCCGGGGCGAGGCGAACGCCGCGCCATAGCCGACGTGATTTGCGCGGTCTCAGAGCCGAGGCGCGTGGCGCGCCGTTGAAACCTGTCCGACCGTTCGCATTCATCCGGCGATCATCGCGCAGGCGACCGCGACGGTCGCGGCGATGCTGCCTGGGAGGTTTCATTTGGTCGGGCCGGATCAGGAAGGTTTCTTCCGATTTTCCGAAAAAGAGGTCTTCCCGAAACTCGACCGTGAATGATGTTTGGGCTTCAACGATGATCCGAAGCCCAGGGAATAAATTTTTGAGAGAGGGGAAAAATGACGAAGAGACAACTAGAGCGAGACACGCGGTCCGAATTAGATTGGTCCGGAGACGGGCGGCGGAACGGAATGAAAAGGCCGAACGAAGAGAAAATCGCGCGAGGCCTAGGGTGGTTCAGCATCGGCCTCGGGTTGGCCAAGATGGTGGCGCCGGGAGGATTGGCGAAACTGATCGGCGTTCGCGGCGATCATAGCGTCTTACTTAGGATTCTGGGAGCGCGCGGGATCACAAGCGGCATTGGCATCCTCGCCGGGCGGCGGCCCAACTCGAAATGGATGTGGTCGCGAGTCGGCGGCGACGCTATTGACCTGGCGCTGCTGGGCGCGGCCTTCAGACAGATGAGGCCGAAGCGGAACAAACTGGCGATGGCGACCGCCGCGGTGGCCGGAGTGTCGGCTCTGGGCGCGGCCTTCAGGCAGAGGAGGCCGAAGCGGAACAAACTGGCGATGGCGACCGCCGCGGTGGCCGGGGTGGCGGCTCTGGACGCGATCTTCTCTCGGCGACTCAGCCGGCTCAACGGCGCGAGGGGCGCCGGCGCCATTCGCGTTGCGCAGGCCGTGACGATCAACCGTTCGCCGGAAGAAATCTACCGCTACTGGCGCGACTTCCAGAATCTGCCGCGTTTTATGAAACACCTCGAATCAGTCCGGGCGACAGGAGACAGACGTTCGCATTGGGCGGCGAAAGCGCCCGCCGGGAGGATGGTTGAATGGGACGCCGAGATTACCGAAGACCGCCCCAACGAATTGATCGCATGGCGCTCTCTCGAAGGCGCGGACGTGGACAGCGTCGGGTCTGTGCGGTTCGAACGGGCGCCGGGCGGGCGCGGCACAGTAGTCAAGGTGGAAATGCGGCACAGCCCGCCGGCCGGCGCGGTCGGCGCGACTGTGGGCAAGCTACTCGGCGAAGGCCTTGAATGGGAGATCAAGAACGGCTTGCGGCGTTTCAAGCAGCTTATGGAAGTCGGCGAAATCATCACGACCGAAGGGCAGCCCGCCGGGCGCCCCAGCAGCGCGTCGTGGCGTTACGACCGAGCCGCGTGGAGTTGAGTGGCCCGACGCATGGAGTTCAGCCTTCAGGCTGCTGAAATTCAGCGGCATGAAGGCTAATGTCGGTAAGTTTAGACATCACAATCGGCGGCAGCCTTTGGAGCGCCTTGGCTTTGACACGGCTTTCTAAATCCCCGATTTGTCGACGGCTCATTCAAAAACTGGGAAAGCGGCGTCAAGGCCGCCGCGCTCCAAAGCTCCGAACATCCTTCAGGTCGCCTTTTGACGCCCTGAAACAATAAAAACGCGCCACGTAGTAACGATTTATTCGTTACGTAGCGTAACGAATCGTTACTGCGTGGCTATTTTTTGAGCAATAGGAAGGCAATGAAAGCAAATTGTTGGCACGGCAAACAAGACGTGCGCGTAGTCGATGTGCCCGACCCGAAGATCATCAACAAGCGCGACGCGATTGTGAAGATCACTACGACGGCTATCTGCGGCTCCGACTTGCACCTCTACAACGGATTCATCCCGACGATGGAGAAGGGCGACATCCTCGGGCACGAGTTCATGGGAGAAGTCGTCGAGGTCGGGCCTGAAGTCAAGAAGTTGAAGGTCGGTGACCGCGTGGTGGTCGCCTTCCCTATTTCCTGCGGCGCCTGCTTCTTCTGTGAGAAGGAGATGTATTCGCTCTGCGAGAACTCGAACCCGAACGCCTTGATGGCCGAGAAGCTGTTCGGCCATTCGCCGGCGGGGATCTTCGGCTATTCACACCTGACCGGCGGATTCGCCGGGGGGCAGGCCGAATACGCCCGCGTGCCCTTCGCCGATGTGGGCGCGTTCAAGATCGAGAACGGGTTTACGGACGAACAGGTCCTGTTCCTTTCCGACATCTTTCCGACGGGGTACATGGCGGCCGAAAACTGCGACATCAAGCAAGGCGACACCGTGGCAGTGTGGGGCTGCGGCCCCGTGGGCCAATTCGCCATCCGCAGCGCCTTTATGCTGGGTGCCGAGCGCGTCATCGCCATCGACCGCTTCCCCGAGCGATTGCGCCTGGCCAAGGCCGGCGGCGCCGAGACGATCAATTACGAAGAGGCCGACGTTTACGACGCGCTGATGGAGAAGACCGGAGGCCGCGGGCCGGACTGCTGCATAGACGCTGTCGGCCTGGAGGCGCACAAGCCCGGACTCACGTATCTTTACGACCGTGCGAAGCAGGCGATGACGTTGGAATCGGACCGGCCTGTGGTCTTGCGCGAGGCGATCCTTGCCTGTCGCAACGGCGGCGTGGTCTCGATCCCCGGCGTCTACGGCGGGTTCGACGACAAGGTTCCCGTCGGCGCGCTGATGAACAAGGCGCTGACGATCAAGACCGGGCAGACGCACGTCCAACGATACTTCCGCCCGCTGCTCGAAAGGATCGCGAGCGGGGAGATCGATCCGAGCTTCGTCGTCACGCACCGCCTGCGGCTCGATGAAGCCCCCAAGGGGTACGACATGTTCCTGAATAAGCAGGACGACTGCGTCAAGGTCGTGCTGAAACCTCAAACCTGATCGCGCAGTAGCGACGCGATCATTTCACGCAGTTTCGTCATCGCCCCGCGGCCGCGCCACTCCTCGAGAGTGACGCGGCGGCAAGACGCCAGGTCGTCCGCAAAAATCTTCGCCAATTGCGCGGCGAAATCGCGGTCGTAGACGCAGACGTTGCTCTCGTCGTTCAACCCCAAGGAGCGGTTGTCGAAGCTGGTCGTGCCGACTGTAGACCAGACGCCGTCGCAGACCATGTACTTTTGGTGCAGCATCGTCCGGTCGTATTCGTAAATCTCGACGCCGGCTTCGAGCAGCTTGCCGTACAGGCGCACGCTGTTATCGCGCGCGATCTGACTGTCGTTGTGGACGCCCGCGACCATGATCTTCACGTCAACGCCGCGGCGCTTGGCGTCCGTCAAAATCCCTATCGCCTCTCGGTCCGGGACGAAATAGGAGTTGGCGATGAGAATCGATTTGCGGGCGCAGACGATGGAAAGGTAATACATGATCCGCACAGCCGAAGAGCCCGTCTCCGGATCGCTGAGGACGGATTGCGCCATGAGCGCGCCTGACGGCTGCGGCTGCGGGAAGTAGGCGTCCCCTGACACCAACTCGCCCGTCGTTTCCAGCCAATTCTGCGCGAAGCCCGCTTGCAGAGGGACGACGGCGGGGCCTTCGACGCGGACTTGAATGTCGCGCCAGTGTTCAGGGTCCTGCGCGTGGCCCAGCCATTGATCGGCTATCCCGGCGCCGCCGGTGAAGCCTATGCGCCCGTCAATGACCAACGATTTACGATGCGTGCGGTTGTTGACGCGGTTGATCGAGTACCAGCGCAGCGGATGATACCGGCGCACCTGGCAGCCGCTGCCCCGTAGAGTCTCCAGAATCTCGTCGCCTATGTTGGGCGAACCGACGGCGTCGAGCAGGATTTTGACGGTCACGCCCGACCGCGCCTTTGCCGCCATGGCTTCGGCGAATTTCCGCCCGACCTCGCCCGCCCAATAGATGTAGGCCTCAAACGTGATCGCGCGTCGCGCCTGCCCGATAGCTTCGAGCATCGCAGGATAGAACTGATCTCCGTTGTTGAGAATGTCAATCCGGTTGCCCTGCATGAAAGGCGTGTTGGTCGCGCCGGCCATCGAGGGCAGGAACTCCGAAGATTCGATGGCGAAGTCATGGTCGAGTCCGTACTTCGGAGATTTCTCTATGGGGTTGACGAGAAAGATCGCGACACCCAGCAGGGCGAGACCGAAAACGAGCAGCCAGCGTTTTCGCGTCATCTTGATCATAGGTGGATTGCAGTTTTCATTTTCCTTACTAATCACCCTGTTTCTCTTGTGTACAATTCTTGTGCCGTATCGTACGGATGGCTTTGGCGGATGGCTTTGGCGGATGGCTTTGGCGGATGGCTTTAGCTAGATCCTGGCGGAAAATCGCGAAATTTGTAGCTATATTGAAGCGCCATTTATCGAAAGCTGCTAAAATCGCCGCCGGTTTCACTGCCTTACATTACACTGATCCCGCATAACCACGCTGAAGCAGGTAGGAGAGCGCTCACAATCAGACGAAGCGCAATACAAGATACACCTTCACCAGAGCGCACAAATGAATATGGGTGCCCCAAACCGAGATAGAAAACGCATTCTCCTGGTCGAAGACCATTTAGATAACTGGGAACTGGTGGAGTTCAGCCTCACGGAATACACGGTCATTTGCGCCCGCGACTTCAAAGATGGGATGCGCTTAGCCCGGCAGCGGTACTTCGACCTTTACATCTTGGACAATTGGTTGCCCGACAGGTCCGGCGTCGAGTTGTGCCGCCTCATCCGCGAGTTCGACCCGCACACTCCGATATAGTTTTACGCGGCTGCAGGTTACGCGCGCGACACATTGGAGGCAATGCGCGCCGGCGCGCAAGGGTACCTTGTCAAGCCGGTCAGTTTCTGCGAACTTCGGCAAGCGGTCACGCAACTGATCTCTGTCGTAGGCGAGAAGGACTTTGAAGCTCGGCGGGCGGAGATTGCCGCCATACGAGAAGAGTTGGCCATCCGACGAATGGAATACGTCGAGCAGATAGAGAAGGCTAGAGAGCAAAATCTGCGGTCCGCAAAGAAAATGCTCAGGCTCAAGGCGCAGATGGCCTTCCTCAGGGCCGGGGGCAGTAGAGGCGATTTCGCTCGGCAGTGGCCGTCCGTCTTCATTGAAGAAGCGCGCGGTCACAGCGGCGAATGAATCAATTATGAGGTCATCTTCTAAAATAGCCGCGTTCCCGATCGAGAATGAGCAAGCTTCCCCGGCAAAATCCTCCGCCAAAGTCTTAACCGTCGACATAGGCGGATCGAGCGTCAAAGTCCTGGCCAGCGGACAGACAGAGCCGCGAAAGCGCCGGTCCGGAAAAAAGTTGACGCCCGCGAAAATGGTAGAAATAGTTCAAGAACTTACCGAAGGATGGGACTATGACGCCATCTCGATCGGCTATCCGGGATTGGTCGGGAATCAAGGGCCGAGTTCGGAGCCTGGCAATCTAGGCCCCGGGTGGGTCGGTTTCGATTTCTCTTCCGCCTTCGGCCTCCCCGTGCGAATCATGAACGACGCGGCGATGCAGGCGCTGGGAAGCTATGAAGGAGGGCGGATGCTCTTCCTCGGTCTGGGCACTGGGGTCGGATCTGCGCTGATCACAGAGGAGGTCATCCTTACCTTGGAGCTTGGCCAGCTCCCTTACAAACGCGGGGAGACGCTGGGGGAAGCGTTGGGACGTCAGGGGCTGAAGCGATTAGGGAAAATCGCGTGGCGGCGCGCCGTGATAGAGCTTGCGCCCGCGCTAATGAAGGCGTTCCTGGCGGACAGTGTCGTGATTGGCGGAGGGAACGCAAAGAAACTCAAGGAACTTCCCCCCGGAGTTCGACAGAGCCATAACCTGACCTCGTTCCGGGGCGGATTCCGCCTGTGGGACGCTGGCGCAGTACCGCGCGCGTAAACAAGCGGCCGTCTCATCGGTCAGCCGCGCAGCCGCTCGCGCGCGGTACTGCGCCGCGCTTATTAGCGATTCGCTTCCCGCCGCAACGTCCCCGCAACGTTGGCGATCACGAGCGTCAACTCGACCGGGTCAACGGGCTTGGCGATGTGGAATCGGAACCCCGCGCTCAGCGTGCGCAACCTTTCTCCATTCCCCGTGAGCGCCGTCAGCGCGACCGCCGGTATCCGCTCTGACGCCGCGACGCCGAGCGCCTCTTCGAGCGCGCGCACCCGGCGCAGCGCCGCATAGCCGTCCTCCTCCGGCATCACGATGTCGCACAACAGGACGTCCGGATGCGCGCCGCCCCGCGAATTTGAGAGAGCCGTCAGGGCTTCCGCCCCCGAAGAGGCCGTAGTGACGACGGCCCCACACTGTCCCAGAAAATCGGCGAGCATGGCGCGCGCATCCTCTTGATCGTCCACCACCAATACGCGCACGCCAGCAATCGTCAGCCCGGCGGGCATTATGATCCCGCCGCTGGCCCGCGTTTCGCTGTTGGCGCCGACTGCCGGCATGGCCAATGCCGGAGGCTCCGCGATGCGCAATTCGCTTTGCTCGGCGAGCGGCAGCGTGACGGTGAACG
>Ga0075421_100013076_pt1 | contig 10336 bp, 4 predicted proteins | sample SoiMetdeltSBSDD5_FD_75292 | JGI IMG/M metagenome (GOLD analysis project Ga0075421, IMG submission 75292) | Bulk soil microbial communities from a Populus tree surrounding site in Tennessee, USA - Soil MetaG P. deltoides SBSDD5 | ecosystem: Environmental > Terrestrial > Soil > Tree plantation... | reverse complement strand
CCGGACTTCTCCGTCCCCGCGGCGGTGTCCGGCCGGCCTCCCACGCCCGCTCCGCCCGCGCCGGCGGCGACCGCCGCGACTCCGGCGCCCGCACCCGCGGCGGACGTGATGTCCTCGCCGGTCCCCCCGGCCGCGCCCTTCGCGCCTCCGCCCGGGAGCGTGCCGCCGCCGCTGTTCTCCGGCGCCGCGGGAGCGCAGGGGCCGAGGTCGCCCGCGCGGGTCTTCGCCGCGTTCGGGACGGCGGTGGTGGCGCTGGCCGCCGTCGGCGCCGTGCTCTACGCGCGGGACCGCGGCTGGACGGCGCCGGACGAGGCGGACGCCGGGATCGACGCGGGCGTGGCGGACGTCGGCGCGGAGGACGCCGGGGTGGACGCGGGTGAGCCGCCGGACGCCGGGCCGCCCGTCTACGACCCCGACTCGGGCATCCCCGCGCTGGAGGTGGTGGTCGATCCGCGCGTGGGCGTGTCGCTGGACGGCGAGTACATCGGCCGCTCGCCGGTCTTCTACTGGCCGGTCACGCCGGGCCGCCACGCCCTGGGGCTCCAGGACCGGTCCCAGTCCATCAACGTGGGGAAGGTGGTGTTCGTCGCCGACGCCGGGGTCACCCGCGCGGAGATCTTCCTCGGCAAGGGCTACATCAACGTGCGCGCGCCGCCCGGCGCCGAGGTGGAGGTGGACGGGCGCTCCCTGGGCAAGGCGCCGCTCAAGAACGTGGGCGTGTACGAGGGCAACCACCGCCTCGTGGTCACGGTCGAGAAGTCGCGGTACGAGGAGGCCTTCGACATCCTCCCCCACCAGCGCCTGTCGTTCACGGTGGACTTCGAGTAGGGGCCCGGCGGCCCCGGGCCCGGCCCCGGACGCGGATCCTCAGTTCGCCTTCCGGCGCCTGATCATCGCCTCGTACGAGCGGGTGACGCTCTGGGCGAGGATGAGCAGCTCGCCGATGTCCGGCGGCGTCACCTGGTCCGGGCCGTTGTCCACGTAGAGCACGTGCACCACGCGGCCCCGCACCAGCAGCGGCAGCATCACCGCCGTGGTGGGCGCGGCGCCGCCCAGCAGCTTGTAGAAGACCGCCGTGCTGGCGTCCCGCTTCACCGGGCCGATGTAGTGGGAGCGGGTGTCGCGGACGAGCCGGAAGGTGTTCTGGCTGCGCAGGTTGATGCCGATCCGCACCACCGCCTCACCCCGGATGCCCTGCCCCGCGCCCTGCCAGCCGGTGACCAGGTCCCCCTGCACGGCGAGCAGCAGCACGCGCTTCCACTTCCCCACGGCGAAGCGCAGCACCGTTCGCGCCACGTCCTCGCGATCCGACACCTGGCCCAGGTGCTGCTGGGCCTCGGCGAAGGTGAGCGGAGAGGCGGGCGGCTGGGGAAACCCCTTGGGCGAGGTGGGCCTCGCGGGCACGGCCCCGAGCGGAACCTGGATCGGCTGGCCGGTGGGGGGGGCGGGGGCCGCGGGTGGCGGCGCCGGCGTGAGCCGCGCGGCGGGCGGCGGCGGGGGCGCGGGCGGGGGCGCGGCGGGCTCGGGCGCCGACTCCTCGATGACCAGGCCCTCCAGGGCGTCCTCGGCGGCGGGCGCGGCGCCGATCTCCTCGCCGCCCTCCACCGCCTTGGCGTAGAGCTTCTGGAACTCCTCCTCGTTGATCAGCTCCTCCGGCGCCATCGGCGTGGGGCCTTCCTTGAGCGTCCCCCTGGTGCGCGAGGGCCGGGTCTGCCCCATGTCGATGGGCCGCATGTTCCGGAACGCCTTGCAGAAGCGCCGGAGCATCTGGTTCATCCGGAACTCGGGGACCACCACCGGCACCACGCGCTTGCCGGTCTTGAAGCCAATGGCGTGCAGCGTCTCGTGGTTGTGCGGGTCGATCACCGCCACCGAGACCCGGGTGGCGTCGATCCGCATGGGGAGGACGTCCTTGTCGTCGGCGAACTGCTGGTCGATCAGCGCCAGCGCGCGCGGGTCCGGCGTCATCTCGCCGGAGGCGAAGGCGCAGTTGTGCAGCTTGCCCAGGCAGCGGGCCAGGTCCTGCTCCTTGAGGAGCCCCATCTCCAGCAGGTTCGTCCCCAGCCGGCCACCCTGGAGCACCTGCTCCTCCAGCGCCTCGTCCAGGGCCTCCTTGGAGATCAGCTTCTCGCTGAGCAGCAAATCGCCGAGCCGCATGTGCGGGGGAGCTTAGTGCAAGCGAAGCGGGCCGCGCCGCCTCATGCGTCGTCCGGGTGGTGGCTCAGCGCCAGTCGGTTCCCCTCCGGATCCCGGAAGTACACCGTCCACCGGGTCTGGTGGACCACCGGCACGCCCAGCTCCTCCAGCTCCGCCAGGGCGCGCGCGCGATCCTGGCGATCGATGCGGAGCGCCAGCAGCAGCGGCCCGGGGCGATCGGTGCGGAAGGCGTCGCGGGCGGGCTCGCCGGCCGCCTCCTCCAGCGCCAGGAAGCCGCCGCTGGCGCCGGGCACGTCCAGCCAGATGCTGCGGAGGGAGCCGTCCGGCCGGTAGTGCCGCTCCCGCTCCGCCAGGGCCAGCACGCGGCGGTAGAAGGCCGCCGTCACCTCGAGTGAATGGACCTGGATCGCCAGGTGATGGAAGCCGAGGACGCGCATGGGGTGGATGCTATGCTCCGGCGGCGCCGCGAAGGGGCGCGGCACGTATGGCGCGCCTGATCATCGTCGAGGACAACAACGAGCTTGCGTCTCTCATCGCCTCGGCGGCCCGGGCGCGCGGCCATGAAGCGAAGGCCGTTCATTCCGGGAACGCCGCGCTCCAGGCGCTGGGCCAGTCCGCGTTCGACGCCGGGGTGGTGGACCTGCTGCTCCCCGACCTGAGCGGCAACGAGGTGCTGGACGCGCTCCGGCAGCGCGGCGTCACCACGGTGGCGATGAGCGGCGTGTACAAGGGAGAGAGCTTCGCCCGCGAGGCGGTCGAGGAGCACGGCGCGTTCCGGTTCTTCGAGAAGCCGTTCGACATGCGCGCGCTGATGGAGGCGGTGGAGGCGGCGCTGGGGACGCCCCTGCCCGCGGAGCTGATCGAGGATGAGGAGGACCTCGCAGAGCTGGAGATCCTGACGCCGCTGGCCGAGGACGAGCACGGCGACGAGCCGCTGATCGCGCCGGAGGGCGTCGCGGTGGAGCTCTCGGATGAGCCGCCCACCCGGCCGGAGCTGGAATCGGGGCATGAGCACGAGGAGCAGGAGCTCGCTTCGGAGCTCCTGCAGGAGATGGAGCCGGAGCTGCCTCCGGCGGTCGAGTCCGAGGCCGCGCCGGAGCCCGCCTCGGAGCTGACGCCGGAGCTGGCGTCGGCGCTGGTGCCTCAGCTGGACGACGAACCCGGCACCCCGACCCGGCCGCTCGACGAGGCCGAGCTGGCCATGCTGGCGAAGACCTCGGAGGAGGAAGCGCTCGCCTCGCCCTCACCCGAGGTGGTGGACGACGTGGAGGAGGAGATACCGACGCGCGTCGCCGGGCTCCCGCTGGACCTCCGGTCGCCGGAGGCGAAGACCGCGGAAGCGGCGGAGATGGAGGACGAGTTCTTCCAGGCCCTGGAGGCGCTGGAGGCCCTGGGTACGCCGATCGACCAGGGTGACCCACCACCCGCCGCACCTCCGCCGCCCGTCGCGGCGCCGCCGCCCCTGCCGCGGCCGGCGCGGGGCCCAGGGGGGGCCGTCGGCATGGCGCACGAGCTGGCCGTGCGGGTGTCGCACACGCCGCCGCCGCCGCCGCCGGTGCCGGTGCCAGCACCACCACCGGCTGACGAGTCGTCGTTCGACTCGCTCGAATCCTTCGACCTGTCCCAGCCCTCCCCCTCCGAGCCCGAGCCGCCGCCATCACCCGAGCCGGAGCCCGAGCCCCAGCCCGGACCGCCCGCGTCCCCGGAGCCGTCATCTCCGGAGGCGGAGGCGCCCGCGCCGGACGTGGTGCACCTCCCCTTCGCGGAGCGCGGCCGCGTCTGGCGGAAGCCGGACCATCCGGTCCGGAAGCACGACCCGCTGCCCGAGTGGAGCGAGTCGGGCGAGCTGTCGCAGGCCACCTCCGTCCCCAAGCTGCTCAACGCCTTCTACGCGGCCCGGCACACCGGGGAGCTCAAGCTCAAGCAGGACACGGTCACCAAGGTCATCTACGTGGAGGACGGCCAGCCGGTGTACGCCGCCTCGAACCTGGCCAGTGAGCGCTTCGGCCGCTTCTGCGCCCGGCGCGGGGCGATCGCCGAGGCCGACCTGAACCGGGTCGCCGCGCTCAGCGAGCTGGAGGGGATCCGCACCGGCGAGGCGATGGTCCGCCTGGGGCTGCTGGCCTCCGACCGGCGGCGCGAGCTGCTCGAGGACCAGGTCCGGGAGATCATCTGGAGCACCTTCAGCTGGACCCGCGGCCAGTACTCGACGGTGGCCAGGAAGCCCAGCCGGATGGACCTGGTGAAGCTGCTGCTCTTCCCGGGCGAGCTGATCGTGGAGGGCGTGCAGCGCACGTACTCGCTGCTCGCGCTGCGCCAGAAGATGCCCGGCGGGCGCCGGCTGTTCCCCGCCGCGGACCCGCCCTACCTGCAGCAGGACCTCCAGCTCATCGCGCCGCAGGCCCACCTCCTCTCGCAGGCGGACGGCTCGAAGACGGTGGAGGACCTGCTGTCGCTGACCGACCTCTCCGAGCGCGACGCGCTGGCGGCGCTGGCCGGCTTCGAGCTGCTGGGCCTGCTGGTGGAGCGCCGCGAGGAGACCAAGACCAAGCGCCAGCGGATCAGCTTCGGGATCTGACCCGCCGCTTCCGGAGCAGCGCCGCCGCCAGCACCCCGAGGAGCGCCGCCGTCCCCGCGCCGGAGGCGGACTGGCAGCCGCAGGTGTCGCGGGGAGCGGGGAGACCGCCCTCCTCGGAGACGCGGACCGTGCGGAGGATCGCCACGCCGCCGGGCCTGGGCTCGCCGAACAGCGTCGGCCTGGCGGAGTAGCGCAGCGTGAGCGACCGGCCGGCGGGCAGCGAGAGCCCGGGCACCACGAACTCGCCGCCGTCCGGCACCACCTCGATCCCGCCGTCCGGACCGGTCACGGACGTCCCGACCAGCGCCAGGCCGTCCAGCCACCCGTGCCACTCCACGGAGGACACGTCGCACGTCGTGGTGTTGGTGAGCGTCACGCTCACCCCGAAGACCCGCGACTCCGACGCCACCGCGGTGTCGGTGACGTGCACCGCCGTGACGGGGGGGCGCGCCGGACGCACCAGCACCCGCGGGGCCGCTCCGCCGTCCACGCCGGTCTCCGCGGTGGCGGTGGCGAAGACGTCCACCGGCATGCCGATCAGCCCGCCGAAGTCGCTGCTCACGGTCTCCAGGTTCGCCGGCGTGCCCGTGGCGGGGACGATCGCCACCGCGCCGGTGCTGGACCAGTCGATCCTCGCGGACGTGCACTGCGTCGAGTCGAAGGTGACCGCGGCCTGGGCCCGCGCCACGTCGCCGCAGTCGATCTGGAAGTCATTCACGCTCGCGGCGGTGAACCCCACGGGCTGCACCGGCATCTGCACGTCCGCCGTCACCGGCCCCACCCCTCCCGTGGTGTCGAGCGCGCTGGCCCTCACCTCGACCAGGCCCCCGCCGCACAGCCCCGACACCGGCACCGAGTACGTCCCGGGGACCGACGGCAACGAGCTGCTGCCGACGAACCCGCCGTCGGACCTGCGGTACACCTCCACGTTCCCGCTGATGGAGCGGAGGGACGGGCACTGCACGCCGCCCAGGCCGAGCGTGCCGAACACGACCCCCGGGCCCGCGTCGGCGGTGAGCGCCAGCGCCCCTGAGAGCGCCCCCAGCGTGGGGAACACCCGCACCGTCAGTCCCCCGTCCAGGCCAGACAGGCCGTTGGCGCCGCGCACGGTATGCGTCGCCTGGAAGTCGATCCGTCCCGTCTCGCACTCCGGCGCCGCCACCACGACCGCCGGGGTGACGCCGCCGGTCTGGAGCAGCAGGCCGCCATCGAGGAGGTAGACGCCGGGCGGGGCGGGGGTGAAGCCGGTGGCGAACCAGGTCCAGGAGGTGTCCACGCCCGGGAACGCGGTGGAGGGGGCGTCGCAGGCGTGCGTCGCCGCCGGACCGTAGGTCACCGTGGTGCCGGCGTCCTGGTCCACCTGGCCGCCGTCGAGGGCCCTCTCCGGCACGCCCCACGGAAACACGTTGAACACCAGCACCCCGGCGTCCGACGTCACCTGACCCTCGACGACCTTGATGGAGTACGTGTTCGTGCCCGCGTCGCACAGCGTCCTCGGGAGCGGGAAGCTCACGTTCACGCTGGGCGGGCCGAGCATGAAGCTCGCCCCGGGGAGGATGGCCTCCGTGCTGCCGGTGAAGTCGAGGTTGTTCGCCGTGCACACCCCGGCGTCGAAGGTCAGGGTCCGCGCCACCGTTCCGGTGCCCGCCTGGACGTTGATGGTCTGGCTGGGCCCGGGCGCGCCGGGAGGCGTGTGAATGACATGGATGAAGCCCGAGTTGCTCGACTTGTGGGTGCGGAGGCCGTCGCTCACCACCAGGTCCACCGGCACGCTCTGCCGCTGCTGCCCGCAGAGCAGGGGGTTGCGGTTGCCGGGGAGGACCCGCCAGGTCTTGCCGTCGTTGCTCTCGCGCTGCAGCTTCTGCAGGTAGGTGCCCCAGGTGGTCCCGCCGTCCCAGGTCACGAACACCGCGTCGCCGTCGCCGTCGCTGGCGGTGACCGTGAACAGCTGGTCCACGGTCTCCTCCTCCGCGATGGTGAACGAGGGGCTGGCCACGGCCGGCGTGGACAGGTTCCGGTAGACCTGCAGCTTCGTCGCCCCCGCGCCGGTGGAGAAGGACGACCCCACGGCGCAGTACCTTCCCTCCAGGCAGCGCGCCCAGTCGTAGCCACGCGTGGTCGCCAGCGGGGGCGGGCTGGTGCTGGGCTGCCAGTGCTTCCCGACCGCGTTCGGGTCCGGGATCGCCGACCACACGTTGGCCAGGCCCGTGCTCTCCACCAGCAGGATCCCGAACCCCGCGCCGTACTCGTCTCCCTCCAGCTCCGAGAGCGTCACGCCGCGGAGCGCGTGCCCCGTGGTCGTCCCCAGGTCGAAGCCCTCCACCACCGCGATGGTCCCCGGCTGGGCCGCCTGGTAGGCGAGCAACAGCCCGGCGTCCCCGCCCACCGCGATCGCCCGGACGCCGCCGTCGCGCGCGCCGTAGATCTCGGTCCGGCTGACCCCCGGCAGGCTGATCGGGTTCGCCATCACGGGGGGGACAGGGGAGTTGGCGTTCTCGGCGAGGAACCAGCCGTCCGCCACCCGCACGATCAACGTGTAGTCGCGGCCGAAGACGGTGCGCGCGCTGGTGGCCGGCGGCACGGACACTCCCTGGCCCAGCCGGACGGCCACGGCGTTCCCGAACTCTCCGGCGTCGGTATACAGGAAAGAATTGTCGATGCCTTGCAGGCCATAGCCACCCAGGGTCAGTTGCTCGGTTCCGCGGCATCCCGCGATCCCGAGGCCGGAGTAGCCGACGCTGCCGCCGATCTCGTCGAGGGACTGGTCCAGGGAGTACGCCTGCAGCCGTCCGTTGCGGATCACCGTGCACTTCGGCGTCGGGGCCGGGGTTGAATAGGCGATCCCGATCGCCGTGCCGTCGTCGCTCACGCGGTACACGTTGGTGTTGCTGTGGAGCGAGAAGTGGCCGCCGCTCGTTCCGCCGTCCGCGATCCACACGTCCTGCGGGCCGCTGGCGATGTTGTCCACCGGCCGCCAGTCGGCGCGGGCCCAGGTGGCCATCAGCAGGCTCAACATCAGCAGGGAGATGGCGGCGGCTCGCTTCACGCTGATGTCTCCTAGAGCGCCAGCTCGGCCCTGACGTAGAACCGGTCACCGTTCTCGAGGCCGGGCGTGACGCCCGGTCCGTTGAACCCGAGCAACGTGTATCCGGCCCCCAGGTACGTTCGATCGCCGAAGCGCCAGCCCGCCTCGCCTCGCAGCGCCGTCAATTGTCCTCCGTCCGGGTCCGAAGATCTCCTGGCCACCTCGGCGGAGAGCTCAAGACCTCCCACCACCTGCACCGCAGGACGCACCGAGGCGGACAGGACCATTCCCTGATTTGCGGCCTCGCTGGACCAGCCGGCGTGGAGCCCGCCCCAGATGGTCACCCGGTCTGCGACCCGGAGTGCGGGCAGCAGCGACGCGATGGAGTAGAGCCGGCCGGGGCCGCCCACGGGCTGCTCGCTGGTGAGGCTGTAGCGGAGGACCCCGCTCCACGCGTCGGCGCGGTAGGCCAGCGACGCCGTCCCCTCCAGGAAGCCCGCCGCGCGCGCGCCGGCCTGCAGGGTCTCGCTCCAGTTCACCCGGCCGGAGAGCTGCAGCCCCAGCGGCAGGTCCGCCTCGGCCGCCGCGGAGACCAGGTGCTGCCGCAGGTCCAGCACCAGCAGCGGGTCCCGCGCGGACGGGCCGCGGTCCAGCCGGATCTCGGCGCGCCCGGACAGCCGGAGCCAGCTCTGGATGAAGGTGGCGCTCACGCCGCCCGCGTCGCGCACCAGGGACGACGTCAGGGTCGTCGAGGAGACCACGCCGAGCGGGTTGCGCGCCCCGCGCTCGTAGCGTGCCTCCAGCTGGAGCGCCGAACCGACCTGCTGGGTCACCCCCACCGCCCGCGCCATCCGCACCGCGGTGGCGTCGTGCGTGGCCACGTCCTCCACGAAGGCCGAGAAGCCTTCGCCCATCATGGTGCGGGCGCCGGTCACCGCCCGGCCCTGCCCCATCGACGGGCCGTCCACGTCCACCGAGTAGCCGCCGTAGTACCAGTCGCCGCCGCTCCGGTGCTCGCCGTGGGCCCAGACCAGCGGCCCGAACGCCGGGCCGTAGCCGACCCGGGCGCCGAAGGTGCCCAGCGACTCCAGCTTCACGTCCGCGCCCACCGAGGAGAAGGTGTCCGGCAGCGCGCCCAGGCCGCCGCCCCGGGTGAGCAGCGTCTGCAGGTGGGCGGCGGTCAACGACAGCTGCGGCGTCACGTCCCAGGTGAGCTGCGCTCCGGCGGAGGTGCGGCCGCCCTGCTCCAGCGGGTCGCGCAGGGGATCCGTGGCGGCGGTGAGGTCGGAGTCCTTGGCCTGGACGCGGGCCTCGAACGCGCCGAACCGGTAGCCCGCCGAGGCCCCCAGCACCCGCGAACCGATGGGCTGGTCCCCGAACGGCGCCCGCGGATCGGCCGAGGCGCGCACGTCCGCCAGCGCGCCGACGCGCAGGCCGCCGGCCACCGGCTGGTCCACGCGGAGCGAGATCTGCCGGAAGAGCCAGTGGTCGCGGTGCTCGCGGTCGGAGAAGCCCGGGCTCCGCCAGCGGAAGGCGGCCTCCGCCACGCCGGGCCGGTCGAGCAGGCGCTCCGCGCGGAGCCGGACGGTGAGCGCGTCGCCCCGGTTGCCGGGGAGAGGGATCCCCGCCGACTGCGCCGAGAGCCCGCCGTCGTCGGAGAGCAGGAAGTCGCCGGCGGCGACGGCTTCCCCCCGGCTGTGGGCCGCCTCGGCGATCAGCGAGAACGGCCCCAGCCCGGCGCTCCCGCGCGCGCGCACCAGCGAGTACGCGGAGGTGCCCTGCAGCTCGCGCACCGCGCCGGCCGAGAGCTGCGCGTTCAGCGCCTGGCCCGGGCCGCCGATCGCGACCGAGGCGCCGCCGCCCACCGTCAGGCGGCCGGGCACGCCGATCAGCGCGCGCTCGGCGTCCACCACCAGGACCGGCTCCACGCCGGCCATCAGGGAGTCCGCGCCCAGCGCCGGCGGCCCCTGGAAGAAGGACAGCGGGCGCGCCAGCAGCAGCCGCCCGGAGAGCCAGTCCAGCTCGTAGTCGCGGCCGCGCTGGAGGTGGCGCTCGGAGAGCGGGAGGCCGGTGAGGCCGTCGCGCAGCTCCACCCGGACGCTCTCGCTCCCCTCCACCACCGAGCCCGCGGCCAGGGAGAACACGCTCCCGGAGGTGGCGCGCAGCTCCTCGTGCGTCGGCACCGTCACCACCGGCCGCAGCGGGTCCACCGCGCCGGACTGGGCGAAGGCCTTCACGCCCACCTGGACCGGACCCACGGGCGCCCGGAGCTCCACGTAGGGGCCGTAGAGCGCCCGCTGGAAGCGGCCCACCTCCGAGTCCTCCATCACCGCGTGGTGCGCGCCGTAGCCCAGCCTGCCCAGCTGCTCGTGGCGCGCCTCGAAGCGCAGCCGCCCCTGCGGCTGGTTGGGCAGGCGGCTCGCGGAGAGATCGCCCCAGGCGATGGGGTACAGCTCCGGGTCCACGCTGCGCTCGAACCGCTCGGGCCGGCGGGCCACCAGGAGCGCACCGGGCGCGCCGGCCCGGAGCCGGTCCACGTCCTCGTCGCGCAGGTCCAGCTCCGCCTCCAGGTCCCA
>Ga0075421_100013075_pt1 | contig 10336 bp, 10 predicted proteins | sample SoiMetdeltSBSDD5_FD_75292 | JGI IMG/M metagenome (GOLD analysis project Ga0075421, IMG submission 75292) | Bulk soil microbial communities from a Populus tree surrounding site in Tennessee, USA - Soil MetaG P. deltoides SBSDD5 | ecosystem: Environmental > Terrestrial > Soil > Tree plantation... | reverse complement strand
GACGATCCCCGCCGCGTCACTGCACCATGCCCGTGGCGACGCCAGGATCGGGACGAGCAGAGGAAGGACGGCGACCCACCGGAGCGCTCGAGCCTGATTCATCCGCATAACTTCCTCCGTTCTCGGTATCGATCTCGTCTCTCCCTGGTGGTCCTACGTGTAGACCTTACCTCGTCCTCTGCCTATCGGTCTTGGTGGACCGCCGGGTCCTCCCTACCGCCTCCGCGCTATCGGTCTTTGTCCTACAGACATTCTCACTTGAATCCGGTGCTATACTCCGCGTGCATAAGACCACCAACGGTCACGGGATTCGGGAGGGAGGGATCTCGATGAAATGTCTGCAACTATCGTGGATGGCGTTGCTTCTGATCGCGCTGTCCGCGCAGGCCTTTGCCGAGGATGTCTATGATCTGTCGATCGCAGGATTCGGAGGGTTCGCCATTCCGCAAGAAACAAGGATCAACCAGGTATCGGCGACCCGCAATGAAAACTTCACCGCGCAGAACGTTCAATTGGACAGCGGCGGATCGTACGGCGCGAAGGTAACGGCGTGGACGACGGCCCTCCGTGCGAAGAACGGCTTCGACCTCGGCATCGAACTGGACCACACGCGTTTTTCAGCTGATTCGCGAGCCCAAACGGTGTCCGCCTCAGGACTTGCGAACGGCATCGCCGTGCGAAGCGCCTTCGTGAACAAGAACGATGTCTCGGCGCGAACCATCGCCATCAACGCCCTCTTCAGAATTCCGTTCGGCATCACAGAGCAGCTGCCGCATGGTCGCTGGTATCCTTACTTTGGAGGGGGAGGCGGCGTGGAACGCGCGACGATGCGTTTGTCCGACGGGTCGGAAGACAGCAACAGTACATTGCTCGTTCAAGGCCTGGCCGGCCTCAAGATTTTCATCGTCCGGCACCTCGCGATGTTCGCGGAGTACAAGTACACGTACGCCGATCACTCCTTTATCTTCGATGCGACGCGGAGCGAGATCATTCGGGCCCATCACATGACGTTCGGCATCGCCATTCACTTCTAATCAGGCGATCGCCACCCAGGACGCCCCGCACGCCACGGGACGACGGCATGTACGCGGGCAAAGAGCTGTCTTGGCCGGCTCGGGCCACGGGAAGACGGCACGCCTCGGCGTGCCGGGGGTGGGGCGGGTGCATGGGCAGACGGCACCTCCCGGCGTGCCGGGGGCGGGTCGGGTGCAACGGGAAGACGGCACGCCTCGGGTGCCGGGAGTGGGTCGGGTGCAACGGGAAAACGGCACGTCCCGGCGTGCCGGGGGCGGGTGGGTGAAATGGGCGGGTGTAATCACGTGTGCCGGGGCAACAAACTGCCCGAGGTCCGGGACGGGGTATCGGGCCGGCGAGACACAGAGTCGGTCCCGGCCACACGCTCACCGCCTGGTGTAAAACAGCTCCAGTGCCTGGGCGAATCCGTGCAACCGACCGCGTCGGTATATCTCCTCGAATCGGTCTCTCATCGCGGCCGTTCCGCGTTCATCGTGCTGACCCACGACCTTCTGCGACACCATCATCTGCACGGCCACGTCCAGCAGGCGCTTCTTCTTGGCTTCCAATTCCGCATCGAGAAACTCTCCGAGGATTTCCCCGGCGCGCTGCGCCACAATGTCTTCCCGGAACGAGTCATACCCCTGCGCCTCGACCGTTCGGCTTCGAATCGCCGCTAATTCCGACTGAATGCGCCGCACCTGCTTGACCATTACGGCCAAGAGCTCTTTCCGCCCTTCGTCGAAGAGCTTCTCTTCCATTGCACGCAACACGGCATCCAAGTCGGGCGCTTCTTCACGGAACACGTCGCCGAAGCGTAAGCGATCGTAGGAGCGGCGGCTCTCGACATCACCGATGACTTCATAGGCGGCATTGATCTCCCGAATTTTTGCCTCGGCTTCGGTATCGTCGGGGTTTCTATCCGGGTGGTATTGGAAGACGAGCTTGCGATACGCCTTCTTGATGTCGTCATCCGAGGCCTCTCGGCGGATCCCGAGGACCTCATAGAAATCGTGTGTGGCCATGGGTGGCGACTATAGCATCGGGACGGAGGACCGGCAACAATGCGGCTCAGCCGAACCAGGATGGAAGCGACGTATTTCCGTGCGCCGTAAATCGCCGGGCTGCCAGAAGGATGTGTGCCCGCGAGCCTCGGACTCGTCACTTGATCCGGAGGCTCTGGTGGATCAGCATAGGGCAGCATGACGATCCGGAGAAGTACGTCGCACCGGCTCTTGTCGCGTCATGGATGACTACGACCTTGGTCTGATGGCGGTTCGCCAAGTTATTCGGATACAAGGAACCATGACGGCCTTCATACGAACATTCAATCGGCTCGTGGCTCATCGCAATGCATTCTCGGTCTGCCGGCCAACTGAACACGTAACCCGCAGCAATTGTTAGGAGGTGCCGCCATGTTTTACGTCGTCGTGCTGCTCACGCTTCTGATCGCGCCATCGGCATTCGCGGCCGATCAACTGTTCCTGTGCGAAGATGGGACCTATACGAATATTGCAGAACGCATGTGCCCGCCCTATGCGCCCAAGGGCGTGGTGATGATTGCTCCACAGGGAGCGACATTTGCCTCCGTCCGGTCGATGTTTCCTGAAGCGGAACCGAAAGCCGCCGGCTTCCCGGACCCGGTCTCCGTCTGCAACCTCTACAAGGAATGGCAGATGTTGAACTTGAGGACGGGGGGCGGCATCACGTTTACGAACACGCAAGACATTCCAAGGTGGCTGTCGTTATCTCGAATCTTTACGGCCATCGGGGCTCCCCACTGTGACTGAGTCTTCCATATCCGCTATTGAATGACGGGCTGCGCCGCAGCCCGTCTCGTCCACAGCCATCCCGCAAGTCCCTACAGTCTCCCGCCGATCCCAACCAATGGCTTGGACAGCGTGTCCCAGTTCGGACAGGGTGTTGACCCACGGCCTGCCCAGAGCGTGCGCGCTCACACCTGCACGCCCGTGCGACTCTGCACACCGGCATGATCTCGTTGCGAATCTGCTGCGTTCACGCTAGCCGGGAGCATCGCGCAGCCTCCTGACCTCTTCGATCCGGGGGCCCGTCCCTTGGTACATCCCTTGCGACAGCGTGTCCCATTCACGATAGGAAGTCGAAGGAATGTCGCCCAGAGTGAAAGGAGTGCTCATCGTCCTCGCCACGGCGGGCCTCGCATGCCTATTTGGTTTCCTGTATTCCACCGGCAGCTCGGACCTTCGTTCCCAGGATATCCAGCCGCTTGATTTCAGCCATGAGATGCACGCAGGACACCTCAAGATCGAGTGCATGTTTTGTCACCGGCATGCCGCCGAATCAACCACGGCCGGCATTCCGACCGTGTCCCTCTGTATGGGATGTCATCAATCCATTGAACCGGCCACGCCCGACATGGGACGCCTCGCCGGTTACTGGCGTGACCAGAAGCCGATCGAGTGGGTTCGGTTACAGAGACTTCCGGACTTCGTCTATTTCACGCATGCCATGCACCTGAAAGCCGGCCTTCAGTGCGGAGACTGCCACGGGCGCGTGGCGACCATGCGCCAGACCCCTCGGGCCCCGTCCTTTGAAATGGGCTGGTGCCTGTCGTGCCACAGTCAACGCGGTGCATCACGGGATTGTTGGACCTGTCACAAATAGCGGCGGGACACCACACACCATCACATGAATTTCAATCGACGGACATTTCTCAAAGGCATCGCGCTCACGACGGCCGGATCGCTGCTACCTGGCTGCGAGCGCGAGGTGCATCGCCTGGTCCCGTATCTCCTCCCAGATGACGAGATCGTTCCGGGCGTCGCGAATTGGTACGCCTCCGTCTGCCGCGAATGTGACGCCGGGTGCGGGATCATCGTGCGAGTCATGGAAGGCAGGGCGAAAAAGATCGAAGGCAATCCCAGCCACCCCCTCAACGGCGGAAAGCTTTGCGCTCGCGGACAGGCCGGTCTGCAGAATTTGTACAACCCCGACCGCCTGCGGAGTCCGCTCCGGCGAGAAGGGCCGAGGGGCGAGGGCCGATTCACAGCCATCACCTGGGAAGAGGGCATGAGCCTGTGGGTCAAGCATCTTCGCGACAACCGGAAGCACGTCGCGATGATCAGCGCTCCAATCTCCGGAACCCTCGCCGAGGTGGTGGCCGGCTTTCTGGAGCGGATCGCCGGCCGCCTCTTGCTCTATGACCCTTCGGGACAGGCTGCAGTCAGCCGCGCGAACCGACATACGTTCGGTCTGGATCATCTCCCCTTCTACGACCTGGCCAACGCAGACTACCTGCTCTCATTTGGTGCGCCATTTCTCGAACACTGGCTGTCGCCCGTGTTCTTTGGGCGTGCCTTCGGACATTTCCGTCAAGGACGACCCGGCGTTCGCGGCCGGTTCATCCAAGTCGAGCCGCGACTCTCGCTCACCGCCGCGAGCGCGGACCGGTGGATCCCGGTCCGTCCGGGAACGGAAGGCCTTGTGGCCCTCGGTATTGCGCTGGTGATGCTGCGTGAAGGGTGGACACGCGGTGACATCCATCGCCGGAAGCTCGTTCCCTGGCTGAACGCGTATCGCGTGGAAGACATTGCCGCCGCCAGCGACGTCGCTCAAGACGATCTCACGACGATGGCCCGAGAATTTTCCCATGCTGCGGCGCCCTTGGCAATCGGAGGAGGAATGGCATCGGCCCATACCAATGGGAGCCGGACGTTGGCCGCCATCAATGCACTCAATCTCCTGGCAGGAAATCTCGACAAGCCCGGCGGCCTTCGGGTCGCCGAACCTCCCGCCTTCCCGACGACGACCGCGTCTCCGCCTTCCGCCACGGAACGCGATCTGGTGGAATTGGCGGCACAGTTCAAGGCGGGCCGGTACACCGTTCTGCAGCTCTATCGCAGCAATCCTCTCTTCACGGTACCGGCTTCTACCGGTATTCGGACGATGTTTGAACAAGCCCCCTTCATCGTGAGCTTCAGTTCGTTTCTCGATGAATCCACCGCCATGGCCGACCTCATCCTTCCCGATCATTCGCCCTTGGAATCGTGGGGCGACTCTCCCCAGATCGGGCTCATTCCGGAGCAAGCCGTCGGCCTGGCTCAGCCGGTCGTCGATCCGCTGTACGACACCCGCAGCGTCGGGGACGTCTTCCTCCACGCCGCGCACCAGCTCGACGAGCACGGCGATCATGCTCTTCCCGGGGTAGAGTTCGTGGATCTCCTCCGGTCCAACTGGAAAACGTTTCTCGGGAAGGGCGCCACGGCAGACGGATCCGAAGCGGCCTGGGTGCGGGCCCTGCAAGCCGGAGGATCGTGGACAACACCGGCAAAACGGGCGTCGTTTCCCCGGCAGGATCTTGGTCCGCCCTATCGATCGGCGGGATTCGCGGGCGATGCGAACGAGTACCCGTTCTATTTCTACCCGTTCCCTTCGCTGTCGCTGAGCCGCGGCGAGGGAGCGAACCTGCCATGGCTTCAGGAGCTGCCCGACACCCTGACGACGGCGGTATGGGGAAGCTGGGTGGAGCTGAACCCCGCGACTGCGGATCGCCTCGGATTGAAATCCGGCGAGCTGGTGAGGGTGACCTCTCCTCACGGACATGTGGAAGCGCCCCTCGTCGTCTCTCCGGGGATTCGCCCTGATCTCGTCGCGGTTCCCATGGGTCAGGGTCACGACGTCTACGGCCGATACGCCGCCCGGCGCGGCGTCAACCCCGTTGCCATCCTCGCTCCCATGTTCGATGAGGACTCGGGGGTGCTGGCCGCGGCGGCGACACGGGTGCGGATCGAAGGGACCGGCAAACCGGGCAAGCTGGTTCTCATGGAGCAGATTCAAGACGGGCGTGACGCCGAATTGCTGACGATCCGCAAAATCCGGAAGGCCTAGCGCCGATCAAGGAGACGTGATGAGCCGCTCAGAGCGCAACGAGCCGAATGATTCCAAGCCGTACAAATGGGAGATGGTGATCGATCTCGATCGGTGCACCGGCTGCGAAGCGTGTGTCGTGGCATGCCGCGCCGAAAACAATATCCGCATCTCCGGTGAAGAGGAGGCCGCGCAGGGCCGGGCGATCAATTGGATCCGGATCGAACGGTACTGGGAGGGCGACTATCCGAACGTCAAAGCGAAGTTCATGCCGGTCCTTTGCCAGCATTGCAGCAACGCTCCCTGTGAACCGGTCTGTCCGGTCTATGCGTCCTACCACACGCCGGACGGGTTGAACGCGCAGGTCTACAACCGCTGCATCGGGGTCCGCTATTGCGGAAACAATTGCCCGTATACCGCGCGACAGTTCAACTGGTTCGATCCCCAGTGGGACGAACCGTTGCAGGAGCAGCTCAACCCCGACCTCACCGTGCGCATGAACGGCATTATGGAGAAATGCACCTTCTGTGTGCAGCGAATCCGCCGCGGCAAGGAGACGGCTGAACAGGAGGGCCGACGTGTCAAAGACGGTGAAGTGACACCGGCCTGCGTCCAGTCGTGCCCGACGTCGGCACTGGTCTTCGGCGATCGGAACGATCCGACGAGCCGCGTCGCCAAGATGGCGAGGAGCGACCGCCGGTTTCATCTCCTGGAAGAGCTCGGCACGGAGCCGGCAATCACGTATTTGAAGCGATTGACCTGATGGCACCGACGCAGACCCCCTGGGAGCAGATCCCTCAGATCAACCGCGAACTGCTGGCGCCGCTGCAGGCGACCACGTGGCGCTACCTGGCCCTCGTAGGCGTGCTCGCCTGTCTGGTCGCGGCGGGCGCCGGCGCGTGGATCTACCAGATTGAAACCGGCATCGGGCAGACGAATCTTCACCCGCCGGTCTTCTGGGCCGCCTATATCGCCTCGTTCGTCTATTGGATCGGCGTGAGCCATTCCGGAACCTTTATCTCAGGGGTCCTGCGACTGTCAAAGGCGGAATGGCGGCGGCCCGTTACGCGGATCGCCGAGTTGATGACGATCATCTCGGTGATGATCGCCGCGCTCTGCGTCTTTTTCCATCTCGGGCGCGTTTGGCGTTGGTACTATCTCATTCCCTATCCCAACCAGCGCGAGATCTGGCCGAATTTCCGTTCGCCGCTGATGTGGGATGCGACGGCGATTTTCACCTACGCCACCGCCAGCGCCATCTTTCTCTATCTCCCCCTCATTCCCGACTTTGCGCTGGCGCGCGACCGCGTGACCGGCTGGCGAAGGCCGCTCTACGTGGCTCTCTCGTTGGGCTGGCGCGGAAGCCAGACGCAATGGCGGGTCCTGCGCCGGGCGCAGCGGATCATCACCCCGCTCATCGTGATGGTCATGGTGTCGGTCCACTCCATCGTCGGGTGGGACTTCGGCATGGCGCTCGTTCCCGGCTGGCACACGTCGATCATCGCCCCGTATTTCGTCGTCGGGGCCGTCCATTCGGGCCTCGGAATGGTCGTGATCGGTCTCTACGTCCTTCGCCGCGTCTACCATCTCGAGGCGTACATCCGGCTCGAGCATTTCGACAAGATGGGAAAGCTCCTGGTCGTGACGACCCTGACCCTGGCCTATCTCTATTTTGCCGATCAGTTGACGGTGTGGTACGGCAAGGTCCCCGCCGAGAACCACGTGATGTACTCGATGCTCACCGGTCCTTTCGCTCAGGCTTGGTGGACGATGCTCGTGATGATCTATGTCCTGCCTTTGCTCACGCTGACCTGGCCGGCCTTTAGGCGGTGGCCGCTGGGCATGATGGTCGTGGGCCTCCTCATCAATCTCGGAATGTATATCGAACGGATGTTGATTCTCGTTCCTCCGCTCACGCATCCGCGACTGACCTATGAATGGAGCACGTATTTCCCGTCCTGGATCGAACTGACGATCTTGGGGGGCGCGATGGCCATGGCGATCTTGTTGTATGTCCTCGCCGTGAAGTTCGTCCCCGTGATCTCGATCTGGGAAGAAAAAGAAGGACGCTTGCATGGACGAGAAGAAGGATAAACGGGAAGTCGTCTTCGCCCTGTTCGATCCCCGGACGCCTCTGCCGCCGATTCTGGATGAGCTCCGAGGCGCCGGCGTATCGGATACGAGCATCGAGGTGCTCTCCGCGCTTCCCCTGGCCGGAGTTCCTCTCCACAAGCCGGCCGTCTTGCGGCTCTATGCCATTGCCATGATTGCAGGGGTGATCGGGATCGGCGTCGGGATCTTCTTTGCCGGCGGGACCGCCGCCCTCTATCCGATCATGACCGGCGGCAAGGCCATTGTCGCCCTGCCGGTGGTCGGCATCGTCGCATACGAAACCATGATGCTGGTGGCCATCGTCGCCACCTTCATCTCAATGGCCGTCAAGATCGTCTTCACCGATCAATCGCGCCTGGGGCACGACCCTCGGATCGACGAAGGCTCCATCGGCATCTCCGTACAATTGGGCCCGAATGTTGGTCGAGCTCCCGTCATCGAGGGGATGCTCAGAAGGGCCGGCGCTCAGGAAGTTGACATTCGATGAAGCGGTCGATGCAAAGATATCGCGCACGGTGCTGCGCCGCAGGAATGCTGGCGGTCGTCGCCGGCTTGGCAATGGGCTGTTCGAAGGACATGCAGGAGCAGCCTTCCTACCACCCTCAGGAAGCGCCTCGTCTGCATTCACCGTCTCGAAGCGTGCCGCGGGAGAGCCGTTCGATCGTGTTGACTCCGCCGCCCCTCACCCAGCAGCGCCTGGAACAGGGGGCTCGTCTCTTCGCCGTCAATTGCAGGCACTGCCATGGGCCTGAAGGCGAGGGCGACGGCCCGGTTGCCGGCTACCTCAAGGACATGCCGGCCAACCTTCGTGCCTCCCGCGTCCAGAAGAAATCGGCGAAGGAACTGTATGAGATCGTGACCGACGGAAAAGATGTCATGCCGTCGTTCCGCGGCGAGCTGTCGGCTGAGGAGCGGTGGATGCTGGTGTACTTCATCACAACGTTCAAATCGGAGGGCAGCGGCACCTCCGTTCAGGAAACCTCCGTGTCACCGCTCGGTCGAGTGCAGGAAAATGTCGCGGGACAACGATGAACCAGCAGCCCCTGGATGTCATTCATTTCCCGCTCCTCGGCAACAGCCTTGCCATAGGCGTCGTCAGTCTCCTGCACATCGCCTTCGCGAGCCTGGCCGTCGGGTTCATGATCCTCGCACCGATTGCTGAGGCGTTCGGCACCTCGCGGATGTTTTATACGGACATGGCGCACACGCTGACGCGGGCCACGGTCATTACCTATACCACGAGCCTCGTCCTGGCCGTCATGATGATCGAGCTGTTCATCGGACTCTTCCCGCTGACCAATGCGTGGCTCTTCAACCAATTCCGATTTCCCGTCTTCCTGGCGATCGCGGCCTTTTTCGCTCAACTCCTGCTGCTGTACCCCTATTATCATTACTGGGAGGCGATCCGCGCGAAAAGGCCCAGACTCCATATCGCCATGGGTGGCGCGGCCGGCGTGTTGATGTTGGTCTGGGTGGCGATGCTGGACGGCATCGGGTCGTACATGCTCACCCCGGTCGCGTCGGATGGAAGATGGACCGGGCTTTTCAATCCGACCTGGGTGCCCTTGATCGTCCATCGCTTCTTCGGCAATCTTGTCTTGGCCGGATACACGATCGCGGGGTATGGGGCCTGGCGCCTCGGAAGGCTGCACGACCCTCTGGACAAAGCGTACTATCTTCATCTCTTCAAGACCGGACTCCTCATCGGCCTGGCGGCCCTCTTGCTTCAACCGGTGACCGGCCTCCTGTACGCCGTGACAATTCAAGGGGCGGCGCCGCAGGCGTATGCGCAGGTCGTCAAAGGACCGTATCAAGGGCTGGTCTATACACAGTTCTCGCTCATCGCTCTGCTCTTCGTCGGCACCCATATCCTGCTTCGAACCGCCGCGGGCGATCGATCGGAACATCTCTGGATCGAACGCGCCCTGATGCTGACGGCGGTGCTCATGGTCGGGTCGGTCGGTCACCCCGACTTCCGACGCGCATTCACGTTCGCCGCCGTGGCCCTCACGTGCTGGTCACTCTATCGCTGGAGGGGCCGGCTGGCGAGTTCAGACACACCCGATTGGCAGCGTCCGTTCGTCCGGGGACTCTCTCTTTCGCTGGCGGTCGTGGCGCTATTGACGTATCTGACCATGGGCACGATTCGAGAAACCGCACGGCGGCCGTATACGGTCCAGGGCATCATTTCGTTGCACGAGGAGGCGGACGCCCCCGCCGCATTCACCGAGGGGAAACGTTGACCTCGCTCGACCCGCTTCAGATCCCCATGCTGGCCGGACGGGTTGCGATCGCGTCGGCCGCTCTCACGCACAGCCTCTTTGCCACCTTCATCGTCGGCTCGGCCCTTATCGGGGCCATCATC
>Ga0075421_100013074_pt1 | contig 10336 bp, 9 predicted proteins | sample SoiMetdeltSBSDD5_FD_75292 | JGI IMG/M metagenome (GOLD analysis project Ga0075421, IMG submission 75292) | Bulk soil microbial communities from a Populus tree surrounding site in Tennessee, USA - Soil MetaG P. deltoides SBSDD5 | ecosystem: Environmental > Terrestrial > Soil > Tree plantation... | reverse complement strand
CCGAGCAATATGGAAAATATCCTCAACCAGTGGAGCGATGTTCATGGCGCAGGCGTTCGGCCGCGCATCGAGCACAGGATCGAGGGACATCTACGCCGGGTGTGGCGCACGGAAGCCGACGAGGACGTGATCGAGGCCGTCAGCATCGTAGGCATGGGCCACGGAGTGCCGCTCGCGTCGCGCGGGATTGAGAGCGGCGGGAATGCCGGGCCGTTTCACTTCGCTGTGGGCGTATCCTCGAGCCACCACATCCTGAGATTTTGGGGCCTCGCCGGCAGCTCTGCAGCGGCCGAGAGGGAAGCGCCAATGCTGGCGCAGCCGAGTGTGCTAGCGGAAGCGGAGAGTTCCGAGATTCCAGCGCTCGCCGTGCGAGAGAGTGCATGGAGCGGATGCGAACGCGATGAAAGCTCGCCGGGAGGTTGGCAGCGCCATGATCCTCGCCCGGTCATAGAAGCAGCCTTGAAAGCGGCGGGACTATTGAGCGAGCCAGGCGCCCCGGCGGGTGCGAGCAATTCGCTCGATCCACGCCAAATCATCACGGGCACGTTGCGTTCCGTGGGGCTATTGAGAGGTAATACGGAAGTGCTCTAGCCAATCGTTATCTTGTCTCCATGATGGAGCGCAAGCTTTGCAACGAAATGTCCGTTTGCGGCGTTGACGGTGAACGGAAGTTGGGAAGTGGCCATCATGAGATCATTCGTGCATCGGCATTGCAGCGCTGGGGCTTCTTGTATTGGATAGTAAGCAGAACGCGCTGGTGAAGCTGCCGGCGTGAAGATCACGAAGAACTGAAGGAAGGATGGGTGATGCTTCAAGAGGCGCACAAGGGCATGGAGGCGATGAGCGCCGCGTGCAGCGCTGTCAAGGGCGAGCAATGGGGCGAGGCCGAGAGGAACCTGAATGAGGTGCAGGAGATCGTGGGGCGTCTGCTGCGTGAGGTCGGTGAAAAGACGCGGGAAGCTATGATGGTCCCGGCTCCGGACCGCGGCGACCGGGGTTAGGCGCAGCGAGTGGGTTTATTCTTTGTCAATGGGATGGAAAGCGTGCAGCGGATTGATGGGAGGAAACTCGACTAGCAGACTGCACCGCTGGGCCGCCGACCGCCACGGCCTACGGAAATTTCATCTCAGCAATCTCTCGCTCTCCATCCTACTGCTCACCGCCGTCAATACGTCGGTCTCTCTCCCCCGTGAGTGACCCAAAGTGCCCCCTGCCCACTCCCTCCGGGCTATGGCACCGAGCGGGAGCCCGGAGATGCAGCTCCCGCTCTTACCGATGTGCCGGCTTGTACACTCCGACTCCGCGCAAATTGTCGTTGGGCGGCCCTTAGGTTGATGTCGGTGCCGGCCGTTCATCGATCGGTCGATCGGATGAACCCGAACCGCGCAACGCCATCGGTTGAGGTGAGGGACGTCAGTCGTTTCACGAAGCCGGTCCTTGCCGGCGTCCGCGTCCTTCGAATAATCGAGAGGATATCCAGCTTTCTGCTTGGTGCGCGCCGGGCTGTCGGGCTTCCTACCAGACGTCGATCTTTGCTCAAGAGAGTTTCGGCTTTTGGCGCCACAGCGGACTCGCCGGAACCCTTTGCAGCGCCGCCCGTTGTTCCCAAGCTCAAGCGCAGGTGCACGGCATGACGAACGATCTCCTCGACAAGATCCCTGAGTGGTTGAAATCGCTGTGGCACATGGAAAATGAGCTGAGGAATGCCGCACGCAACGGGCTCATCCTGCGCAAGGACGAAGCCTCTACTCATCTTGCCGAGGCACGCCGGCACCTGGAGAAGGCGATGAGCGATGCGAAGGGGATCGAGCCGCCCAACGGGCCGCAAACGCCCCTGCGCAAGGAAGGTGAGGTTTAGTCCCGAGGTCTAGTCCCAAGGCCAATTTGGTTGGGCTAAATTTGAGAGGTTGTCATGCCTGGCATCATCTGGATCGCGGTAATCGGCCTTTTCGCCGGCCTCATCGCTCGCTTTCTGCTGCCTGGTCCAAACAATCCCCAGGGCTTTTTAGTGACAATGGTGATCGGGATCGCCGGGGCTTTTGTCGCTACGTTCATTGGCCAAAGCATTGGATGGTATCGGCATGATCAGGGCGCTGGACTGATCGGTGCGACGCTGGGTTCGATCATTGTGCTGTTTATCTGGCACCGACTGGTGGTCCAGCGCGCCGTCAACGATCCAGGCGTCACTCGGGCAAACTGGCCTCCACCGCGCGCTTAGTCACCTAAGGAGCTGAGTATGGGACTTCTCGATGTTCTGAACGGAATGCAAAACGGTCCACGTGGCCAGCCGCAACCTTCGGCGCCCGGCAGCGGCGGAATGTCCAAGATCACAATGGCTCTACTCGCGTTTCTTGCGTACAAGGCCTTCAAAGGCATGAACCCCCAACAGCCCGCGCAGGCGGACGTGCCCTCGCCTTACCCGGGCGGCCAAGGCCGCGAGCCGCAGGAGCCTGGCGGTCTCGCTGGTGTCCTTCGCACAATCTTTGGTGGTGGATCAGTGCCTGGCCCCGTCCTGAGCCGCGGCGTCGGCAACACGGTCCAGGATATCGAGCGGAGCGGACATGGCGAGATAGCACGCTCATGGGTCGGGCGTGGGCAGAATCGTCCGATTTCGCCAGAGAAGCTAGAGGCGGCTCTCGGCGAGGACGGGATCAGAGATCTTTTGCAGCAGACAGGCATGGACCGCGATGAGTTGCTTGCCACGCTGAGTGAGCACCTACCTCGCGTGATCGATCATCTGACGCCCGAGGGGCGGCTCCCAACCGCCCAGGAAGCCTCCCGGTTGGCGTAATGCCGATGACGCCGTGAGATGCGCATGTCCGCCAGCAGCGATCTCAAGACACTTGTGCCCTACCTGCGACGCTTCGCGCGCGCTCTCACCGGAACACAGGTAAGAGGCGACGCTTGCGTGGTCGCTGCACTCGAAACTCTCATGGCCGGCAAGACACCCGACATTCCCGCGCGCATCGCCCTCTATCGCCTCCTTCTCCACGAGGTGAATTCAAGGACCGCCGACGCCGTCACCTCATCGGAGCAGCTACTTGCCCAAGTCGAGCCGGTGCAGCGCAATCTGTCGGCGCTCACGCCAATTGCGCGCCAGGCCTTTCTGCTGGTGGCCATGGAAGAGTTCACGTTGGAAGACGCCGCACTCGTCCTTGAGATTAGCGCCGATGAGGTGAACGCGCTTATTGAAAAGGCCAGTCAGGATATTGCCAGGCAAATTGCAACCGACGTGGTCATCATCGAAGATGAGCCGCTCATCGCGCTGGACCTGGAGCTCCTGCTCCAGAGTCTCGGGCATCATGTCGTCAGAGTGGCGCGCACGCAGAGGCAGGCGATCGACGCTATTCTCCAGACCCGTCCCGGTCTCGTACTGGCCGACATCCAGCTTGCCGACGGCAGTTCCGGTCTCGATGCCGTAAATGAGATACTGCGAACTCTCCAAGTCCCGGTGATTTTCGTGACGGCCTACCCCGAGAGGCTCCTTACCGGGACCAAGCCTGAGCCTACCTTCCTCGTGCGCAAACCTTATCACCGGGACGCGTTAAAGGCGGTGATCAGCCAGGCGCTGTTCTTCGATGTGCGCAGTGCCCACGCGTCTTAGCGGTCGCTGTGGCGACTGGTACGTTCTCAGAATACACGCTCTGGAAGGAGAACGCGCCCGATACCGAGTTCGGCGAGACGTTTGAGTGGAAGCCAGAATTCAACGCGATCTCGAAGGAGTATTGGGTCGATAAGGCGGTAGGAGCTTATTGCGTCTCCCAGTTCTTGGGAGAGACAAAAGTGGCTTGCCCGCTAAGTTCGATAGCTGTGAAGAAGTTCATGCGGCGCACGGCGGTTCCGCACGGCGCCCAGCGCTACTCGTGCGCTGGCGGCGCCACCAACGACCGGGGGAAAATGCAGAATCGACGACTGCCTCCGGCAGCGAGGCACGCTCTAGCCACCGGACGCTCTGCGGTCGCCGCCGCAGAGTTTCTGTTGTGTTGCTCCAGCTTGTGCTTGATCGCCGAGCCGAACTCCCACGCGCGTAAAATTTCGTTGCACGGTGATCGCGGGCCAGCTAGCATTTCGTCGTCGGCGTTGAACAATTTTCCAACTTCCGCTGCACATGGATGGCCCCGTCGCGCTCAAAAATTAGGCGTCCATCTAGTCGACGGCAGAGTAATTCCGACAATGCAGTTTCGACCCCGCCATGACCCCGCGCCGAGGCGCTGAGATAACCGATCCGACTTCGGAGAAGGTGCCCGAAGGTAAGCCAAAGACGCCGGCGATCGAGTTGCAGCAAGCGGCTTTCTTGCCAAGGAGACGTACGCATGTTCAGATACAATCCTCCCGCCAATATCGATGATCTCTCCGGCCGCCCGACTCGTACGGCCTTCCTGGATGCTTGGCACAGCCATGTCGCGGCACGTTTTGCGCAGGAAATCTCGGGGCCTGGCGTGTCACTCTTCTTCTCCGAGACGACCTCGGCGGCGACAAGCCCAGAAATTCCTGTCCCGTGGGATGCGTTTCCGCTGTTCATCCGGCGCAGGTTCCCGAACGATGCCAACAAGCGCTGGGCCGAGGCGGATGTGCTCGACACGTCCGAGCAGGCGGGGCCATTCCGCCAGCAGGACGAATACTGCGAGTGGTTCGCATACCGCGATACCGCGGCGGGTCCGATCAAGCGCATCGTGTTCACCGCCGAGGCGCCGGAGTATTGGGAGAGGTTGGCGGTCGCGGACTTCGAGCGTGTCGTGCAACTCTATCGCCAGCATGTATCGCCGCAGGTGCAGCCTGCCGAACTTCTGGATGCGGGCGCGTACAACCCTCGCAACAAGTGGAACACCACCCACGGCGTCATGCATTTGACGCACCCGGCCAATTCGCTCGGCGCGGAGATCAACCTTGCCGCCCGCGCCACTGTCATGCGCATGGACGGCCAGGGCATCCGCGTAACCGACGTGCGCAAGTTCGCGTGCAGCTCGAATTTCGGCGATCCCAATCGGAGCAGCGATCCCAACATCGGCGCGGCCGTCAATCTGACCGCTCTACCCCCCGCAGCCGGCAGTTCCGCGAAGTCGATTACCCTGGCCGACCCCGTTGCCCTCTACATCGACAACCTGAATGGCAACGTCTTGACCGACACGGACGGCAATCCGCTCGACGGCTGGTTCAGGTTCGTTCGCGGCGTGCCTGGACGTGGACTGATGGCCGAGCTTGCGCCCCCGGCCGGAGCCACATTCGGTCTGGACAAGGTGCTGGTTGTCGGACGTCCGCTGATCAACGGCGGACAGGTCGCCGACCACATCAAGATGGTCCTCTACGCCAAGACGGCCAGCCTCGGCCAGCCGTCGCCCGCGCTGAGGCAAGCCGTCGGCCACTGTTGCGCGCCGGCAAACTTCGATCCTTCCAACCTCTCGAGGATCAATCTCGGCCATATCGGCGCCAGCGGTTCGTGCGGCGCCGGTAGCCAGGAAGCCTACCCGGGTCTGATCGGACCGGCGCCTGCCGGCGTCGCGGCTGGCGCGGTCCCCTCAGTCGCGGCGGAGATCAAATCGCCCTCGGTCTCTCGCTACTACATGGCGGAACGCGGGCCGTAGTCCATGGACCCCAGGTCGGAGCCGCGGCTCGAGGCGGACGACATTCAAGGCAATATCCTGCCCGGGTTCCGCCGGCAGCAGCAACTTTTCGTAGCCTACTCCGCAACGGACGGCGACAGGCTCGCGCAGGCGCTCGGCGTGCTCCAACCGCGCGTCACCCGCGTCGCGGCGACATTGGCGCATCGGGCGACACGCAAACGCGCGTTGATTGCCAAACAGGCGCCGGCGGCAAGGTCGGATCTCTGGCTCGCCCTTGCGCTCGGTGCGAGAGCCGTGACCGCGCTTGGCGCGGCGGAGGTGGCCGGCCTGGACGAGGCGTTTCCGGTCGGCCAGATCCCTGGTCGCATGGGCGACCCGAGCCAGCAAACACTTCCCGACGGGACAGCGAACCCAGGGAATCGCAGCAATTGGGTGGTCGGTTCGCCCGCGCGGCCCGTGGACCTTCTCCTCATCTTCGCGCACGATCACGACGTGCAAGGCGCTGCCGCGCCGCTGCTGGACGAGGTCAGCGCGCTCCTCGGCGCTCGTCCTGTCTATTGTGAGCTGGGTGAACTGCTGCCGGGCGACATCGAGCACTTTGGGTTCCGCGACGGCGTTTCCCAGCCCGGCGTGCGAGGTCATGTCGTGGTCGGTGGCGCGGCTGTCCTCGTCACGACGCGATACGGCGTACCTGCGCGAGACGGAGTCGAATACGGCAAACCGGGCCAGCCGTTGCAGTGGCCGGGTCAATTCCTGATCGGCCAGCCGGCCTTTTCGGGCGACGCACCGTCGGTGGCCGCAGAACTGCGCAATGGATCGTTCATGGTCTTCAGGCGCCTGACGCAGGACGTCAAGGCGTTCTACGAAGACAGCGATGCGATGGCGGCAGCTCTGTCCGCGCGCATTGGACGGCCACTGTCGGGGGCGGACCTGCGCGCGAAGATGGTCGGACGGTTCCCGTCCGGCGCGGCGCTGATGCGCCATGATGCGGAGCCGGCTACCGCCGAGGCGCAGATCGCGCTCAATCACTTCGAGTTCGCGCGGCCGTTGGACGCAATCCAGCTGACGGATGCCGAGCGAACCAAAGTCGCTGCATCGTTTGCGGATCCCGATCCGTTGTTCGGCTTGCGCTGTCCCGCATGGTCGCACATCCGCAAGGTCAACCCGAGGGATCTCCCGACCGACAAGGGCGACCCGGGCCGAACCCGCGACTTCCAGATGCTGCGTCGCGGCATCCCGTTCGGTCGGGCGTACAATCACGACAACCCCTCTGTACCCGACAATGGAACCGAACGCGGGCTATTGTTCGTCTCCTACCAACGCTCCATCGCTGATCAGTTCGAGCTCCTGAATAGGGATTGGATGAACCATTTCAAGGGGCCACATTCGGGCGGCTTCGACCTGCTGGTCGGGCAGAACGCGTCCTCTGGCTACCATGCAACGAAGGCCGCCGACTTTCACAGTCCAGGTTCGAACGGCATGCCAATTGCGTTCGAGGCCACCCGGCAGTGGGTCGTGCCTACCGGGGGCGCCTATCTGTTTGCGCCATCGTTGTCGTTCATCGCCAAATACGGCAAGCCGGCCGTTGCCTGACCGGCCGAGCAGTAGGCGAGCCGATGGGCAAGAGGGGACGCAAGATGGAGATCCCCGTTACGGGTGGGGCGGCAGAGGCAGCCCTCTCGGATGGATGATGAAGTCCGCGTGGCGGTCGGTCAGCGGCTGCCCTCCGATGGTCTGCAATGCATTGTCGAGTTCGATGAGGTGGCGCGGCTCCAGCTGAAGTACATGCTCGTCGGGTTGGTACGCTGTGTCGAGGCCAAACCAGCGCCCCGGCTGGTTTGTCATCTCGATGTGGGCGCCGAGGAGGAATGCGACCGTGTGCGTGTTGCTGAAGGCCCTCAGTCGCGCGATGCTCCGGCGATATTCGGGCCAATCGTAGACGACCAGCAGGCCCGGGTAGACCGTATCGCCGGTGAGCAGAAGCCCGGTCCTGCGGTCGAACACGGCGATATGATCCTCCTCATGCCCCGGGATTGCCAGGATGTCGAGAACGCGGTCGCCAAGATCGAACGCGGCCGAACCCTCGGGCCAACGTGACAGCGCGAAGAATGCCTTCACACCGGCGACGCCCTCCGCAACAATGGTCGTATCCGGCCGACCATGGAATTGGGCATTGCCGGCCAGATGGTCCAGGTGGCCATGCGAGTGCGCAACTATCAGCGGCACGGCTCGGCCACCGGCTGCGGTGGCGTGGCTGCCCAAGAGGTCGCCGACGGTCTTCGCCAGGGGAAAGATGGCTGGTGACGAGCTGGCACCCGCATCGAGCAGCAACGCGCCTGTCGTGCCGATGAGGAGATACATGAACGGCGCCTCGAAGGACCGGGGAGGATCGGAGCACTTCCCCTGCCGCAGAATGTATGTGTCGCCATCGAACCGATGCACCTGGATAGGCGGGTGGCCGGTGGAGCCCACGCATTCGGGTGATCCATGTATCCAGGTTACGTTGAGATCGCCGGCCATGGCAGGTCATCCATTCTCGTGGTTTTCGCCCGTTTTCCGACCGCCTCGAGGCCGGGCGCTGCGCTCCAGTCCCCTGCTTGCGAACGCAGGAGACGACAGCGGGCGCAAGTCATTGGATCGGCAGCTTTACCGTTGGGTCGCCAAGCAGGACCAGCGCGCGCCAGTCGTATGCCATGAGCTGCAGCGCTAGGATATCGCCGAGCGTGTCGGCACCGCTGCTCAACTCGTCCTTGGCGATCTGAAACGACGCCAAGAGCGAGTTGCTGACTTGTCGGCAAGCATCCAGGGCCATGCCAACGGGCTGGCCCCTATACAAGCATTTGTAAAGCGTCTTGATGATGGCGCTCGTCAGGAATTGCTCGGTCCATCTGCTGCGAATACTCCAGTCGAAGGTCGGTTCGACATGGCCAATGAAAGCACGCAGCGGCTGCTTGGCACCGAGCACAGCGCGCGGAAAGGGAGAGACCATCGCCCCGCAAGCCGCCACGCCGTTGAGGATGCGGGCGACGGGAGTATTGGCGGGCACGAGATTGCCGAACCGCGTCTCGGCGTCGGCTCCAGCCGAACAGCACGCGTGCGCATACCAGATGGCACCTGCCGGAGCGCCGGCCGCGAGGAGCGCATTGCCGTCCAAGTTCCGTGAATCTCCGTCGACAAGGATGCCAAGATTGGCGCGCATGCCGTTGACGTCGTCCAATGGACCGGTCCTGCCGTGGCTGGTCGTTGCGATCAGCGAGGGCTTGTTCTCCGCGATCGCTTCGATGAGGGCGGCGGCCGTCGCCTGTCCCTTTGAGCCGTCCAGGAATTGCGCGTGCGCTTTGAGATTGGTATCTCCGAGAAACTCTTGGTGCAGGGGTTTGGCTACGGCGTGCAACATCAGATTGGTGATGTCCCCAGGACCGAGATCGACGGCCCAAGTGAGCGTCCGGTCAAGTCGCGAGCCACCGTCACGCCATTCAGACAGGAGCGCGTCCACATAATGTTGGAGCGCATCGCCTTGGAGGTCGAGCCGACCGGCAAAGCATTTGCTGTGCAGCTCGAACTGGAACATCCAGGGAATGACCGCGGGGGTGCCATAGATCAGGAGATAGCGCGGCAATTCGGCCCGTCCCGTCCCGAAGCGAGTGGCGGCGATGTTGAGATCTTGGGCCGCGCCGTCGGCATAGTAGCGCCGAATCGTGCCGACGCGGCGGTCTTTGCGATAGCGAAGGACTGGAGCGCCCGCACGCGCCGCAAGCAAACCTTTCAGGGCCTCCGGTGCGTCCGCTCCGGTCGCGCGCTCTTTCGCGGACACCGCATCGTCGTCGGCGAGCACCAGCCCCCAGCCGACGCTTGGATGCGACCAGTCCCTCTGGTCGGCCTCCCGTTCCGGCCACAACAGGCTGGCTCTTGCCGCAAATCCGAGCGCAAGCAGGCCGGACTGCAACTCCCCGCTCACCGGCGATCTATTGGCGTTCTGCGGGTCTACCCAGGCATTGACTTGCAACTGATCCGGCCAGTTCATGGCGCAAACTCTGTCCCTTACACCTTCGCCTCGCCCATGGCTGCGGCGATCTCCGCTATTCTCTTCTCAATCTTAATCTGGTCGTCCGGTGCAATCCGGTCGCCCAACACTCGCTGGGCTTCCCTGAACGTCGCGCGTTCGGCTGCCAACCGCGTGAATTCTTCAGACGTTGCCACCCTGTCGTCCGCCGTTGCCGTGACCCACAGTTCGGCCGCGCTCACGTACATTACTGGGAGGGTCCACTCCTTGGTGCGTTTTCCCATTGTGACTGGGCTTCCAAAGCAGGCGCAGATAGCATCGCGCCCGTCCACGAGAGCTTGAGAGAAATCCACCGGCAGGGCCTCGCCTTGGCGCAGCGTCTTTGCCAAATATTGCAGCGAGCCGCTCAAGAATGCGTGCGTGAAATCGGCTACCACGCTGACTGGGATCTGCTCGCGCATGCCGACAACAACGGGAATGCCCTGCTGGACCAGGGCGTTGGCAATGGACGTACTGTTGGATGCGAGATCGCCCTGTGCACCTGAGCAAGCGTTGAGGATCACCAACCATGCCGATTCAAGAGGCTTGAACAGCATGCCGGTCCTGACGCTGAGAGGATCGCCTCCATGCAGCGTTACGCGGTTGGCGAGCTCCAGGTATCCGCCGTTGTCCGCATGGCCATGACAAAAGAAGTGGCAGATATGCGGCTGGAAGTTTGCTATCTTCGCCGACAGTTCCGCAAACTGGCCCGGAACAAATTCCGCTTGGATGC
>Ga0075421_100013073_pt1 | contig 10336 bp, 9 predicted proteins | sample SoiMetdeltSBSDD5_FD_75292 | JGI IMG/M metagenome (GOLD analysis project Ga0075421, IMG submission 75292) | Bulk soil microbial communities from a Populus tree surrounding site in Tennessee, USA - Soil MetaG P. deltoides SBSDD5 | ecosystem: Environmental > Terrestrial > Soil > Tree plantation... | reverse complement strand
GCGCCGAGTACGACCAGCGCATGATGCTCCTGCAGCCTAACGAAATAGTCCTGCAGGCCACGCAGCCTATTTCGCGACGTACTCCCCGTTGCGGTAGCCTAAACGCATGATTAGAAAGCGAAGATGACGCCCATGGCTTCCGGCCTATTTTCTTATCCGACGTTTCGAAAGTTCACATCACGTTGGGCGTGCTTGCCTCGATCACTCTGATAGCTTCGGGTAGGTTTAACTTTAGCCAAGGAGGGCGTAGCCATGAAAAGAGCAATAGTTGCGGTTGTTTTTGCCGCTGCGATGTCAATGGCCATGGGTGCCTTTGCTCAAAGCTACCCCACCAAGCCCGTGCGGATAGTAATTCCGATATCCGCAGGCAGTGGGCTCGACATTGTTGGCCGTTGGGTGGGACAGAAGCTCTCCGAAACATGGAGCCAACCAGTGGTTGTGGACAATCGACCTGGCGCGGGCGGCGTGATAGGCACCGCAATGGTCGCGAAGTCACCCACAGATGGATACACACTGCTCTTCGTCGGCAACGGTCACGCGGTGAACCCCGCCCTGTACAACAAACTGCCATACGACACGTTGAAGGATTTTGTCGAGATCGCTGGGGTCGCCAGTCTGGCCCAGGTTCTGGTCCTGTCCTCATCAGCGGGCGTAAAAAGTGTCTCCGAGCTAATTGCGTCCGCGAAGGCGCGGCCCGGGCAGATTACATTTGCATCCCCGGGAGCAGGCAGCGGCGTACATTTCACCGGCGAAATATTCAAGCTCGCGGCGGGGATAGACGTGGTGCACGTTGCGTACAAGGGCGGGCCGGAAGCGATGAACGATGTCATGATGGGTCGCGTTACCTATTGGATTCCGTCGGTTGGCACCGCGCTGCCGTTTATCCAGGGCGGCAAGCTTCGCCCGCTGGGTGTCAGCACTGGCAAGCGCTCCGCGTGGCTGCCGGATGTTCCGACCATCGCAGAGGCCGGAGTCGCCGGCTTCGAGCATTCACTCTGGTTTGGCATATGGGCGCCAGCTCGTACGCCCGCGGCCATTGTGGACAAAATTGCGAATGACACCTCGCACGCTCGCGTAGCAGCGGATGTGCGCGAGCGATTCGCAACGCTCGCGGCCGAGCCGATGAGCATGACGCGGACCGAATTTGCGCGCTTCGTGCGCAACGAGATCGAGGCCGTGGCACGCGTTGCCAAGGTGGCGGGCATTAAGCCGCAATAGTGCGCACGCCCAACCCTTCGTTCAACCGCGACGCGCCGCAAGCGGCGCGCGGGTTAACGGGACGTCAGGCCGCCGCGAGGCCCGCAGCAAAGCGCGATTTAACCTTATGGCTACCCTTCTCAAAACTGCTTTGACTGCGATCTCAAGTCTTGCGGACGCACCTGGTCGTCTCGCTCGACGAGCGTGCGGCGCTCCGGGCGAAGCGGAATGCGTTTAAAGACAAGGCTGACGGAGAAGCTCGGGATCGAGCATCCAATTCTTCTGGCGCCCATGAACGTCCTCGCGGGCGGGAAGCTTGCTGCCGCCGTGTCCAATGCAGGCGGACTCGGCATCATCGGCGGCGGGTACGGCGACGCCGATTGGCTCGAGCAGCAGTTCGCGGCAGCGGGGAATGCAAGGGTTGGCTGCGGGTTCATCACCTGGTCGATGGCGAGAGATCCGAAGCTGCTCGATCAGGTTCTGACCAAGCAGCCGGCCGCTCTGATGCTCTCTTTCGGGGGCGTCGAACCACACGCGTCGCGCATCAAGGCGCGAGGAGTGCCGCTGATCTGCCAGGTGCAAGGTATGAGGTACTTGCGCGAAGCCGTCGATGCGGGCGCCGACATCATCGTTGCCGAAGGTTGCGAGGCCGGCGGCCACAGCGGTTACCGAGGCGTGTTCACGCTCGTTCCCGAAGCCGCTGACTACCTCGCAAAGTGTTCGCCCGATACCGCTCTGGTCGCGGCAGGCGGCGTGGGGGACGGTCGCGGTCTTTCTGCGGCGCTCATGCTTGGCGCAGACGGCGTTCTTGTCGGGACGCGCTTCATCGCGAGCCAGGAGTCGGAAGCGCCGGAGGGGTTTCGCCAGGCGATCATCCATGCTGATGGTGACTCCACGATGAAATCGACCTCGGTCGACATTGCTCGGAAGCGTTACTGGCCCAATCCGGAGTTCGTCGTTCGCGTTCTGAAGAACAGCTTTGTTGCCAAGTGGCATGGGCGCGAGCGCGAGATGGAGAACGCAATCGATATCGAGTATGAGCGCTTCTGGGCTGCTTTCAAGGCGGGGGACGCAGATAACTCTGGTGTACTCATGGGAGAGGTTTCCGGAATAATTCATGACGCGCCGCCTGTCGCGCAGATCGTCGAAAGCATGATCGCGCAGGCCTGCCAGCTCTTAGGTTCGCACTCGCGTTACATTGTCCGCTAGAGAAGGTCGCAGATGCGGCCTAACCCGTCGCTCAACCGAACCCGCTGCGGCAGGCCGAGCTTGCGAAGCCCAGGAAGCCACATACCGTTGCAGGTGAGTTTCGCCGCGACAGACTTCTGTCTTAGTATGTAGCCATGCTGCATATCGAACCCACCGACCAAATCCTTGGCGCGCGCGTTAGCGGCGTTGACCTTTCCGAGCCCCTGCGCGATCGCGACTTTGCTGCCATCTTCTTGGCCGTGGCGGAACACGGCGTGCTGTGCTTCCCGGGACAGAAGCTCGACGCCGCGGCCCTTCGCGATTTCTCGCAACGTTTCGGCAGGATCCAGGGCTCAGTGACCGGCAAGTATCACCATCCGACGGTACCGGAGGTCGGTTACCTCTCAAACGTGATGGAAAACGGCGAGCCGATCGGACTCGCCGATGCCGGGCAGGACTGGCACACCGACATGACGTACAACGCCACGGTCGGCTTCGTGAACGTGCTCTATGCCGTGAAGGTGCCGCGCCGCAATGGGAGGGCACTCGGTGCGACACAGTTTGCCAACATGCATGCGGCGTACGAGGACCTCGATCCCGAGCTCAAAGCGCGACTCGCGGGCATGACCGCCACACACGACTTCAACAAGTTCTGGGAGAAGATGCGCACGCGGCCCGGCAGCATTCGACCCGCACTCACGCCGGAGCAGCGACGCAAGCGGCCCCCGTCCGTCCATCCGATTTTTCTCGAGCACCCGATCACCGGCCGCACGGTGCTCTATTGCAATCCCGGTTACGCGGTTCGCATCAATGAGCTGCCACAGCGCGAAAGCGACGAGATGCTGCAGAAACTCTTCGAGCACCAGCTTCAGCCGAAGTACCAATACGAGCACACATGGACGGAATGCGATGTGCTCATGTGGGAACACATCGGCACGCTGCACAATGCGGTTGCGGATTACGGTCCGGACGAGCATCGGCTGATGATGCGATGCCAGGTGCTGGCGGACCGGGTCTTCGATCCGGACTTCGTCCGTAAGACGCTGAGTCTCGCGCAGCCGGTCTAGCAGGGGCGCACCGCGACGGCGCGCGAGGCACCGGCCCGGTGCGGCTGCGCTGGGCCACGTCTTTGTAATTCCACCGGTAATCAAGCACTTGGTGTTTTCCTGCCGATGGCATACCTCGTGCTGAATACCGCGTGGTATGCAAGGACGTTCAGAGGACCCGCCTTCCCATAGCCTGGACTTCGAGCGGCTGAGCGCCGCGTACGACGCGCGGCAGCTTACGCCCACCGCCGTCGTGCGAGGCGTGTTGTCCCGTATCGAAGTCAGCCAGTCCTCGAATCCAGCCTGGATACACGTGTTCGCGCGCGATGCATTGCTCGCGCGCGCGGCGGAGCTCGAGCAGCGCCGCGCGCGCGGCGAACGATTGCCGCTTTACGGCGTGCCTTTCGGGGTCAAGGACAACGTCGATGTGGCCGGTGCGCCGACCACCGCCGCATGTCCCGCCTATCGCTACATAGCATCCAGTACGGCGCACGTGGTCGAACGACTCGAGCATGCCGGCGCGATCTGCATCGGCAAGACGAACATGGACCAGTTCGCAACCGGCCTCGTCGGCACGCGCTCGCCGTACGGGGCCTGCTCGAATCCATTCGATTCACGTTACATCTCCGGCGGCTCGAGCTCGGGTTCCGCGGTCGCTGTCGCGCTCGGACACGTGAGCTTCGCGTTGGGCACCGACACAGCAGGCTCAGGGCGCGTGCCTGCAGCCTTTTGCAACGTCGTGGGGGTGAAGCCGACTCGCGGTCTCGTCAGCACGAAGGGCATCGTTCCGGCGTGCCGCTCTCTCGATTGCGTATCGGTCTTCGCACTGACCGTCGAAGACGCCGGGTCCGTGTTGCGAATCGCGCAGGAACCAGACGAAAGCGATCCTTACAGGAGATCGTCTAACCAGGAAGTCGACGGAGCACGCCACGCTTTTCTCCGCTGCGGCATCCCGCGCGCGGCCGATTTGCGCTTTTTCGGTGATGAAGCGGCAAAGATGGCTTTCCGACGCGCAACCGAGACCCTCGAGTCAGTGGGCGCAGAGCTCATCGAGATCGATTACGCGCCTTTCGCCGAAGCGGCGCGCCTGCTCTATGAAGGGCCCTGGCTCGCAGAACGGCTCGCCGCCATCAAGACGTTCTATGAACGTTCGCGCGACGAGATGCACCCCGCTGTCCGCGAGATCATCGGCGGCGGGGCACGGTTCAGCGCAACGGACGTGTTCGAGGCGCAAGACCGTCTTCAGGCGCTGAAAAGCGAGTCAGCCGAAACGTGGCAGCGCGTCGACGTTCTCGTGGTCCCAACCGCAGGGACGATTTACCGCATCGATCAAGTTGCCGCCGATCCCCTGAGGCTGAATAGCAACCTCGGCTACTACACGAACTTCGTCAATTTGCTCGACCTTGCAGCGCTTGCAGTCCCTGCGCGATTTCGCGACGACGGGCTGCCTTTTGGCATCACGCTTATTGCACCCGCATTGCAGGACGCATTGCTGGCGCACTGGGGCGCGCGCTTTCATCGCGACTGTGCGCCGATGCTCGGCGCGACGCAGTTCCGGCTGCCGCGAACCGCAGGGGCGAAAACGTCCGTCGCCGAGGAGCAGCGTGTGGAGTGCAGCCGATGATCGCACAACCGGAAACGAAGCTGCGGCCAGTGCCGGCGCCCGAGCAAGCGCCGCCGCGGCAAACGTATATCACGGTCCGCGGTTTATCGAAGCGCTTCGGCGGCAGTGTGCTCTACGAGAGCTTCGATCTCGACCTGCCGCAGGGTCGGATCACCTCGATTTTCGGACCGAACGGTTGCGGGAAATCGACTCTCATCAACATGATCTCGGGGCTTACCCCGGTCGATGCCGGCGAGATCCTGTTCGACGGCAAGACACTGCGCGACACCACGATCGGGTACGTGTTTCAGAACTACCGTGACGCGCTCATGCCGTGGAAGCGGGCAATAGACAACATCAAGTACCCGCTCGAAATTGCCCGCAAGAGCAAAGCTGAATGCAGCCGACGCGCCGACGAGCTCATCGCATCGTTCGATATCGGATTCGACCTGCATCGCTATCCGTACGAGCTTTCCGGAGGCCAGCAGCAGCTCGTTTCGATCATGCGCGCGCTCGCGCCGCACCCCGAAGTGCTGTTCCTCGACGAGCCGTTCTCGGCGCTCGATTACGAGATGACGCTTTTCATACGCGACAAGCTGCAGGAGATTTTCGTCGCGACGGGCGTAACCATGCTGCTCGTCTCCCACGATCTCGAAGAAGCTGTATATCTGGCGGATCACGTGCTGCTGCTCACGAAGCGGCCGACGCGCGTCGCGGAAAACGTCCGTTTCACGGCTCCACGCACGCGCAACGCGGGAACGCTCTCGACCGACTATTTCATTCAGACGAAAGCCCACTGTCTCGAGATATTCCAGCGCGAGGTGCGCAAATGAACCGGGCAGCCGTTTCGATTGCATTCGTCGGCCCCGTTCTGCTGCTGGCGGTGTGGTGGCTTGCGTTCGACGCGCAATGGGTGAATCACAAGCTGCTGCCGAGTCCATGGTCGACGGTGCAGTCGTTGTGGGAAAGCGTCGTCTCCGGGTCCATGACCAGGGATTTTCTGAGCACGCTCAATCGGACGCTGTCGGCGTTTGCCATGGCGGCCGCGGCCGGTATTCCGGTGGGAATCGTTCTGGGCTCGAATCAGAAGGTGTATCGCTCCATCGAATTCCTGGTCGATTTCTTCCGCTCGACGCCGGCAACAGCGATGTTCCCGCTCTTCCTGCTGATATTCGGCATCGGCGACTTCGCGAAGATCGCGGTGGCGGCATTCGCGGCCTGGCTGGTCGTCGTCTTCAATGTCGCCTATGGCGTCATGAACGCACGGCAAACCCGCATCCTCGCCGCGCGGGTGATGGGCGCGTCGAGTCTGCGCGTCTTTCGCGACGTCATGTTTTTCGAGTCATTGCCGCAGACTTTTGTCGGACTGCGCATGGCGGCCTCCGTCGCGCTCGTCGTCATCATCGTTGCGGAGATGTTCATCGGTTCGAGCGATGGCCTGGGCCGCCGCATCATCGACTCGCAGCAGGTGTTCGACCTTCAGCAGATGTACGCCTCCATCATCGCGAGCGGCATCATGGGCTACGGCATGAATCTCATCTTCCTCGGCATCGAAAAATGGCTGGTTCATTGGTCCGGTAAATAACTTTCAAATGGAAAAACAAACTATGGTCAAACGTGTCGTGCTCGGTTTGATTGGACTGATGCTTTGGGCGCCGGTAGCCGCGCAACAGAAGATGGACAAAGTGGTGGCCTCATGGCTGCCCATCATGCAGACGATGGCCTATTACGTGGCCCTGGAGGAGAAACTTTTCCAGAAGGCCGGGATCGAGATCGATTCGAAAATGTTCCAGAACCCGAATCAGATCATCGATTCGCTCGTCGCGGGTCAGGCGGACTTCGGCCCGCCCGGGGCGGCGGCGGGCATCACGGTCTTGGCGGAGGCGCGCTATCCCGGCACGTTCAAAGTGTTCGGACTGCAGGGCGGCGGCATCAAGGTGAAGCTCATCAACGATGGACTGATCGTCAGGAACGATTCGACGATCACATCGTTCAAGGACCTCAGGGGCAAGTCGCTGGGGCATCTGCCCGGCGTGCAATGGCGCACGATTTCGCGCCACATCGTGCGCTCGAACGGACTCGATCCCGACAAGGATGTGCGGCTGCAGGAAATCGCGGTCGCCTTACAGGTGCCGTCGGTCGTCGCGGGGACGGTCGATGCGACGCTCTCGCTGGAGCCCGTCGGATCGATCGCGGTCGCTTCCAGGGAAGCCAAGCGCGCCATGACCAATCCGGTGGCGAGCTTCGTCGCTGATCCTTTCTATTCCGGCGTGGCGGTGCTCACGACGAAATTCATGAAAGAGCGTCCAGCGGTGGCACGCAAGGTCGTCGAGGTGCTCGATCAGGCCACGGACCTGGCGATGAAAAACTTCGAGAAGTATCGGGCGATCATTCCGAAGTACACGCCGATCAAGCCGGATCAGGTCCAGCATGTCGCGCAGCCGTATCTGCGGGGCTTCAAAGATCTCAACGATACGGACATCCGCTCGTATCAGGCGCTCGTCGACGTCTTCTACAAGGAGAACGTGCTCAAAGAGAAGTTCGACGTGAAAAACGTTCTGCTGAAAAGCGGCGACATCCATTAAATCCGAGGGAAAGACTCAAATGGCAGTGAAACGTTTTCGTGCGGCGGTGGTGCAGACGCTGGCTGTCCTGGGCGACATCGATGCGAACATCGAGTTGCTCACGCGCTATACCGAAGAGGCGGTGCGTCTCGGCTCGAAGCTCGTGGTGTTTCCGGAGTGCATGAACACGGGCTATCTGTTCGATTCGAAGGAGCACTGCGCCAGGCTTGCCGAGCCGGTGAACGGCCGGTACGTGCAGGCGATGGCGGAGCTTGCAAAAAAGCACCGGATACACATCGCGAGCGGCATCACCGAGCGGCACACCCAGAGCGGCAGGATTTTCAACAGCGGCGTGCTGCTGGACTCGCGCGGTGAGCTTGCATTGCATTATCAGAAACAGTTTCTCGCGACGCACGACCAGAACTGGTTCGAGTTCGGTGAAAAAGGCTGCCCCATCGCCGACACCGAGCTCGGCCGCATCGGGCTCCTCATCTGCTTCGATGGTCGCATACCCGAAATTGCGCGCTGCCTTGCGCTTGACGGGGCAGACGTGATCGTCGACATGGCCAACTTCTTTGCGATGGATCAGGCGGAGATGTGGGTGCCGGCGCGTGCCTTCGAGAACGGCGTGTGGTTCGTCGCCGCGACGAAAGCCGGGGTAGAGCGCAGCATCTACTATCCGGGCGGCAGCATGATCGTTGCGCCGACGGGTGACGTCGTGGCGAAAATGCCTTACGACGTGCACGGTATCACGAGCGCGGAAATCGACGTGACGGCGGCCTCCTACAAGAAATGGCCCGCCGGCGGCGATAAGTTCGCCGACCGGCGCCCGGAGTGCTATGAGCTCCTGGCCAAACCTTTCGAAGAGACGCCCGTCGCGCCGTTGCTGAAGCAACCCCTCGTGCCTGAAGAGGCGACGACAAAGGTCGCCGCGGTTCAGGCGCACATGACGACGCGCATCCGAAGCGTCGATGCTGCGCTCGAGATGGCAGATCACACGGCCAAGCTCGGCGCCAAGGTGATCGTGCTGCCTCAGCACTTCAACATCGACACGTGGCTGCCGGACATCTTCCAGGCTTCGGCGGCAGCCAAGAATACCGGGATGATATTGCAACGCGTCGCCGCGATTTCCAAAACGTACGGCTGCGCGATCGTCGTGCCCGTGATGGAAGCGAGCGGCAGCGGGATCGTGCCGAGTGCGGTGCTTGTCGGCCCCGGTGGGGAGACGATCGGCAAGTACCAGCAAGTGCATCTCGAGCCGCAGCTGCGCAACTGGGCGAACGCCGGATCCGGCTTCAAGGTCTTCCAGACGCCGTTCGGCCGTATCGGGATGATGCTGGGCCATGATGGGCTCTATCCCGAGTCCACACGGATTCTTGCACTCATGGGCGCGGACATCATTACGTGGTCGACCGCATGGCGGCATGCGTACGAGCGTCAGCTCCTTGCGGTGCCGAAAGCGGAAGACAATCGCGTCTTCCTCGTTTGTGCCAACCGCACGGACTGCCCATATCCCGGGGGCTCGCTGGTCATTCCCCCGAACGGCTTCCCGCATTGGGACCTGAACGTTATCTCGCCGCCCGTGCTACGTCACGGGGCCGTGATGCCGGCATTTGCGAATCTGGCACTCGCGCGTCAGAAAAAAATGATCCCGAAAGTCGACATGCTCCGAAACCGGCTCGTGAAGACCTATGGCCCGCTCACGGCGGTGCCGGAAGCGGCGGCGGCTGCGTGACGCTCTCCGCCGGAGGAGATGACCACCATGATCAAGAACCTTCCGACGAAAAGCCTCGCCACGGGCGTGTACGAGCGCATCAAGGCAGACATTTTCGATTTCTGCCTCTTGCCGGGTGACCGTTTCACCGAAACCGAAGTGGCCGCACGGCTCGGCGTATCCCGCACGCCTGTGCGCGAAGCCCTTTACCGGCTCGAGCGCGAAGGCTACATCGATGTGTCTGCCCGCAATGGCTGGAGCGTGAAGCCTTTCGACTTCACTCTCTTCGAGAATCTGTACGACGTGCGCGTGGTGCTGGAAGTGGCCGCCGTGCGCAAGTTGTGCGAAATGGAAGCTCAGCCGGAGCTTGGCGGCCTTGCGAAGATCTGGCTCGTTTCGCCGGACGAACGCGTGCGCGACCCGCAAATGGTGTGCGAAATGGATGAAGATTTCCACGGCACGCTACTGCTCGCCTCCGGGAATCCGGAGATGGCTCGCATACACCGGGACATTGCAGAACGCATCCGGATCATCCGCAGGCTCGATTTCACTCAGCAGGAACGCATCGATGCGACGTACGACGAGCACGCGACGATTCTCCGCAGTGTGATGCAGCGCAGGCTCGATCAGTCGCGGCTGCTACTTCGTGCTCACATCGAGGCGAGCAAGGCGGTGGTGCGGCAGATCACGCTCCACCGGCTGCATTCGGCGCGGCCGGTGCCGGCGCAGCGTACGGCGTAAAGCTAGCACACCCCGTATTCCGGTGAGCGGGGGCGTCGCAGACGCGGGGTCTCCCGCGAACGTAACATTCGAACGCCCGTTAGAACTCACGTCCGAGACTGCGAGGCTTTGGGAGGCGCTGCGGGGGCGTCGCAGACGCGAACGTAACATTCGAACGCCCGTTAGCACTCACGTGCGAGCCTGCGAGGGTCAGGGAGACGGCCGGGCCTCGATTAGGCCGCCGTTTTCAGCGGCCGTTTGACGTGGCTCGTCAGGCGCTGCGTGAGCCCGCGGCGTATCTCGT
>Ga0075421_100013072_pt1 | contig 10336 bp, 10 predicted proteins | sample SoiMetdeltSBSDD5_FD_75292 | JGI IMG/M metagenome (GOLD analysis project Ga0075421, IMG submission 75292) | Bulk soil microbial communities from a Populus tree surrounding site in Tennessee, USA - Soil MetaG P. deltoides SBSDD5 | ecosystem: Environmental > Terrestrial > Soil > Tree plantation... | reverse complement strand
CCTAGCTCTGGCACTTGGCTTGCGTTGAAAGCCTCCCAACGGATCGAGGAGGCCTCATGACGACGCCTGTATTGGTGGTGGACGACGAGCCGATGGTGCGGAAGTCGCTGGCGCTGGCGCTCGAGCGCGCCGGAGCGACCGTGATCACCGCCGCCGACGGTCAGGAAGCCCTGGCCAAGTTTCGCGAACACAAGAGCGCCGTCATCTTCTCCGACGTGAAGATGCCGGGGATGGATGGGTTCGCGCTGTTGCGCTCGGTGAAGCGGCTGGATCCCGACACCCCGGTCGTGCTCATCACCGGGTTCGGCGGCGAGGACGTCGCCGCGCGGGCCGAGGAAGCGGGCGCCGCACGGGTGCTCAACAAGCCGATCACGACCGCCGAGCTGCAGCAGGTGCTCGTGGCCCTGCTCGGGCAGCCCGACGAAGCCGAGCCCGCCGCCATCATCACCAGCAACCCGCAGATGGAAGCCATGCTGTCGCTCGCGCGCCGGGTCGCGAAGACCGACGCGACCGTGCTGGTCCAGGGCGAGACCGGCACCGGCAAGGAAGTCCTGGCCCGCTTCATCCACAACGAGAGCGCCCGCCACGACGGCCCCTTCGTCGCCGTCAACTGTGCCGCCCTTCCCGAATCCCTCATCGAATCCGAGCTCTTCGGCCACGAGCGTGGCTCGTTCACCGGCGCGACCGGCCGGCGCGCCGGCTGCTTCGAGACGGCCTCCGGCGGCACGCTGCTCCTCGACGAGGTGACCGAGATCCCGCTCGCGCTCCAGGCGAAGCTGCTCCGCGCGCTGCAGGAGAGCGAGGTCGTGCGCGTGGGGAGCAGCACCCCCGTGAAGGTCGACGTGCGGGTGATCGCGGTGACCAACCGCGAGCTGCGCGGCGAGGTGTCCGCGGGCCGCTTCCGTCAGGACCTCTTCTATCGCCTCAACGTGCTCGCCCTGCGTCCGCCCGCGCTGCGCGACCGTCCGGGCGACATCCCGATCCTCAGCCGCCACTTCCTGATCAAGTACGCCGCCGCCTACGCGAGCACGGCGTCGAAGTTCAGCGCCGAGGCGATGGAGCGGCTGGTGGCGCATCGCTGGCCCGGCAACGTGCGCGAGCTCGAGAACGTCGTCCAGCGCGCGGTGATCCTGTGTGGCGGCGGCGACATCGCAGCCGAGCACATCGTGCTCGAGGACGCCATGACGCTGGAGCCGATCGACACGGGCGGCCGCACGATCATGGAGCTCGAGCGCGACGTCATCCTCACCACGCTCGCGCGTCTCAACGGCAATCGCACCCACACGGCGAAGGCGCTCGGCATCACCGTCCGTACCATCCGCAATCGCCTGCGCAAGTACCGCACCGCTGCCGCGCCGCCCGAGCCGCCGGCTGAGATGGCCTCCTGACCCGTGGATCACATCCTCTCGCAGGACGAAGTCGACGCGCTTCTCACCGCCGTCGACCGGGGTGAGATTCCCGACGAGCCACCGTCGGGCGTCGGCTTCGCCTCGCCCGGCGCGGCCGTCCGCTACAACTTCCGCAAGCCGAACCGCGTCTCGAAGGACCAGGTCAAGATGCTGCAGAGCATGCACGAGTCCTTCGCGCGCCTGTACACGGCGTCGCTGAGCACCCTCCTCCGCGGACTCGTCGAGGTCGAGCTCAAGACGGTCGAGCAGGTCACCTACGGCGAGTTCATCATGTCGCTCTCCCCCCCGAATTGCCTCGTCGTCTTCAACATGGAGCCGCTCAAGGGCGGCGCCGCGCTCGAGATCAACGCCAACGTCCTCTTCCGCTTCATCGACCGGCTCCTGGGCGGGAGCGGGCTCTTGCCCGTGCGCCTGCGGGATTTCACGGAGGTGGAGCAGGTCCTCATCGAGCGCATCGCCGTGCGCGCCATGATGGATCTCCAGCAGGCGTGGCAGCACGCCGGCACGTTCGGCTTCCGCGTCGCGCACCTCGAGACGAACCCGCAGTTCGTGCAGCTCACGTCGCCCAACGAGGTGGTGATCGCCGTCACGTTCGACGTCAGCGTGGGCGAGGAGCGCGGGCACATGACGCTCGTGTTTCCCCACCTGCTCCTCGAGCCGGTCATGCCGAAGCTCAACACCCACCGCAACTTCGCCACCCTGCAGCGCGAGCTCTCGCCCGAGGAGAACGAGGGGTTCCAGGACAACCTGTTGCGTGTCGGCCTCACCGTGCGCGGCGTCCTCGCCGAAGTCCCGATGACCATCCGCGATCTCCTCGAGCTCACGGAGGGAACGGTCATCTCGCTCGGCAAGCGCTCCAGCGCGCCCGCCGTCGTCGAAGTGGAAGGAGTCCCGCGCTTCACGGGACGTCCTGGAACGCTGAATCGCAAGCGCGCGCTCCGCGTGCTGTCCGTGGTGAAGAAGGGGGACACGATCGGTGACGCCGACGAGCGCTCCGCAACAGGAACCATCCATGTCGCCTAGCCCCGTCGAGAGCGCGCCGGCGATGGTCGACCTCGCCGTCGAGAACCTCGAACGGTTCGCGGCCGCGTTCTTCCACGCCGCCGGCCCGGCGCTGACGACGTCCCTGAACAAGCCGCTCACCGTCCAGGTCGTGCAGGTGGCCACCACCACCGTGAAGGCGCTGCTCGACGACCTCGACGCGCCGTGGGCGATGATCGAGATGACGTACCAGCGCGGCATGACGGGCACGCACTGGCTCATCGTCTCGCGCCGGAACGCCCTCGTGCTCGCCGCCGACCCCACCGCCGAGGTGGTGGACCTCGAGTCGCGCCACAAGGAAGCGATCCGCGACACCGTGAACCAGCTCCTGCACGCCGCGGGGCCGCCGCTGATGCCGCTCTTCGCCCGCTCCGTCGCGTGGGCGCCGGTGACCGTGCACGTGGTCGCGCGCGACGAGGAGCTTCCCGGTGACTTGGCGATGGACCAGCGGCTGTGGGTCGCGCGCGCGCAGGCGCAGGGCGAGGGCACTCAGATCGACCTCGCGCTCACGATCGACGAGGGGCTCGCGCACGACATCTGCTCTTTCCGGCCCGGAGCCGAGGCCGCCGAGCCGGCGGCGCCCGGGGAGCGCCGCGAGCGCGAAGCCGGCGCGCCGTCGAAGATCGACCTGATCCTCGACGTGACGCTGCCGGTCGCGGTGGAGCTGGGCCGCGCGCGCATGCAGATCCAGGACATCCTCAAGCTCGCGCCGGGCTCCGTCATCGCGCTCGACAAGTCCGCCGGCGATCCCGTGGAGCTCTTCATCAACGAGCGCCCGATCGCCAAAGGGGAGGTCGTCATCATCGACGAAAACTTCGGCGTTCGGCTCACGTCCATCGTGACCGCCACCGAGCGCATCCGGACCCTGCGATGAACCGCCAGCTGATCCCGGTCTTCGTGCTCCTCGCGCTGCTGATGGCGGCCATCGCCGCCGCGGATCCGTGCGCGCCGAGCGTGGCGGGACAGCCGCCCGCGCACGGGTGCGACGATCGCGGGCTCCCGGGCGCTGCCGCGCTCGGACGGCCCCAGAGCGTGCCGCCGGCGCCGCCCGCGCTCGGTGCGCCCGTGCCCGCGACGGCGGCGCCGCTCGTCGACGATGGGCCGTCGCTGCTGGGCGCCCTCGCGCGCCTGCTCGGCGCGGTGCTGGTGCTCGCGGCGCTGATGGCGGCGTGCATCCTCGGCTACCGCAAAGTCGTCCGGCGCGCCGGCACCAAGCGGGGCGTCCTCGCGTGGGCGTCCGGATGGATCGACGACAACGGTGAAGATGCCGTGCGGATCACGTCGCGACGCTATCTTGGCGGTCGCGAGTCCGTGGCCGTCGTGCACGCGGGGGGCGAGCGGTTCCTGATCGGCATCACGGCCGGCCAGGTCTCGCTGCTCGCGCGTCTGGAAGAGCCGGTGACGGACACCGTGCCGGACTTCACCGACGCGTTGACGCGGGCGGGCGGGCCGCTCACCGCCGTGCCCACGCCGTCCTCGCCCACCGAGCATTTCCGTGCCGCGATGGATCGCTCGCGCGAGCGGCTCGGCCGCATGGCGCATCTCACGGTCGTTCCGCGAGACGATCGTGGGTAAGAGGCTTCTCACGGCCGCTGCCGTCGCCGGCGTGATGCTGGCGGCGATCGCGGCCGAGGCTCAGACGATCGCCTTGCCCAAGCTCACGCTGGAGGCGACCGAGGCGCGCTCGCCGCAGGAAGTCTCCACGGCGGTGCAGGTGCTCATCGCGCTCACCATCCTGAGCGTGGCGCCGGCGATCCTGCTCATGGTCACCTCGTTCACGCGCATCGTGATCGTGCTCTCGCTGCTGCGTCACGCGATCGGCATCCAGCAGCTGCCGCCCAACCAGGTCATCATCGGGCTCTCGCTCTTCCTGACGATCTTCGTCATGGCGCCGGTGGGGCAGGAGATGCACCGCGTCGCCGTCCAGCCCTACATGGACAAGAAGCTGTCGCAGACGGACGCGTTCGAGAAGGCGCTCGATCCGCTGCGCGCGTTCATGCTCCGGCAGACCCGCCAGACCGACCTCGCGCTCATGGTCCAGCTCGGCAAGATCGAGCAGCCCCGCACGCCCGCCGATCTGCCCACCCACGTGCTGATCCCCGCCTACGCGCTGTCCGAGGTGAAGACCGCCTTCCAGATGGGCTTCGTGCTGTTCCTGCCGTTCCTCGTGATCGACATGGTGGTCGCGAGCGTCCTGATGTCGATGGGCATGCTGATGCTGCCGCCCGTCATGATCTCGCTGCCGTTCAAGCTCCTCCTGTTCGTCCTCGCCGACGGCTGGAACCTCGTCATCCGCGCCCTCGTCTCGGGGTACCGGTGAGCCGATGACTGCCGACGCCGTCCTCTCCCTCGCGCGCGACTCGAGCTTGCTGATGCTCTACGTGGCGGGACCCGTGCTCGGCGCCGGTCTCGTCACCGGTGTCATCGTCAGCATCTTTCAGGCGGTGACGCAGGTGCAGGAGGCGTCGCTGTCGTTCGTTCCGAAGCTCGCCGCGATCCTGCTCGTGTTCGCCTTCCTCGGGCACTGGATGCTCGCGCAGCTCGTGACGTACACGGTGGGGCTCTACTCGAACCTCAACGCGTGGGGCAGCTGACGTGGAGGGCCTCCTGGCACTCGCCGCCGGCTATCGCACGACGTTCCTCCTCGTGTTCTTTCGCATCGGGGCCATGGTCGCGGTGGCGCCGATCCTCGGTCACCAGAGCGTGCCGGTGGCGCACCGCGCGGGACTCGCCGTCCTGCTCTCGCTGCTGATCACGCCGGTCGTTCGCCCGGCGCCGGTGGACGGCGGCGACGGGCTCGGCCTCGCGCTCGCCATCGGCGGCGAGATCCTCGTCGGCGTCGTGATCGGCGCCGTCGCGGCGCTCGTGGTGGCGGCGGTGCAGGTGGGAGGCGAGCTCGTCGGGTTCCAGATGGGCCTCGGCATCGGCGCCGTCTACGACCCCACGCTCGGCGGGCAGGCCACCGTGTTCACGCGCTTCCAGGAGATGCTCGCCCTCCTGCTCTTTCTCGCCCTCGACGGCCATCACGCCTTGCTCGCGGCGGTGGCGGCGAGCTTTCAGCGCGTGCAGCCGGGCACGACCCTCGCCGCGCAGCCGCTCGCGGCGGGCATGGCGGCGCTCGGCGCGAAGGTCGTGCGGGCCGGCCTCGAGCTGTCCGCGCCCCTCGTGGGCGTGCTGTTCGTCGTGAACGCGGTGATGGGGCTGCTCGCGCGCGTCTCGCCGCAGATGAACGTCTTCTCGCTCGTGCAGCCGGTGGCGATGGGCGCCGCGCTCGTGGCCGCGGTCGCCGTCCTGCCCTCGACCCTGACCTCGATCGCGGGCCTCTACGCCGGCGTGCCGGCGGACATCGCGGCGCTGTTCGGAGCGTCTGGTGGCCGATGAGCAGCCTGGCCAGGAACGCACCGAGCAGCCGACAGCCCGGCGCCGCGAAGAGGCGCGCAAGGAAGGGCGGGTCCCGGCCAGCCGCGATCTTCCTGGCGCCCTCGTCCTCCTCGGCGGCCTCGGCGTGCACGCGATGGGTGGCGGGTACGTCCTCGCGGAGGCGGTCCGCCAGTTCGAGCGCGGTCTGGTGGCGCTCCCAACCGGAGAGCTCACGGTCAACGAGGCGCTCGCGCGGTGTTTCGATGCGGCCTATGCGGGGGTCCGCATCGCGTGGCCGTTCCTCCTGGTGCCGGCCGTGATCGCCCTCGCCACGGGCCTCGTGCAATCGCGCCTCGCGCTGTCGCTGACGGCGGTGAAGCCGAAGTGGGAGCGCGTCAACCCCGGGCAAGGTCTGCGCCGGCTCCTGAGCGCGCGCGGCGCGGTCGAGGTGCTGCGCGCCGTCCTGAAGCTCGTCGCGGTGGGGACGGTCGCGTACGTGACCCTGCGCGCGGACTGGCCGCTCTTGACGAGCACGAGCGCCGAGGGCGCCGCGCTGAGCGGCCTCGGCCGCGTGCTGTGGGACCTGTGGCTGCGGATCGGCGTCGTCTTCCTCGTGATCGCCGCGGTCGACTACGGCTATCAGTGGTGGCAGCACGAGAAGGGCCTCCGCATGACGAAGCAGGAAGTGCGGCAGGAGGCCAAGGAGCTGGAAGGCAGCCCCCAGCTGCGCGCTCGCCTTCGCGCGCTCCACCGTCAGATGGCGACGCGCCGGATGATGACCGAGGTCAAGCGCGCCGACGTCGTGCTTCGAAACCCGATTCACTTCGCCGTCGCCCTCCGCTACGACGGGCGCAAGATGCGCGCGCCGCGGGTGGTGGCCAAGGGCGAGCGCCTCGTCGCGCAGCGCATCGTCGACGAAGCCTTCCGGCACGGCGTGCCCACGATCGAGAACCCGCCGCTCGCCCGCGCGCTCTTCAAGGCGTGCGCGATCGGCAAGGAAGTCCCGCGCGATCTCTACCGCGCGGTGGCCGAGGTGCTCGCGTACGTGTACGCGCTCAAGGGGAGGCCGCGGTAGCCATGAACAGCTGGCGACGCAGCGACCTCGTGCTCGCGGGTGGCGTGATCGGGATTCTCACCGTCCTGGTGGCGCCGCTGCCGGCGATGCTGCTCGACTTCCTGCTCACGACGAATCTCACGCTCTCGCTCCTCATCCTGTTCGTCGCGATGTACGTGAAGCGGCCGCTCGAGTTCTCCGTCTTCCCGTCACTGCTCCTCGTGGCGACGCTCTATCGCCTGTCGCTGAACGTGGCGGCGACGCGGCTCATCCTCCTCCACGGCGGCGAGGGCTCCGGCGCGGCCGGGCGCGTGATCCAGGGCTTCGGCCAGTACGTGGTCGGCGGCAACTTCGTCGTCGGCGTCGTGCTGTTCCTGATCCTCGTCGTCATCCAGTTCGTCGTCATCACCAAGGGCGCGGGCCGGATCGCGGAGGTGGCGGCGCGCTTCACCCTCGACGCGATGCCCGGCAAGCAGATGGCGATCGACGCCGACCTCAACGCCGGGCTCATCGGCGAGCACGACGCGCGCACCCGTCGCGAATCGATCGCGCGCGAGGCGGAGTTCTACGGGGCCATGGACGGCGCCTCGAAGTTCGTGCGCGGCGACGCGGTGGCGGCCATCCTCATCACCGCGATCAACATCCTCGGCGGCTTCGCGATCGGCGTCTTCCAGGAAGGCATGGCGCTGATGGACGCGCTCGACACGTACACGACGCTGACCGTCGGCGACGGCCTGGTGGCCCAGCTGCCGGCGCTCGTGACGTCGACCGCGGCCGGCATCGTGGTGACGCGCGCCGCCTCGGAGTCGGATCTGAGCGTCGACCTGCTCGGCCAGCTCACGACGCGCGCGCGGCCGCTCTCGATCGCCGCCGGCGTCCTCGGCCTCATCGGCCTCTTCCCCGGTCTTCCCGCGCTGCCGTTCCTGCTGCCGGCGGCGGTCCTCGGTGTGATGGCGTATCGCCTGAATACCGCGACGCCGGCCGCCGATTCCGCCCAGGGCGGAGAGGCCGCGGCGGCCGGTCCCGAGAGCGTCGATTCGCTGTTGCCGCTCGATCCGCTCAGCCTCGAGATCGGGTACGGACTCCTCGGCCTCGTGGAGCAGGGCGGCAAGAACGGCGACCTTCTCGAGCGCATCCGCCTGCTGCGCCGCCAGTTCGCCACCGATCTCGGATTCATCGTGCCGCCGATCCGCGTGCGGGACAGCGGCGCGCTCGGCGCCACGCAGTACGCGGTCAAGGTGCGCGGCAGCGAGGTCGCGCGCGGCGAAGTGTTCCCCGACCGCCTCCTCGCGATGAACGCCGTCGATTCGGATGACGGAGTCGAAGGGTTCGAGGTGCGTGAGCCGACGTTCGGGCTCCCCGCGCGCTGGATCGGCAAGCCGCAGCGCAGCGCCGCGCAGGCGGCCGGCTACACGGTGGTCGACGCGGCCACCGTCGTCGCGACGCACCTCAGCGAGACGATCCGGCGCCACGGCCCGTCGCTGCTCGGCCGCCAGGAAGCGCAGGCGCTCGTCAACAAGGTGCGTGACACGCATCCCGCGGTCGTCGAGGGGCTCGTGCCCGCGCTGCTCCCGCTCGGCACCGTGCATCGCGTGCTGCAGCGGCTGCTCTCCGAAGGCGTGTCGATTCGCGATCTCCCGATCATCCTCGAGGTCCTGGCCGACCTCGCGCCGATGACGAAGGAGCCCTCGATCCTGGCCGAGCACGTGCGCGCCGCGCTGCCCGACGCGGTGTGCCGGCCCCACGTGGGCGCCGACAACACCCTGCGGGTCCTCATGCTCTCGCCGGACTTCGAGCGCGTGCTCGCCGAGCGGCTGGCAGGCGTGGAAGCCGACGAAGGTGGCGGTGACCTCGCGCAACCGCTGGTGGATGCGGTCGCGCGCGCGATGCAGACCGCGATGCCCGGCGACGGCCGGCCGGTCCTCCTCGTTCCGGCGACGCTTCGCCGGCATCTGCGCCGGCTGACCGAGCGCGCCCTGCCGCACCTGGTCGTGCTCTCGTACGTGGAATTGCCGCCCGACGTCAGCGTGCGGGCGGTTGCCACGGTGGAGGATCTGCGTGCAGCTCAGACGGTTTAGGGGCAAGGCACTGCCGGAAGTGGTCGCGCAGGTCCGGGCGGAGCTCGGTCCCGAGGCCGTCATCCTGCACACCAAGGAGAGCCCGCGCGGGCTGTCCCGCTTCATTCACGGACGGTTCGTGGAGGTGGTGGCGGCGCTCGACGATCACCGGCACGGCACTCGCACGCCCGTCCAGCAGCTGATGGAGCGGGCCGCCGCCGTGACGGTTCCGCGCGAAGCGTGGACCTCCGACGAGGCGGAGCCGCCCCGCCGGCCCGCCGCCGCGCCCGAGCCACCGACGCCCCGACGCGCGTGGGGCGCGCCGCCCATGCCGCAGCTGCAACCTCCCGCGCCCGCCGCGTTCACGGCGTGGCCCACGACGTCCACGCCGCCCGTGCCGGCGCCGGTCCCCGCGCCTGCGCCATCGCTCTCCCTCGAGCCGCTGAAGGCGGAGATCGCCGAGCTGCGCCGCGTGCTGCTGCGCTTCGGCGGCGCGCGCGGGCTGCCGTCGACGATGGCGCCCGTGTACACGTGGCTCGTCAACATCGGCGTCGAGGATTCCCTCGCGTTCCGGATCCTCGACGAGATTCCCGCCGCCGATTCGAACGGACCGGCGACGGTGGAAGCGATCGCGGCGGCGGTCGAGCGGCGCGTGGCCGGCATGCTGCGCGTGTCGGCGGCGGCGCCGACCCTGACGCGGGGAACGATCGCCTTCGTGGGGCCGACCGGCGCGGGCAAGAGCACCACGCTCGCGAAGCTCGCGGTCCGCGCGCACCTCGAAGGGCACTCGCCCTGCGTGGTGAGTCTCGACGCCATGAGTCCGGCGCCGGCGACGCCGCTCGAGGCGATCGCGCGCATGGTCGGCATCACCCACGAGGTCGCGACCACGCCGGCGGAGGTGCGGTCCGCGCTGGACCGGCCATCCGAGCTGAAGCTCATCGACACGCCCGGCCTCGGGCGCACGGACGAGGCCGGGATCGCCGCCCTCGCGCCGCTCCTGCACGCCGCGCGTCCGAGCGAGGTGCACTTCGTGATGCCGGCGACCATGAAGACCGACGACGCGCTCGCGACGCTCGCGTCATTCGGACCGCTCTGGGTGACGCGCCTCGCCTTCACGAAGCTGGACGAGGCCTCGACGTTCGGCTCGATCCTCGGCGTCGCCGCGGAGAGCGCCTTGCCCATCTCGTACGTGACCGCCGGCCGTGAGATGCCCGACGACATCCATCCCGCGTCCGCGGCGGAGCTCGCCCGGCGCGTTCTGCGAAGGGAACGACCATGACCGGTGACTCCGCCTTTTCCTCCACGCTTCCGCCGGTGGTCACGCGCCACCGCACCATCGCCTTCACGTCGGGCAAGGGCGGCGTGGGTAAGTCGAACCTCGTGCTCAACACGGGGCTCGCGCTCGCGCGCCGCGG
>Ga0075421_100013071_pt1 | contig 10336 bp, 7 predicted proteins | sample SoiMetdeltSBSDD5_FD_75292 | JGI IMG/M metagenome (GOLD analysis project Ga0075421, IMG submission 75292) | Bulk soil microbial communities from a Populus tree surrounding site in Tennessee, USA - Soil MetaG P. deltoides SBSDD5 | ecosystem: Environmental > Terrestrial > Soil > Tree plantation... | reverse complement strand
TGGCCGTATACGAGGTTTTCCTACTACAACCGCACTCCCGAGGGAAGGGAGTTCGCGCAACTGTTACGCGAACCCCGTCGAAATCCATCGATCCGGCGACCGAATCCGCGCAAAGAGTCATCGAATACAGCGGATCTCGTGGCCGGAGAGCAGTTGCTCCTGGATCTGAACGAGCTCGCCGGCGACTCGTCGTACGTCGACCTCGGGCTGGTCCGGTTCAGTCGCGACGAGCGGCTGCTGGCGTACTCGGTCGACACCGACGGCGACGAGGTGTTCCGGCTGCACTTTCGCGACCTGGACACCGGTGGGGACCTTCCGGACACGGTCGAGCGGACTTACTACGGCGGGGCGTGGAGTGCCGACGGCCGGCACTTCTTCTACACCGTCCACGACGACGCCTATCGGCCGTGGCAGGTGTGGCGCCACGAGATCGGCACGCCGGTCGACGACGACGTGCTCGTCCTCGACGAGCCGGACGAGCAGTACGAGATGGACCTCCGCGAGACGCGGTCGGGACGCGTGATCGTGATCTGGACCGAGAACCGCAACACCACCGAGATCTGGCTGATCGACGCCGAGCGGCCGACCGATCCGCCGCGGTGCGTCGAGCGCCGCCGGACCGGCGTTCAGTACGACGTCGAGCACGCCCGGATCGACGGCGAGGACACGCTCCTGATCGTCACGAACGACGAGGCCGAGGAGTTCCGCCTGATGCGGGCGCCGCTGGCCGCGCCGGGCCGCGATTCATGGACCGAGCTGCTGCCGTACGATCCCGCCGAGCGGCTGCATCGGGTCGACGCGTTCGCCGATCACATCGTGCTCAGCCTGCGCCGCGACGGGCAGCCGCTGCTCCGGTCGATCCGGCTCGATCGGCTCGACCAGCGGCTCGACATTCCGAGCTCAACGCCGACCGGTTCGATCGTGGTGGGTCGCAATCTGCTGTTCGACGCCGACGAGGTCCGCGTCGTCGAGCAGTCCTACACCGAGCCCGCGATGTGGTACGCGGTGCACCTCGACACCGGCGACCGGCGCCCGTTGCATCGCCAGGAGGTGCCCGGCTACGACCCGGGTGGTTACGTCAGCTCGGCGATCACCGTGACAGCCGAGGACGGTGCCCAGATCCCGGTCACTGTCGTACGGCACCGGGACACGCCGCTCGACGGCACCGCGCCGTGCCTGCTGTACGGCTACGGTGCCTACGAGTCGTGCGACGACCCTGTGTTCGAGGTGGGCCTGCCGAGCCTGCTCGACCGTGGTGTCGTCTTCGTCCACTCCCATCCCCGCGGTGGCGGCGAGAACGGCCGGCGCTGGTGGCTCGACGGGATGCTCGAACGCAAGCAACACACGTTCTCCGACCACATCGCCGTGGCGGACGCGATCGCCGGCGATCTGGTCGACGGCGACCGGATCGTGTCGCGAGGCTTGTCGGCCGGTGGGCTGCTGCAAGGGGTGGTCTTCAGCCAGCGACCCGACCGCTGGCGCGGCGTGATCGCGGAGGTGCCGTTCGTCGACGTGGTGACCACGATGTTCGACCCGTCGATCCCGTTGACCGCCAACGAGTGGGACGAGTGGGGCGACCCCCGGCGGCCGGAGGACTTCGCCTGGCTGCGGGCGTACTCCCCCTACGACAACCCGCCGCCGGCCGGTCAGCGGCCCGACCTGCTCGTGACGGGTGCGGTGCACGATCCGCGGGTGATGGTGTGGGAGCCGGCGAAGTGGGTGGCGCTGCTGCGCGAGACCGATCCGGACTGGGCGAGCCGCTGTCTGTTCCGCTGCGAGACAGGTGAGGGCGCCCACACCGGGCCGAGCGGCCGTTACGCCCACCTGGCGTACGAGGCCGAGGTCTACGCCTGGGCGCTCGACCGGTTCGGTCTCGCCGGGTAGCAACTCGTCCTGTGGACAAGCCCTCGGCGCCGGATTCGGCGCCTACTGTTCCGGACGCCCGCACCCAAACCGACTGCGAGGAGTCCACATGTCCACATCCATCTGGCGGCGCGCGCTGGTCGCGACGGCGCTCGCCGCCCCGCTCCTGATCGCGCCCGCGACCGCGGAGCCCGACAGCGCGCGGACGACCGTCACCACGACGGCGACCGACGCCGACGACACCAAGGGCCGGCTCGACGTGCTCCGGGTCCGCCATCGCGCTGTCACCGACGGCCCGCGGACCACGCTGGCCTTCACGGTCCGCACCCAGCGGCAGTTCGACGACATCGAGCTGTCCTGGCGGCACCGACACTTCGTCGTCGAACTGGACACTGACGGACAGCCGGGCGCCGAGCGCAACGTGACGATCTTCGGCCGCGACGGTGAGCTGCGTGCCGACCTGATCTCCAACGCCACCCGTAAGGTGATCGCTCACCTGACAGCCGTCCGGGTCGACGAGCGCACCGTGCGCGTGCTAGGGCCGCGTCGCCTGCTCGGCGCCCGCAAGGTGTTCTGGACCAGCAACTACCACCGCACCGGCGTGCCCGGCTGCGGCTGGTCCGACGGACACCCGATCACGTGCCAGGACAGCGTGCCCAACCGCGGCTGGCTCCGGCTCGACCGGGCCGCCTGGCCGGCTGACTGACGGCGCTGTCGGGCCCGCCCGCCACAATGGCCTGGTGATGAACGACCAGGCCGGCGGGCGGGCCCGGCTCGGCGATCTCGTCGACACGTCGGCCGCGGTCGGCGCGACCAGATCGCGGCTCGCCAAACGGTCCGCGATCGCCGGCCTGTTGCGCGACTGTCATCCCGACGACGTCGCGATCGTGGTGACCTATCTGTCCGGCGCGTTGCGACAGCGGCGCACCGGCGTCGGGTGGGGGAGCCTGCAGGACGCGCCGCCAGGCGCCGATTCGAGCAGCCTCACCGTCACCGAGGTGGACGCCGCCTTCGAGACGATGAGCGGCCTCGCCGGAGCCGGCAGCCAGGACCGTCGCCGGTCGGTGCTGGCCGAGCTGCTCGGCCGCGCGACACCGACGGAGCAGTCGTTCCTGCGCCGCCTGATCGCCGGCGAGCTGCGCCAGGGCGCGCTGGACGGCGTCATGATGGACGCCGTCGCCGAGTCGTTCGACGTCGCCCCTGCGGCGGTCCGCCGGGCGTCGATGCTGCTCGGATCGACGGCAGCCGCCGCCCGGATCGCGGCGGCCGACGGTGAGGCCGGGCTGGCGGCGGTCGGGCTGGTCGTCGGCCAGCCGATCCGCCCGATGCTCGCGGCGACGAGCAGTGACGTCGCCGCCGCGTTGTCGAAGGTCGGCGCCGACGCGATCGTCGACCGCAAGCTCGATGGCATCCGGATCCAGGTGCACCGCCGCGACGACGACATCGCGGTCTACACCCGAAGCCTCGACGACATCACCGCCCGGATGCCCGAGACGGTCGAGGTCGTCCGCACGCTGCCGGCGACCCAGCTGATCCTCGACGGCGAGGCACTCGTGCTCGACTCCGGCGGCCGACCGCGGCCGTTCCAGATGACGGCCGCACGCACCGCGAGCCGGGTCGACATGGCGGCCCTCGTGTCCAGCGCGCCGGTATCGACGTATTTCTTCGACCTGCTCCACCGCGACGGCGAGGATCTGCTCGACCGTCCGCTCGCCGAGCGGCTGGCGGCACTCGAGACCCTCGTGCCCGAGGTCCATCGCGTGCCCGGGCTGCAGACGACCGACGTGGGTCAGGCGGAGGAGTTCTTGTCGGAGTCGATCGCGATCGGCCACGAGGGCGTCGTGATCAAGTCGCTGGAGGCGCCCTACGAGGCCGGCCGTCGTGGATCGAGCTGGGTCAAGGTCAAGCCGCGGCACACCCTCGACCTCGTCGTGCTCGCCGCCGAGTGGGGCCACGGCCGCCGGCAGGGTTGGCTGTCCAACCTGCATCTCGGTGCACGCGGCGCCGACGACGAGTTCGTCATGCTCGGCAAGACGTTCAAGGGCATGACCGACGAGCTCCTGGGCTGGCAGACCGAGCAACTGCTCGCCCGCGAGGTCCGGCGTACCCAAGGCACGGTCTACGTCCGTCCGGAGCTGGTCGTCGAGATCGCGTTCGACGGAGTCCAGACGTCGACCCGCTATCCCGGCGGAGTTACGCTGCGGTTTGCCCGAGTCCTCCGCTATCGCGACGACAAGACCGCGGCTGAGGCCGACACCGTCGCCTCCGTGCGAACCATCGGCGGAATGGAGCCCGAGACGCCCACATAGCATGGGCCGGGTGCCAGGAGCCGAGGACAGCGGAGCGGGCCCGGAGCGGTCGACCCGCTCCGGTGCGGCGGACCGACGACGGGAGCGCTCCGCCGAGATCATCCGGGCGACCCGGGCGCTGTTCGATGCCCGCGGAGTACGCGACGGCCGGATCGAGGACATCGCCAAGGCGGTCGGGGTCAACCGGGCGATCATCTACCGCCACTTCTCCGGCAAGGAGGAACTGTTCGCCCTGACGCTGGTCGGCTATCTCGACGAGTTGGTGGCCGAGCTGCGGTCAGCCGACGATCCGGAGCGGCCGCCGACCGAGCGACTGCGCCGGATCAGCGCCGCGTTCCTCGACTTCGGCGAGCGCTATCCCGCGTTCGTCGACTGCGCGCTGACCTTGCTGCGCCGGCCCGGTGACGAGCTGCTCCACGAGGTCGACGAGGGTTCGATGCTCCAGCTCGGCCGGAGCCTGGCGCGCTGCTTGCGGGTCCTCGTCGAGGTCATCGAGGCCGGTGTGGACGCCGGTGAGTTCCACGTCGACAATCCTGACCTGCTGGCCAACGTGCTCTACACGCAGGCGCTCGGCGGTCTCCAGCTGGCTCGGCTGCGACTGCTCGTCCGCGAGGCCAATCCGGACGTTCCCAACGTCGCGCCGGTGTCGGTGGACGAGGTGAAGCGCTATCTCATCGAGGCCGGCGTGGCGACCGCGCGCGGCGCCCCCGCCGACGGCGACTAGCGCTCCAGGATGGCGGTCACGCCCTGGCCGCCCGCGGCACAGATCGAGATCACGCCTCGGCCCGACCCGCGCTCGGCCAGGAGATTCGCGAGCGTCGCCACGATGCGTCCGCCGGTTGCGGCGAACGGATGACCGGCGGCGAGCGACGACCCGGCGACGTTGAGCCGCTCCCGGTCGATCGTGCCGAGCGGCGCGTCCAGCCCGAGTCGCTTGGTGCAGAAGATCGGGTCCTCCCAGGCCTTCAGTGTCGCCAGCACCTGCGAGGCGAACGCCTCGTGCATCTCGACAAGGTCGAAGTCGCCCAGCTTCGCGCCGGCCCGCTCGAGCATCCGGGGCATCGCGTACGCCGGCGCCATCAACAACCCCTCGCCGCCGTTGACGTAGTCGACGGCTGCGGTCTCGTAATCAGTGAGGAAGGCCAGGGGCTCCCAGCCACGTGCGGCGGCATAGTCCTCCGACGCGAGCAGCACCGCCGCGGCGCCGTCGGTGAGCGGCGTCGAGTTCCCGGCCGTCATGGTCGCGGTCTCCCCCTGCCCGAAGACAGGCTTGAGACTCGCGAGCTTGTCGGTCGACGAGTCCGGCCGCAGGTTCTGGTCGCGTTCGAGCCCGAGGTACGGCGTGACGAGGTCATCGAAGAATCCCCGCTCGTACGCCGCGGCGAGGTTGCGATGCGACGCGACGGCGAGCTCGTCCTGTGCCGCCCGATCGATCTCCCACTCGAGCGCGGTCAGGGCGGCCGACTCCCCCATCGAGAGGCCAGTACGCGGCTCGGCGTTGCGCGGAATCGCCGGCACGACGTGACCCGGCCGAAGCTTGGTGAGCGCGCCCAGCCGTCCCTTGAGCGACCGGGCCCGGTTCGCCTCGAGCAGCACCTTGCGGAGACCCTCGTTGACCGCGATCGGCGCGTCCGACGTGGTGTCGCTGCCGGCCGCCACCCCGACCTCGATCCGGCCGAGCGCGATCTTGTTGGCCACGGCGATCGCGGCCTGCAGCCCGGTGTCGCACGCCTGCTGGATGTCGTAGGCCGGAGTCGTCGGCGCCAGCGGCGAGCCGAGAACGGCCTCACGAGTCAGGTTGAAGTCGCGGCTGTGCTTCAGAACGGCGCCGCCCACAACCTCTCCGAGCCGCTCGCCGGCGAGCCCGTAGCGGTTCACCAGGCCGGTGAGGGCGGCGATCAGCATGTCCTGGTTGGAGGCGTCGGCGTACGCGCCGTTCGACCGGGCGAACGGGATGCGATTGCCGCCGACGATCGCCACCCGGCGCGGGAATCGCGACCGGGCCGCCGACCTGGTACGTGTAGCCATGGGCACTCCTTGTGGACGCGTGTAACCACAAGTTACAGTCGATGGAACCCCTTCAGATACTACCGGTATGCGAGAGATGGGACACAGCCGGAATGAGCGACCGCTACCAGTCTCTGGCCAACACCCCGGTCGGTCGATTCGTGGCCAAGAATCTCGGGCTGCCGCGGCCGCCGGTGCTCGACCGCTACCGCGAAGGTGTGCCGCTGGTCGACGGCGGGGTGCTCTTCGGGCAGTCGCCGAACGGCCGACTGCATGCGATCGTCGCCAAGCAGCTCGCCGAGCTCGGAGTCGACCTCCGTGTCGAACGGCGCGACGACGAGCGCGTCAAGGGCCTGGTCTTCGACGCCAGCGGCATCGACTCGGTCGCCGGGCTGTCGGAGCTCCACGAGTTTTTCCACCCGGTCCTGCGCTCGCTTCGGAGCTGTCCGCGGGTCATCGTGCTCGCCACGCCACCGGCGGCGACTGAGTCGGAGTGTGCGGCCGTCGCGCAGCGTGCGCTCGAGGGCTTCACCCGATCGCTGGCGAAGGAGATCGGCCGCGGCGGCACCGTCCAGCTGGTCTACGTCACCCCGGACGCCGCCGAGAGCCTGGCGTCGACACTCGCGTTCTTCCTCTCCCCCAAGTCCGCGTACGTGTCCGGTCAGGTCGTACGGGTCGGCACCGGCGGACTCACCGAGGCCGCGGACGTCGCCGATCCGACACGACCGCTGGCCGGGCGGGTCGCCCTGGTCACCGGAGCCGCACGGGGCATCGGCGAGGCGATCGCCCGAGTGCTGCACCGCGATGGCGCGTCGATCGTCGGTCTCGACGTGGCGACGGCCGCCGACCCGCTCCACATCCTGATGGCCGAGCTCGACGGCGCGCCGGTCCTGCTGGACGTGACGGCGCCGGACGCGCCGGAACGCCTCGGGGCGAAGCTGACCGACCTCCACGGCGGCGTCGACGTGGTCGTCCACAACGCCGGCATCATCCGCGACAAGAAGCTGGCCAACATGGACGCCGAACGCTGGACGTCGGTGCTCGAAGTCAACCTCGAGGCGCCACGACGCATCACGGACTCGCTCCTCGACGAGGGGGTCCTGCGCGACGGCGGACGCGTGATCGGGGTGGCGTCGATCGCGGGGATCGCCGGCAACGTGGGCCAGACCAACTACGGCACGTCGAAGGCCGGCGTCATCGGCCTGGTCCAGGCGGCTGCCCCTCGAGCGGCTCCCCGCCGGATCACCGCCAACGCGGTGGCGCCCGGTCTCATCGACACCGAGATGATGGCGAAGATGCCACTACCGACCCGGGAGGTCGCGCGCCGGATGAACTCCCTGAGCCAGGCCGGACTTCCGGTTGACGTCGCCGAGACGATCGCCTGGATCGCGCATCCGGGCTCCGGCGCGATCACCGGCAACGTCGTACGCGTCTGCGGGCAGAGCCTGATCGGAGCCTGACCGATGACCTCGGACGTCTCACACCGGCGGGTCTACGACTCCGCACCCTGGACCGCGCCGCTGCTCGTCAAGGCGGCGCTGCCGGCGGTCCCCGGGCTCGGCCGACTTCCGGGCCTGCGTCGCGACGCCTTGCAGTCGCCGAGCCTCGCCCTCGAACGACACGGCGTCGAGGTCGACCTGGGCCACCTCGCGTCCTATGCGGAGACCTGCCGCTTCGCGCTCTCGGACGTGCTGCCCGCGACCTACCCGCATCTGGCGGCATTCCCTCTCCACCTGGCGCTGATGACCGACTCGAGCTTTCCGTTTCCGCCGATCGGAAGCGTGCACGTCGCCAACGCCATCACCCAGCACCGGCCCCTGCACGTTGACGAGAAGTTCGATCTCACGGTCCAGGCGAGCGATCTGCGCGCCCATCCGAAGGGCCGCCTGGTCGACCTCGTCACGACGGCGACCGTCGGCGACGAGCTGGTGTGGCAAGAGACGACGACGGTGCTCCGGCGCGGCCGCGGCGATCCCGACGTCGCCGATCCGCTGCCGCTGCGCGACATCGACCCGCCGATCGGGCCGACGCGGTGGTTGGTTCCCGCCAGTCTCGGCCGGCGCTACGCGGGGCTGTCGGGTGACCGCAATCCGATCCACCTGTTCGCGCTGACCGCGAAGGCGTTCGGCTTCCGGCGGCAGATCGCCCACGGCATGTGGACCAAGGCCCGCTGCCTCGCCGCCATGCAGGGCAGGCTGCCCGACGCGTACACCGTGGAGGTCGCCTTCCGGCGGCCGATCCTGCTGCCCGGATCGGTCCGGTTCGGCAGCGTCGAGGACGACGGCCGGCTGGTCCTCGGCGTCACAGCGATCCGCGACGCGTCGCCGCACCTGGTCGGTGTCGTCACTCTGTGAGCTGATCCGGCCGAACCGATGGCCTCGCTTCGCTAGGTTCAGGACATGCGCATCCTGATCATCGGTGGCACCCGGTTCGTCGGCCGGCACGTCAGCGAGGCCGCGCTGGCGGCCGGACACGAGCTCACCGTCCTGCATCGCAGCTCTCCCGATCCCGGCCTGCTCCCCGAGGCCGAGCATCTGCTCGCCGACCGGGACGGCGACCTGTCCGTGCTCGGCGGCCGCTCGTTCGACGCGACCGTCGATGTCTGCGCCTACTGGCCGCGGCAGGTGCGATCGCTGGCGGAGGCGCTCGGTGACCGCGGCGGCCACCACGTCTACATCTCGTCGGTCTCCGCCTACGCCGACACCGATCGCGCCGGCGGCGACGAGTCGCTGCCGCTCGCGACCCTCGACTCCGGACAGGACCCGGACACCGCGCCGATGACCGAACAGACCTACGGGCCTCTGAAGGCGCTGGCTGAGCAGGCGGCGGTCGACGCCTACGGCGCGGACGCGGTGGCGATCGTGCGGCCGACCTACGTCGTCGGTCCGTACGACCCGACCGGACGCTTCACGTGGTGGGTGGACCGGATCGATCGCGGCGGGCGGGTCCTGTGTCCCGGTCCGGCGGGATCGCCGATGCAGCTGATCGACGGCCGCGACCAGGGAGCGTGGATCGTCGGCCTGGTCGAATCCGGCACCGCCGGGGCGTTCCACCCGTGTACGCCGGCGCCGCCGTGGGGATTCACCGACATGATCGACGCGATCGCCAAGGCGATCGGCGCCGACGTCGAGCCGGTCTGGGTCGACGCCGAGGCGCTCCGTGCCGAGGGCATCGACGGCGGCGACATCCCGCTGTGGTCGGAGGGCGTGGATGAGTACGTCCTTGCGCTCGACTCGTCGGCGGCACTCCGGACCGGCCTGACGCCACGGCCACTGGCCGACACGATCCGCGACACACAGGCGTGGATCGCCACGACCGACTGGCGACGCGACGGAGTCGGCCTCGATCCGGACCGCGAGGCCGATCTGCTGCAGCGACTGGGCGGCTAGTCGGCCCGCACCGGCCGGATCAACCCCTCCTGACCGGCGGTCGCCACGAGCGTGCCGTCGGCGGCGAAGATCCGGGCGATCGCGAGGCCCCGAGCGCCTTGCGCCGACGGCGAGTACTGGTCGTAGAGCAGCCACTGGTCAGCACGTACGGGCCGGTGGAACCACATCACATGGTCGAGCGAGGCGGCCTGGATGGTCGGCGATCCGATCAGCACTCCGTGCGGGATCAGCGTCGAGCCGAGCAGGGTGAGGTCACTCGCGTACGCCAGCACGCACGGATCGAGCACCGGGTCGTCCGGCAACTTACCGTCGGTCCGGAACCACAAGCGGGCCTGCGCCGGATGCTCGCCGATCGGGAGGCTGCCGCCCGGCCGGGTGTCGCCGATGTAGCGCACGTCGAGGGCCGACCACTCGCGGCGCCAGGAGTCCGCGGCCCGCCGGCTGATCCGGCCGAGCAACTCGGCGAGGTCGGGCGAGTCCTCCGGCGCCGGCACGTCGGGCATCGGGTCCTGGTGATCGAAACCCGGCTCGTCGACGTGGAACGACGCGGTGAGGTAGAAGATCACCCGGCCGTGCTGGCGGGCCTCGACCCGCCGGGTGCTGAACGAGCCACCGTCGCGGATCCGCTGCACGTCGTAGACGATCGGGATCGACGTGTCACCGGGGAGCAGGAAGTACGCGTGCAGCGAGTGAACGTACCGGTCCGGATCGATCGTACGACTGGCCGCCATCAACGCCTGTGCGGCGACCTGGCCACCGAAGACGCGC
>Ga0075421_100013069_pt1 | contig 10337 bp, 13 predicted proteins | sample SoiMetdeltSBSDD5_FD_75292 | JGI IMG/M metagenome (GOLD analysis project Ga0075421, IMG submission 75292) | Bulk soil microbial communities from a Populus tree surrounding site in Tennessee, USA - Soil MetaG P. deltoides SBSDD5 | ecosystem: Environmental > Terrestrial > Soil > Tree plantation... | reverse complement strand
CTAGGCGACTGCTCAGGACCGATCCGGCGCTGAGCCGAGGGGCCGTCAGGCGGCGAACGTTCTTCGACCGCTGAACACGGGCGCTTGTCGACAGCCGGAATCACGCTAACCTTGGCTAAACGATGCGTGAGCGGACGGAACGTTTTGAGCCCGCTTCTCCATGAAGACATATCCGATCTATCGACCGGATGGATCGTTGAACGGATTCGAGGTCACCAGCTCCTGGTTGACCTTTCGTCCGTTGTTCAGACTCTTGCGCTCCGTCGCGGGAGTCGGTGACGTTCGTCGAAACTGGTTCAACGACGATCGCATCACGTTCACGTTTCAAGGCAAAGCGGCCGTTGTTCACGAACCGTGGGGAGACAACAGTCGCTACTGGATCGGCCTACAGGATCCAGACGCTGCGCCGGAGGTCGACCTTGAACCCCTCCACCAAGCCTTCAAGCGCTATCGAGGTTTCTTGGTTATGACTCTCTGGCCATGGGGCAGCGACTAAGCTCCGGGCGAACGAATCGACTCGCCTAGGATCGCTTCAGTAACGAGCAACGCCGACGTGGCGACCGACCGTCGAGGCCTGGCCCCCGGATGCCGCCAGAGCAGCGGCGCCAACGCGATTACACCGAACGGCGGCGATAAGCGCCGGAGAAGTGGGCATCCGCTCAGGCGGTCCTCCAGGTCCGGCGCAGCGATTGCCAGCAGATCGCGACCTCTATTGCCGATCCGGCGCACGTCTCGAGGACGACATCCGGCAAGGGTTTCCCCGCGGGAAATGAAATCCCCCCCACCTCCCCTTTTGCACTCCCACCGCCGGGGAAATTCATTAATGCCGAGCAACTTGTGCCAGATTTCCCATTGCTGGGTCGTTTCTGCCCGATGTGTCCAATAAGTCGAGCGGAGTCCACTCGCCTCTTCGCAGTCGCAATTGTCCCGTGCGTATACTGAGACACGACTCATAGGACAAATAGGACAATTGTTATATATTGACTAGATGGCTAAACGGCTTACTGAACTCCAACGTTACGCCCTGATCGGTGCGCAAGCCCGACTGCAGCAGCTCGCAGAAGAAACCGCCAACATCTATCGGACGTTCCCCCAGCTGCGGACGAGGAATGGCTCCGCCACTGCGACCACGTCCGGCGAGTCAGAGCTACCTGCTGCAAGACGTCGACGTGGCCGAATGTCCGGGGCCCAGCGCAAGGCCGTGGGTGAGCGGATGAAGAAGTATTGGGCGGCGAAGCGCGCTGCGGCGAACGGAGCCGCTGGCAAGGAATCGCCGTCCGCTGACACCCCCAAGGCCGTGTCGAAAAGGGGCCGCACAGCAAAACGCGCCAAGGCTGCTGGGAAGCGTGGCGCCCGGAAGATGTCCGCCGCGGCTAGGAAGAGAATCTCCGACGCACAGAAGGCACGTTGGGCCAAGCAGAAGGGCGCGGCTGCGTAGCGTTTGCCTCACACACGTAATTCGGGGCGTCACTGGTGCCCCCGCAGCGCGCGGTGATCGTCACGAACTGATCATGCCGAAGTAGCCGCCATTGCCACGGCCTTGGAGACGCCGCCGTCTAAATCGTTAGCAATGATGGCATCTGCGACAAGCCTAACACACGGCCAGATGGGCCGTTGCGGCTAGCGACTGGATCCGGGGCGGCCTCGGTTCGTCGACCTGCTGACAGGTTCACACAGCAGAATCGGCTCGTGCCATCGCGCGGATGAGTAAACGCTCGGTGACTACACAGGGTTATCCTCCGAATGCTACGGCCCGCGACGAAATAGCCATCAGCTCGCGCCTCGATTGGTGTCGCTCTGGCCGCAACACGCATACCGCGCCGAACGAATGCATTGCTGCGAAGAGGTATAGCCAGAATGAGCGGCGAAGAAAAGACGGCGAAGCACGAGCGTGCCGCTGTGGCGTATGCACATCGACTTGTGACGAACGCCGGCCTGATGTGGCGCGAACTCACAGGACGGGACATCGGCATCGATGCAATCATTGAGCTTCCCTATACAGATAGCGACGACCGGGGGTCTCGTGGCTTCGTGCTCGTTCAAATCAAGTCGCGGTCCGGAGGCCTGCGAGGCGGCCGCGTCAGCGCTGTATATAAGGAACGTCACGACCTTTATTGGCTCACGCAACGATTACCCGTAGTGATCTGCGTCGTCGAGTCGGTTGATTCGGGCGCGTTTAGCACAGCGACGTCTGGCAGTTGGATCGACTACAAGGCTTTGAAGCCCACGGAGTTCTCCATCTCGAAGTCCAAAAACGACAAGCGGTGGACTGTCCGAGTGCAGCAAGGTAGCCCGAATGTGTGGCCTCCCCAGGGCGGTATGTTTAACGACTGGGAGAGTGAGGCGGCGTCATTTTTGGGGTGGATGCAGGATGTCGTGATAAGGCCCGCAGAAGCAATTGCAGGAACGCTCGTTGAAGCGGCCGAAGACCTCCTCGGTAGTGGGAAACCTGAACGAGCACTAACTTACCTGCAACGGCAGATGCCTGTCTGGGAGGAAGTCTTGCTGAAAGAAGGGAGTCGTGAGGCGCTTGACATGGCGGTCGCCAGAGCGTATCGGCGCTTGGGCGCTGTTACAGAACAGACACGCAAGGTGGCGACGTATCGCAGAAAGAACCTTCGGCTTCCGGAGTTCATGACCTTCGAATTGGCCCTCACTCACTGGACGCGAGCCAGCATGAATGGTCTTTCGAATAGCGATCCCGCCAACTGGCGCAAGGCACTGAAGATTCTTGGAACACAGGAATACAGGAGCTCAGTCGAAGGATGATTCCAAGAATGGAGCAATCGACGTCATTGCCTCCCTCTTCTCCATCGTTTTGTCAGGCACTCACGCACCTCTGGATCTGCGACTGAAGGTCGTCAAGGCCTTGTTGGGTTCCGCCGAGCCCAGGGTGCGAGAGATAGGCGCAAGGGCACTGCAAGCGCTTTTGAAGACGGATGGTTTCTCGCATTCGCACAGCTTCGAGTTCGGGGCGCGGTCCCGCGACTACGGCTACCATCCGAAGACCCGTCACGACGGGCGCGCCTGGTTCTCGACGGTATTGAGGTTCGTAGAGCCCTTGGCTCTGTCCGACAACACCGACGGACAGCTTGTGCGAACGGCCATAGCGCACGAATTCCGCGGTTTGTGGACCGACAGTGGCCAGGTCGATCGTCTGGAGCAGCTGTCGCGCGCCATCAGGGCCAAACAGTTCTGGCGCGAAGGCTGGATTTCGGCCCGTCAGACACGCATGTACGACAGCAAACGACTTTCCGCAGACATCCTCGCGCGGTTGTCAGCGCTCGAGGAACTCCTCCGCCCGAAAGATCTGTTTGACAGGGTCCGTGGTCTGGTTCTGGGATCACGCGATGGGCGGTTCGACGTCGACGATTCTGACGGCGCTGAGGACGAACGCGATTACGTAGCGGCAGCGGCTCGGGCGACCGCGACGGCCGAGCAGCTTGGCCGTGACCTTGCTCTGGACCAGAGGATGTTTGATACACTCCTGCCTGAACTTCTCGCCGGAGGTGGTAAGGTCGAGGACTTCGGCCGAGGCTTGGCGTTAGGCGCAGAAGAACCAACCTGCCTGTGGAACCTTATCGTTGAGCGCCTCGCCACCGCCAATGTTACCCGGGTTGACCTCCTGTGCGGCTTCCTTGAAGGACTTCAGGTTTCCGGCGTCTCGCTTGTCCACACTGTGCTGGACCGAGCGTTGGACGACCCGACTCTTTGCAGCATGGTTTCCGGTTCTGCAAGCGAGCGTCGGTATAGACGAAAGGGGGCTGCATAGACTGCATGTCATTCTCGAGCGTGGCGGGGCACCTATCGAACGATTCTTTGCCTTGGCCTACGGACGTCGTTCGGAGGCACTTTCTGGCCTGGATTTCAAGCAGCTCTTGATGACCATTGCCGGCAAGCCTAATGGAATGCCGGTTGCGGTTGAGATATTGTCGATGCGGCTCCGTTCCGATGAAGCAGCCGAGCGTCCGCCACTGCCAGAAGTCATCGAACTTGGCAGGGCGCTGCTGACAGCCTACAAGTTTCACCGGCCGGACGGTCGTACGCGCGAGGATTACGACCTAGGAAGGATCATCCGCGCGTGCCTCCGAGACGAGGATGGATGCCGAATCGCACGGCGATTGTGTCGAGTCCTGGTTGAGAAACACGCACGCCACGACGTGTTTGCCCATCACTACGGCGATGCCCTGTCGAGCTTGTTCCGCATTCACCCGACGGCGATGCTCGACGAACTGTTCTCCGGAGACCCGAAGTCGCACAATGAGAGCATTCGACTCATGCGGAGTCTTACCCAGTTCCGCATCGATCCGATCGCAACCGTACCGGACAACGTGATAATTGGTTGGTGTGACAGAGATCCTGCAATTCGCTACTCAATCGCGGCAGCGGTCACGGTGCTCTTCAAGCGCCCAAGTGAACAGGCGCCACATGAATGGACGAACCTAGCCGGGCAACTTCTCGCAAAGGCCCCGGATCCAGAGGCCGTGTTCGAGGAACTAATATGTCGTCTCCATCCCCGCGGGTGGAGTGGATCATTGGCATCAAAACTCGAGACTCGTCTCCACTTATTGGAGCAATTGGATATCGCCGCCATCCCAAGACTGCAGGCACGGTTTGCCGCCGCCAAGACGACACTTAAGACCGAGATCGAGAAAGAGCGACAGCGCGAGATCGAAGAGGACAGGGCGCGCAAGGGCCGCTTTGAATGAAATGCTCGGCTGTACCGAGCGGGCCGAACCGAACCACCAGAGATCGACGCAGCGACGGATTGGTGACCCAGATGTCAAAGGGACCCAACGGAAGTTCCTTCATGGCGAGTCTCGGCCGGTGGGAGTGGTACGTTCGAACGGCCCCCGACGACCTTGCCGGCGGACGGCTCGAACTGCTGCCCCAGATACGCGGAAAGCCGTCGCACTCGGATGTGTAGTAGATGACGCGACCATCCATGGACCATGTCTTCCCGCCGGAGGATCGCCGGATCTGGCGAATCGCACACAATGCCAGCATGAATGCCACGGGCCGCGAGAGGGCAATGAAGCCCGATTGACCGACCGGCGAGCCGTCGGGGAAGCAGCAAGATTGCCTGGACCCGCTCGGGGCTCCTCTGATCCTCACTGAGTCCGGCGGGCTCTCTGCTCGGCGTTTCCCTGCCACACGCGCGCCTCCGTCACCTTTCCGGACGTATCACGCACGAATTCGATCCGCACGTCGGCGCTCAACGCGAAGAAGGCAGTGGCAGACTCAGGCAGAAGCTCGAGGCGGGTCCCCCCTGCGTCCGCAATGAGCTTGCCTCCATCTGTTTCGACCGACAGGATCACGGGCGGCGATCGAACAGGAATTTCGTATCGCCCTGCGAATTCCGCATACGTAGCCGGATCGGCGGTACCAAGCGTGCGTTCGATCGGCGCAAGACCTGGCCACCCATACTCGCGGGCGACCGCGCGGACGACAGGCTGGAGGAGCGGGCCTCCCCCGTCTGAGTTCACCATCACGACAACGCCGGCCGACGTCTCTTTGAACGCCGTCAGTAAACACCGGAAACCTGCATTGGATCCGCCATGGCCGAAGCGAGTTTCTGGTCCGGCACCCGTCACCTCGAGGCCGAGACCGTAATCGTTCAATACCGGTTTCAGCATCTGGGTTGCCAACTCGCGCGACATGACCGGTTGCTGCAACTTCCCCGACACCATCTGCTCCACGGCGATGGCAAAGCGCGCGAGGTCCTCCGGCGTCGTCCAAAGGCCGGCCGCCGCCTGCTCCGGATAGGTGTGGAAGCGTCCGGGAATCGGATCGCCTGAGGCGCCGTATGCGGTCGCCGCCTTGTCGCGAAGCGCAGCCGGAATTGGCTGGACGAACGTGCTGTGGGACATGCCTAACGGTTCGAGCACCAGCTCGCGCGCTGCCTCAGCGAACGGCTTCTTCGTGACGTCTTCGATAGCTAGCTGGACGATCTCGAATCCGCCGCCCGCGTATCGCCAGCGCGATCCGACGGGAATGTCCACCCGCACCGCGGTTGTGTTCGCCGGCTTGATGCCATCGAGAATCTGCACGAGCGTTGGAACCTCGGCGGTGCTCCCATACCCCGGGAAGCCGGAGACCGTCACGCCCCCAGTGTGTGACAGCAGGCGTCTGAGGGTGACCTTCTGCTTGGCGGTGAATTCGTTGTCAGGCAGCTTCCAGGAGGTGAGATACGTGTTGATGTCCGCGTCGAGCGACATCATTCCGCGCGACACCAGCGCCAGCGCCACGGCAGCGGCGACGGGTTTGCTAATTGACGCCGCCTGGAACCGTGTCTCGGGATCGACGCGGCGGCCGTCGCCGACATCCGCCATCCCCCACCCGCGCGCCCACGCGATTCGGCCGTGCTCGAAGACAGCGATGCTGGCGCCCGGCGTTTTGAGCTCCCGCATTCGAGTCTCGAGCGTCGACGTCGGGATCGGCTGTCCCTTAAGGATAACCGGCGGAACGAGCCCGTTCTCGATACGACGGATCCGTTCATCGACGGTCCCCTGACCCGCGATCGTTGCAATCGCGGTCACTACCATCCCCAAAGCAATCGCGGCCCGAATTCGCGTCATCGGGGTGCCTCCGGAGGCGCAGCCTTGCGGCGGCATTCGAGCCACCATTGATAAACGACTGACGTATGGGACGTGCGCGGATTATATGGCGGCCTCGGACAGCTCCGGGCAGCTTATTGCGTGCTGTTGAGGTCGCACTCAGCTGCGTGTACTCATCTTCCCCCGCTCCCTCCACCTCCACCGAGCCTCAACCGAGGCAGCTCAACCCGAAAACCCAATAAATTGGGGGTGCGGTTCTGGACCGATCGCAAGGGCGACATCCTTAGACGGACCACAGGATTGCCGCGGGCCATGCGGGGTGCCGGCGATCACTTCTATTTCGCGCAAAGATTCGCCCGGGTCGAGCGCCCCGGCACGATCGCCGCCAAGGCCCTCATCCACTCCGGCCCCGAGTGAACGGCGGAAGCGCGACCGAAAACCTCAATAGAAATGGGGTGCGGCTGTGGACCGATTCGTCGTGGCTGGATCGGAACCACCACGCCCAGGAGCGTGTCTTGGGCCGGCGTCCTAAACGCTAGCGACTTTTCGCGTGAGGCAAGCGCAAGAGCGGGTAGGCGAAGCTCGTCGCCAGGCTCTCTGGTCACCACGTTGTGACGAGCGCCCATCGCAAGTGTAGAATCCGCGGCAATCTACGAACAAGGCGGTCGACCATGGAAGCACTCGATCCCGATATGGCCAACCGGCTCGCCGCGCGCCTCTCGGACCTCCTCGCGGAAGCGACGACAGAGAAACGAGAAGCTCGTGACAAGGCTGCGCGCGAAGCCGCCCGCCGAGAGACGTTGCCTGGGCGCTTGTGGGTGATTTTGGCAAAGCAGGGCACCAGTGTGTCCCTGATCGTGACCATTCTCTCTGGGATTGTCGCTGGCGCCTGGAGCGTCAAAAGGTATCTCGATCAGCAGAAAGTCGAGTCTGCACAGCGGCAACGCGAGTACGAGTTCGAACAACGGCGGACGATTGCATCTTTCGCTGGCGACTTAAGCGATTCTGCGAAACGAAACGGGGCGGCGTACGCGCTTGCCACGGTGGCGGGCGAGGCTGCCATTCCGCTACTTCTCGCTCACCTGCGCGCCGCAGCCGAGAACGATGAGCCGTTTCGCGATGCCCTCGCTTTGGCGCTGAGCGAGATCGGTGAGCCAGTTCTCGTTCATGTAGTGCGACTTAACCGCGAAGGGACTGACCCCCAAGGGTTCACAACCAAGCCGACGGTAATGGCGACCCAGCAGATAATCGTCTCTCTGATGGAGAGGCGGACCCCGGCTCTCCTCGATAGCACTCCGCGTTTAAACGGTGTTGTACTTCCATCGCCCGACCTCGGCTACAGAACCTTAGATCAGCTCAACTTGAGCGGCATCAAGTTCAGAAAAGTAGACTTCTGTGGCGCAAGTCTACAAGGGACGAACCTGCGGCAAGCGGAGATCATTGAGAGTGCGCGGTTCATGAACGCCCGATTGCGGGGTGCCGACATGAGGGAAATACATGCACGCTCTGAGTACGCCGCCAGCGGCGTGGATTTCGAAGGGGCTGACTTGACCGATGCGAACCTAAGTGGTGCGAAACTCCCGCGTGCCGATTTCCGCAGGTCTTCGCTGGTTCGGACCAATCTGACTGGCGCCGATTTGCAGGGTGCCGATTTGTCGTTTGCGAATCTCACGGACTCAGACTGAAGGACGTTCGAGTTGTGGGTTCACAGAGTGATGCCGCACACCCCCTCGCCAGGGGCGCCTTCGTATGGAAGGCGAATATCAGCGGTGCAAAAAACGTTGACGATCAGTTACGAAGGTATCTGTGTCTCTACGGTGCGCTCAACGTCCCTGGCAGTTGCGTAGGAATCGAGCGGCTCGACATCATGCGCAAGGACGAGTCCAGCTTCGGTTCATCATGCTTTTGATTGCGCTGACAACAAACGGCCAGCGGGTGCGTTCCCAATTAAGGACGGCTCACCAGCCGCTCCGCTCGCAGGATTGCCCGCGATCACGGTGCCATGCGGCTTGACGTCCGGGAATCTGCCGGTTGGTCTGCAGTTGACCGGACGCCGCTTTGAGGAATCGACGCTCTACCGGATCGCGGCCGTGTACGAACGGCATGCCGGGGATGGTATCGGCGTCCCGCCCCGGTTCGCGACCTGAGAGCGGCGCCTGCCGTCCCCCAACGCCCTGCGAGCCCCGGGCATCGGCCCCCGGTCCCGGACCCTGGCCCACGCATCGTCAGCGCACCGCCCATCCGCTCGCGTATCCGGTGAACGCGTGGAATGTGACCTGATGCCGCAGCCCGAGCTTCTGCGTCTGTGTGTCCGCGGGCGTGAATTCCCACACGAGCTCGCCGTGCGCGCGCACGAATGCGTTGAACAGATCGAACAGCGTGCGGTTGGCGAGGTCGATCGAGATGCGCTTGGTGTCCGGAAACTCGCCGATCAGATCTTCCAACCTGCGTCCGGCGGCAAAGACGACGGCGCGCATGGCCTCGAACGTCCGCACGTCGTCGACGCGAAACGGCGGGGTCGGCGCGAAGAGCACGTCGCGCGAATCGCGCCACGCGTTGACGGGCCGGAAGACGATGACCCCATCGATCTCCCGCCACTCGAAACGGGGATCGATTTGGACCATCACATCCAACGCGTCACGCAGGCGCAATCCTGTCAGCGGGACGGGTTGCGAGCTCCATCGCGGCTTCGTTGATGCTGTCATCTGGATGCCCATCGGCGCACGCACCAGACCCGCCAGCTGCGAGACCGTGGCGCCGTTTATCGCTATGCATGTGTGTGGCTCTTTGTCTGAACGAGCGGGAACGATGCGATCCAACACTGGCGTGACCGTCGCATCCGCATGCGTCGTCTGACGCAGCAACTCCGAGAGATCCAGCGGTGTCGCGGCCGGGCGACCCGGTACTCCGTACGCCCCTCCGCTGGCGTCCGCGAAGAATCCGACGAAGTAGCGGGCATGCTCCGCGTCCCCCTCGTGAGGATAGAAGCTCCACGCCAGTTCCCCGTGCGCGCGAACGATCGCGTTCAAGAGATCGAACATCGTGCCGTCCCGCACGTCGAGGTTGAATGTCTTTCCCTCGCCGGGGCGGATCGGCCCGATCAAGGGCTTGCCGAGCAGTGCCGCGACAATCGTTGTTGCGGCTTCAACGGATAGCGCCGGCACGCTGAGCGGCGGCGCGGGTATGCGCAGCGGGTGCGCCGGATCCTCCCAGGACGCCACCGGCCGGATCACGATGACTCCCTCGATCTCACGCCAGTCGTATCCGGGCTCGAGGCGCATCATCACGTCCAGTGCGTTGCGGAGGGTCAGTCCGCTCACGATCACGCGCGGCGCGGTTGGTGGCGGCAGTTGCGATCCGCCCGCACGTTCGATGCCCATTGGAACGCCGGTGACGAGCGACAACGGACCAACGTCGAACGTGGTGACGCCGCTCACCTGCAGCGGCTGAATGGGCGACAAATCGGGCACGACTCGGTCGAGGACGTTCTGTGCCCCTGCGAGGTGTGGGAGAAGGAGGGAGAAAGCGCTAGCCGTCAGCAGTGTCCGGTGCATACGTATTTAGAAAAGCGACGTGCAAACCGGTTGCTGAGGAGACTTACGAAGGAATTCGCGCGCCTGCGCGCCCCGGGGATTACGGAATTGTCAACCGCGAGCCGGTCTCGTCACGATTACTGCGCCAGTTTGCCCCGCCACGCCTCGTAGGTCTTCGCGTCTTATTTCCCTGAACGTCGAGGCGGCGACGCACAAGGCCGAGGTCGCCGCGATCAACGCCGTGGGC
>Ga0075421_100013068_pt1 | contig 10338 bp, 7 predicted proteins | sample SoiMetdeltSBSDD5_FD_75292 | JGI IMG/M metagenome (GOLD analysis project Ga0075421, IMG submission 75292) | Bulk soil microbial communities from a Populus tree surrounding site in Tennessee, USA - Soil MetaG P. deltoides SBSDD5 | ecosystem: Environmental > Terrestrial > Soil > Tree plantation... | reverse complement strand
GCAACGCCACCGGCTCCGCCAAAGCAGCGATCATCAACCTCGCGTCGTCCTCAGCCACGCACAGCACAGTAACCGTCCGCAGCAGATCAACTCGCTCAAGCCAAGAGCTGAATGTTTACCTGTCAACGGCTCGTCCCGAGGGCACCGATGAGTTGATCAAAAGGCCCCAACGCGCGGAGGAAAGCAGCGACGCTGGTCGACCACGAACACGCACCCGACCGAATCTCGACGCGCTTGACATTCCTAACAAATCGAGCGTTCATCGACGTGCGGCAGTCGATCCGGCCGGGCGTACTGATCGTGATCAGATTCGGCGCCCGACTGTCTGCCCTGACGTACCCGTCGAGTGGTGGAGGGGCGTATCGCGGTAGCCAGGGATGAGCAAGCGCCGCCGGTTGGGATCAAGAGAGCGGCCCGCTCACCTGGGACCGCAGCCCGCCGGATGTCCAGCTCAGTCGAGAGGCTCCGTGCGTTCGCCGATGGCAGATCCAGCAGGACAACTATCCCTATCCCGACGTCCCGTCAAACATGGGAACGGGATGGCGGCAGCTGACACCGTGGAAATCGTGGGCAGCTGGCACATTCCCGAACGGTAGGCACGACTGGCCGTCTGCAGCGTCGAAGGTTCATGCGGCGCTGTAAGGCTCGCCGACCAGGTCGGGTGGCCCGACGCGCTCGACGCTGAGTACGTCGCACTGACCAACTGCAAGCGTTCATCGCGCTCGACGCGGAACTCGCCGACGCTGTCGGGGACCTGGTGATGATCGCGCCCATCGACGTGCTGCACTGATCGAACGCAACCTTACGTCGGCCGCGCGTGTGCACATCTCCCGCGAGGAGCCGATTACGGTTTGTTGCGGCCTGGCGTGCAGAGTCCTTGATCGACTCACTTATTTGCCGATGACAGCGCGCATGATCATGCTGACTGTCGTCCGCGCGGCAGTACGGATCTAGCCGCGCAGGCGCGAATGAGTCGTGTGCCGGCGATGCTGGTGCAGTTTGCGTATCGTGGCGAGGAAGCGGTGTCGATGTGTGCAGTGGGACCTCCGGCCCGCCCAGAATGATCGGGAGGCTCAATGCTGGAAGAGGGTTTGGCCGCCTTGGCGATGGCCGGTGCTTCGGCGCTTGTTGGTGCTGCGGCGACAGATGGCTGGCGCGGGGTCAAGACCGGGTTCGCCCGACTTCTGGGACGCGGTGACGAACGAAGGACGGCGGCCACCGATCAGGAGTTGGAGAAGGTGCGGGCGGAATTGCTGGTGCATCGTTCCGAGCATGTGCGCGTCGCTCTGCTGTCCGCCTGGTCATCGAGGCTGGCTGAATTGCTGACCGAGCGTCCGCATGAAGTGGACCACCTAATTGCCCTGATCGCCCGCGCAGGTGGGGAGCCAAGGCTTGTCCAGCAAGCGAAGGTTTATGACCATGGCCGTCAAGCCATTCAAGGGCAGGGAGTCCAGGTCAACCAGTTTGGGCCCAGGCTGGAGGGGTGATCTGGATGGATCACCCCGGCAACGCTTTCACCGAGGATGGTGAACCCGCGCCCGCGGACGGACGGTTGGATGAGGTCTCTCAGCGTGTCGTCGGTCTGGACAGCGCGACACAGGCGATCCTCGGGTCGGGCTACCAGATCAACATCGGCTGGTCTGAGCGGCAAGTTGGCGGGCTCGAACCGCCCGTTCACGATGCGCTTGAAAGACCTTACGGAGGGCGCGCGCCGGCGCAACGTGCGCAGGTTTGGAACGTCGATGCCCGCAACCCTGGGTTCGTGGGCAGGGAGTTGCTGCTGGTGGATCTTCGGCGGCGTCTGCACAGCGGCGGAACAGCCGTCGTTCAGGCCCTGCGCGGAATGGGTGGTATCGGAAAGACACAGCTCGCGATGGAGTATGCCTACCGGCATGCTGGTGACTACGACGCGGTGTGGTGGATCGCCGCCGAGCAGGAGGAGTTCATTGCGGAGCAGTTAGCCGCCTTGGGCGCGGAACTGCAGGTGGTTCCTCCCCAAGCGGACACCTTGTCGGCGGCTCGAATCGTCCGGTCACATCTGAGAAGTCGTGACGGGTGGTTGTTGATCTTCGACAATGCTGTTTCGCCGGACAAGATCCGGCCCTGGCTTCCCGGGGGCCAGGGCCACGTCATTGTCACGTCCCGGCACCGGCGTTGGACCGATGTCGCCGCCGTGGTCGAGGTTAATGTGATGTCCCGCCAGGAGTCCGCGGCGCTGCTGACCAGCCACCATGCCGGCCTTTGCGGTTCGGACGCTGAGCGGATCGCCGACGCGCTTGGCGATCTGCCGCTCGCCTTGGCGCAGGCCGCTGCGTTTCTGGCAGAAACGGGAACGTCTGTAGACGAGTACCTCGAGCTTCTCGGGCCGCACGCGACCGAACTCCTCGACTCGTGCCGCCCCGTCACGTACCCTCACTCGCTTGCGGCTGCGATTATCATCGCCACTAGCCGGCTCTCTGGTGTTGACCCGGCCGCGCTCGGGATTCTCCAACTGTGCGCGATCCTTGCTCCGGAGCCGGTACCTGTAGATCTGCTGACCGTCCAGGTCCCGGAGCCTGACCGCCGGCCGCTGCCGCCAACGCTGGCGGCGCTCGTGGCGACCTACGACAAACCGGTTGCTCTACGCCGGAGTATCGGCCGAATTGTCGACTATGGTCTAGCAGGAATAGGCGATGTTGGACTTACCCTGCACCGGCTGACTCAGGCGGTCTTACGCGACCACCTCGACAGCGCCAGCGCGATCGCCGTGCGCGGATACGTCGAGGCGCTGCTGGTGGCCGGCGACCCAGGTCACCCGCGCGACCCCGTGTACTGGCCGACGTGGTCGCGGCTTCTTCCGCACATCCTCGCGGTGGATCCGGCAACGAGCGACATGGTGTCATACCGGCACCTTGGCGTTGCGGCGTTGTGGTATCTCAGCGACCGCGGTGGTCTCCAGGGGCAACTGACGTTGAGCCAGCACTTCTACGAACGTTGGCGGGAGCGGCTAAGCCCGAGCGACGAATGTACCCTCGCGGCCGCAAACCATGTGGCCAGAGCGCAGTGGTCGCTGGGGCAGTATCGGCTGGCGAGGGATCTCTCCGAAGACGCCCTTGCTCGTTGTCGAAACGCTCTCGGCGGAAACCATCAACTGACGATGGAGGCTGTCAACACGCTGGGACTCAGCCTGCGTTACCTGGGTGAACCTCAGCTGGCCCTGCCATTCGATCAAGACAATCTCGAACGGAAACAGCGCCTCTACGGCGACGATCACCGCACAACGATGGGTTCGGCGAGCAACGTCGCCGAGGACCTGCTTGCCCTTGGCCAGATCGAAAGCGCCTACTCCGTTGCCGAGGAAACCTACCTTCGCCGATGCCGCGTCTCCGGCCCCGACCATCCGCACACGCTGATCGTCGCGAGCGTGCTCGCCAAGATCCATCGGCAGATGGGCAATGTCGACGAAGCACGCCGGCTCGACGCGGACACCCTCGCCCGGAGACGTGAAGTCCTCGGTTCGGATCACCCACACACGCTGATGTCGGCCAGCGTCCTCGCCGACACCCTGCGTGAGCTCGGCAAGGTGTCGGAAGCACGCCGATTGGACGAGGACACATTGGCACGACGCCGTCGAGTTCTCGGCGAAGATCACCCCGACACGGTCGCCACGGCATCCGCGCTCGCTGCGCAGCGGTCAAACCCCCGCAAACGATCCAAGACGCCACGATCGACCTGTTGTTGATCAGCGGCAGTCCGCGGCTGGCCGACGTCACCGAGGAAAGCCTGCGCGTGGCCATGGCGGCCTGCCGCTCGGTACGGTTGCGCCGCCAGGCGCTGTTCAAGCTGTCGCGGGTGTTGGCCGCTCGGGGCATCATCGGCGCGCCGGTGACGGGCTGGGAGGCCAAACGCGGTCCCCGGGCCGAGACGTTGGCCAGCGCGCCGGCGCGATGGCTGTCCTGGGCGCAACGCTGGCGCCAATTCTCGACCAACCAGCCGGGCACGGTTGCGTCGATGTTCACCGCGATCCTCATCGCCGGTCGGTGGGCAGCCGAGCACCACCCGGATGCCGTCGAGCCGCAGCACTGGACGCGCGAGATAGCCGCCCAGTACGTCGCTGACACCATCGGGGCCCGCGTTGGCCAGTGGGCCAGCCATCCGCACGCCAAGGTGCGACTCGGGCAACCGCTGACGGTCGCCGGTAGGGCCAACCGCATCGATGGGCTGCGCGGCTTCTTCGGCGATCTCATCGAGTGCGAGTGGATCGACGCGCGGTTTGACCCGCGGCGGGTGCTCATCCTGCCGCCGGCGCTACGTGCTCAGCTGGGTCCCGATCCGCGCATCATCGACGACGCCGCGTGGGCCAAGCTCATGGCCGCCGGGCTGACGCTGAACACCGAGGACCTCATCCCGGACCACGAGCCAGCTCGAGGTGCGGCGGGGCGACGAGCAATTCGGCATCCCATCGAGATGAACCGTGCGCTGGTCGGCGTGTGGCTGTTCGCCGGCTGCCGCATCGATGAGATCCGGCGCCTGGAACTGGACTGCGTGATCTGGGATAAGGGACGCGACGAACAGACCGGCCAGACCTATCCCGTGTGTCTGCTGCGGGTGCCGCAGAACAAGACGTCCCGAGCGTTCCACAAACCCGTCGACCCCGTCGTCGGGCAGCTCATCGAGGCGTGGAAGCTGGTGCGCCCACGCCAGCCCGACCTGTTGGACCCGAAGACCGGCAGGGTGCGCCAGCATCTGTTCTGCCACCACGGACGGTTGGTCGGCCACGCCTATCTCAACGAGCGGCTGATCCCGGCACTGTGTCGCAAGGCTCGGCATGAACGCCGCCTTCATCCCCCTGACCGCCCTCACCGACAGCCTCACCACCGGTCGGCCGCCCACCGCACGGAGCGGCGATGGCTGACCTCCTTCGCACGGCCGCCGGCCGCGACCAAGCCATGGACGCCGCCAGATCGCATCTATGCACCATCTGCCAGGCGGTAGACCCGCGAATCACGCAGCCGGAAACCAAGCCGTTCATACAACCGGTTCGCCGCCTCCCGCGACGACCGCGAAGTCAGGTCAACGGTCCGGGCGCCCCGCCGCCCGAGCCAACCGCACCGCCTCCAGCGTCAACGCGCCACCAACGCCCCGACCGCGTACCGACTCGTCGACAACAACATCTTCAATGCGTGCCCGCAACCCGGACGGGATGGGAAACATCACCAACGTCAGCATGCCGACGATCTCACCGTCATAGCGGGCCGCCAGCAACGTGATCCCATCCCAGGACACCATCCGGGACAACGCCTGGACGTCAACCCGCCGGGCCGAACTCGACATCTGAGGCAGCAACCGACCCATCGCCTTGACGACCTCATCGGTGGCCTCCCGCACAGCAGCGACCTCGACACGCATGGCGAGGACTCTATCCGCCGGCCCGTCGCCCCGATCCACGAACACCAGCGGCTCGGGCCGCACTCTCCGGCCAATCGTTACCGGACATTCGCAATAAGGTAGCCGTTGGTGGCGACGATGTTGAACCGGTACTGATCGTTCGAGGTCTTCTTGATCTGAAACTTCACGTCTGGCTCCTTCGCGTCTGGCTGCTGATCGACGTTGAGCATAGGCGCCGACGAGATCGGCTTTGCTGATCGGCGTGCGTTCGATCTGCACCTGCTCCGCAACGGGTGCCGTACAGGTGCCGAGGTCTGCGACGGGCGCCGTCGTGACGCGGGAGATCGTGCACGTTCCAGCACGGTGGCGCTGGATAGGGGCACGGTCGAGGACGGCTTGCGCTGGTCAGGAAGCGAGGACTTCAACTGGCATAACGACAACGGCAGCAGGTTTCATCGGTCACTGGACCGGGGCGGATGACCGCACACGGGGGTAGACATGATCAGCGTACAGTGGCCGGACTCACCTATTGGCCACAGTGGTGCCGAACCTACGTTGTCCAGTCACCCGTCGGACCATGAGCTGTCTCGGATGGTGTTGGAGTTGAGCCGAAAACCAACGGTGTGTTCGACGATCCGGTCACGAATGGCGTCCTTCTTGGTCACACCTGTGATGGATGCGCCGAGAGCCTTCGCAATGTCCTTCAATGCCGGCACTGTCAGCCTCAGCCCGTCTATATGGTCGGCGGCCGCAGCACGCGACGTCATTGCGGAGAGTGCGGCGGCGAGCTGGTCGATGTTGACCACCGGCTTTGAAGGCTTGGCGCGCTTGGGCGGACCGTCGAGGAGGCCGAACTTCAGCTCACCGCTGGCCACTGCTGGGTGCCGCGCTGTGCTCCCCGCTCGCGCGGGGGTGGCCCCAACTCCCGACCTGTCGACCGCTCGCCGAACAGGTGCTCCCTGCTCGCGCGGGGGTGGCCCCGGCGCCGCCGAAGACGGAGCCGGCAACCGGCCGTGCTCCCCGCTCGCGCGGGGGTGGCCCCCGTCTACAGTGGACGTCGGTCAATCGGGTAAAGTGCTCCCCGCTCGCGCGGGGGTGGCCCCCGCGGTGCGGGGCCGGCCGGCGGCGGTCAGCGCGTGCTCCCCGCTCGCGCGGGGGTGGCCCCAGGGCCCGCCAGCCCCCGACGGCTGCCGCCGCGTGCTCCCCGCTCGCGCGGGGGTGGCCCCTCGTCCTCCGTCATGTCGAACTCGTCGAAGAGGTGCTCCCCGCTCGCGCGGGGGTGGCCCCCGGCCGGACCGGATCTACGCCGACTCGGCATTGTGCTCCCCGCTCGCGCGGGGGTGGCCCCTCACGGACCAGAGACCGGCGTTCCTCCGGCGAGTGCTCCCCGCTCGCGCGGGGGTGGCCCCACCACTACCAGTACGACCCGGACAAGGCCCTCGTGCTCCCCGCTCGCGCGGGGGTGGCCCCGGGAACGCGAGGCTGGCCAGGTGGTGATGGCCGTGCTCCCCGCTCGCGCGGGGGTGGCCCCTCGCTTCCCGGCGAGGTGGCGTTGGAGTCGTCGTGCTCCCCGCTCGCGCGGGGGTGGCCCCGGGCGTGGCGTTCGGACCGATCAGGCGAACGAGTGCTCCCCGCTCGCGCGGGGGTGGCCCCGACCGGGCTAACGGCCGGCGCTGCCGTCACGCGTGCTCCCCGCTCGCGCGGGGGTGGCCCCCGATCACCGTGTTCCGCGAGATCCCCAACCGGCGTGCGATCGCGGCGATGGCCAAACCCTCGCCTCGACGCAGCCGACGGATCTCCGCCCAGTCCTCCACCTTCAGCACCTCCCGATCTTGAGGAGGTGGTCAACTTTCAGCCGGAAACACCTGATCAGTTTTCAGGCGGAGTCGACAAGCTACCAGTGTCCACTCTGGACTCGCGGATGTCACGCTCAACCGGATCGCTCTCCGCGGATCGGGATCGCGACGGCGGTGGCGGGTCAGGCGTTCGAGGACGCCATCCAGGCGGCGCCTCCGTCATCGACGTCGCGCTGGCTACTACGTCGCGCAACATGCGGCTACCCGAGGAGGGGACCCTGCGAGTGCGACCTCTTCCTCACCTGCTCCAAGTTTTCACCACCACCGAGTACATGCCACGGCTACGCGAACGGCTCTGCCTCGAACAACAGCTCGCCGAGGACGCCGCCACCGCCACACGCGGCTGGCCACGGGAGGTGGAATGGCACAACTCCACCATCACCTGAATCAATGCTCTACTCACCGAACTCGGCACTGATCCAAACCCAGCTTGAATTCGAGACCCCGCGGCGCGTCACCCAGCATGATCCGCCGCGTCATCCGTGATCGTCCGCCCGATGCCGACTCCGCGCGGCGCTTGCAACGCACGGACGATCCTGCCGAGGGAGCCTCCGTCTCGTTCAGCCGAGGCTAACTACCGGGCACACGACTACGGCCGGGTGGCTTTGTTCGCAAGGTTCGGACGCCAGATGTTCGTGACATTGGGATCCGCCTGCTGACCGGCGATTCTCGTGTTCGCGAGTTTCCGGGCCACGCGGCTGAGCATCACTGTCGACGTCATCGCGCCAGCCGGTAGTGCACGGCCGGCGCCGGACTTACGGACGACCTTGCCGTCCATGGCGATGCCGCGCCGGTGCTGTCCGGGCGCTTCGTCCCCGGTGCCGCGGCGGGGGCAGGCGCGGTTGGCCAGCCACTGGCAGACCAGCCGATCCATAGCGTCGGCGTCGATGTCCTCCACCACGCGACGCAACCTGGAACCACTCGGCGCGACCAGGTCGCCGGTGCGGGGGTCACATCGGGCTCCCGCGGCGTCCAACAGCAGCGGCGGCAGATCCGCAGCCCGGTCGCCGACCTCACGGAAGTTACGGGCACCAGCCAGTACGCAAACACCGCCACGGTCAACACCGTGGCCAGACGATGGCGTACCCCGCGCGGCCGGCGCGGGTCGGTGACCTGCTTGAACAGGGCGTACAACTCGGCCACCCCGGCAAGGCCAGCCGCTGTCTGACCGCCGGCAGAGGGCATCGGGACGTGATGCGGTGCACAGCCCAGCGTGGGCGGTGGGGCTGGGCGCGGGGGCAGTGTTCGCCGCGGCGAGGGCTGCGCGGTCGGGCGACGCGACGAGCCCCGCATAGGTGACGGTGGCACTGAACCGGCTGGTGGTGATGTCGAAGGTGATGCCGGCGAGCGGGCAGCCGTCGCACACCCCGCGGTACAGCCGGTTGCCGTCGACGCGGACCGGTTGGTGATCGTGACGTGCCGCTCGTCCAGTGCGGTGAGCACGGCGCAGACCAGCCGGGGCCGCTTGTCCGAGGGTACCGTGGGCGATCAGCCTCGCCTCCTAGCCGGATTTGGCGGCCAGCTGGGCCAGGTGGCGTCCGGAGACTGTGAACAGGCGCAGTTCAGTAGCGGGGTTGCTCTTATGCCGCCGCGGACTCGTCGGCCTTCTTCTCGGCGTCGAAGGCTCCCGCCTCGATTAGCCGATCGATGAGGTCCAGGCACAGACGTCGGATGGGGCTAGCAACCTCCGCGCCTGCGTGTATGGAGTAGACCATGTCGACCACGTAGTTGGCATCGCCTGCGGCCTTGGTTCGGATGTCGCCGGCGTCGTCCGCGTTGTTGGTAAGCCACGCCGCGCACAGGTCGAGCGTCGTCTCGGGGAGGTCAGCGTGCTCGCGGTGGAGCGCCGCAAGCAGCGTTGAGGGATCTTCCTGGAAGATGCGGGTGTGGGCGGTGGCGGCCAGCAGGTCGCTGAAGCGGTAAAGAGGCGGCGTGAGCCTACCCGGGTAGCCGGCGGCGGCCTCGCGAACGTCATGGTCGTCATCGTTAAGCAGGTTGATGAGCAGGTGTTGGTCTACGGCCTCAACGGCATGCGGGAGCGGGTCTGTAAATGGTGGGAGCTGCTCGACAACCTCGGCCAGGACCTGAGCGACTCCCTTTCGGGCAGCCGGATCATTCATCGCAAGACGCAGTGCGCTGCCAGGGAAGGTCGGGTCGGTGCCGTTGGGCATCCTGTTGGGGTGCAACGACGCGAGTGCGGCAAGGCCTCCCCCACGTGTTCTTACCTCCGGGATCGAAGAAACGATCATACGGTCCACGAGTTCTGCCCCGATTGCGGCCTCGTTGGTGAGTAACTGCCACGCCAGCCGGTCGAGTTCGGGCGAGCGCAGGCTTCGATCCGTCGCTGCGTGAACCCATCGTTCGGCGATCTCGACAGCAGCTTGTCGATTGGATAGGAACGTTCGAACGATCACGGTGGGCAGCCAGGTTCGGTTGGCGTCCGCCGGGTCCTCAGCGATTGCGCGTACTGCGGGGAGCAGGAGTTCGGTGCGGTTGCTGCGAGTTGCGGCCGGCCCCAGTAGCTGCGCCATCGCGTATGTGGCTCGGCCCTTCGGGTCGCTCAGCATATAGAGGGCTTCGTCGCCGTTGTCGTTATCGTGATCGGGGGGGTCGCCCTGGGGCGCGGCGGCGATGTCCCCGACCAGTTCGATGAGGTCGTTCGGGAGGTCGCTGCTGGCCAGACCTCCAATGATCTCGCAGCATTGGGTCTGGAAGTTGCTGCCCGGCCAGGACGCGATCAGCCGCACCGCGCCGAAGAAGCCTTGCCGTTCGTGGTCGTCCAGCTCCTGCGCTACCGAGTTCACGCCGGCCAGGATGTGGTTGATGTAGGCCGGGTTGGCGGCCGGGCCGATGCGGCCGATGAGTCGTGTAAACCGCACTGGATCGAGCTTCGCGGCGGCGTTGATCTGCTCTGCGACCTTCGACGCGCCACCCTCGAAGCGGCTACGTGGTGGATCTGGGTATTCGTCCCGGTAGGTTTTGAGGTTCTGGCGAAGATCTTGTTTGCGCCACGAGCGCGGGAGGGAAGGTTGATGGGGTAGGAGACCTTGCTTGCTGCGGTGCTGCGTGGCAGATGGGGGATTGTTGGCCCTCCGGAGTCGCCCTGCGTGGGGGA
>Ga0075421_100013064_pt1 | contig 10339 bp, 13 predicted proteins | sample SoiMetdeltSBSDD5_FD_75292 | JGI IMG/M metagenome (GOLD analysis project Ga0075421, IMG submission 75292) | Bulk soil microbial communities from a Populus tree surrounding site in Tennessee, USA - Soil MetaG P. deltoides SBSDD5 | ecosystem: Environmental > Terrestrial > Soil > Tree plantation... | reverse complement strand
CCCGCCAGCGCGCCGGCAACCGTGCCCGCCACCAGCGGCCGGGAGATCATGGCCTGCGGCACGCTCACCAGGTCCAGTCCCACGAGCGTGCCCCAGAGCAGAAGAGGCAGAACTACCTGGGGAGAGAACTCGGTCACCCCAGGTTCCTCAGCGGGACGGCGGGCGTGGTAGGCAGGTCCTGCGCGCTGATGACGGCTCCGCCCTGCTCCAGCGTGGTCAGGGTGCGTAGCTCCTGGTCGGTCAGGTAGATGAAGGGCAGCCGTTCCCGGCGGCCAGGGCGATGATGGATCCCACCCAGATTGATCCGATGCACAATGGCGGGATCGGCGGCGTGAAGGGCAGCCATGGTCTCGAGATCACCGGTCAACACCAAGCCCCGCTTCCCGTTGCCCTGCCATTCCTGGAGGTGGTCGATCGCCTCGGCCACGGTTACGAAGCGCACTTCGATATCGGGTGCTACCGCCATGCGGTAGAGCTCCTGCTCCCAATCGCTTTGGGCGACCTGATCGTCCACCAGGATGATCAGATTGATCCCCATCGGCCTTCCCCATCCAATTACCACCTGCCCATGGATGAGGCGGTCATCGACCCGACAGAGCACGATGGACATCAGGGGATCCGGATGGATTTCTCGCCGGCGGTTACCACGCGCGCGGCTGCATCCGCGGCACTGAGGTTCCGATGAAAAACGAAATCGACGAGCATCGCGAGATTTACTCCGGTGACCACCTTGACCGACGGCTCTCCCCGGAGTCGCTTGAGCACCGCGAAGGAACAGGATCCACTGGCCAGATCCACGAACACTACTGCGGGTCGGCCCCCGACGGCACTGAGGACTCGCTGCTCCAGCGTGTCACGATCACAGCCGGTGTTGGAGACCGGCACCAGAGCTCCCTGGATACCGCTGATCTGCTCCGCTGCCTGTACCAGGGCGCCAGCCAACGAGCCATGGCAAACTACCACACCGAGCAGCTCCTCACTCATAGTCCTCCTGCAGATATTCCCGCACCCCGCGCTGCTCCTTCATGCGTTTGATCAGTCGGGCGTTGAACGCCGCCGCCACATCGACACCCGAGTACCGGAGCAGATGCATCATGGCCACGACCTCGGAGATGACCGTGATGTTTTTCCCCGGATTGAGCGGCACCACGACCCGGGGCACCGCAACGTCCAGAATGGTGGTCTCTTCCCGGGAGAGGCCGCTCCGGTCGGTATCCTTGGCGGTTTCCCAGTCCTCCAGCTGGACCACCACCTCGATCCGCTTTTGCTGCCGCACGGAGCGCACACCGAAGAGAGCCGGGATGTCGATCAGTCCGATTCCCCGAATCTCCATGTGGTGCGCAGCGAGCTCGTGCCCGCGCCCGATCAGCACATCGTTGCCCCGCCGGGTCACCTGCACGACGTCATCGGCCACCAGGCGATGACCCCGCTCTACCAGGTCAAGCACGCATTCGCTCTTGCCGATGCCGGACCGTCCGACAAACAGGAGACCGACACCATAGACATCGGCCAGGGAGCCGTGGAGGGTGGTTCTGGGCGCGAATGCTTCCTCGACAATCGGCTTGATCCGGCGGTAGAACTCCGAGGTCTTGAGCTTGCTCCGAAGTACGGGCACGCCCTTGTTCCGGGCCAGCTCCAGCAGCTCGACCGGAACCTCCTGCCCCTTGGTCACGAAGATGCAGGGCAGGTCGAAGCTGAAGAACGTGGTGAGCGACTGCCGCCGCTGCTCGGCAGGCAGCGAGTTCAGGTAGGTGATCTCGGTCTCGCCCAGGACGTGCAGCCGGTTGGCGGCGAACCGCCCGGTGTAGCCGGCCAGGGCCAGCCCGGGTCCGGCAACCTCCGCGGCGGTCATCTGGCGGTCCAGGCCCAGCTCACCGGTCAACGGTTCAAGCTGGAGCGGGTCCCCCCGGCGGGAGAGAAAGTCACCCAGCCGGAGCATTAAAGCGGCTGGTTGGGTTGGGTCGGGCGGGTGCGGCGAGGCCGCTCCGAGGCCCGCTCAATCTGTCGCCGGAGCTTTTCCTCGGCACGATCGAGCGCGGTGCGGTGATCGGGACCATCGCCGCTGGCAACGAGCACTTCGCCACTGGCGAGGTGCAGCCGGATCTCGGCGATCAGCCCGATGCCATCGGTGTCGAACACTACAGCGGATTCCATTGGCCGCGAGGCCATGCTCTCCAGGTGTTCGACCACGCTCTCGGCTCGCTCCCGCAACGCATCGGAGATCTCACAGTGGCGAGCTGTTATCGTGGGTCGCATGATCGGTTCTCCCGGCTCAGCGGCGGGCCGAGCCCTCCATAAGCTGGTTCAAGTGGTGTTCAGTATCAGCCGCGGTGCTTTCCCAGGTAAGGCTTTCGGCGAAGACGCGCGCCCGATTGCCCAGGCGCGCCACCAGCGCAGGCGAATCGGCCAGCTCCACCATTCTGCCGGCGAGTCCAGCTACATCCCCATGAGGGACCAGAAACCCGGTCTCACCGTGACGCACCGAGTCGCGGAGCCCCGGACTCTCGGACGCGAGCGATGGGGTGCCGCAGGCCGCCGCTTCGACTATGGTGATCCCCCAGCCTTCCTTCGGAGAGGGAAACACGTTGGCCCACGCCCATCGCATCAGATCGATCTTCCGTTCCTCGCTGACAAAGCCATGAAAGGTGACGGCCTTGTCGAGATCCAGGCGAGCCGCTAAGCGCTCCAGCTCCGCCCGATAGTCACCCGTGCCGGCGATATCGAGCCGGAGGTCGGGCCGCTGCCGGCGCGCAAGCGCCAAGGCTTCGATCGCCAGACTTATCCCTTTATAACGCTTCAGCCGTCCAACATACAAGAAGCTCGGCAGGGTTGAACGCCGCCCTTGAGGGCCCGGAGTGAAGCGGCGGCTGTCTACCCCGGGGTGAATCACTCGAATCCGGTCGGCGGGGACTCCGCGGGCAACCAGATCATCCCGAGTACTCTCGCTGATGGCGTGGAAACCCGCGCGACGATAGGCCCAGGGGAGTGGACGTTCCGCGGCCCAGACCGCGGCCGCGATCGGCCAGGGAGCTTCGTCAAAGGCGGTCTCCCCGAAGAGATGAGGCACGATGGCGCAAAATGGCACCGAGGTCCTGGTGGCAAGGAAGAGCGGCAACTTGTTGATGTCCTCGACCAGGACGTCGGGACGCTCCGCTGCCATGGCCCGCCGAACCGCCCTCCGACCCGCAAATGCAAAGCTGTTCCTGCCGCCGCTCCGATAGATCTGGATTCCATCGATGGTCGCCTGCTCCGCTGCCCCGGGCCAGCCCGAGCACACCAGCCGTACCCGATGCCCGCGGGATGCCAGCCGGCTGAAGATCTCGAACAGATGGATCTCGGCGCCGCCGGCGTGGGGGTTAGCGCGATCCTGCCAGTTAACCAGGAGAATGTTCACGAAGGTGGAGGTATCCGCTACAGTCGTCCCAGCGAACGCGCGACTCCATCCAGCACTCCGTTCACGAATCCGGGAGCGCGGACGTCCCCGAACCAGTGGGCCAGGTGAACGGCCTCGTCGATGGCCACCTTGGGCGGCACCTCCCCGCGCCGGAGCTCGTGGATGCCCAGCCGGAGAATGTTACGCTCCACCACAGCAATCCGGCTCATCCGCCAGTTCTCGGATGCTCGCGCCGCCTGGGCATCGAGATCGGTTACGTCAGCCACGATGTCGGCGGCCAGGGCCTCGGCCCGACCCAGAATCCGGGGCTCGGGACCGGTCAACCGGGCCAACCCGCTGGCCACCGCGGGGATCGGAGGCGCGCCCTGGAGCTCCCAGGCATAGAGCATCTGGAGAGCGCGAGCCCGGCTCTTGGTCTCAATCCTGAGCATGATAGGCCCGCAGCTGGGCGATCACATCGGCGGTCCGAAGTGCCGCCTCGGCTGCCTCATGTCCCTTGTTGCCCGCGCTGCCGCCGGCCCGGTCGGCCGCTTGCTCCATGGTCTCGACCGTGAGTACGCCAAATCCCACAGGCACTCGGTAGCGAACCGAGACATCGTTCAGCCCCCGGGCCGCCTCGGCGGCCACGTACTCGAAGTGGGGAGTCTCGCCTCGAATCACGGCGCCCAGTGCAATCAGGCAGCAGTAAGCCTGAGACTCCGCCGCGACGGCTGCCGCAGCCGGCAGCTCGAAGGCGCCCGGAAGCCAGACCACGTCGATCACATCACGCGCCAGCCCGGCTTCTTGGCAGCAGGCCAGCGCGCCATCGAGCAGCTTGGCCGTGATCAGCTCGTTGTAGCGACTCACCAGAATGGCCACTCGCCCGGCGGCTCGCAGGCGACCGGAGAAGTCGGGCACCGTTCAGTGAGTGAAGAGATGGCCCAGCTTGTCGCGCTTGACCTGGAGGTAGGTTTGGTTCTCCCGATTGGCATCGGCCAGCAGAGGTACCCGCTCAACGATTTCCAGCCCATATCCCTCGAGGCCCACCAGCTTGCGAGGGTTGTTGGTCATTACCCGAATGGAGGAGAGTCCCAGGTCGCGCAGGATCTGGGCTCCGATGCCGTAGTTGCGAAGATCGGGAGCAAACCCGAGGCGCTCGTTGGCCTGGACCGTATCCGCTCCGCTGTCCTGCAGGGAATAGGCGCGGAGCTTGTTCAACAATCCGATCCCCCGCCCTTCCTGATCCAGGTACACCACGGCGCCTCTTCCCTCCCGGGCAATGAGCTCCATGGCGCGGTGCAGCTGGAAACCGCAATCGCAGCGCCGGGAGCCGAACACGTCCCCGGTGAGGCACTTGGAGTGCATCCGGACCAGAATGTCGGGCTGCCCCGCGATGTCGCCGTGAACCAGCGCGATGTGCTCCGCCCGATCTACGTCGTTCCGGTAGCCGATAATGGTGAACTCGCCATAGTCGGTGGGAATTCTGGCCTCCGCGACGCGATGGACCAACTGTTCGGTCTGGAGGCGGTAGGCCACCAGCTGGGCCACGGTGACGAAGGTGAGCCCATGCTGCTCGGCGATCTCGTGCAACTGGTTGCGCCGGGCCATCGAGCCATCGGGATTGAGAATTTCACAGATCACCCCGGCCGGGTTGAGACCGGCCAGCCGGGCGAGGTCCACGCTGGCTTCGGTCTGCCCCACGCGCTGCAACACGCCGCCGGGCCGCGCCCGAAGGGGAAAGACGTGGCCTGGACGTCTCAGGTCGGCAGGCGCGGTCTCAGGATTGATCGCGACGTGAATGGTGGTGGCTCGGTCGGTGGCGGAAATGCCGGTGGTAACGCCGAACCGCCGCTGGGCATCGATGCTGACGGTGAACGCCGTCGAGAGCTCCTCGGTATTGCGCTCCGTCATCGGAACCAGTCCCAGCTGGTCACAGCGCTCACCGGTGAGCGCAAGACAGATCAGCCCGCGCCCATGGAGAGTCATGAAGTTGATCATTTCGGGCGTGGCCAGCTCGGCGGCGCAGACGAGATCGCCCTCGTTCTCTCGGTCCTCATCATCCGCCACGATGATGATCTTGCCGTTCCGCAGGTCGTTGATGGCCTGCTCGATGGTACCAAATGTGCCCATCAGTCGTTTTGCAGTGAGAGGGAAGAGTCAAGAGTGAAGTGGAATGCCTAGGATCGGCTTCACTTTTAACGCTTCACTTTTCACGCTTCTCCTCCAAGAAGGCCCGCAGGTACTTCCCGATGGTGTCCGCCTCCAGGTGGACTCGATCGCCCACCTGGCGTTCACCCAGGTTGGTATGCTGTAAGGTAAACGGAATTAGCGAGATCTGGATGACGCTTGTCCGGGGCTTTGCATTTACCGTCAGACTGACACCATCGACCGTGATCGAGCCGAGAGGAATCGAAACCGCAGCCACATCCGGTGGTACGGTGAGATCCAGCAGCCGGGCATCGTCATGCTGCCGGACCGAGCTCACGGTTCCCACGCCGTCCACGTGTCCCTGCACCAGATGCCCCCCCAGACGGTCTCCCACCAGAAGGGCCCGCTCCAGGTTCACCCGGCGGCCGAGGCCGTACTCCCCGAAGCGGGTCCGCTCCAGTGAGGTGCGAATGATGTGCACGGTGAAGGCTGCGGGTGCAAGCGCCTGGACTGTCAGGCAGGCCCCGTCAACGGCGATGCTTTCGCCCAGCTGAAGATCGGGGTAGTCGCACTGAATGGACAGCTCGAAACCGGCAGGGGAGGTGGTTGCCCGGAGGACCGTACCCACCGACGTGATGATCCCGGTGAACATCAGCCTCGATCGAGTACCAGGAGCGTATCGTCGCCCAACGCCCGCCGCTCGATCACGCGCCAGCGTTCCGCCTGGTCGAGACTGCGGGAGGGAAGGCCAGCAATCGCCGGCACCGCGTGATCGCCCAGCCAGGTCGGGGATTGCAGCCAGTAATAGCGGTCTACCAAGCCGGCCGCGAGCAACGCACCCGCGAGCTGCCCTCCACCCTCCACCAGGAGCGACCGAACGCCCGCTTCATGTAATGCGTGCAGTGCGTCGGCAACTTGTGTCGCACGGACGATGGAGACTCCCGCGGCCTCCAGTCGCTTGACTCGCGCGGCCTCGGCGCTGGAGGAGACAACAATTGTGGTGGGCGTCTCGGCGGCGGTACGAACGAGAGTGAGCTGGGGTCCCAGGTCAGCGGCCCGGTCGAATACCACTCGCCGGGGAGGGACGCGAGGCTGGACCGGTCCTCGGACTGTCAGGGATGGGTCGTCGATGCGGGCGGTGCGGCCTCCGATCCCAATGGCGTCAAAGCCGGCCCGAAGCCACTGGACGTACTCCCGAGCCTCGGGGCCGGAGATCCAGCGCGAGCGGCCGAATCCATCGGCAATCTTCCCATCCAGCGTGGTTGCCAGTTTGAGCGCGACGTAGGGCCGGGCCGGCTTCTCGATCGAGTGGAGGAAGATGGCATTCTGGGCCGCGGCCGCCTCGCCCAGAGGCCCGAGCTCCACGTCCACGCCGGCTTGGCGGAGCCGCTCGGCGCCATGGGCAGCGACGGGATTGGGATCCCGGAGCGCGGCCACGACCCGGCGAATGCCGGACTGGATGATGGCTTCGGTGCAGGGCGGCTGCTTGCCCTGATGAGCACAGGGCTCGAGGGTGACCACCATGGTCGCCCCTCGAGCCCGTTCGCCTGCCCCCGCCAGCGCCACTGCTTCGGCATGCCGGTCGCCGAATTCCGGGTGCCACCCTTCCCCGACCAGCTCACCCGCCTGGAGCACCACCGCACCCACGAGCGGATTGGGCTGAACCCGGCCCCAACCTCGCCAGGCAAGGTCGAGTGCGCGGGCCATCGCTTCCCGCTCGTCCATTACGTCGCTAAAAGCCCACTCGCAGGCCGAGGCCGGCGAAGAACTTTCCCTTGGTGGTGTCGAAGTCCTCGAAATCGGTGGACAGGTTCTGGTCCTTTCCTCCCAGGTACCCGACCTCGCCGGTCAGCCGCACCATACCCATGCCCAAACCACCGTTCAAGAACCCAAGCACCCGAGAATTGTCCAGCTCCACCGGTACGTTGGGCTGAAGCACCGTGGTAATCGGATCGCGGAACTGAATAATGGCATTCCCGGTATACTTGTCCCATCCCAGCCCGGCCGCCAGATCCAGAACCGCCACCTGCTTGCTGGCAACCAGCCGAACGTTGGTGGCATTCAGGTCCACCGCGTAGCCGAACTCATCCCCCCCAGGGACGTTGCCGTAGGCCATGGTCGGGAGCTCCCGCCGCATGACGCTCAAGGAAATATGGGGCAGCGGCCCGATGCCACGGAGCAAGCCGATCCGGGCACCGTAGCCCAGTCCCAGGGCAATGCTTCCGATCCTCCGGGCATCAGGGTCGACGGTCACGTTGTCGATCTGGTCGGTGGGAAGCAACTGAGCCGAGCCCAGGAGATCCAGCGCAAACAGTCCACCGGACATGCCATTGTAGAGGCCCAGCGCGCCCTCTACCAGAGGCGCCGGCACGAACAGCTTATCCCCGGAAGGGACAGTGCCTCCGCCTCCGGTATAGGCGAGGTCGGGAAAGACTACCTCGATTGCGTTGGCACGTAGGGTCAGCGAACCGTGTCCTACGCCTCCCAAGCTGGCCGCCGTCCCCATGGTGGGGTTTCCGCCGCTGACCAGCATTCCGAATACCGGGTGAAAGGCCCGGGTGCCATCGACGCCCGCGGAGCACACCCGCTCGGCGTTACCTGAGTAGCCGGAGCACTCAGGCGCTTGGGCCCAGACAGGCGAGACCAGGGCCAGGGCCAACAGCCCGGCCAACAGGTGTGGCGCGCGCATCGTATTCTCCCTTACGGACGGGCGAAACGCACGGTCCTGTGGCCTTGCTGGATCTCGCCCATCACCCAAGTGGTGACCCCGTCGTCACTGGCCGCGGCCTGAGCCGCCGCCAGGGCGTCCGGGGGCAGTACGGCGACGAGCCCCACTCCGAGATTGAAAACGTCGCGCATTTCCTGAGTGGAGATCTGCCCCGCCTGCTGCAGAAACCGGAACAGCGGCGGCAGATCCCAGGTTGCGGGGTCTACCGTCGCTGCGCAGTCCTGAGGCAATATCCGCACCAGATTTCCCGCTATGCCGCCACCCGTGATATGGGCCAGCCCATGAAGCCGGTCCAGTACCGGAAACACGCTTCGGTAATAGCTGCGATGTACCGCCAGGAGAGCGTCCGCCACGCTCCGCCCGGTCCCCCCTAGCTGGTCGTCGATCCCGAGTCCCAGCTGCTCGAATACAATCCGGCGGGCCAGGGTGTATCCATTGGTGTGCAGTCCGGTGGAGGCGTAGCCCAGCAGTAGGTCCCCTGGAGAGATCCCGCTTCCGTGGATGGCCCGGTCCTCCTCCACGACGCCGATGATGGTGCCGGCAAGGTCGTAGGTCCCCGGCTGATAGAGCCCCGGCATCTGAGCCGTCTCCCCTCCGGCCAGGGCAATCCCGTGGGCGCGGCAACCCCGAGCGATGCCTTCGACAATTGTGGCGATGCGGTCGACCTCGAGCGCGGAGCCTGCGAGGTAATCCATGAAGGCGAGCGGCATCGCGCCGTGGACCAGAATGTCGTTCACGCTGTGGTTGACCAGATCCTCCCCGATGGTGTCGAAGCGGTTGGCCTGCAGCGCCACCAACACCTTGGTTCCTACTCCATCGGTACTCAGCACCAGCGTCGGATTACGCAGCCCCGCAGGGATCCTGACCATGCCGCCGAACGCGCCCACCTGTCCCACCGAGTGCGGCGTGCGGGTGCTCGCCACGAGCTGGTTGATCCGCGCCTTGGCCGCATCCGCCACTTCCAGGTTTACTCCGGCTTCGGCGTAGGCCCGGGTGTCTCCCGTCTTCACGTGAGGGCCTCGGCCAGAGTGACATGGGTCAGGTCCTGGAAGGCACGTACTCGCTGTTCGAGATCGGTGAGGGTGACCCGCTCGAAGCCGCGGATCCCAAACTGCTCGACGGCGTACGAGCCCATGGCCGCACCGTACACCATGGCTCTGCGAACATTGTCCTCCGTGACCGAGCGGGTCCGGGCCAGATACGCCATGAAGCCCCCGGCAAACGCGTCGCCGGCGCCGGTGGGATCGAACACGTTCTCCAGGGGATACGCCGGGACGTAGAAGGTCCGGCGGGGCTCGATCAGCAGCGCACCGTGCTCGCCCTGCTTGATGACGACGCGCTTGGGGCCATGTGACAGGATCCACCTTCCAGCCCGGTGGATATTCCAGTCCCCACTCAGCTCCCGCGCCTCACTGTCGTTGACCATCAAGACATCCACCCGGGACAACAGTTGGAGCAGGGCGGCTTTCTTGCCCTGAATCCAATAGTTCATGGTGTCGCACACTACCAGCTCCGGTTTTTGCACCTGTTCCAGGACTCCAAGCTGCAAATCGGGATCGATATTCCCCAGAAACAGAAACCGCGCCGACCGGAATGCCGTCGGTAGTCGGGGCTGGAAGTTGGCAAACACCCCCAGTCGGGTCTCCAGGGTTTCCCGGCTCTGCAGGTCGTAGGAGTACTTCCCCTTCCAGCGGAAGCTCTCGCCGTCGGCCTGTTCCACCCCGGACCAGTCGATGCCGCGGCTGCTCAGCCGCTCCAGCTCATGGCGGGGGTAGTCGTTTCCAATCACACCGACGACCTGCACCGGATGGAGAAGGGAGCCGGCCACGCTGAAGTACACGGCCGATCCGCCGAGCGCGTCGGCGGTTTGACCGAAGGGAGTGAAGATGGAGTCGAGAGCGATACTGCCAACGACCAGCAGCGTCATAGATCACATCCGGTCAGGTGCGGAAATTCCCAGCACTATCAACCCGTTGGCCAGTACGATGCGGGCTGCCCGGGCCAGGAGCAGACGCGCCCGCTCGATCTCAGCCTGCTCGCCGACCGTGCGAGTCCGATGGTACCAGCCGTGGACGATGCCGGCGAGCTCG
>Ga0075421_100013063_pt1 | contig 10340 bp, 10 predicted proteins | sample SoiMetdeltSBSDD5_FD_75292 | JGI IMG/M metagenome (GOLD analysis project Ga0075421, IMG submission 75292) | Bulk soil microbial communities from a Populus tree surrounding site in Tennessee, USA - Soil MetaG P. deltoides SBSDD5 | ecosystem: Environmental > Terrestrial > Soil > Tree plantation... | reverse complement strand
TGACAGAATGTGAGGAGAAATCTATTCGGAGGGGCGGTGGTGGGAAAAAGCTTTGCGCCACGAACCATAAGGTGTACGCTGGCCGATGTCGTTATTGAAGCAGGAACGTCAGGCATCATGTCGGATCGGACTTTGAGAGGAAGCCTATGAAAGTTTTGGTAACGGGCGGAGCGGGATTCATCGGATCTCATGTTGTTGAACGGTTGCTTCAAGAGGGCCATGAGGTGATTGTCGTAGATAATCTTTCATCGGGAAAACGTAAGAATGTCCCGCGTGCCGCTCAGTTCTATAAACTTGACATAGAGGGAACCAAGCTGGAGCGTGTGTTCCGAAACGAAAGGCCATCCATCATCATGCATTTGGCGGCTCAGATGAATGTCCGGCGTTCGGTGGAGGATCCACTGTTTGACGCCAAAATCAACGTCTTGGGGACGCTGAATGTCTTGGAACAAGCGGCTAAACATGGGGCGCGCAAGTTGATTTTCTCCTCGTCCGGTGGGGCGATTTATGGGGAGCAGCAAACGTTTCCAGCTCCGGAGTCGCATGTTACTCAGCCGTTGTCCCCTTATGGAATCAGCAAGCTGTGCGGAGAACACTACCTCTCCTATTACACGAGGCTCAGCGGCATTCAAGTGGTCAGTTTACGGTACGCCAATGTATATGGGCCCCGACAAGATCCGGACGGCGAAGCAGGAGTGGTGTCCATTTTTATTCAGAAGCTTCTGAATCATGAGCAACCGGTGATATACGGAAATGGTCGGCAGACACGTGATTTTGTGTATGTGGAAGATGTGGTGGAGGCCAATCTCATGGCTATGGGGCAGGACGCACAGGGAGTTTTTAACGTCGGAACGGGCATTGAGACATCGATCAACGACCTATTTCAAGTTGTCCTCGATTTGACAAAAACCAGCGGCAAGGAGATCCACGGGCCTGCAAAAAAGGGTGAACAAGCGCGCAGTGTTATTGATGCAACGAAATTGAGGCATGAACTCGGCTGGGAGCCTAAGGTCGACCTCCGGGAGGGTTTGCGCCGAACGGTCGAGTATTTTCAGGAACGCATCAGGTAGTCAGGGAGATGGGCGAGTCCGTCAAACTTCAATAGCGTGGAACCGATGGGTCTACCTGCGCCGACCACGCATCAATCCCTCCGATAAGGTTCTTTACATTTGAGAACCCCTGCTGTAGGAGAAATCCGGTGGCATCTGCACTGCGCATTCCATGATGGCAATAGGCAATGATTTCAACTTGACGGTCCAATTTGTCGAGGGATTGAGGGAGAGTAGCCAGAGGAATCAGGACCGAGCCATCAAGCTTTGCCAACGCAAATTCCCATGGTTCCCGAACGTCCATAAGGACGAGTTTGTCTCCCTTATCCAGGCGAGTTTTTAGTTCTTTTGGAGTAATCGCGAAGTCCATTTCAATACCTCCATTTGTATTGACATGATCATAGGGGGCGCCTTAAGGACCTGTCAACCTCATCCGCAGGGCTCCGCGATGCTATGTGATCGAGATAAAGATCTTTGCACGCGTTTGTTCGTAAACCCGTTCCTGGAATATCGGGTTAAGTAAGATTGAGGCCAAGATCGCGATATGTTAGCTCCCTTGCATCGCGGCGGATCGGTCAAATTTTTGTCCAAATGTTCAGAATCTTATAACGTTTGGTTTGCGGTTGAAAATGTACTAGTGATCATAAGATATTGATTTAGCAGTGATCACATTCAGTGCAGCCACAGAAGGGGCATGGATTTTGCGTTAATGCAGGAGGAGTTTGTGCCGAGATCAGCGCCTGCAGATGCTGCACTGGTTGTCTTTGTCACTGCATCCTCTTATGAAGAGGCGAACAGACTGAGCAGGTTAGTCGTTGAAAGCAAGATCGCAGCTTGCGCCACGATTGTCGAGAACGTGCGATCACTCTTCAGATGGGAGGGGAAGGTCAAGTCCGAAAAGGAGTCACTGCTCATTGTGAAGACGACCGCAGGGCGTTTTGTCGACTTGGAGAAGCTTGTTAAAAAGCATCATAGTTATGAGGTGCCCGAGGTGATTGCATTTCCAATCGTGATGGGCTCGAAGGATTATCTAGAATGGATAAGGCAGGAAACTCAGAAGTAGCTGATTTATTGAATGAGGCATTTTTGCAACAAAGGAATAAAGGGTTGACCAAGCCAGGTGAGATGAGTACACTGCCCTATGCTAACAGAGTCGGTTCTTTCGTCTCTTCTTTGGCGTGAGGGAGCAAGGGCAAGGAGATGAGCCAACCAGCCAACGAAACCAGCGACGCCTACACTGTGGTGGTCTTTCGAGGGTCAGCTTCCAAGCCCCTTCGGTTTAGCTTTCCGAGAAAATTCGTTCGAAAACTGTTGATCCTAGCAGCGGTGTTTGTCCTCGCTGATTTATTGGTGGTTTCGCACTATGTGATCCGAACCGGAGAAGTATGGCAGTTATCCGCGTTTCGTGCTGAGGCGATGAGCGCTCGGGAGCAAACGGCCGCTTTCTCTTCTGCCATCGACGACCTCAAGAAGCGGATTTCCGCTATGAACGAAATTAACCAACGCTTGCGTGTCATGTTGGGGATCGAACCGGCCAAGCAGGCTGGAGATTTATCAAATGGGCGAGGTGGGGAGGATGGACCAGTACCGGATGGTAAGCCTGGTATAACCAACCTGCCTGCTGAGGGTAATCTTCAAGAAGGACGCTTACAGAACATAGAAACGAAAGAATTGGCGGCTGGAGGTCGGATCGATCCCGAAAGTGCTGAAATCATTGCACAACAGGTTCGTAATGAAATCGATATTCTTTCAAGGGAAGCGTCCACTCAGGAACACACTCTTCAGGAACTGACACAAGCAGCAGAACAACGCTCCACTCAGTGGTCTTCTACACCTTCGATCTGGCCTGTCCGAGGATGGGTCACCTCTGGCTTTGGTCCTCGGGTGTCTCCGTTTACCGAAAAACCAGCCTGGCATGATGGTTTAGATATAGGAGCCTCCCCCAATGCACCTGTACAGGCACCGGCTCAGGGTCGTATCATCGCAGTTAGTTCAGACTCAAAAATGGGCAACATGGTAAAGATTGATCACGGCTACGGTGTTGAGACGGTGTACGGGCACCTGGCCAAAGCCCTGGTGAAGGAAGGTCAACGGGTAAAACGCGGCGATGTTGTCGCTCTCGTCGGCACCAGTGGACTCTCTACTGGTCCTCATCTTCACTACATGGTCAAGAAGAACGGGCAGGCTTTAGATCCCTCCAAGTTCATTCTTGATTGAGGACCCTGCGTATTTTCCTCACTTAGCCCTCTTATCCGGTTACATTCCTTCAATCAGGTTCTAGCCACTGTGCGTACAATCTGCCATCTCATGGCTCTGTGGTATACTGCCCAGCCAGTCCAAGCATCTTCTGCAGCGATCCGATGAACGACCTTCAGATATCGCGGTCCATTACTCCCAGCCATATCTTCGAGGTCGCGAAGTTTCTTCGTATTCCTTCTGACGATCTGATTCCATTCGGACGGTATAAGGCCAAGGTGAGTCTTGGGTTGTTGGGTGCAATTCATAACCGGCCACTCGGTCGATACATTCTTGTGACTGCGATGAATCCGACTCCATTGGGAGAGGGTAAGACGACCACATCTATCGGGCTCGCCATGGGATTGTGTCGGCTCGGGCATCGCGCGACTGTGACACTCAGACAACCTTCGTTAGGGCCTGTATTCGGCATCAAGGGTGGTGGGACAGGAGGTGGACGAGCGCAGGTATTCCCCATGGAAGATATCAATCTGCATTTGACTGGCGATGCTCATGCCGTTTCCTCAAGCCATAATCTATTGTCCGCTGTTGTGGACAACCATTTGTTTCATGGCAACGGACTGACATTGGACGAGACACAAATTGCGTGGCCCCGTGTGACCAGTGTGAGTGACCGAGCCTTGAGAGAAATTCTGTTGAGCGACGGCCGCGCCGGACGAAAAGGCCGATTCGTGATCACCGAGGCTTCCGAGGTAATGGCAGCGCTGGCCTTGGCGAACAGCGTTCAAGATTTGCGTCAACGTGTCGGACAGATTCTTGTCGGGCTAAAAAAGAGCGGGGATGCCGTAAAGGCGGAAGACTTGGGTTGCGCAGGGGCCATGGCGGTGTTACTCAAAGATGCGCTCCTCCCCAATCTCGTGCAAACCTTAGAAGGAACTCCGGCGTTTGTGCATACCGGCCCATTTGGGAATATTGCCCACGGAAATTGTTCCGTTCTGTCAGATACGATTGCGCTACGGTGCGCCGACTATGTCGTGACCGAGGCCGGATTTGGCAGCGATCTCGGCGCAGAAAAGTTTTTCAATATCAAGTGCCGAACGTCCGGTTTTCGCCCTGCCGCCGCCGTCATTGTTGCTACGCTGCGGGCGCTCAAACTGCATGGAGGGGGAGGCGCAGTCAAATCAGGAACTCCACTGCCCTGCAGCCTCACGGGGCCGAACCAAGAGGCACTAGAACGGGGATTCGCGAATCTTGAGCAACATATGGCCAACGTCCAAGCCCATGGTGTCCCCTTTGTCGTAGCATTAAATGCATTTCGTGACGATCCGTCCTCGGAGCTAGAGTGGGTCCGCCAACAGGCCTGTAAAGCAGGGGCGTTCGATGCAGCCATCTCAACCCACTGGGCGGAGGGTGGCCGAGGTGCCGAACAATTGGCGCGGGTCGTGATCGCGGCTGCAAGACAGGAAAGCAGCTTCCGTCATCTCTATGAGCTCGATTGGCCGATCAAGAAGAAGATCGAAACCATTGCCACCAAAATGTATGGAGCATCGGCCGTCTCGTTTTGTCAGGAGGCAGAGGGGCAGATTAAAACCGCAAACCGGTTAGGCTACGATCGGCTTCCGATCTGTATGGCCAAGACACCGTTGTCTCTGTCGCATGACCCGTCCCTCAAAGGAAGGCCGATAGGGTTTATCCTGCCGATTCAGGAATTGCGGATGCTCGCGGGAGCCGGCTTCTTGACCGCGGTCTGTTCAGGAATGCAACTATTGCCGGGCCTGCCTAAGAAACCTGCCGGCGAACGGATGGATCTGGATGTGGAGACAGGGGAGATCGTCGGCTTGTCCTAAAGGTCACCGCTGCTTCAAAAAGCGGAAGAATTCAGAATCAGGACTCATGACCAACGTGGACTTGTCTCGAAATGTTTTCTTGTAAGCTTCCATCGAGCGGGTAAAGTCGAAGAAATGCGGGTCCTGACGATAGGCTTCCGCGTAAATCCGAAAGGCTTTGGCGTCCCCGCTTCCCCGCAGTTCTTCCGATTCCTTGTATGCTTCCGCTAAGATGATTTCGCGGTCCTTTTCGGCGTCTGACCGAATTTTCTGAGCCTCCTCAGCACCTTCGGCACGGTATTGCTTGGCTTGTCGTTCCCGCTCGGCCTGCATGCGGGCAAACACGGCTTTCTCATTCTGTTCAGGCAAATCGGCTCGCTTGATTCTGACGTCCAATATTTCAATGCCATAGCTTGAGGCTTTTTCGTTGGATCGTTGGGTGACGACCTTCATGAGCTCGGCCCGTGCCGTCGAGACGATTTCTGCCAAATCATGCCGTCCCAATTCAACGCGGAGTTCGCTGTAAATAATGTCGTGCAGGCGTTGCAGGGCGCCCCGTTGAGTTTGAAACGCTTGATACACCTTCAGCGGGTCGGTGATCCGCCATTTCGCGAAATTGTCCAACAACAACGTTTTCTTGTCCTGTGTAATGACATCTTGCGCGTCCGACTCATAGTCCAACAGTCGTTTGTCGAAATAGGTGACCTCCTCGATAAAGGGCACCTTCATGTACAGTCCAGCTACCGTCACATTCCGGACCGGTTTGCCGAGCTGTACGACGATAGCCGTTTGCGTCACATCAAGGATGAAAAATGGCGAGGCGCCCAATACGATCAAACCGATGAAGATGGCAAGGACGCCGATGATCAATCCTTGCTTGCTCATTGGGCGCGCTCCGCAGCAGTGGATGATGGGCTTGGTTTGGACAACCGTTCCAGTGGAAGATAGGGAACCACCCGGTCTCCTGCTTTCCCGTCCAGGATGATCTTTTCGACATGCGGAAGGATGTCTTCGAGTGTTTCGATGTAAATCCGCTTACTGATGATTTCCTTGGCCTGATTGTATTCTTTCAGCGTGGCACTGAATCGATTCGCTTCGCCCTGAGCACGATTCAGCCTGGCCTGCGCGTAACCTTTCGCCTGATTGACGATCTGGGCGGCTTCGCCTTTTGCTTTTGGGATGATATCGTTGCGGTATCCCTGCGATTGGTTGATCAATTTCTCGCGGTCTTCTTTGGCGTTCGTCACATCTTTGAACGCCGCTGCGACAGCTTCGGGAGGATCGACATCCTGCAATTGGACGGCTGCGATCTGTACTCCAGCCGTGTATTGATCAAGTATGAGTTGGAGCAAATCCTGAGTGTCCTGCTGAATAACCGCCTTCCCAGTTGTCAGTGCTTCATCGATCTTGCTCTTCCCGATCACTTCTCGCATAGCCGCCTCGGCAGCCTTCACAATGGTCTCATCGATGTATGCCACATTGAACAGGTATTCGCTCGAGTTCTTGATTTTGTACTGCACAATAAATTCGATGGCCAGGATGTTCATGTCTCCGGTCAGCATCAGGGCTTCTTGCGGGATCATCTGTTGGCGCCCTTGACGGTCTTTTCTGAATCCCACTTCAACCCGGTGGAGCTTGGCCACTTTGGGCTGCAGCACGCTTTCTAAGAGCGGAATTTTGAGATGAGGGCCAGGCAACACAGTACGAACGGGAATGCCAAAACGTTTGACGACACCTTCTTCATCAGGTGCGACGATGAAAGCGCTTTGCCAGATCAGAAAGATGGCGGCGGCCACGAGGATAATGTTTTTTAGGCCGCCCGAAGGAAGGAGGTCGCGAAGTTGGTTCTGAGCCTGTCGGAAGGCGTCATCCAGGGAATCGCTTTTTTTGCTCCAAGGATCCTTGGGATCCCAAGCCATGCAGGGCTCGAATCATAGGTTGACTGTAGGCAGAGCTGACACCATAGCAAAACGATAGGAGCGGGGGCAATAACGAAATGTCCGGAGAGCACACGACTTCGGTCTGTCTGCTTAGTGATCACGTGAATGAGGAGGCGTGAGCTGATCAAGGACCACGGAGTCTTGTTTCCGAATGGTGATTGATGACCAGTCGCTGTCGAACGTATCCTCGAATGATCAGAATACATTCCCTCCATCCTTTCTCTCGGTAATGGAATGCCAACAAAGATCGGTTCAAAGACTACTACCGGTCACCGCCCCACCACATGAGGAACCGGTACCGGCGGTGCACCCGTAGCAATGATTCTGCGTCACAATCTGCCGTTCGTGCAAACGCATTGGATCGAAGTCGCGCAAGTGCCGTGGGGCATGAGGGGTCACCGGCAAGTCGAGCATTTGGTTAAAATCACAATCATAGAGCTTGCCGTCCCAGCCGACAGAGAGAGTGTAACGACACATGACGCTGGCAGCAGCCGATGGGTTGAACGCGTTTGCCAGCCGTTCCATGTAGGCGGCATAGTTCCCACTCTCAAGAAGGAATTCCAGGAAACGGCTGATAGGCATATTGGTAATCGTGTAGAGATGATTGAACGTGACCTGGTGGCGACCGGCTAGCTCGCGCCGAAACAATGCCTCAATACCGTCCTGCTTGGGGGGCAAGAAAGCGCCGACAGGGTTGCAGACCAGGTTCAACTTGAGATCACTATCTTCTTTTCCATAACCAAGGCTGTTGAGCAGCCTCAATGCCTGAATAGATTTTTCAAAGACACCCTCCCCGCGTTGAGCATCGGTCTGGCCTGGACGATAGTAGGGGAGTGATGCGATCACTTCGACACGGTGACGTGCGAGGAACTCACCAAGGTCTTTCTGTGAAGGCAACAAGAGAACAGAGAGATTGCAACGATCGATGACGTGCCGTCCCAGTTTTCTGGCCTGCTCTACGATCCAACGAAAGTGAGGATTGAGTTCCGGCGCGCCTCCGGTGATGTCGACGGTAGGGATAGCAGTTTGTCCGAGGACCTCGATGCAGAGCTCGGCGATCTCTTCGGACATGACTTCGCGGCGATCGGGACCGGCATCGACGTGGCAGTGCCGGCAGGTCTGATTGCAGAGTTTGCCGACGTTGATTTGAAATACGGTGATGCCGGTTGCGCAAAGCGGCTCGAGCCCTGCTTCGGCAAGACGGGTCTCGAACCGGCGGCAGGTCGTTTGGTCAAGGATGCGAAGTTGTTCTTTGCAGGACGCGAGCGGATTTTGGCGGCCGAGCAGCGTCAACGGCATCGTGAGCTCGCATGGGTTGTCTGATCCAAGCGGAGCAGATGCGCCCCGACGATTTCTTGCAGAGGACATCTGCTACGACGAGCAAGTCGTGGCCCGACCAGAATCAATAAACATATCTCCTGCCGCCTCCTCGTCAACAGCACCCTCCATCCGGACCGCAATCAATCTCGTCACGGCACGATTGTGTCGGAATTATATCAGGAACCTGATGAACGTGGGGGCAATTTGCCACGGGAGCTGCCGCGACTCTTTTGGCTGGTCATCCGGAAGTCAGAGAAGTACTCGGTCCAAGTCTTGTGAGAGATTACCGGAAGATCCGAAAGCTGAAATTTGAGAAGAATCCTCAGGGCTGGTCGATCAAATCTCTTTCTGCTCCCCGGTAACCTGAGAAACGAAATTGGCCGTTGCGATTAACGACGCAAGGCTCACGGTTCTGCCTGGAGAGTTGCCGTCCGTCTCACTTTCTACAAGAGAGACGTATGACAACTCTTTTCTCTTGAACCCGAGAGCAACGGATAGAGGCAGCTCACTCCCACCCATTCGACATGAAGACCGAAGTTAGTATCGGTGTCGAAGACGTCAGCCAAGGTGTCCAAATACTGTGTCGGTGTACCACTTTAATGTGACCGGTTCTCTTCAGCTCATAGGCGCATCCGAGATCTGGTCCGGAGTCGTCACGATCATTTCCGGCTTGCCTTGATACAACTTCAGTGGCCCGCGGACATAGGCATAGCCTCTGCGCGGGCGGATTTCGTCGGCTGCAATGTAACGGTTGTCCAGCAACCGGAGGATGTCCTGTCCTTCCTCCACGCCGTTGGGAATGAAGACTTGAAACGGCTGCTGAAACGAGCCGATCGTGACCACGACGTGTCGACCGGCCATGCGATACTCTCGTAATTCGGTAAAGACTCGCGACTCGGTCTCCTGCTTGGCCAACTCAACGAGCTGCTGATAGTCCCGCCGAGAGTCAAGTAGACTGGGATTTGAAGCTTTGGCTACCCGGTAGTCATCGATGGCCTCCGCCCGGAGATACCACCATACGCCGAGCACGGCGTAGTTTCGCGCTTCGAAGCCGTTGACCGTGAATTGATCCCACACGCCTCGGTGCGCCGTCTGCGCCCTTCGCTCGGCGGCAGTGTACCGATTATGGTACGCCGGAAAATCTGCATAGCCGTACTTCACAAAGTACGGACTGTAGCCTTCGTCGATCATGTGCTCCTGAACATCGACTCCCTCTTTGTGCACATACCCCAAGAGCCGGCCATAGTTATCGCGGTGTTTCTCCCAACATTCTTGGATCGGCTCTCGTCCCGGAAATTCCAGGGTCACGGTTACTCCGGCAGGAAAAGTCGCTTGAGCGGCTTCCTTGGCCTTCTGGCCCCAAGGCGTGACCGGTTTGTTGCTGCCCCTGTTCGATTCTTCTGTGTCGAGCGCCAGTAACCGCACACTCTCTTCTCGACCATCCGAGGCCAATCGGAGTGTGTCTCCATCAATGGCTCGGACCACCGTTGCTGTAATCGCTGTGCCGAATAGCATCTAAGCCTCCTCGTGTAATACTGGAATTTTGTAAAGCCTCTTTTCACACTATGAGAAGGCAACCCCGATGCCACTCATGGTCGAGACCGGAACAATTGAAATCACTGCTCCGCTCAGTTATCCAAGCGAACACATGTATTTCGAGAGGCCACAATCCTCCGCATATCAGGTATCTGAATAGATACTGCCTCGGCACGATTAGATACACTCCTCGTCATTGCTACGGCTGCTATTGAAGCAGACTTGGGATTGGAAGGAGATACAAGGAATCGGGAATCGTTTTCGGGAATGGTCGAAGTTGTCTATAGCCTGAGTCGCGCTATACCCGCTCCCGTTTATAAAACGTCTCGTAAAAGTCTCGGTCGAGGTGATGTGCTTGATAGGCCAGCAGGGTTCGGAACGGACCGCTGTTGGCGGGAAAGCGGCCATAGCGGCGATAGACGTAGTCGCAATAGGCGATCGTGGCTTCGATGGCTTGATCGGAGTATTGTGGG
>Ga0075421_100013061_pt1 | contig 10340 bp, 12 predicted proteins | sample SoiMetdeltSBSDD5_FD_75292 | JGI IMG/M metagenome (GOLD analysis project Ga0075421, IMG submission 75292) | Bulk soil microbial communities from a Populus tree surrounding site in Tennessee, USA - Soil MetaG P. deltoides SBSDD5 | ecosystem: Environmental > Terrestrial > Soil > Tree plantation... | reverse complement strand
CACGGCGCCCCGTGGTCGGTGGCCGACCAGGGTCGAAACAACGTCAGCAGGGGATGCACGAATCTATCTCCAGAGAACGCCGAATGGGTGTATAACAACTCGCAGATCGGCGATCCCGTAACCGTCAGCGGCACAGAGAAACGCCTGGATCCGGCGAACGGATGGACTGTCTGGGACATGAGCTGGGAGGACTACATCAAGAGATGACGTCCCCCGAAGTCGCCCGTCGCGGCGGCGCGGACCCTCTGTTGTGTGCACGGTGGAACCTGAGCTCCACCGAGTGCTCGCTAGAGCTGCGAAGCCGGATTGTCCGTCTTGTCATCCGAAGCGCCGTGCGGGCCGTGATGCTTTTCCTATCCGCGGGTCCGCCGAATTGAAGATGTTCACGTAGGTACCGTTATGCCGCTTCCCTAAAGACTGCCCCAGATGAAGATCAGCGTCGCGTAAGCGTTGCCGGCCGCGAATTGTCCCGTCACCGTTGCGTATTGAGACCGGTCAAGGGCCGTCCGAATAGCGGCGCAGCGGCAGCATCGGCGGCGAATCGCCGAGCCTGCGGAAGACCTCGCCGCAGACGTCGACGCAGTGCGCCAGCACCACGTCGGCGGTGAGCACCCCGGTCGTGGTGAACAGGAAGACCTCGCGGTCGACGCGTTCGACCGACTCGGTCCACGGCGCGGCCGTCAGCACCTGCTCGAAGACGTCGCTGCCGGGATAGGACAGGTCGAAGACGGACAGCATCCCGTCGTCGAAGCTGAGGGTCCACTCCCGGCCGTCTTTCGTGCCGACCGCCAGATAGTCCGGCAGATCCTCCAGCGCGGGGTCCTGCGGCAGGCGCGCGGCCGCCTCGGTCACCGCGGGCAGACCGGCCAGAACGTCGCCGTCGAAGATGTCCCAGCCGCCGCTGCTGCGCTGCGGCTCGACACCGTCGACCGCATAGGCAGGGCGGGATCGTCGCACCCAGCTCATAACTCTCACTATCGGGTAAGGGGGCCCGTGGCGACACCGGACTCCACCCGGAATGGATCAGGGCCAAAGGAGCCGTTCGACGCTTCGGCTAACCCAGAGCAACCCACCACGGATATCCGCGAGGCTTCACAGTCGGGTGATGCTCATAAGAACCCCTGGTCCTCACCGGTCGCCAACATGGAATCTGGCAAGCCCTCCGGCGCATGCCTAAAGCCGAACACCGTCACTTGCCGGCGCGGATAACGACGGTAGACGCCAGCTGGTCAGGCCAGCCGCGTCTCCACGGGCTGCTATCGAACAGCGGAGACAATGCGAAGAGAAGTCCGGCTACTCCGCAGGTGCATGCGCTTGCAATGCTCTGGACATAGACTCTGCTGGCTGCGGAGCCCCAGCCGATCGGCTGGCCGTCGAGTTTGACAACCTTGATTTTCATGACTTGCTTGCCGATGGTCTGGCCGCCCCTGGCCGCGAGCATGAAAAATTCGTAGAGCAGAGCGAAAAGGTACCAGGCTACAACCAGCACGTTGAGCATCGGGTTGGATCCGGTTGCTGGGCCACCGGTGTCACCGGTGGCGTAGATGCACAAACCGAGGACGCAGAGCGGTGCGAGGACTACGGCCGCGTCGATGAGCCGGGCGACAAAACGGTCGCTGATTTGAGCCGGAGTGCCCACCGTGGTGTTGGTTGTGGTTGCCGCATGAGGTGACGCGGCCACCGCGCCTGTTATCACCTCGGTCGGCTGGCCACAGTGGGTACAGAAGCCGCCGATTGTGGGTTTGCCGAATTGAGGGCAGTCAGGCTCGATGCATACGAGGTCGCCCGGACGGGCCGAGGAGTCTAGGGACATATCGCGGAGCGCCTTCTTGGGTTATACCTGGGGTTTGCGGATGGCGGTTTGGCTGCGTGCGTCAAATCCATCCCCTATCGTCATTTCCGCGTGCTTACAGCTATGGCAGGACACGTGCGTCGGCGAAGATCCCGTTGCCGTTGTCATCGGTCAGGTTCGTAATCGAGATGGTGATGGAGTAGACACCCGTGACCGATAGATCGACGGCCGCGTCCGCACCCTTGCCGAGGTCCTTCTGGAAGATGGTGTTGTTGTCGGCCACGATGGTGAAACGCACGCGCAGGTTGGCTTGGGCTTCGTCGTCGATGCCGACGACTGCCTTCAACCGCGAGTAATGCCGCCCGAGCACGAAGGTGGCGGAACTGGCGGCGCCCTTGTAGGTCACATAGAACTTCAGGTTCTCTGTGTAGAAGTTGCCGTTGACCTTCGTAGCGCCGGTGTTGTAGCCGCCATCGGTGGGTTGGAACTTGTCGCGATCGGACAGGTAGTCGGCTCCCGGCTCGATGCCCGGCCATGCGGTGCCTGATGGGCTTGGCACCAGGGTCGGTTGGGCAGCCGGGGAAGAGTGTGGCGTGCTCGTCGGCGACGGCGCCAGCGTGGCGGGCGTCGTTGGCGAGGACACAACGATCGGCGGTTGGGTGTTCTCGGCCAGGGTCTTATCTGTGTCGTTGCCGCTGGCGCCCCGCATCTGGCTGTAGACGAATCCCGCCGCGGCGACTGCCAACACCGTGGCCGTCGTGACGAGTACACGCCGCGCAACGCGGCCCTTCCTGACTGACTCGGTTGACTGCTGCCCTGGGGCGTCAACAACCTGCGTCGTCTGCGAAAGGGTGTCAGTCAGCGACGCCAGCCAGGTCGTCAGCGGCTCGGGACGACCCTCCGGCGCAGACTGAAGCGCGGCAAGCACACCATTGATCAGCAACGGGCGCCGAGCGGTGAGCGGATGGTTGCGCAATAGTTTCGCGATCGAGTCGATATCCGGGCCGCGACCCTCGGACATGGCGGGGCTCTCGCCCGTGACGGCGTGGACCAGCGTCGCGTAGAAGGCGAACCTGTCGGCCTCGGGCGTGGTAACGGCACCAGCCGCGAACAGCTCCGGCGCGGCATAGGGTCGGCTGCGGCCCACCCTGCCCTGCCCGTCGGCGATCCGGGTCAAGCCGAGATCCACCAGCACGCTCGAGCCGTCCTCCCTCATGATGATATTGCTGGGTTTCACATCACCATGCGCGACCGGGACGCCTGTCTGTCGACCGGAATGCATCTCGTCCAATGCGGACGCCACCATCGACAGCGCCCGCAAGCGGTGCGAAATCGGGGCTTGCGCGTTCTCGTCCAGCCATTCACGCAACGTGAACCCTTCGACCAACTTCATCACAACGTACCGGTACATCCCAGGAACGGACGGGAGCTCGGTGGTGTCGACCTCCGTGGCCTCAACCGTGCCGGCGCGATGCTTGCCCGGGCCGAGAAAGACGTCAATCACCCGGACGAGCCCGGGATGGTCCAGGCTCTTGAGCAGATGACTGTAGAGATTCCACGATGCCTGGTCGTCCTCCCCGTGGCTGGGGGGGAGAATCTTGATTGCCACCAGGCCACGGCCGCTCTCCGAAAGGGGGACGACGCCCTTCCACACCTCGCCCTCGCCTCCACCACCCAACGGGCTGATGAGCTGATAGGTGTCGGGAGTAGCGGCCGGGCCGACCCAGTAACGGTCTTCATCCACGGGAGGAAACATTTACGATTCGGATTCAACACGTAAAGGAAAGGATCTATCAAACATCCGACTGGGAAGTTGGCATGGGATTACGTATCCACGTCGTGGAGAAGCCTGGTATGGAGTCGACCGCGCAGTTGCGCTGGACAGGAAGTGTGCGTCTAAAACAGACGGTCACCGTCGGGCGGGAGGGGGATCTAGTAGTCGGGATCAACCCGATCGACAAGCGGGTCTCCCGGCATGCGGCGACCATCACCGCCGTGGAGCGGGGCTGGAGCATCCTGCCGACCAACCGCAATGGCGTGACACTCTATCCCTGGGCGCAGCCCAGCTACACGGTGTCGACATTGGAGACGATCGTCTGGCCGCGAGTGGGCGTCCGGATTATGGGCGACGGTGGACTAGAGCACTGGGTGCTGCTGGAGGACGATGAGGCGTATACGAAAGGTGCGGCCCGGCATACGACAGGCTTAACCGAAATAGCGCAACCGATCCGGCCCCTTACGCAAGCCCAGAAGGAGGCCGTTCGAGACGTGTTCTTTGACCTGCTCGCCTGGCCTCCACGACCCGCCGAGTCGCGCGTGTTGGCCCTAAAGCAGGTCGCACCGCTGCTTGAACGGTCACCATCGGCGGTGCGGCAGCGTCTGCTCGATGTACGCAAGCGTGCCGAGGAACTAGGCCTGGCTCGAAAGGTGGTGGATCTGACCGACCCCGAGTACATATACGCGGTAGTCAAGGCCGGTCTCATCGAGCCAACCCAGGCGGATCTGCGACGCCCGTTGCGCTGAAAGTCAACCTGCTCCAGAGCATCTATCGGGGTTGCCCGCCACGCGATGTGCTTCAGCCATGACGAAAACCATCGTTCTCGCCGCCTCCTCAGTAGCAATAGCGGGTGTCACGGCCGTATTGCTGCTCGCCGTTCTTGGCATCGCAGAATCGATCGCTCTGTATGCCATCTGGGCCGTCGCCGCGATCACAATTGCCGCTATCGGCGTGGCCCGGGCGTACGCCCGACGCGGGAAATGAGTTCCATCGCCGGCGGGTGCAGCCGAAAGAGGGATTACCCTCGCTGCGCTCGCCGGTGGCTCGCCTGGCTCCCGGGATCGGTGTGCCCATCGCTCTCACCGCTCCTGCTTGCGGAGCCCGCTCCTCGTTTCGAGCCTCTTTTGCAGGATCTCGTTGGCCCGTTCCTGGGCCTGCTTGTCGACGGCCTCGCCGGTGTCCTCCAGCCGCTTGCGCAGCCGCGCGAGCTGGATTTCGTAGGCGTGACTGCCGGGTCGTGGCCCTGCCATCTTGCGCCCCCTTTCTCCCAGTTTCTCGCAGCAGGACTACCCGGCGACCGGGCAGCCAAACGCTCGTGGAAGGTCCTGACGCCTGGATTACGGAATGCACCGTTGAACGACGTCGATCGCCGGGGGGGTGGGCGCCACGTCGTGATGTCATGTCCCCGTGTTCCCCCTCGCCCCAGTTCACCAGGGTGATCTGCGGGGATTACTGAGGTCGGCTGAGCCAATCCCAGGCACGGCGCAGCCCTTCCTGTACTGGGTTGTGAGCGGTACCGCCAGCGGCGTCACGGGCCGGCGTGTCCCCGCTCGGCACGTGCAAGTCTTGTGCTGGTACGGACAGCCGCACTGCCCGCTCAAAGAGGTCGCCGATCTGGTCCCGAACGGCGAACAGGTGCCGGCTCGAGGGTGGCGGCGTACGCACGATCAGGCCGTGAAAGATATCCACATCTTCGTCGGCGAGCACGTGCTCCACTTCGCCAACGTGCACACCATCGCGATCGTAGACCGCGGTACCGTCGCGCAGCGCGAGGTATCCGATCGGCGCTCCTAGATCCTCCACCATTGCACCCTACCGAGGCGCCCGGCTGATCGCAGCAAGACGTTGGGAACAAGCCGCACGGGTCACCTAGTCATCGTATGACGGCAGGCATTCGGCGGGCAGGGCGTGGAAATCGCGGCTGCGCAACACGTCAATTCTTGGTAAGGCCGGAGACGCAAACCCGGCGAGGGTGCGGTCGGGCATATAGAAGAAACCGTCGCCCTGAACCCAGCAGTGCTTGGCGCAGGAACGGACTCAGCATGGGCATTAAACCCTGACGACCCGTAGCGTCCGGCCGCCGCTCGGGGTAGAAATATTCAAACCCCTTGGCCTAGCCATGCACCTCAAAACCCGGTCGAGAGAGCGCTCTCCTCGACCGATTGCCCTGTATCCGTCCACATGCACCGTCCCGATGAGAGCGCTGCAGAGAGGACCACAAGCATGACGAGCACACGTCCTATAAGTACCACCCGCAGTACCACCCGCCGCAGGTTCGCGCTCGGCCTGCTGATGGCGGCCACCGTCGCCACGACCGGCACCGCCGGTGCGGCCGCCGCCAGCCCGGCGCCACCGCCCGGCGCACTCGATTTCGGGGGCAACGTAACCGTATTCGAGCCGAGCATGCCGGTCGGCCAGATTCAGGCCATCCTGGACGCCGCGCACGCTGCGCAAGTTGACAATGAGATGGGTACCACGCGACACGCGTATTTCTTCAAGCCCGGCACCTACGGGACGCCGGACCGTCCACTCCAGATCAAAGTGGGCTACTACACCGAGATCGCAGGGTTGGGCGCCTCCCCCACCGACGTGGTGATCAACGGCAAGATCGAGGTTTACAACCGTTGCCTCGAAGGCGGCGGGACGAGCAACTGCCTGGCACTGGTGAACTTCTGGCGGACGCTGTCCAACCTGTCCATCAACATCAACTCGACTGGGCAGGACGGCTGCCGCGCCTCGGCGAACTTCTGGGCGGTCTCGCAGGCGGTATCGATGCGCCGGCTCAACATCGGTGGCGCGAACCTGTCCCTGATGGATTACTGCACAGCCGGGCCCCAGTACGCCAGCGGCGGATTCATCTCCGACTCCAGGTTGCCGTTCGTTATCAACGGGTCGCAGCAGCAGTGGCTGATCCGCAACAGCGAGATAGGCGGCTGGTCCAACGCCGTATGGAACCAGGTCTTCACCGGCGTGGTCGGTGCGCCGAGCGACGCCGGTTTCCCCAGCCCGCCCTACACGACCCTGGCCACCACGCCGGTCAGCCGCGAGAAGCCGTACCTTTTCGTGGACGAGGACGGCGCGTATCAGGTCCGCGTGCCTGCGGCCCAGATGAACACCCGCGGCATCACGTGGGCCGGCGGGCTCACGCCGGGCCGCACGTTACCGATCAGCGACTTCTTCGTGGCCAGGCCGTCGGATTCGGTGCAGGTCATCAACAACCAGCTTGCCCGCGGAAAGCACCTGCTGCTCACCCCCGGCGTGTACGACATCGCGCGCAGCATTGAGGTAATGCGCCCCGACACCGTGGTGCTCGGCCTCGGGCAGGCCACGCTCACCGCCGTCAACGGCTCGACCCCGCTCGACATCGCTGACGTCCCCGGCGTCATCGTCGCCGGCGTCACGGTCGACGCGGGCCTGACCGAGTCCCCGGTCCTGCTGCGCGTGGGCAAGAAGCACGGCAGCAACTCGGGATCGGCGGCGAACCCGACCACACTGTCCGATGTGTACTTCCGGGTCGGCGGACCGCACATCGGCAAGGCTCACACCGCGCTTCAGGTCAACAGCGACCGCGTGCTCATCGACCACACGTGGGTGTGGCGGGCCGACCACGGCGTGGAGGGCCTCACCGACACCGAGCGCTGGAACACCAACACCGGCCTGTACGGCGCGGTCATCAACGGCGACGACGTAACCGCCAACGGGTTGTTCGTCGAGCACTTCCAGCGGTACAACACGGTCTGGAACGGCAACGGCGGCACCACGATCCTGTACCAGAACGAGCTGCCCTACGACCCGCCGACCCAGGCGGACTGGATGAACGGCAGCGTCGAGGGCTTCGCCGGTTACAAGGTGGCCGACGATGTACGGACGCACACCCTGTACGGCGGGGGCGTCTATGTGTTCAACCGCAACGACCCGTCCATCCACACGGAGAACGGCTTCGAGGTGCCCGAGACGCCGGGCGTCAGGCTGCATCACATCATGACGGTCAACCTGAGCGCCGGAACGATCGATCACGTGGTCAACGGCGTCGGCGGCCCGGCCGACACGACCAGAATCGGTGTGCCGGTGTACATCACGGACTACCCGACGCCGTAAAAACTGGGCGGCGCGCGGGGTTTGAACGTTCCCGCGCGCCCCATCGTCTACAGCCCTCAGTGGCGGTACTCGCGATGACGCCACAGCATGGCGGCGAGCATCGCCGGGAGCATGAGCACGTGCCCGCCCATCATCAGCGCGCCGCCCGAGATGGCGCCGAACGCGTACGGGATCAGCAGGACGAGGAAAGGTAGGTACATCGCGGCGGACATCTCGGCGATCAGCGGCCAGGCATGCCGGCGGATGCGCATCCACGCCGCCATGCCGATAGTCATGTTGGTCGCCATCACCAGCGCTCCCACGGCGGGCCGGTCGGACAGGCCCGGCCAGAGCAGCGACCAGAGCGGGCCCAGGACAAGCATGCCGGCGAACATGGCGATGACCATCTCGGCGAAGTGCAGGGCGAAGCGGAGGTTCTTGCGCACGGGGGATGTCATGACCACATCCTGAACCGGCGCGGCCGCCGGGCCAGGTGCCAGAGGTCATGGTTACCGGTCATGACCGTCATGACCCGCGACATGACGGTACTCAGAGCAGGCCGAGGGCGCGGGCCCGCAGCGCTGCCTGGGTACGGTCGCGGGCATTGAGCTTGGCCAGCACGTTGGTCACGTGGTTCTTGACCGTGCCCTCGGCCAGGAACAGCTCGGACGCGATCTCCCGGTTGGACCGGCCGCCGGCGAGCAGCCGCAGCACCTCCAGCTCCCGCTCGGACAGCGGTACGACCAGCGGCTGCGGGCGTGGAGCCTGATCCTCGGCGGGCATCCGGGCGAAGTGTGCCACGACCTTGGCCGCCACCGACGGCTGCAGCACAGCTTCGTCGCGGGCGGCGGCGAGTACCGCTTCCACCAGCTGTGCCGACGACGCGTCCTTGAGCAGGTAGCCCAGCGCACCCGCGCGCAGCGCCGCGAACACGTCCTCGTCGTCGTCGAATGTGGTCAACGCGATGACCCGCACACGGGGCTGCTCCACACGCATCCGGCGGGTGGCGGCGACGCCGTCCAGGACGGGCATGCGCAGATCCATCAGGACGACGTCGGGTTGCAGTTCGGCCGCGCGGTCCAGCGCCTCCGCGCCGTTGCCGGCCTCGCCGACCACCTCGATGTCATCGCGGACGCCGAGCAGCGTGCCGAGGGCCTCGCGGAACAGCGCCTGGTCGTCAACGAGCAGGACCCGGACCCGCACCGGCGTACCGCTCATGCCGCGGCCTCCTTCGTCGGCCACGCTGCGGCACAGCCTCGCAGGGCCTGAGCGAATCCCAATCTCATGATGAGCTCCCGCAAGCGTGCCTCATCCGGGCACCTCCACGCTCAGCGTCGAGCCACGCCCCGGCGACGACTCGATGCTTACCTTCCCGCCGGCATGGGCGGCCCTTTCCCGTACCCCCAAAAGACCGTAACCGGACCCGGTGGCTTCGCTGCCGCCCCCCGCGATGCCGGCGCCGTCGTCGCGGACCTCGAGCCGCACGGCGGCCGGACGCGTGTAGTCAAGGACCAGCTCGGCCCGGGTCGCCCGAGCATGCTTACGGACGTTGGTCAGGCCTTCCTGCGCCGCCCGGTACAACGACTCCTCCGCCGCGGCCACCAGCGGGCGGGCCGCTCCCGAGACATCCAGGCTGGTCGGTACGCCAGCCGCGGACGTCTCCTCGGCCAGCACGCGCAAGGCATCGGAGAGCGGAACCGACACCCGCGGGTCGCGCAGCGCACCGACCGAGCGGCGCACCTCCGCCAGCGCCTCCTCCGCCTGCCGCTGCGCCTTCGCCAGCACCTCGTCGGCGCGGGACGGGTCCTTGTCCAGCACCGCCCGCGCCGCCTTCACCTGCATCTGTACCACGGTCAAAGAGTGCCCGAGGCCGTCGTGGATGTCGCGGGCCACCCGGTTTCGTTCCTGTACCGCCGCCAGCCGCTCGGCCTGCAGCGCGTACTCCCGCAGCTGCTCATGCGCCTCGGCCAGCTCCTGGCGTGCCCGCTGCTCGCGCACCATCAGGTAGGTCAGCACGGCGGCGAAGGCGGCCGCGGCGAGCATGCCCAAGCCCTCACGTATCCCCGCCCACCACTCCATGCCGGTATGCACGAACGGGACCAAGCCGACGATCACCGCCGCACCGGCCGGTGGAAGCAGCAGCACGCTTTGGCTGACCAGGACCAGCAACAGCAGGATGGCGCCCACGGTGGCGCCGGAGAGCACGAAAACGGCGTACCCGAGCAGCAACTGAGCCGCGACGTAGGCGATGCTGAGCCCCCGCCGCGCGCGGCGTTTCACCCAGCCGAATCCGGCCGTTGCCACCGCGACGTAGACCGCGCCCAGGACCAACGCCGCGATCGGATGGTGGGCGACGGCCACCCCGGCGACCAGCGCCAGGTAGGCGACCGCCGTCAAGGCGTCGAGGGCACGCTTCACGCCACCCACTGTGGCCTGCGGGGTGGGCCGGGTCAACGCATGAATAATCGGCATCCACGTGGGTAGGCGTGCGGCTATGACCGAGATGAGCGACGCCGGCCAAATCACCGGCACCAAGGACAAGGACTACAACATTCTGTGGTTCACCGAGGCATGCCGGCTCAACGAAGTTAGTGGGTCTTGCCACGTGGCCTGCCTCTGTCCGGATTGAACTGTCCACTTGAGATGAGCCGTGGCTCTCGGTGACCATCTTGTTGTTGACGCAAGCTGATCACA
>Ga0075421_100013060_pt1 | contig 10340 bp, 8 predicted proteins | sample SoiMetdeltSBSDD5_FD_75292 | JGI IMG/M metagenome (GOLD analysis project Ga0075421, IMG submission 75292) | Bulk soil microbial communities from a Populus tree surrounding site in Tennessee, USA - Soil MetaG P. deltoides SBSDD5 | ecosystem: Environmental > Terrestrial > Soil > Tree plantation... | reverse complement strand
ACGGCGCTCACCCGCAACCCGGATGCCGACGATGCGCGATGACTGTTCGAGATCGGCGACGGCTGTTGTGACATCGGCGATTGTCGACCGTGCCTGGATCTCGTCGAGCGTCAGATCGCCGATACGCAGGAGCAGATCGTGGATGCCATCGACGGTCTTCACGTGGCGACTCTCGTCGAGGTACTGCAGCTGTCGTTCGATCGTGTCGAGAGCCGCTGGATCGAGCAGCTCGCGCAGCTCCGCATCGCCGAGCAGCTCACGGAGCTGGGCCTGATCGACGGAGAGTGCCTGTGCGCGCCGCTCCGCCAGCGGCGCGTCGCCGTCGTAGATGTAGTTGGCGACGTAGCTGAAGAGCAGCGACGCCGCGAAGGGCGATGGCGCGGTCGAATCGATCGTCGTGACACGAAGCGTGCGTTTTGACACTCGACGCAGCACATCGACGAGCGCCGGCATGTCGAAGTGATCGCGGAGCACCTCGCGATACGTCTCGAGCAGCGCGGGGAATGAGCCGAAGCGCGACGCCACGGCCAGGAGATCGGAGGCTCGTTTCCGTTGTTGCCACAGCGGCGTCCGCATCCCGGGTCGTCGTCGCGGGAGCAGCAGCGCCCGTGCGGCCGTCTCGCGAAAGCGCGCGGCGAACAGCGACGTCGAGCCGAGCTGACGCAGCACGAGCCCTTCGATCTCCTCCGGTTCCGGCAGGAGCAGCGCCGGATCCGGTGGCCGTTCGACCTCCGGAAACCGGACAACGAAGCCTTCGTCGCCCCACATGACCTCGACGTCGATGCCGGTCTGGCGGCGAACGTGCGCGGTCACCGCCATGGCCCACGGCGCATGCACGCGACTGCCGAGAGGCGACAGCAGGCAGACACGCCAGTCGCCGAGATCGTCGAGACAGCGCTCGATCACGAGCGTTCGATCGTCGGGGACCGCACCCGTCGCAGCCTGGTCGTCGAGATAGCGGAGCGTATTCTCGGCGGCGGTCTGGTCGAGATCATGAAGTCGGACCAGTCGATCGAGCGCGGCATTCCTCGGGGTCGCGCGCAGATCGCGAACGAGTTTTCCGATCGCCATCCCCAATTCGACCGGGCGTCCTGGTTGATCGCCATGCCAGAACGGCGTCTTCCCTGGCTCGCCTGGCGCCGGTGAGACGAGCACGCGGTCGTGGGTGATTTCTTCGACGCGCCACGTGGAGGCGCCAAGCGTGAACGTGTCGCCGACCTCGGTTTCGAAGACCATCTCTTCGTCGAGCTCGCCGACGCGCACCGGACGATCGGCACCGGCAAGGAAGACGCCATAGAGCCCGCGATCGGGAATCGTGCCGGCGTTGGCGATGGCGACTCGTTTGGCGCCCGTGCGCCCGGTGAGCACGCCTTGCACGCGATCCCACGTGATTCGCGGACGCAGTTCCGCGAACTCGTCCGACGGATATCGACCCGAGAGCATGTCGAGCACGCCTTCGAACGCGCGCCGACTCAACTCGGCGAAGGGAGCCGCCTGCCGTACGCACGCGAACATCTCGTCGACGTTCCACTGATCCATCGCGGCCATCGCGACGATCTGTTGCGCAAGGACGTCGAGCGGGTTGCGCGGATAGCGGGTCGTTTCAACCTGGCCGTCGTGCATCGCTCGAGTCACGGCAGCACAGGCGAGGAGATCGCCCCGAAACTTCGGGAAGACGATGCCTTCGCTGATCGCTCCGGCCTGATGTCCGGCGCGGCCGATGCGCTGAAGGCCGCTCGCCACCGATGGCGGCGCCTCGATCTGCACGACCAGATCGATGGCGCCCATATCGATGCCGAGCTCGAGTGAAGAGGTGGCGACCAGCGCGCGAATGCCGCCAGCTTTCAACAACTCTTCGACTTCACTGCGCGCGTCGCGCGCCATCGAGCCGTGATGCGAGCGCACGAGCCGTTCGCCCGCCAGATCGTTCAACGCGCCCGCCAGCCGCTCGGCCAGCCGACGATTGTTCACGAATATCAACGTCGATTGGTGCGCGCGAATCAGCTCGAGAAGGCGTGGATGCACAGACGTCCAGATCGAGGGTCGTACGGGTCCTTGCCCCGCGCCTGCGTCCGCAACCGTCGGCGCCGCGGTCAGGCGTGCCATGTCTTCGACCGGAACCTCGATGCGTAACGACAGCTTCTTCTTCTCAGCGGTGTTGACGATCGTGACCGGTCGATAGGCGACCGTCTCTCCCGGGCTCGTGAGCTCGTCTCGGAGTTCGGCTTCCACCGTTGTCGCGGCGCGCGCCGCGCGATCGGGCTTCGCGCTGTGGCGCCGAGGTTTGACACTCGGCGCCGCTCCGCCCAGAAAGCGAGCGACTTCGTCGAGCGGTCGCTGTGTGGCCGAGAGTCCGATTCGTTGCAGGGGGCCGCGCGCCGTGCCGCGCAGCGCCTCGAGTCGTTCGAGCGAGAGCGCGAGATGTGCGCCGCGCTTGCCGGGTACGAGGGCATGGATCTCGTCGATGATGACCGTGTCGAGCGTGGTGAGACGTGCCCGCGCATTCGATGTCAGAAGCAGGAACAGCGATTCGGGCGTGGTGATCAGGATATCGGCGGCCTCGCGGCCGAACCGGGCGCGGTCGAGCGCCGGCGTATCACCTGTGCGTATGGCGATCTCGGGCGAGGTCATCGACAGGTTCTGTGCACGCGCGACGCGGGCGATGCCCTCGAGCGGTGCACGAAGATTGCGCTCGACGTCGACGGCGAGCGCCTTGAGCGGAGAGACATAGAGCACGCGGCAGCGTGACGCGGGCGCCGGCGCCGGCGAGAACATCAGCCGATTCAGGCACCAGAGAAATGCGGCCAGTGTTTTTCCGCTCCCGGTTGGCGCCAGCATCAACGTCGATTCGCCACGCGCAATCGCCGGCCAGCCGAGCAGTTGCGGCGTCGTTGGCGATGAAAAGGAGCTCGTGAACCACTCGGCAACCGCCGGGTGAAAGATGTCTAGTGCTGAACGCCGCGACATATCCGTATATCCACCATCCTTATCAAGGGATTGTGCATTGGGCAGTTGTATGTTGATAATCGGAGAGTATGGGTGATGCAGGAGAAGGACTCGTCGACGCGGAATCCCGCCTCGCCGAGCGGATGGAAGAGCGCGAGCAAGAACGACGCAATGCCAAGCAGGGTGCCAAGGGTCTCGATCCTGAGCGCGTACGACAGATAGAGTCGCTTCGTCTGGCGCGTACCGAGATGCAGCGGCAGATGGAGAACACGGCCCATCAGGCGCGCAAGCAGCAGCTCTCGCAGGCGATTGTTGAAATCGACAAGCGTCTGGCTGCGCTCTCGAAATAGGAATTACGCCGCTACTGGTCATACTCGCTTGTGGTGGGGGACCCGGCCAAGACCGGGGTGACACACGGCCGGTCTCACGAAGGACGAGCGTTGCCACCATCACCAACACAAGCGAGATCCACCAGTAATCTGGTCTCACTCGACTACCACGAGACCACCAAGCACTATTTCGGTCGATTCGCGCGATCGCGCGGATACCTGGATTGGGCGACGCAGCCGGATCCATTTCGGCGGTATCCGGGCTCGCGCCTCATCCCGCTCCCTCAGGAAGAAGCCGGCGAGGTCGATAGGGGAATTGACCGTGGAGGCGCGGCACCGCTGCACCGCGACTCGATCGCCTGGTTCCTGCGGTACGCGATGGGCCTATCGGCGTGGAAGGCCTATCGCGACACGCGCTGGGCGCTGCGCGTCAATCCATCGAGCGGGAATCTCCATCCCACCGAGGCTTATCTCATCCACGCCGGGCGCATTCTTCACTATGCGCCACGCGAGCACGCGGTCGAAGAGCGCGCGGTCCTTCCGTCTCCCGCGTGGGAGCAGTTTCTGCACGGGCGACAAGCCTTCCTGGTTGCGCTCACGTCGATTCACTGGCGCGAGGCATGGAAGTACGGCGAGCGCGCTTTTCGGTACTGTCAGCACGATGTGGGCCACGCCATCGCCGCCCTCCGTGTGTCGGCGTCCCTCTTTGGCTGGACGCTCAGACTCCTGACGGAATGGTCCGACAAGCAGCTGGCGACACTTCTTGGCGTAGACCGAGATGAGGATCGCGGCGAGGCCGAACCCGAACATCCGGAGTGCCTGGCGCTGGTCGGTTCGTCGGTTTCGTGGACGACAGGTGATCCGGCCCCGCTGGTTGCCGCCGCCCGCAACGCCGTCTGGCAAGGGCATGCAAACGTCCTGAGCCGTGGCCACGACGAATGGCCGATCCTCGACGAGATCACGCGCGCTGTCAGCTACCCCGGACAGCTCTCAAACGCCAACCCGGGGTTTCCGAGCTCGAACGTCCAGCTCCTGGACTCCAACTCCCACGCCCTTTACCCGCGGGACGTGATCCTTCGACGCCGAAGTGCACTGGCCTTTGATGCGCGTTCTGCGCTGGCTCGCGAGCGGTTCATCGCCATGTTGGAGAAGCTGGCGCCGTCAGCCGCGCCATTCGATGCGTTCGATTGGTCACCGCACGTGCACCTTGCGCTCTTCGTGCACCGTGTCGAAGGGCTCGTTCCAGGTGTGTACGTGTACCTGCGGGACTCGTCGGTCATCGACGAATGGCGATCGGCCATGCGGCCGGACTTTCTATGGGAACAGGTCCGCGATCGACTGTTCCTGTTGCTTCCAACCGATGTGACCTGGGCCGCCAACCGTCTGTCGTGCGATCAGGAGATCGCGAGCGACGGGTTCTTCAGCCTTGGCATGATTGCGCGTCTCGAGTCGGCGCTCCGCGATCGGGGTGAGTGGTTTTACCGGCGGCTCTTCTGGGAGTGCGGGATGATCGGCCAGGTGCTGTACCTTGAGGCCGAGGCGGCGGGCGCGCGTGGCACGGGAATCGGATGCTTTTACGACGATGCCGTGCACGAACTCCTTGGGCTGTCGAGTCGCGAATGGCAAAGCCTGTATCACTTCTCGATGGGCATGCCAGTCGATGACCTCCGGCTCACGACTGAACGCGGCTACACCTGGGAGCAAGGACACCGGGTGTGATTTCCCGGTGCGACAAGACTGTGGCGTAATTGACCTTTGGGGATGGGTTCTATAGCATGAACAGGTTTGGGAAACTCTTCACAAGCGCGAGTGGTGCGCTCGACGAGTAACCCGCGCCGCGACACGTCCTCGCGTCTCCGAGGATGGACTGGCAGATCTCTCCGACGTGAATCACTAGTGGACTGTATCAACTGGAGAATGCCACCCGCCGGTACGTTCCGACCGCGGTTTCCCGGCCGCGACAACGCCGGGATCCCCGGCGCGCGCTGGGGTGGGAGCGGGGCGGCCGGTAGTGATTTGGGAAGGACACACCACTAGATGGACGGCTGGCTGGGCGTAGTCATCATGATCGGCCTCGGGCTCGGGTTTGCCGGGACCATGATTGGCCTCTCGCTGCTGCTCGGCCCGAAGAACCCCACGCCAGAGAAGCTCGCGCCGTACGAATGCGGGATGCCGGCCGTCGGCGACGCGCGGGAACGCCATTCAGTGAAGTTCTACCTGGTGGCGATGATCTTCCTGTTGTTCGACATCGAGATCGCGTTCCTCTACCCGTGGGCCGTGGCCCTTCGCAGCCTCGGGTGGGCTGGATTTTTTCAGATCGTGACGTTCTTCCTGGTCCTGCTCGTCGGCTACGTCTATGTCTGGCGGAAGGGCGTTCTCGATTGGGGCCCCGCCGCGCGACAGTCGCGTGGCCGGAGCGATCAGAAAGCCGCGTGAACATGGTTGACACTCACGACCACGGTCTCGACCCCGAGCTTTCCTTCCTGACGACGAAACTCGAATGGCTGATTCAGTGGGCCAGGCGTTCGGCGATCTGGCCGGCGCAGTTCGGCCTTGCCTGCTGCGCCATCGAAATGATGGCCATGGCCGCCAGCAGGTACGACGTCGCCCGATTTGGAGCGGAAGTCTTCCGCGGATCGCCGCGGCAGTCCGATCTCATGATCGTGGCGGGCCGGCTCTCACGAAAGATGGCTCCGGCGATGCGACGCGTGTACGACCAGATGCCCGATCCGAAGTGGGTCATCTCGATGGGCGCGTGCGCGTCGGTTGGTGGCGTCTTCGACAACTACGCGATCGTGCAGGGTGTGGACCAGGTCGTGCCGGTCGACGTGTTCGTCCCCGGGTGTCCTCCCCGGCCTGAGGCGCTCATTTACGGTCTCGTGCAACTGCAGCAGAAAATCAATCGGTCACGGGCGTAAGGTCTCTGTGGAAGCTTCGGCAATTATCGACATCCTGCAGCCGCTCGTACCGGGCGCTGTGTTTGAACCGGGCCGCAGTGTCGATTTCGCGACCATGTACGTTCCCGCCGACCGATTGGTCGAAACGTGCCGGGCGTTGCGCGATACACCGGCACTCGATTTCAAAGTCCTGACCGAAGTGACGGCGGCGGATTACCTGCCGCGCGAGCCGCGCTACGAGGTCATCTACCACCTCTTGTCGGTGTCGAAGCGGCTGCGGCTGCGCGTGAAGGTGCGCGTGCCGAGCGATGGCTCACTGCCAACGGTACAGGGCGTCTGGCGCGGGGCCGGCTGGCCGGAGCGGGAAGTCTGGGACATGTTCGGCATCGTGTTCGACGATCACGGTGATCTGCGACGGCTGTTGATGCCCGAGGACTGGGAGGGACATCCGGCCCGCAAGGACTACCCGGTCCAGATCCGCAAGGTTACCCAGACGTACGAGCCGCTCGAAGTCAGCGAGGAAGAGTTCAGAGCGAACATCGAGCGCGATCGCGTCAAACGCGCGCATTGAGTCATGGCGGAAATCAGAACCGAGACGATGACGGTCAATATGGGGCCCCAACACCCCAGCACGCACGGCGTGCTGCGACTGGTGCTGGAGCTCGATGGCGAGGTCATCCAGTCCGTGATGCCGACGATCGGCTACCTGCACACCGGCATCGAAAAAACGGCCGAGCAGAAGAAGTGGCAGCAGGTCATTCCGCTCGTCGAGCGCATGGACTACCTGGCCGCGCAATCCAACAGCCTCGCCTATGCCCTGAGCGTCGAGAAGCTGCTCGGCCTCGAGATGCCCAAGCGCGTCAACGACATCCGCGTGCTCATCGCGGAGTTGCAGCGGCTGGCCAGCCATTTGATCTGGCTCGGCACTCACGCGATGGAAATCGGCGCGGTGTCGATGCTCTTCTACGCGATTCGCGAACGCGAGCTGCTGCTCAACATCAACGAGCTCATCGCCGGGTTCCGCTTCTTCCCGAGCTACATCCGGATTGGCGGACTGCGCGAGGATCTGCCGCGCGGTTTTCACGAGACCGTCAACGAGTTCCTCGATCGCTTCCCGACGAAGATGGACGAGTTCGAGCGCCTGTTGACGAAGAACGACATCTTCCGGCGGCGCACCGAGGGTGTCGGCGTTGTCACGCTCGAGAACGCCTATCAGTGGGGTCTGGTTGGCCCGATTGCGCGAGCCGCAGGATCCGACTACGACGTGCGGAAATATTTTCCGTATTGCGGCTACGAGACCTACGACTTCACGGTGCCGACGGCCACCGAGGGCGACGTCTACGCGCGCTACCGGGTACGCATCACCGAGATGCGGCAGAGCATCAACCTCTGTCGCCAGGCGATCGCGCGCATCTCGCCGACTGGCGTGTGGGCGTGTGACGACACGAGGGTCGTGCCGCCGCCAAAGGACAAGGTCTATACGGAGATGGAAGCGCTCATCCAGCACTTCCTGATCTACTCGCAGGGCTTCACGGTCCCGGTCGGCGACGCCTACGTGCCAGTTGAAGGGCCACGCGGCGAGCATGGCTGCTACATCGTGTCCGACGGCAGCAATCGTCCGTGGCGCGTGAAGATGCGGGCACCCTCCTTCATGGCGATCCAGGCGCTGCCGTCCCTCGTCCAGGGCGGACTGATCGCGGATCTGGTCGCCGTCATCGGCAGCAACGACGTCGTCATGGGAGATTGCGACCGGTGAGCTTTCATCCTGAGATGGATTACGCGCCAGCCCGGTTCCACAGGTCGGAACGGAAGCTGGCGGAGGCGGGCGAGGCTTTCACCTACAGCGCCGAGAATCAGGCGAAGTTCGACGAGAACGTCACGCGGTATCCATCCGATCAACGGAAGTCCGCGATTCTGTTCGCGCTTTATCTGGTGCAGCACCAGCAGGGCTACATCACCGGAGCGTCGATGCGATTTGTCGCGACGCAGATCGGATGCACCGCCGCGGAAGTGGAAGACGTCGTGTCGTACTACACGATGTTCTACACCAAGCCGGTCGGGAAGTACGTGCTGAACGTGTGTCGCACGCTGTCGTGCGCACTGCTCGGCGCCGAGCGCGTCACCGAAGAACTGTGCGCGAAGTTAGGGATCCATCCAGGTCAGACGACGGCGGACGGAGAGTTCACCGTGGTCGAAGTCGAGTGCCTGGGCGCGTGCGATCGAGCGCCGGTCGTGATGGTGAACGACGACTGGCACGAGCGGCTGGCGCCGGAACAGGCCGCGGCGTTTGTCGATGACATCAGGAAGCGTGGTGGCGCCGCGTTTACCGGGTGTCATCTGCATGTGGAAAAGAAATGACACCAGGTCGTGGGCTTCGTGGTTAGCGTCGGGTTTAGAACGTTTGTAGAGGCGGGGTCTGTAGACCCGCCTGACACACATGGCATTTGAACCAGTACTGACGAATTACGTTCGTGAACCGAACTCGTTCACGCTGGACTTCTACCTGAAGAACGCGCGCGGGTACGAGGGACTGCGGAAAGCGCTCACGCTCAAGCCGGGCGAGATCATCGACCAGGTCAAGGCGTCCGGCCTTCGTGGACGCGGCGGCGCCGGCTTCCCGACCGGGCTGAAGTGGCAGTTTGTCCTGAAGGACACGCCGAAGCCGAAGTACATCGCGTGCAACGCCGACGAGAGCGAGCCCGGCACCTTCAAAGACCACGTGCTGATGGAGCGCAACCCGCACCTGCTGATTGAAGGGTGCGCCATCGGCTGCTACGCGATTGGTGCCAAGGTCGCCTACATCTACATCCGCGGCGAGTTCTATCACGTGCAGGAGACGCTCGAGCGCGCCATCGAAGAGGCGTATCGAGCCGGGTTCCTCGGGAAGAACATCCTCGGCAGTGGCTTCGACTGCGACGTCTACGTGCACCGGGGTGCAGGTGCGTACGAAGCCGGAGAAGAGACCGCGCTGATCGAATCGCTCGAAGGGAAACGAGCGCAGCCGCGCATCAAGCCGCCGTTCCCGGCCGTCGCCGGGCTGTATCAGTGTCCGACTGCCGTCAACAACGTCGAGACGCTGTGTAACGTGCCGCTCATCGTCCTCAATGGCCCTGAATGGTTCGCCGGGCTCGGCCCTGACAAGAACGGTGGCCCGAAGCTGTACTGCATCAGCGGCCATGTGAAGCGGCCCGGGGTGTACGAGGCGTCGATGCACACGACGCTGCGGGACCTGATCTACGGCGAGCAGTACGCCCAGGGCATGCTCGACGGCCGCAAGTTCAAGGCGATCATCCCGGGTGGATCATCGGTACCCATCCTGCTCGATCAACACCTCGACACGCCGGCGAGCTTCGACCACATCCAGAAAGCGGGGTCGCTCCTCGGCTCGGCCGGGCTCATCGTGATGGACGACAGTGTCTGCATGGTGTGGCTGGCGATGAACCTGTTGCACTTCTACCGCCACGAGTCGTGCGGGAAGTGCACGCCGTGCCGCGAGGGCGGCGACTGGCTCTATAAACTGCTGCAGCGCGTCGAGGGTGGAGAAGGCCGAACGAAAGACATCGATCTGCTGTACGGCGTGGCCAGCAACATCGTCGGCAAGACGCTCTGCGCGTTCGGTGACGCCGCCGCGACGCCGGTCCTCACGACGTTGAACCTGTTCAAGCATGAATTCGAGGCGCACGTGAAAGAGGGCCGCTGCACGCTGCCCGCGCCGTGGCGCGCGAAGCAGCCGGTGTTGGCGCACTAAATGGAAACGTACCTTCGTCCGGCGGTGATCGGCGTGATGATCTTCGTGGTCTTCAACGCGCTGATCATCGCGTCGGCCATCCTCGTGCTTGCCGAGCGCAAGATCATGGGCTTTATGCAGCAGCGCTACGGCCCTTACCTGGTTGGGCCGCATGGCATGCTGCAGCCGATTGCGGACATTCTCAAGCTGCTGTTCAAGGAGGAGCTCCGTCCCAAGGGCGCGGACAAGTGGTTGTTCACGCTCGCACCGGTGCTCTCGATCCTTACCGCCTTCGTCGCCTTCGCGACTGTACCCTTTGGCGCCGAAACGACGTTCTTCGGATTGCTCGACGAGCCGATCAAGCTCGGCGTGGCGGACGTCAACGTCGCGGTGCTCGTGGTCTTCGCGGTCACCTCGATGGGCGTATACGGCATCGTCCTG